>JAESGW010000059.1_pt1 | contig 332749 bp, 334 predicted proteins | sample 9269791 | NCBI WGS metagenome assembly JAESGW01 (sample SAMN16773120, study PRJNA677053) | algae metagenome | isolation source: Aphanocapsa lilacina HA4352-LM1 and co-occurring heterotrophs from near cave... | place: USA: Maniniholo cave, near Haena, Kauai, HI | collected 2009-07-28 | reverse complement strand
CGAGAACCTGTCCGGCCGCACGGAAGAGTTCGCGACCCGCATCGTCGAACTGACCGGTGCTGCCCACAAGGCTGCCAAGTCAGAAGTCGAGGCCTCGATCGAGCGGCTGTTCTATTATGCCGGCATGACCGACAAGTTCGAGGGCAGGGTGCACCAGCCGCCGGCGCGCACCGTCACGCTTGCCCTGCACGAGCCTGTCGGCGTCATCGGCATCGTTGCCCCTGACGAGGCGCCGCTGCTCGGCCTGATCTCGCTGCTCGCCCCGGCACTTGCCATGGGCAACACCACGGTCGTGGTGCCCTCGGCCGCCGCCCCGCTCGTGGCCACCGACCTCTACCAAGTGCTCGAGTACTCAGACGTCCCTGCCGGTGCGATCAACATCGTCACCGGGCATACGGCGGAACTCACAGCCGTGCTTGCCAAGCATGATGACGTCGACGGCCTCTGGGTCGTCGCCGAAGCCGAGATCTGCGCCAAAGCGGAGGCTGAATCTGTCGGCAATCTCAAGCGCGTCTGGACCGGGCACGGCCGCAGCCTCGACTGGCCGACCGCCCAGGGCGAAGCCTTCCTCCGCCGCGCCGTCGAGGTCAAGAACGTCTGGGTCCCATACGGGGACTGAGGGAAATAGGGGAATAGAGGAATAGGGGAATAGGGTTATCGCCCTTACTCCCTTACTCCCTTACTCCCTTACTCCCTTACTCCCTTGGCCCTCAGCTTATCTTCGTCAGCAGCTGCAGCAGCGTCTCTGCGTCCTTCGCCGACAGCGGCGACAACGTCTCCTCGGTGATCGTCCGCGCCCGCGGCAGAAGCTCGACAATGAGGCGGTGGCCCTCGTCGGTCAGCTTGACCATCAGGCGCCTTTTGTCGACCTCATGTTTGGCCAGCTGCACCAGCCCGCGTGCCGCGAGCCGGTCGATGACGCCCTTCACGGTCGCCGCATCCATGGCGATCAGGCCGCCCAGCTGGTTCTGCGAGGTTTCGCCGACGTCGCGCAGCTTGGCGAGCGCGGCGAACTGCGGTGGCGTCAGGTCGGCAATATGCGTCGCGAAGATCGCGACGTGACGCTGGTTGGCCTTGCGCAGGACAAAACCGATCTGTCCCTGGACCTGGTAGGTACCTTCGGTGGTTTCGGGGCTCATCGCAAGCCATCCCAGGCCTTGATGTCGGAGGCCTTCAATCCACCCATGCGGTCGTGAATGCGCGGCCCCGAGGTCATGACCAATGCAAAGACGATCTCGTCCGGTCGCGGCCCGTCGGGCACCCCCACTTCCATGGCATCGAAATGGCTGCGCACATAGGCGGCGTTGACATGGCCGATCGGCACGTCGAGCCGCGCGCCGAAAGCACCCAGCTTCTTGGCCGAGGGCACGATCGCCTTGGCTTCGCCAAGCCGCTCGCGCATGGCGTAACCGCCGGGCACATGCCACAGAGCGCCGTGTTCCAGTTCGCCGGCCGAGCCGACAATGGCGCCTTTGCCATAACCGTCGATGGCCTTCGCATCGCCGCCCAGCGCCGCGATCAGCCGGTCGGACAGCATCAGCCCGAGCGGTTTCAGATCCTCCATCGCGCTCTCAAGCTCTTCGACATAGCGGTCGGCGAACGGGTTCTTCACCACCGCAAGCGCTGCCGCTCGTCGTCGGGGGATATGCGCGGGTGGCCCTCCGTCGTGCAGGATTTCCTCGATCGTTACAGCGATCTTCCGGATCGGAAAGTCAGGCATGGACAGGTTCCCCCCTTGTCACACCATCGGTTACGGCAAGCTCATGCGTGCCGCTTATGCGGGTTCGGCCTCCTAGGTATAGAGCTGCAGTCTGGATTGACCCTTGCCGCCGCAAGGATTCGGCCACGGAAAATCCGGCGTCGAGCGCCGCCTCGATGTCGGCGGGGGCAAGCGGTGCGACGTCTGTCGTCACCAGCCGGTCGCCAAGGTCGCTGTCGGGCGCCAGGTCGCATGCTGGCCTGCGGTGGATGGCTGTGTGGCCGGGCAGGTCGACAGCGTTGGCGATCAGCGTCGCCGCAGCATCGGCCGCGGCCGCGTTTACCGCGAGCACCGTTACAGCGTCGGCGATGCCGAGCGAAAAGCTGCGGCCGCGCCAGCCGCTGGTGGCGATGCCGCGCACTGCGTCCTGCCAGTGGATCGTCAGCCTGTCGGCCAGGCCGTGGCCCGTGCCGGCAATCGCCACCGAGAATTCCTGGCCACGGGCGATGTGCAGGGCGATGTCACCGCCATTGTTGACATAGGCGCGCTCGATTGAACGCCCGGCGATCATCGCGGCCATCATCTCGTCGGCGACAGAACCTGCGACGGCGGCCATCGGTGTGATGAACTGCCCAGCCAAAGGCGCGACGGCGGCTTCCATGCGCCGCGCCGTTGGTCCGTCAAAGTCGCGGGGCCTTGACGATGCCGGGCGGCGCAGTTGGGCAAGCTCCTCGACCAGCTCGTCCAGGATGGTCTGGAAGCGTTCCGCCGCCTGTTCGTAAGCGGCGCGCACCTCGCCGGTCTCGCCAAATGCCTCGACGATCAGGTCGATGGGGCCATGATTGAAATGCAGGCGGTGCTTGTCGGGCAGCCAGGAGATTTCGGGTCCATTCATCGCGACCCGCCCGGCGCCGTCAGGCGCAACTGCGCCAGCGGTGGCCAGGGGTTGTCGGTCCCGGCCGCTTCCGTCGCCCGCTCGTTGAGATACTCGCCGCCGCGCGCCAGCACGTCGTCGATGCTCCTGATCTCGCCGTCATAGCCGCCCAGTGCCAGATAGTCGTCGCGCCGCAAGGTGAATTCGATCGGCGCCACCAGGGCCGGTGTCGGCACATAACCGAAAGCGTTGTCGGGCACCCTGAGGACGTCGACCATCAGCGTGATGCCGCCGCCCGGCCAGACATAGACAGGCGCGCCGCCCACCGTCACGTAGGTTCTCAGGCCTTGCACCGAACGCGTCAGGTTGACCGGGTTTTCCGTCACCCCGGCGCGCAGGCTGCCGCCGGCGCCGCCGACGAACAGCACGGTACACAAAGCCGGCTCACAATTGTCCTCGATCAGCCCAACCGACTTGCGCAAGCGGTCCGGGAACGGCTTCTTGACCGGCATCAATTCGTCGTTGAGCTCGTAATAGGCGAACTGCTCGCCCGTCGTCGAAACCATCAGCAGCGACAGGCCGGGCCGCGCGCCTTTCTTGGCATTCCATTCGCCGAGGATCTCGAGCGGGTCGGAGATGCTGGTTCCACCCCAGCCGAGGCCGGGCTCCGACACCTTGAAATAACGCCCCGGCGTCGAGCGGCGGCCGAGGATCTTAATGCCGGTCTCCTCCCAGCCAAGCACCTTGCCGGCCTGGTGCTCGGAGACGACGCCAGTGATGTGGTCGTCGACGACAACCACCTCGTCAACGAGCCCGCGCCATTGCGTGGCGAACATGCCTATGGTCGCCGAGCCACAGCCGACGCGCATGCGGTGTTCGGTCGTGCCATCGATGACCGGCGGCTTGCCGGCCTCGACCACGATGGCGGCGCCGCCGTCGATGCTCAGCTCGACGGGCTTCTTGTTGCAGAGGTCGAGCAGCACCGCGCAGGTCACCCGGCCTTCGCTCTTCGAGCCGCCGGTCAAATGGTGGACGCCACCGAGCGACAGCATCTGCGAGCCGTATTCGCCCGTCGTCACATGGCCGATGGCCTCGCCCTGGGCACGCACCGTCGCCGTCTCGGGGCCGAGATGGCGGTCGGTGTCGATCTTCACCTTGACGCCGCAATAGGAGAAGATGCCCTCGGTGACGACGGTGACTAGATCGACGCCTGCGAGCTGCTGGCTGACGATGAACGGTGCCGGCTTGTAGTCGGGATAGGTGGTGCCGGCACCGATGGCGGTAACGAAGCGCCGCCCGGTGTTGACCAGTTCGCCATCCCACGCCTCGCCGCTGAAAGGCACCACGGAATTGCCGCTTTCGACCGCGAAATCGAGCACGCGGACTGGGTCGGCGCGCACGATCATGCCGCCGAAATTGCCGTAGCGGTCGCAGGCGCCGGTGTGCCCTTCGGCGATGTAGCACATCACGGGGCAGGCATCGCAGCGCAGCTTTTCGCCCGCCTGCCTGTCGCCGGCCGGGTGTGTCTCGAAACGCTCGGAAAGCTCGTTCATCGACGTGCCTCCTCGATTGTGGCCAGGATTCGCGACGGCGTTGCCGGCACCTTGGTGATCGCCACTCCGATGGCGTGGCGGATGGCGTTGAGGATGGCGGGCGCCGTCGGGATCAGCACATGCTCGCCCAAACCCTTGGCGCCAAAGGGTCCTTCCGGGTCCGGAACTTCCACCAGTATGGTTTCTATCGGCGGCACGTCACCGATCGTCGGGATCAGGTAGTCGTGCAGGTTCTCGGTACGGCCGGGAATGTACTCTTCCATCAGCGCCATGCCGATGCCCTGGGCGATGCCGCCCTCGATCTGGCCTTCGGCAAGCAGCGGGTTGATCGCCCGGCCGACATCATGCGCCGCGGTGATCTTGATCAGCTTCACGGTGCCAAGCCTCATGTCGACCTCAAGCTCGGCGATCTGCGCGCCATAGCCGTAGACAGCATAAGGTTTGCCTTGGCCCTTGGCATCGAGCGTCGTCGTCGGCGGGTCGTAGCTTTCCTCGGCGGCGAAGACAAGGCCGTCCTTGTCCACTTCGAGCAGCGTCAGATCGATGCGCCGCCGCTCGCCGCCCTCATGCACCAGGAGCAGTCCGCCCGGCAAAAGCTGCAGCGACGCTTTGGCCGAGACATTGGCAAAGCGCAGGATGCCGTCTCGCAAGGCTTTCGCGGACTTTTCCGCCGCTTTTCCCGAGACATAGGTCTGGCGCGACGCCGAGGTCTTGCCCGCATCGGGTGTAACAGCCGTATCGGCACTTCGAAGCACGAAATCGCCGAGCGGCAGGCCAAGCGCGTCGGCGGCGATCTGGGCGATGACGGTGTTGGCGCCCTGGCCGATGTCGACCGCGCCCTGGTGCAGCACGACCTTGCCTTCGGGCGAGATGCCCAGCTTGATTGTCGAGGGGTTGGGCAAAGACGTGTTGCCGCAGCCATACCAGCACGAGGCGATTCCGACGCCGCGCTTGAACTTGCCGTTGGCCGCGTTGAAAGCGTCCGCTTCGGCCAGCGCGCGTGTCCAGCGCAGGCTCAGCGCCTCGAGGCAGTCGCCGATGCCGACACCGGTGTCGAGCCGCTGCCCGGTCACCGTTTCGGAGCCGTTTCGAAGAGCATTTTTCAAGCGTATTTGCAACCGGTCGAGGCCAAGCTTGTCGGCCAGTTGGTCGAGCAGCGTCTCTTGCATCAGGGTAGCCTGCGGCACGCCGAAACCACGGAACGCGCCCGACACCGGGCCATTGGTGTGGATGGCGCGAGCGATGGCGCGGTAATGCGGCGTGGCATAGGGCCCGGAGGCATGCACCGGCACGCGATTGGCGACGGTCGGGCCGAAGCTGGCATAGGCACCGGTGTTGAACTCGCCATCGAACACCATGCCGCGAATGGTGCCGTCGGCATTGGCGCCGATTGTTGCCTTCATCGCGGCCGGATGGCGCTTCGTCGTCGAGGCCATCGATTCGGTGCGGCTATAGGCAAGGGCTGCCGGGCGCCCTGTCTTCAGTGCCACCAGCCCTATGAGCGGTTGCAGCGAAACGTCGATCTTGGAGCCAAAGCCGCCGCCGGTCGCCGTCGGCAGGATACGCACTTTTTCCACCGCGAGACCAAGGATACGCGCCGTGTCGTCGCGATCCAGATGCGGTGCCTGAGTGCAGGCGGCGATCGTCAGCGTATCGCTGTCCATCAATGCATAGCCGGCTTCCGGTTCGATGTAGGCGTGCTCAACATAGGAGGTCTGCATGCTGCCGGAGACCACGCATGCGGCCTGCGCCAGGGCACTTTCCGGCGCGCCGCGCTCGACAAGGCCGCGCACCAGCAGGTTGTCGGGTCGGTTGGCATGGACCAGCACTGCGCCTTGCGCCTGGGAAGTGGCCGCCTCCAGTGCTGCCGGCAACTCGCGCCAGGTGATGGGGAAAGACGTCACATCCAGGTCGCGCGCCGCCCAGCCTTCGCAAGCGACAAGCGCCACCGCCTCGCCACGGAAACGTGTCTCGCTCTCGGCCAGTGCCGGCTGGTCGGCAAAAGGCGGGATAACGCCGAAGCTGTTGATGCCGGGGATGTCGCCGGCGGTGAAAACCGCAACGATGCCCGCATTGCCTGCGACGTAGGCGTCGAGGTCGCCGAACGAGAATGCGGCTCGGTGATGCGGCGAGCGGATCACCAGCACCGACAACGCATCGGCGGGAAATGAATCGCCGCCGAATCTTTCGCTGCCAATCACCTTCGGGATGCCGTCGAGCCTGATGGGCGAGGCGCCTACGGCCGAACCAGCCGGGGGCATGCGAAAATCAAGGGATGGTGGCAGCATAAAGTGCCATGCCTCCATCACCGCCTCGACGATCTTGCGATAGCCGGTGCAGCGGCACAGGACCCCGCCGAGCGCGTCCTGGACCTGTTGTTCGCTTGGGCGCGGCTCCCGTGCCAGCAACGCAGTTGCCGTCACAAGCAGTCCGGGCGTGCAGAAACCGCATTGCGCGGCGCCATGTGCCAGGAACGACGCCTGCAGCGCCGAGAGGTCGCTGCCCCGCAGCCCTTCCACGGTGCGGATCGAAGCGCCTTCGACCGAGGCCATCGGCAGCAGGCAGGCGCAGACGGGCTCGCCGCCGAGCAGCACGGTGCAGGCGCCGCAATCGCCGGCATCGCAGCCGACCTTGGTGCCCGTCAGCCTGAGGTCGTCGCGCAGTACCGACGACAGGCGCCGCATCGGCGCAGCGGACACCGACACGGAGGCGCCGTTGACAGTGAAGCTGATCGGCGCCCGGTCGGTTTTCATGCCGCCGTCCGTCTCTGCGAGCCATGCGTTGCAAGCAGAAGCGCCCGCGCCACGATTTCGCGCGCAGCACTTCGCCTGTATCCGGCACTGCCGCGCACATCGTCGATTGGTGACAATTCATCCAATCCGGCAGCTTGCACCGCGGCTTCGGCGACCTCCGGCCTATGCCCGACAAGTGCTGCTTCCAGCGCGTGCAGCCGTCGCGCCACGGCCGAGCACGACCCCACCGAAATCGCCGCGCTTGCGATCCGCGCGTCCGTACCGAGCACGACCCTGGCCGCCGCCATGGCGATCGAAATGACCAGATAGCGCCGCGCACCCAGTTTGACGAAGGCCGAGCCGCCGCCAGTGCTGGCCTTGGGGATGCGCAGCGCCGTCACCAGCTCGTCCTCGCGCAGCTTGGTTCGGCGGTTGCCTATGATGAACGCGCCAAGCGGCAAAATGCGCATCTCGTGGCGCGACCGCAGCTCGACCTCGGCGTCGAGGATCATCAGCGCCGGCACCCCATCGGCGGCCGGTGAGGCGTTGCATATGTTGCCGGCTATCGACGCGACGTGCTGAATCTGGATCGAGCCAATTTCGCGCGCCGCCTGCTTCAGCGCGTCGAAGGCCGGCGGCAGCGGCGCCTGGATGATCTCGGTCCAACTGGTGCGCGCACCAATGACGAAGTGATTGTCGCTTTCGGTGATGCCGCGCAGTGCGCCGATGTCATTGATATCGATTACATCGAAATAGAGAGGCCGGTTGCCAAGAGCGGGATAAACGTCCGTCGCACCCGCCAACACTCGCCAAGAGCCCTCGCTGAGCAGCGCCAGCGCCTCGTCGAGTGACTTGGGTTTCGCGTAACGGGTCACGCAATGCCTCCCGGCTGTTGCCGGACATTTTCATTCGTACACAAGTGATAACCTGCCGCGATCTTTTGTCAAAGCCTGGCTTTACTTCGCCGGATCACTTGCCGGTGGGCGCATGGCGGCCAAGTTGAAGGTTGACGCCGGCCGCCATCTGGTCGAATTTCGGCGGCCCGCCAGCGCGGCGGTATCAGAAACGAGTTGGGGACATCATGGCTACGGACGCGCTCGTCGTCGTCGATCTGCAAAACGACTTCTGCCCTGGCGGCGCGCTTGCCGTGAATGGGGGCGACGAGATCATCCCGCTGGTCAATGACCTGATCCGCCACAGCGAGCACGTGCTGCTTACCCAGGATTGGCATCCGGCCGGTCATTCGAGCTTCGCCTCGAGCCATCCCGGCAAGCAGCCTTTCGAAAGTGTCCGCATGTCCTATGGCCCCCAAACGCTGTGGCCGGATCACTGCATTCAGGGCAGCCGCGGCGCCGATTTCCATTCCGGGCTCGCCTGGTCCAAGGCCGAACTGGTTATCCGCAAGGGGTTTCGTCCGAACATTGACAGCTACTCGGCGTTTTTCGAGAACGACCGCTTCACGCCGACGGGCCTTGCCGGATACCTGCGCGAGCGCGACGTCGCCTCGATCACGCTTGTCGGCCTCGCCACCGATTTCTGCGTCGCCTATTCGGCGCTTGATGCGGTCAAGCATGGCTTCGCCACCACGGTGCGGCTCGATGCGTGCCGCGCGATCGATCTGGGCGGTTCCCTCGACTCGATGATCGGCAAGATGCGTGACGCCGGCGTCAAGCTGGTCTGATTTCCTGACTTTGGCAGCATCAGACATTGCGGTCACCAATTCGAACACAATGCCCGGCGTAAACGCCGGTTCCGAGGGGACGGCATGAAGGGTTCGCGTATTGCGGCAGCGTCTCTGGCGCTGGCCTGCCTGCTGGCGAGTGCAAGCACCGCGCTGGCTGCCGAGCAGGGATTGCCCGGGGCGACGATGTCGTTGGTGTGGGCACTGCCGTTTGCGGGATTGCTGCTCTCCATCGCCACCGGGCCGCTGCTTTATCCGCACCTCTGGGAGCAGCACTACGGCAAGATCACAGCCGGCTGGGCGGCGCTGGTGGTGGTGCCGATGGCGCTGTCTTTCGGCTTCGACATCTCAGTCGAGGCCGTGCTGCACACGCTGCTGCTCGAATACATGTCCTTCATCATTCTTTTGTTTGCCCTTTTCACCATCTCGGGCGGCATCCTGGTGGCAGGCAACATCCAGGGCACGCCGCTCATCAATGCCGGCCTTCTGGTCATTGGCGCGTTGCTGGCCTCCGTCGTCGGCACCACCGGCGCGTCGATGATCATGATCCGGCCGGTGATCCGCGCCAACGACAACCGGCCGTTCAACGCCCATGTCATCGTCTTCTTCATCTTCCTGGTGTCCAACATCGGCGGCTCGCTGACGCCGCTCGGCGACCCACCGCTGTTCGTCGGCTTTCTGCGCGGCGTAGACTTCTTCTGGACCACCGTCCATCTCTGGCGCGAGGCGCTGTTGGTCGGCGGCATCGTGCTGGCCGCCTTCCTCGCCGTCGATTGGCACTTTCACCGGCGCGAGTCCGGGCAGCCCAAGGTCAAGGACCCGACACCACATTCGAAGCTGCGCATCCGCGGACTTGCCAATATCGCTTTGCTCGCCGGTGTCATCGCCGCGATCCTGATGTCGGCGTCATGGAAGCCCGGCGTCGCGTTCTCCGTCTACGGCGTCCATGTCGAACTTCAGAACCTCGTCCGTGACGCCATCATCTTGGCATTGGCCTTCGTGTCACTGGCGGTCACCCGCAAGGAATACCGCGCCGCCAACGGGTTTTCATGGGGTCCTATTCTCGAAGTGGCCAAGCTGTTTGCCGGCATCTTCGTTTGCATCGTGCCCGTCATCGCCATCCTGCGCGCCGGGCTAGATGGGGCTTTCGCGCCGCTGGTGGCGCTGGTCACCGGACCGGGCGGCGAGCCTGACAACCTCGCCTATTTCTGGCTGACGGGCGTGCTGTCGTCCTTCCTCGACAATGCGCCGACCTATCTCGTCTTCTTCGAGCTTGCCGGCGGAGACCCACAGGCGCTGATGACGACCTTTGCCACAACACTGGTGGCGATCTCGGCCGGCGCCGTGTTCATGGGCGCCAACACCTATATCGGCAATGCGCCGAACTTCATGGTCTACGCCATCGCCCGGGAAAGCGGGGTCAGGATGCCCGGCTTTTTCGGCTACATGCTGTGGTCGAGCGCGATGCTGATCCCGACCTTCCTGATCGCGGGGTTTGTGTTCTTCGCCTAACCCACGCCGACATAGCGCCTGACCATCCCAGGATCCTCGCGCAGCCGCCCCACGTCCACCGTCTCGCGGTTGCGACCGTTCTCAATGAAGGCGACGCGATCGGCGACGGGCAGCACGGCGTCGACGCGCTGTTCGACGAGAATGGTCGAGACCCCGCGCTCGCGCAGCCTGGCCACGGTTTCGCGGATCTTGGCGATCATCGACGGCATCAGCCCTTCGGTCGGCTCGTCGAGCAGCAGGACCTCGGGTTCAACACACAGCGCGCGCGCCATGGCCAGCATCTGCTGCTCGCCGCCCGACAACGTGCCGGAGCGCTGCTTCAGCCGGTCGCGCAACAGCGGGAACAGGTCGAGCACGCTGTCGCGCACCGCCTTGCCCCTGTTGCGGGTCATCAGGCCGATCTCGATGTTTTCGGCGACGGTCAGCTCGGCAAACAGCCGGCGCCCTTGCGGCACATAGGCCACACCCGCCTTTGGCACCTCGTGCGCAGGGAGCTCGGTCAGCACGCATTCGCCCAGCCTGATCGAGCCCGCACGCGCCGGCACCAGCCCCATGATCGCCTTCAGCGTCGTGGTCTTGCCGGCGCCGTTACGGCCGAGCAGGCACAGCACCTCGCCCTTGCGCAGTTCGAGGTCGAGGCCGTGCAGCACCTGCACTTCGCCGTAAAAGCAGTCGAGGCCTGATATCGTCAGCGCCGCATTCATGCTTCGGCCTCCTGAGCGGTGCCAAGATAGGCTTCTTGCACGGCGGCGTTGGCGCGGATCTCGGCCGGGCTGCCTTCGGCGAGGATCCTGCCGGCATTGAACACGCTGATGCGACGGGCCAGCGCCATGACAACGGGCATGTTGTGCTCGATCAGCAGGATGGTGGCGTCACGGGCGATCTCGCGGGCCAGGGCGATGAAGTTCTCGATCTCGCCGTCCGACAGGCCCTGCGTCGGTTCGTCGAGAATGAGCAGACGCGGCCTGAGCGCCAGGCCCATGGCCACCTCGAGCAGCCGCTGGTGGCCATAGGCCAGAGCGCCGGCCTGCTCATGCGCGCGGCCAGCGAGGCCGACGCGCTCCAGCGCCTCCATCGCCCCTTGCCGCACCGCGCCGCGCGACCGGCCGTCGGTCAGTGTGCGCTGTACCGGCAGGGCGACGTTGTCGTAGGCGCTGAGATTGGCGAAGACGCTGGTGATCTGGAAGGTGTAGGCGATGCCGCGCCGGACCCGCAGATGCGCCGGCATGGCGGTGATATCCTCGCCGTCGAAGACGATACTGCCTGAGGTCGGTGCGTAGCGGCCGCAGACGAGGCTGACGAAAGTGGTCTTGCCGGCGCCGTTGGGGCCGATCACCGCCCTGATCTCGCCCGGCTCAAGCGAGAAGTCGACATTGTCGACGGCGCGCAGGCCGCCGAAATGACGCGACAGACCCTTGGTGGTCAGAAGCGCCGTCACGGCAGCCACCCGAGCCAGCGGTCGCGCAGCGTGCCGAGAACGCCCTTGCGGAACCAGAGCACCAACAGGATCAGCATTGCGCCGACAATAAGCATGTAGGCCGAGGTGTAGCTGCTGGTGATGTCGATCACGTAGTACATGAACAGTGTGCCGAGCAGCGGCCCGAGTGTGGTCGCGGCACCGCCGAGCAGCACCCAGAGCAGTGGCAGGATCGAATATTGCACCGAGGCGAATGTCGAGCCGACATAGCCGAACAACAGGGCATAGGCCGCCCCGGCCGCGGCACAGATGACGCCCGAGGTGACGACTGCCGCCAGCTTGTTGGCGAAGGTGTCGTAGCCAAGCATCTTCGCGCGCTCCTCGTTTTCGCGGATCGCGACCAGCACACGGCCGTGGCGCGAGCGGACGATGGCGAGCGTGGCGAACAGGGCAGCGGCAAACAGCGCCACTGCCGAGAGATAGCGCGTCGCCGGGTTGGTCAGGTCGAGCGTGCCGGTTCCCAAAGTGATCTGCCGCGCCTGCTGCTGCAGCACCAGCCCCTCGTCGCCGCGCGTCCATGCGCCGAAATAGAGTGTTACGAGATAAAACACCTGGGCAAACATCATGGTCACGATCATGAAGGCGACACCCGAAGTCCGGAGCGCCAGCAGGCCGACAATCAGCGACACGAGGAAGCCCGCGCCGACGCCACCGGCAAAGGCCGGCACCACGCCCCAGCCAAGATGATAGAGCGGCAGCCCGGCGCCATAGAGCCCGGCGGCGAAGAACATGGCGTGGCCGAGGCTCAAGAGTCCGACATAACCGAACAGAAGGTTGTAGCCCATGGCGAAGACGGCCAGCACCAGCACCCGCGCCAGAACGCCATGGTGGTATTCGGGCAGGATGAAGTTGAGCGCGACGAGCAGGGCGATGACCACTGCATGCAACGCGTAGACCCTGGCCGTCGCCCCGTCGCCGCTCATTTTGTCGCCGTTCCGAACAGGCCCTGCGGCCGGAACACCAGCACCATGGCGACGACGAGCGTGGCGATGATCTTGGCCAGGGTCGGCGAGAAGAACACCGAGATGATGCCGTCGGATACGCCGATGAGAAGGGCGGCAATGACGGTGCCGCGCAGCGAGCCCAGCCCGCCGATGATGACGACGATGAACGACAGCAACAGCGGGTCGAGACCCATCAAATAATGCGCCTGCTGGATCGGCACGATCAGCACGGCGGCGATTGCCGCGAGCATCGCGCCAAGCGCGAACACCGCGCCATAGACGCGTCCGACCGGGATGCCGAAGGCCTGAGCGGTCTCACGGTCGTATTGAGTCGCCCGCATGACAAGGCCGATCCTCGTGCGGGTCAGGACCAGCCAGGTGGCAAGCAGCAAAAGCGCCGATGCGGCGATGATCGACAGCTTGTAGCCGGAGTAGCCGAACCAGGGCAGCTGGATTCGGACGTTGAAGGGCGGCGTCACCGGCCGCGCCTCGGGGCCGTAGAAGGTCAGAGCCAGCTGCTGGATGATGTAGAGCAGGCCGATGGTGGCGACAATGGTGGCTTCCGGGTTGTAGTCGAGCCGGCGCAGGACAAGCCGCTCAGATATCCAGGCGATGAAGCCGACGATCAGCGGCGCCAGCACCAGGGCTGCGGCGAAGCCGAGAGCTGGGTGTCCACCAACGGCTGTGGTGATCGCCCATGCGAGCACGGCGCCGAGCATGAAGAATTCGCCATGCGCGACATTGACGATGCGCATCACGCCGAACACCAGCGACAGGCCAAGCGCTGTCAGCGCCAGCACTGCCGAGGTGACCAGGCCTTCGAGCGTGGCAAGCAGGAGATGCGGGAAGAAGGCCACTAGCCAACCCACCTGGGTTGCGCTTCGTCGCACCCCCCTCTGGCCTGCCGGCCATTTCCGCCACAAGGGGGGAGATCAGCTGACGCTGATATCTGCGCCAACCACGGACGGTGCAAGATGGCAGTGGCGACAGAGCTGCTTATCTCCCCCCTTGTGGGGGAAATGGCCGGCAGGCCAGAGGGGGGCAACGTCGAGCGCATTACAGGCCAGTCTATCGCCGTACCCTCACAACGGCTGCGTCGTGTAGTCCGCCTCCGGCTCGTACAGACCGTCCTCGATCGAGGTCCGGTGGACGACGTTGAGCTTGCCGCCTTCGACCTTGGAGATGTTCTGGTGGCCGAAGACCTGGTGGATCTTGCCGTTGAACGTCTTGTCGCCCTGCGGGTGCTCGGGACCTTCCTTGAACGCGGTCAGCGCCTCGGTCGCCTCGACAAGCTTGGCGCGGTCTTCGGGCCCCTTGTAGCCTGAATCCTCCATCGCCTTCTTGATGACGTAGAGCGTTTCCCAGCAGCCGAACATGTGGGCGGCGGTCGAGACGTCCTTGGCATCCGTCGTCGAGGCGCCGTTGTCGTCGATGCCGACGGCGGCGCGATACGCCTTCTGCGCCTCGCTGTCATTGGCTTGGGCGTAGCGCGGCGAGCCTTCCCAGAAATGGCTGCCGTCGAGGAATTCGAGGCCCGGGCTGTTGATGTCGACGGCCTCGAGCGAGTCGATGAAGCCGAACAGCTGCGGCTTGGTCGAGCCGTAGAATTCGCCGAGCTCCTTGACGAAGGTCAAAACGCCTGGGCCGACCATGACGTGGTACAGCACCTCGGTATCGGCAGGGATCTGCGGCAGGTATTTGGTGAACGAGCTTTCGGTCGGCGGGATCGGAATCTGGGCGACGACCTCGCCGCCCTGCGCCTTGATGGCGGGCGCGAAATAGTCGCGATGGTCGTAGCCGAAAGCGTAGTCCGGATAGATCATCGTCACCTTCTTGCCAAGGTTGGCCGCGACCCAGGGCGCGACCGAGGTGACCTGCGAGCGCACGTCGGTGATGCCGGGCTGGAACACCCAGCGGTTCAGCTTACCCGAGGCGACGTGATAGCCTTCGCTGACGACATAATAGGGGATCTTGAGCTCGCCGGCGGTAGGCGCCGAGCCGACGACGACATGCGAGAACAGCGTGCCGAAGACGATGTCGGTCTTGTGCTGGCTGGCGAATTTCGCCACCACTTCGGCGCCGCGCTTGGGGTCGGTGCCGTCATCCTCGACAATGATCTCGACCGGCCGTCCGTTGATGCCGCCGGCATCGTTGATCAGCTTGACGGCGGCGTTGGTGGTCTTTTCGTACCAGCGGCCATAGGCGGCGCCGATGCCGGTGCGGTGGGCCTGGAAGCCGATCTTGATCGGAGCGGAAGATTGCGCCTGTGAGTAGCGCACGAAACCCGGGGCTGCCATCAGGCCGGCGCCGGCGGCGATGCCTTTCAGCGCCGTGCGGCGGCTTAGGCGCGATTTTCCGAGGTCGAAGAAGCGATTGCTGTCAGTCATGCCCTGTCCCCTTGCCGTGTCCTTTGACCAACGATCGTGCGGATTGGCAGCCCTTCCGCCGAGGGCGAAAAATTGCATGTATACAAACTAGATCACCAATCCCTGGACGTGGCAATAGTTGCTTCCCCAAGGTCAAAATCCACCTGCATTTGCACTATCCCGCCGTTGCTGTCGAGAGCAGCCAGAGGCCGAAAACGGTGTAGCCGATCATCAGCACGATGAGCGGCAACTGGCTGAGCGAGGCACTGGCCGCATTGGGGTGCATTCGCCAGGCAAACACATGGGCGACGAGCACCGCCAGCACATGCCCGCCGACGATCGCCGCCGCCTGGAGGTTCCACAGCAGCCAAGCCGAATGCGCGCCCATGGCGATGCCGGCCTCGACCGGCATGTGGGCTGTGCCGAGCAGGTTCCAGCCCAAGGCGAACGGATCCGACAGCGCCACCAGCGCGTATTGGCCGTTGACCAGAAGTGCCGTCAGATAGTGCGAGAAGTGATAGGCCAGCGCGATGGGAACGATCGACCAGACGAACAGGCCGGCGGCCTCGGGCAGCGGCGCGGCACTGCGGACCACCCTTTCGCCCGCGACGACCGCGAGCAGTCCGACGCCGGCGAGTGCAACGAACATCGCCATCAGGCCGAAGCTGTTGGTGGCGACCAGCGCGGTGCGGCCGGGCAGTTCGAGCGGGTTGATGCTGTTGAGCCCGAGCCAGAAGAACGTCTTCGAAAAGCCGTCAAACGATACCGAAGCGAGGGTCGCGAGCAGGAACAGCGCCCCCGCGGGCGGCAGCGCTTCGGCTTGGTAAAGCTTGGCGCCCGGCCAGCACAGGGCAAGGCGCAGGCGGGACCGGTCCTTGCTGGCCTCGACGATGCCGAAGCGGCCGATCATGGCGAAGAAGGCCGAGAGGAATTCGCCCTGACGGCTCCAGCGCTCGAAGCCGAAGGCCAGCATGGCGGTGAAGGAGATGATCCAGTAGAGGCCGGCGGCCATGGCGAGGCGTGCCGGATCGTCCGGGGCGGGGTCGATCAGCTCGAACCAGGCGAAGGCGAAGAACAGAATGACTGCGGGCCAGTAGCCGAGCCATTCGGGAAGATGCAGTGGGGTCTTTTGCCGAGCCTTGGCACCCAGCGCTCCTGTGACCAAGCGATAAGGTCCGTACCATGGGTTGAGCCAAGACCAGAGATTGCCGCACATGCCCTGGGCCAGCGTGAGCCCGACCCAGAGCAGTGTCCAGACCGTCAGGGGCAGCGGGTTGGACAGCGGGTCGCGCGAGCCGATGAAGCCCGCTGTGATCAACACTGCGAAGACGGCGAAGGCGGCGAGGCTCGCAGGCAACCGTAGATCAGGGATGGAGCCGAGCGGCAGGCGCTTGCGCCAGATGGACACCAACCGCGCCGGCGGCAGCAGTGCCAGTACCAGAAAACTCGCCGCCACCGCGAACGCTGCGCCGGCTATGTAATGCCCGGTCGGCAACAGCAGCACATGGCCACGGTCGGAGGCATGGGCGAAAGCGGGCGAGGTGTGCGATGCGGCGGCAGCGCATGCGGCAAGCACTGCTGCCGCTTTGCGTTGGACGGTTGTGGCTGTGTTGGTTCCGCGCATCACCTTGCCGGTGTGCCACATGGTCGGGGTCGCGGGAAGGGTGCGACTATCGACGGCGGATGGCGACAGGTGGTGACGCTCGCGCTTTGCGAGGCAACCCTTTAGCCTCGCGACCTTCGCACCTCCCTCTGGCCTGCCGGCCATCTCCCCCACAAGGAGGGAGATCACGTCTTCATCAGCCGCCCGGCCAACTACCAACGTTGCAAAGGCTCATCCATACAACGTTGCAGAATGAGCGCCGCCGGCAACGAGACTAATCTCTCTCCTTGTGGGGGAGATACCCGGCCGGGCAGAGCGGGGTGCGAAGGAATGAGAGGTTGAAGGAAACCCAAATTCAAGCCCCAAGCCACCCCTAAACCTTCACCAACTGCTCCACCCGGTCCTTCTCGCCGAAGATGCGCAGATAGCGGGCGATTTCTTGTCTGTCGCCGGTGGCCTTGGCGGGGTTGTCGGAGAGCTTGACCGCCGGGCGGCCATTGGCCTCGGTGACCTTGCAGACCAGCGAGATGGCGTTGAGGCGGTCGGTTTCCTTGGGCGCGCAGCCCTCGAAGTCGTTGGTGAGGTTGGTGCCCCAGCCAAAGGACATGCGCACCTTGCCCTCGAAGTGGCGGTAGGTCTCGATGATGGTGTCGACGTCGAGGCCGTCGGAGAAGATCAGCAGCTTCGAACGGGGGTCCTGGCCCTTCTTGCGCCACCAGTCGATGATGCGCTCGCCGCCTTCGATCGGCGGGGCGCTGTCGGGGCGGAAGCCGGTCCAGTCGGCGACCCAGTCGGGCGCGTCGCGCAGGAAGGCCGCCGTGCCGAAGGCATCGGGTAAGACGATCAAAAGGTTGCCGCCATAATAGCGCTGCCAGTCGCGCAGCACCTTGTAGGGCGACTGCTTGAGCTCGTCTTCTGAATTGGCAAGCGCGGCATAGACCATCGGCAGCTCATGCGCGTTGGTGCCGAGCGCCTCAAGGTCGGTGTCCATGGCCAGCAGCACGTTGGAGGTGCCGGTGAAGGCCTCGCCGATGCCCTCCTTGAGCGCCTCGACGCACCAGCGCTGCCACAGGAAGGAGTGGCGGCGGCGGGTGCCGAAATCGGAGATCTTGATCTCGGGCAGCATCTTCAGCCGCTCGGTCTTGTCCCACATCTTGGCCTTGGCGCGGGCATAAAGCACGTCGAGCGCGAAGGGGCCGAAGGCCTTCATCGCCGAGCGCGAGCGCAGCTCGTTGATGATGGCGAGAGCCGGGATTTCCCACATCGAGGTCATCACCCAGGGACCGGCGAAGGTCAGTTCGTACTGGCCGTCGCGCTTTTCCAGGTGGTAGGGGGGCAGCTGGAAGTTCTCGAGCCAGGCCAGGAATTCCGGCTCGAAGATCTGTTTGCGGCCGTAGAAATTGTTGCCGCCGAGCCAGATCATCTCCTTCTTGGAGAAGCGCAGCGTGCGGGCATGGTCGAGCTGCTCGCGCAACTCGCCCTCGTCGATCTCCTCGGCAAGTTTGACCGAGGTGGCGCGGTTGATCAGCGAGAAGGTGGCGTCGACATTGGGGTGCATGCCCCAGATCATCTGCAGCATCAGCAGCTTGTAGAAATCGGTGTCGAGCAGGGATCGGACGATCGGATCGAGCTTCCAGGTGTGGTTATACACCCGCCTTGCAATGTCGGTCCTGGCCATGCCGCTTCAGTCCTCCTTGGCGCGTCCGCCCGCCGGGCCGGCGCGCGCCGCATTCCTCGTTGCTAGCATTGGGATATAGCGCCGGGGCGATCAAGCTTAAGACGCGAAAAAAGCAACGCTGGCCCTATAGTTGCATCGTCCAATCAAGTTAATCGCTGGAGTGGGTCCGCCTTCTTCGAATCGCAGAACCTCTCTGGCTCTTCGTTTCGACGCAGTTCCGGACGCTACGCACTTTTCCTGGAATTGTTTTAGCCGGCAACGGCGGCCTTCTGGCCGCGCCGCTTGCGGATGCTGATCTGACCGGTGACGGCCTGCTCGGTGCGGGCGGGAAGTTCCTCGCGCTCGGCAAACAGCCAGTCGATGAAGGACTGCACGATGGGCGCCGAGCGCACCTCGTTGCGGCAGACGACATAAAAAGCATCGACAGCCGGCACCGACAGGTTGAAGGGCGTGACCAGTTGACCGCGGGCGAGCAGGCTCGATGCCGTCACCGTGTCGCCCAGCGCCAGGCCATGGCCGTGCACGGCGGCTTCCGTGGTCAGGCTGGCACCGGCCATGCGGTGCTGTTGCACCGGCTTGACGTCGAGCGCGTCGGCGGCGGCAAGCCAGGTGTGCCATTCGCGGCCGTCATCGGCATGGAGCAGGACGTGGTCGGCGAGGTCGCGGACGCTGCGGATCGGCCGGTTGTTGATCAGCGTCGGGCTGACGACGGGAAACAGCTCCAGCGTCGACCACTTCTTCAGCCAGCAATCGGTCCAACTGCCATTGCCATAGAGGACGCAGACGTCGACGTCGGGTGAATGGATGTCGCGTGGGTCGTTGGAGGCGTCGAGGCTGAGGCTGATGCCAGGATAACGCGTGGTGAAGCCGCCGATACGCGGCACCAACCACAGCGACAAAAGCGCCGGGACGCAAGAGACGGTGAGCTTGCCCGAGCTCGTCGGCCGGGTCATGCGCGCGGTGGCGGACGCGATGCTTTCGAAGGCGCCGGTGACGGCAGGCAGAAGCTCGGCGCCCTGCGGAGTAAGCTTCAGGCGCGAGCCGGCACGCTCCAGAAGCTTGACCTTGAGCGTCGCCTCGAGCGCGCGGATCTGGTGGCTGATAGCGCCGTGGGTGACGTTGAGCTCGCCCGCCGCCTTGGTCAGCGAGCCATGGCGGGCGGTCGCCTCGAAGGCGCGCAGCGGGTTGAGCGGGGGCAGGCGGCGGGACATCGCAACTCCACGCGAGGGACGAGGCATTGTGAGAAAATCTCACAGCGCTAAGCTTAACATTATCAATTGCTATTTCAACGGCGCTGCCGGAAACTCGCTCCACAACAAGCAAAAAGCATGCGGGGACACGAGATATCAGGCCGGACGCCGGGAGCGGGCGGCCGCAGGCGATCGCCCCGCTTTGCCGTCTTGGACCACAGGAGGATAGCATGGGTTTCGACGTCAAAAAGCTCGACGAGCTGCGCAAGAAGTATGGCGAAGGCCATGGCGGCGATCTGTTCGACCCGAAGTTCCGCCGCGTCGCCGACAAGATCTTCAACAAGGCCGGCACCCGGCTTGCGCCCTATTCGGGCATCCCGACCTTCCTGACTGCGCCCTATCTCCAGGTCGACAACGACAACCCCGATTTCGGCGACCTGCAGGTGGCGATGATCGGCGTGCCGATGGATCTCGGCGTGACCAACCGTCCGGGTTCGCGCTTCGGCCCGCGCGCGCTGCGCACCATCGAGCGCATCGGCCCCTACAACCATGTGCTCGACTGCGCCCCGGTGCAGGAGCTGCGCGTGGCCGATATCGGCGACGTGCCGTTCCGCAGCCGCTACCGGCTCGAGCTCAGCCATGAGGACATAGAGCGTCGCATCGGCCAGATCGTCGACGCCGGCGTGGTACCGCTGTCGGTCGGCGGCGACCATTCGATCACCCACCCGATTCTCAAGGCTGTCGGCAAGAACCGCCCGGTCGGCATGATCCACATCGACGCCCATTGCGACACCGGCGGCGCCTACGACCTGACCAAGTTCCACCATGGCGGCCCGTTCCGCAACGCCGTGCTCGACGGTGTGCTCGACCCGAGCCGCGTCATCCAGATCGGCATCCGCGGCTCGGCCGAATATCTCTGGGAGTTTTCCTATGAATCCGGCATGACGATTGTGCATGCCGAGGAGATCACCGGCCTGGGCATCCCCGCGGTCATCGAGAAGGCAAAGAAGATCGTCGGTGATGGCCCGACCTACTTGTCCTTCGACATTGACAGCCTCGACCCGTCCTTCGCGCCCGGTACCGGTACGCCCGAGGTCGGCGGCCTGACGACGCGCGAGGTGCTGGAGATCATCCGTGGCCTCAAGGGCCTGAACCTTGTCGGCGGTGACGTCGTCGAGGTGGCGCCGCAATACGACTCGACCACCAACACTGCCCATGCCGGCGCCCAGGTGCTGTTCGAGATCCTCAGCCTGATGCTGTTCAGCCCCTTCGTCACCGGCAAGAAGGACTGACCGGACAGATCAATACTGGCCGCCGTGACTGGAAGCGGCGGCCGGGCGGCAACGACCGCAACCGACAAATCAATCAATCCAGAGGGAACCGAAACATGAACATCAAGACCGCACTGCATCAGACAGTCGCCGCCCTCATCGTCGCGGGCAGCATCATCTTCGGCCTGCAGCAGGCCAATGCCGACGCGCTGGAAGACATTGCCAAGGCCGGCCAGATCAATGTCGGCGTCTTTGCCGACTTTCCGCCTTTCTCTTCCGCCAGCGCCGACATGAGCCTCAAGGGCTACGACATGGACGTCGCCCAGGCGATCGCCGACGCCCTCAAGGTCAAGCTCAACCCGGTGCCGGTGACCGGCCAGAACCGCATCCCCTACCTCACCGACAAGCGCGTCGACCTTCTGATGAGCGTCGGCTACTCCAAGGAACGCGAAGAGGTCATCGATTTCGCAGCGGCCTACGCGCCTTACTACATCGCCGTGATCGGCCCGGCCGAACTCAAGGTGGCGGGCAAGGAAGACCTTGGCGACAAGTCGATCGCCGTCAACCGCGGCACGCTCGAGGACACCTCGCTAACCGAGGCCGCCCCGGCTTCCGCCGACATCAAGCGCTTCGACAACTACAACGCCGTCATCCAGGCCTTCATCTCGGGCCAGACCCAGCTGATGGTGGTGGGCAACGACGTTGGCGCCCAGGTGCTGGCGCGCCAGGAGGCGCTTAAGCCGGAGCAGAAGTTCCAGCTCTTGACCTCGCCGTCGCATATCGGCCTCAACAAGAACGAGGAAGGCCTGAAGAAGGTCATCAACGACACGGTCGCGGCGATGCTCACCGACGGCCGGCTGTCGAAGTCGTCCGAGGCCTGGCTCAAGGTTCCGCTCAACCCCGAGAACCTCAAGGACTGAGCCGTGAGCTACAGCCTCGACTTCGGCTGGCTTGAAGGGGCCGTGGGCGCGATCGCCCGCGGCGCCGCCATGACGGTGTTGCTGATCGTCGTGACGACGATCGCCGGCACAGTCATTTCCATCGCTGCCGCCGCCGGTCGTCGCAACGGGCCGAAATGGCTCCAGCGGGCCATCACCTGCTATGTCGAGGTGATCAGGAACACGCCGTTCCTGGTACAGCTGTTCTTCATCTTCTTCGGCCTGCCCAGCCTCGGCATACGGCTCGACCCGATCGTCGCCGCCATCCTGGCGATGACGCTCAACATGGCAGCCTACACCACCGAGATCGTCGGCGCCGGCCTCGACGCGGTGCCGAGGGGCCAGCGCGAGGCGGCCGCTGCTTTGGGCTTGCGGCCACGCCAGGTCTTCGTCAAGATCGTGTTGCCGCAGGCACTGAAGGTCATCTTCCCCGCGCTGACGAGCCAGATCGTGATCATGATGCTCGAGTCTTCGGTCGTGTCGCAGATCGCAGTGAGTGAACTCACCTACGAGGCCGACATGCTGCAGGCGCGGACATTCCGTCCCTTCGAAACCTATTTCGTCGTGGCGATGATCTATCTCGGCTTGTCGATCTTGTTGCGCCGCCTGCTCGTCGGCATAGGGCGCCGCACGCTTTCGGCAGGTGTATCATGATCGAGTTCACCTTCTGGGACATTGCGCGCAACCTGATCTTCGCCACACGGTGGACCGTGTTGCTGTCGATCGCGGCGTTCGCCGGCGGCGGCATTGTCGGCGTCGCCATCCTGTTGTTGCGCATCTCCAAGGCCAAATGGGCACGGCGCTTCGCCAGCGGCTATATCGCCTTGTTCCAGGGTACGCCCTTGCTGATGCAGCTGTTCCTGATGTTCTTCGGCCTGCCGATGCTGGGCTTCCGGATCGAGCCATGGACGGCGGCGGTGCTCGGCCTGACCTTCTTTGCCAGCGCCTATCTCGCCGAAATCTGGCGCAGCGGCGTCGATGCCTTGCCGCGCGGCCAGTGGGATGCCGGCGCCAGCCTCGGCCTGCACTACCTGCAGGAACTGCGCCTGATCATCCTGCCGCAGGCCTTCGCCATCACCCGGGCCCCGGTTGTCGGTTTCCTCGTCCAGCTGATCAAGGCAACTGCACTGACCTCGATCATCGGCTTTGAGGAACTGCTCCGGACCTCGAACGCCATCAACAACGCGACGTTCGAACCCTTCACCGTCTATGGGCTGGTGGCGCTGATCTTCTTCGTGCTGTGCTACCCCCTGACCCAGTATGCCCGTTCATTGGAGGCCCGTGCCGCAGCACACTGAACCGCCCATCACAATAACGACAGGGAACAGCTGGCACAAAGCCAGCGCCAAATGAGGAGAACTGAGATGACCAAGATCCTGAACCATCCGATCAGCCGGCGCGCCGTGCTGGGCGCGGGCGTCGCTTCGGCAAGCCTTCTGGCGATGCCGTCGATCCTCAAAGCCCAGGACAAGTCGATCAAGATCGGCGTCTATGGCGGCTACTTCAAGAAGTCGTTCGACGAGCACATCTTCCCCGAATTCACCAAGGCGACCGGCATCGCGGTCGAATCCGTCGCCGAGCCGACCGGCGAAGCCTGGCTGGTGCAGCTGGAGCAGGCGGCCAAGGCAGGCCAGGCGCCGGCCGACCTGTCGATGATGTCGCAGACTTCGATGCTCAAGGGCCAGTCGACCGAGCTGTGGGCACCGCTCGACCTCGCCAAGATCAAGAACAGCTCGAACCTGATCGAGCATTTCATCAACAAATATCCTGATGGACGCGTCGCCGGCATCGGTGCTGTTGCCTGGTACATCACGCTGGTCACCAACACCAACGTCTTCCCGACCGCGCCCGACAGCTGGGCTGCGTTCTGGGATCCGGCCAATGCCGACAAGCTCGGCCTGCTGGCGCTCGCCTCCAACTCCTTCCTGCTCGAGGTGACGGCGACCACTTTCATGGGCGGCACCAAGGCGCTCGACACCGAGGAAGGCATCCAGAAGGCGCTGGAGAAGCTCGCCGAGGTCAAGCCGAATGTCCGCCTGTGGTATCGCGACGAGGCGCAGTTCGAACAGGCGCTGAAGTCGGGCGAGATTCCGATGGGGCAGTATTACCACGACGTCACCGGCCTCGCCGCCGCCGAGGGCCAGCCCGTGCGCTCGACCTTTCCCAAGGAAGGCGGCATCCAGGATTCCGGCTCGTGGGTGCTGTCGCGCGCCTCGAAGAAGACAGAAGAGGCGCATGCCTTCATCGACCATATGTGCCAGCCGGCGGTACAGGCGCTGATGTCGCGCAAGGTCGGCACCGCACCGACGGTCAAGCGCGAGCTGACCGACCTGACGGCGGAACAGTTCGCCGGCGTGTCGTCCGACATCCCGCCGATCATCCCGCGCTACGATCTCTACACCACCAAGGCCGACTGGATTAACCAGAAGTGGACCGAACTGATCGTCGGCTGATCTGCCTTTTTCCTTCTCCCCGCTCGCGGGGAGAAGGTGGCCCGCAGGGCAGGATGAGGGGCAGAGCCGGCGCGGCAAGGCTCGCACCGCCCCTCATCTGTCTGCCGGCATCTTCTCCCCCGTGAACGGGGAGAAGCAACGGTTTCCGCAACGCCGCTCCAACATTTCAAGGCCCCCTCATGTCCGGACTCGTGCTTAAGGACATCACCAAGTCATTCGGCAACTTCACCGCTGTCGATACGGCCAACCTGTCGGTGCCGCATGGCAAGTTCGTCTGCCTGCTCGGCCCGTCCGGCTGCGGCAAGACAACGCTTCTGCGCATGATCGCCGGCCTCGAGGACCCCTCGAGCGGCGCGATCCTGCTCGACGGAACCGACATCACACCGGTGCCGACGCACAAGCGCAATCTCGGCATGGTGTTCCAGTCGCTGGCGTTGTTTCCGCATCTGACCGTCGGCGACAACATCGCTTATCCCTTGCGCATTCGCGGGGCGTCACGCGAAGAGCAGAAGAAGCGCTCCGACGAGCTGTTGAAGCTCATTCATCTGCCCGGTTTCGCCGACCGTCCAGTCGCCAAGCTGTCGGGTGGCCAGCGCCAGCGTGTTGCCATTGCCCGCGCGCTGGCACTGTCGCCGAAGCTGTTCCTCCTCGACGAGCCGCTGTCGGCGCTCGATGCCAAGCTGCGCGAGGCGATGCAGGTCGAATTGCGCCAGCTGCAGCAGCGCTTGGGCATCACCACCTTCGTCGTCACCCACGACCAGCGCGAGGCGATGACCATGGCCGACCTCGTCGTCGTCATGGGCAACGGCAAGATCCTGCAGGCCGCACCGCCGATCGATATCTACCGCAAGCCGGCCGATGCCTTCGTCGCCGACTTTATCGGCATGACCAACCTGCTCGACGCGGAAGTTGATCGCGCCGGCCGGGTCTCGGTGCTCGGCCAGGCCATTGCAGGCCTCACGATACCTGAAGGCCTGACCAAAGCCTCGGTATCGATCCGCCCCGAGGACGTTCATCTCGGCTCCGTCGGCGGCGACGCCATATCAGGCACGGTGACCTTCGTCCGCGATCTCGGCGGCACCATCGAGACCTTCGTTGAAACAGGCGGCAAGACAATCATCGCAGTGGCGACGCCACGCGAGCGGCCCGACGTCAAGGCCGGCCAGCAGGTCGGCGTGACATTGCCGGCGCAGTCTTGCGTGGTGCTGAAATCATGAAACGCGAGGCGCCGAAATCGCTTGCCGATTACAGCCCGCTGTTCTTTCCCGGGCTGATGCTGATCGTCTTTTTCGTCGTGCCGTTCTCGACGATGATCGCCGTCAGCTTCTTCCAGCGCGATCCCTCCGGCTTCTATACGCCGGATTTCGTCTTCTCCAACTATGCCCGTTTCCTCAGTCTGTTCTTCGGCAAGGTGCTGGGCTTTTCCTTGGTGCTGGCGGTGATGGTGGCGATCTGCTGCGTGGTCATAGCCTTTCCCTTCACCTATCTGCTCACCAAGCGGCCGCGAAAGGTGCAGACGATCTGGCTGGTCTGCCTGCTGTCGGTGCTGTCGCTGTCGGAAGTCATCATCGGCTTTGCCTGGTCGACGCTGTTTACACGAACCGCCGGCATCACCAATCTGTTTGTGGCGATCGGCTTGATGAAGGAGCCGGTGGCGCTGACGCCGAGCTTCTGGGCGGTGCTGACCGGTATGGTCTACCAGGCGCTGCCTTATACGATCCTGGTGCTCTATCCCGCCTTGGTGCGGCTTGACCCGACGCTGCTGGAGGCGGCGCGGACACTCGGCGCCTCGCCGGTCAGGGCGTTCATGAACGTCGTGGTGCCGGCGTTGCGCAACACCATCGTCGCCACACTGATCATGGTCTTCGTCTTCGCGCTCGGCTCCTATCTGTTGCCGCAGATCCTCGGCCGGCCGTCGCACTGGACACTGTCGGTGCTGATCACCGACCAGGCCATCTACCAGTCCAACATGCCGTTTGCCGCGGCGATGGCGGTGTTTTTGGTGCTGATGTCGCTGGCGCTTGTCGGCTTGACGCTGCTGGTCGGACGCAGGGAGAACGCGCTGTGATACAGACTTTCCTTCGCCGGCTCTATTTCGTCGCCGTTGCCCTGTTCCTGGCGGCCCCGTTGATCGTCGTTGCCGGCGTCTCGGTCAACGAAAAGCAGGACCTGGCCTTTCCGCCGAAAGGCTTTTCATTGGCCTGGTACGCGCAGATCTTTGTTGATCCGGAATGGCGCAAGGCGTTGTTTGCCTCGCTGTCGCTGGCTGTCACTGCGGCGGCTCTCGCTGTCGCCATAGCGCTTCCGCTGGCATGGTTCCTGTGGCGGCGCATAGCGCCATGGGCCAACGTGTTCCAGATCCTCGGGCTGGCCCCGTTCATACTGCCGCCTGTCATCACCGCACTCGGCATGCTCAGCTTCTGGGCGACGTCAGGCTTCTACGGCCAACCTTGGACGGCTGTCATCAGCCACGCGATCTTCTTCGTCACCCTGCCGCTGGTGACGCTGTCGCTCGGCTTCGCCTCCATCGATCGTTCGCTGGTCGAGGCAGCGGCGACGATGGGCGCCGACGACCGCACGGTGCTGAAGACGGTGGTGCTGCCGCTGATCCGCCCTTATCTCGTCTCGGGCTACGCCTTCGCCTTCGTGCTGTCGCTCAACGAGTACATCGTCGCCTACATGACCATCGGCTTCACGCTGGAAACACTGCCGATCAAGATCTTCAATGCCCTGCGTTACGGCTATACGCCGACGATGGCCTCGGTGTCGGTGTTCTTCGTCGCGGTGGCGGCACTGGTGTTCGGCCTGATCGCCAAATTCGGCGACATTAGGCGGCTCTTGGGTGCGATGTCCTCGGAGACCTGACGCGCCTGCGACAAGTCGGGCGGCACCTTCGAACGGTGTCGCCTGAGTGACAATTGTCAGCCGCCTGGTTGTCGCGCCCGGTGGCTGCCGCTCCTAGCATCGCAATCATGCCGACCGAAACCCCCGGCGGCCATGCGGGAGCGAAGCGCCATGTGCGGATTTGTGTGCCTCTGGAACCTCGATGACGAGGAACTGGCCTCGCGGATGATCCGCAAGATGGAGCACCGCGGGCCGGACGCACTGGAGGTGCTGCGGCCAAGGAACATCCCGGTGGTCATGGCGCACGCCCGGTTGGCCATTATCGGCCCCGACAACGGGGCCCAGCCGATTTACCAGGGCGACGACATCCTGGTCGTCAACGGCGAGATCTACAATCATAGCGATCTCAGGGCGATCCTCGGCGAGAGCGCCTTCCAGACCCGCAGCGACAGCGAGACCGTGCTGCATCTTTTCCGCAAGAACGCGCTGCGCTGGGTGTCGCGGCTGGACGGCATGTTCGCCTTCGTGCTGGCGACCCCGGATCGCATCATTGCCGCGCGCGACCCGCTCGGCATCAAGCCGCTCTATGTCGCCCATATCGGCGAGGGGCTGGCGTTTGCATCCGAGCTCAAGGCCTTCGACGGCGTAGATGTCGCAAAGATCGAAGCGCTCGAACCTGGCGTCATGTTCGACAGCCAGGCCGGCATGCGGCGCTGGTACCGCATGCCGCAAGGTGCGGCCGACCCGGAGCCCGGTATCGACGAGGAGCTGACCTGGCGCGAGCTCAGGCTGGTGCTGGAAGAGGCGGTCGCCAAGTGGATGGTCGCCGACGTCGAGGTCGGGTCGTTCCTGTCGGGCGGGCTGGACAGCTCGATCATCGCGGCAATCGCCGCAAGGCAGTCGCCGAAGCGGCTGAAGACATTTTCCGTCGGCCTCGCCGGCAGCCCCGATCTGATCGCGGCGCGGCGGGTCGCCGGCTATCTCGGCACCGAGCATTTCGAGCATGCGTTTACGCCGGAAGAGGCTGCCGACGTGCTGCCGCATGTCATCTATCATCTCGAAAGTGCTGATATCGACCTGGTGCGTTCGGCGGTGCCGACGCATTTCGCCGCCAGGCTGGCGCGGCGGCACGTCAAGGCGGTGCTGACGGGCGAAGGCGCCGACGAGCTGTTTGCCGGCTATAGCTATCACCACGCCTATATCGACCGGCCGCGCGAGCTGGCAGACGAGCTGACGCGCTCGCTGGGCACGATGCACAACATCAATCTGCAGCGCGTCGACCGCGTCACCATGGCCGAGAGCCTGGAGGCGCGCACGCCGTTCCTCGACCGCGAGCTGATCGATTTCGCCCAGAGCATTCCGGCGACGCTGAAGCTCAGGCGCACCGATCCGGCTTCACCCGAAAGCACCGGACCGACGACGGAGAAATGGATCCTGCGCAAGGCCTGCGCCGACTTGCTGCCGCATGATCTCGTCTGGCGCAAGAAGGCGCAGTTCGACGAGGGGTCGGGAGCTGTGACGGCACTTGGCGAGGCACTGCAGGCAATGACCGGCTCGGCCACGCCGCTCGACCGCGCCGCCGAGGGCGCGGTCTATGAGAGCCTTCTGCGGCAGAGCTACAGCGATCCCGATCGCATCATCAATGCGGCCGGCAAATGGGTCGCCAACCGGGTGTCGGTGGCGGTTGCCTAGACGGGTGCTGCGAAGCGCCCGTCAGATCACCGGCTTGTGCATCAGGCCGAGATGGTCGCGCCGGAGCCAGCGCCACAACAGCAGCACCGACACCACGGCGAGGCCGGAGAACAGGCCGATCCAGATGCCGCGGCCCTCGAAGCCGAAGTGGAAGGCAAGCAGCACGCCAAGCGGCAGGCCGATGCCCCAATAGCCGATCGCAGCGAGGATCATCGGCACCTTCGTATCCTGCAGCCCGCGCAGTTGGCCTGCCGATACCGCCTGGGCGCCGTCGACGACCTGGAACAGGGCCGCGAAGACCAGGAAGCTGACCGCGAGGCCGACCACCTGCGCGTTGGCCGGGTCGCCGACGTCGATGAAGGCCGAGATCAGCAAATGCGGCCAGAACACCATCACCAGCGCCATCAGAGCCATGAAGCCGACGCCAAGCACATAGGCCGTCCAGCCGGCACGCGTGATGCCGTCGCGGTCCCTGGCGCCGTAAGCCAGCCCGACGCGCACAGTGACGGCCTGGCCGAGACCGAGCGGGATCATAAAGGTGACCGAGCAGATCTGCAGCGCGATGGCGTGTGCTGCGAGCGAGGACGAGCTGATAAGCCCCATCAGGAATGCCGCGGCGTTGAAGATGGTCACCTCGAAGGCAAGGATGCCGGAGATCGGCAAGCCGAGTTTGAGCAGCGCCCTGAAGCGCGGCCAGTCGGCGCGCCAGAAGCGACCGAACAGGTGGTAGCGGCGGAACTTCTTCTCCATCATGACGACGGCCGCCATGCCGACGAACATCATGCCGCTGGCGATGCTGGTGGCAAGGCCGGAGCCGGCGATGCCCATCTCGGGGAAGCCCCATTTGCCGAACACCAGAAGCCAGTTGCCGAGCGCGTTGGCCGCCACCGCGATCGCCATGATGACCAGCGCCCAGCCGGGCCGCTCCAGCGCCGAGATGAACGAGCGCAGCACGATGTAGCCGAAGAACGGCAAGGCCGCCCATTGCAGGTGATGGACGTAGATACCGGCTTGCTCGGCGAGTTTGGGCTCCTGGCCCATGGCCAGAAGTATCTCCTCGGCGTACCACAACAGGGCCCAGATCGGGATCGAGATGAGCACGGCGATCCACAGGCCCTGGCGCACGGTGCGGCGGACGTCGCGCACCGAATGGCGCTTGCGGCCAAGCTCGGCCGCCATCATCGGCGAGGTCGCATACATCAGGCCGAGGCCGAAGATCAGTGGTGCGAAATAGAGGTTGGAGCCGAGCGCGCCGGCGGCCAGCGCATCGGGACCCAGCCGGCCGAGGATCATCACGTCGGTCGCCGTCATCGCCGTCTGGGCGAGATTGGTGAGGATCATCGGCCAGGCAAGCGCCAGCATGGCGCGAAGTTCGTCGCGCCAAGGAGTGGCCGGTGATTGCGCGCCGGTTGCGATCGCAGACATGGTTTTCGTCTTTCGGTGGCGATATCGCGGCTCATTTGGCGTCGATATCGCGAGTTTTGACGACGGAATCCGCCCTTTTGGCGCGTCGTGGCGCCGTTTGTGACCGAAAGTGCCAGTTGTGGCAAGCTGTCACCAAGACCAAGGATTATGCCAGCAGAGGTGGGCAGGCTGTGCTGTCAGTCGACTGTCGCATCCGTCGGGCAATTGAGCTCGGCCATGATCCATTCGCGGAAAGCCCGGATCTTGGGCACGTTGCGGCGTCCCTCGGGATAGACCAGCCAGTAGTCGCCGCCATGGGCAGTGAGTTCGAACGGCTGGATCAGCCGGCCCTCGGCCAGTTCCGCGGTGAACAGCGCCGTGGTCAGGACCGTCACGCCCTGGCCGGCTATGGCGGCATTGGCCTCGGCGGCCTGCGAACCCAGGCTGGTATCGGGCATCCTGTCGAGTGCGTCCGCCGGCACATTGGCCTTTGCGAACCAGTCCTTCCACCAGATGTCGGCGGGGTTGAGGATCCTGAGCTTGAGCAGGTCAGCCGGCTCCTTGATCCCGCCGATGCTTTCGGCAAGGCGCGGGCTGAGCATGGGCGAAAATTGCGAGCGCAGCAAAAAATGGGTGGCAAGCCCGGGCCATTTGCCTGAGCCGGAGCGGATGCCGATATCCATCTCCTCGCGCGAGAAATCGACGAGGTAGCTCGAGGTGTCGAGGCGGACGGCGATGTTGGGGTGGCGCAGCTGGAACGAGCCGATGCGGGGGGCCAGCCAGTTCGACGCGAAGGTGTGGACCGTCGAAATGCCGAGCGTGCCGCCGGAGCCGGCGCGCGCCACCTGATAGGCCTCGCTCAACAGCCCAAATGCCTCTGTCACCATCGGCACCATGCGGCTGCCGACCTCGGTCAGCACCACCTGGCGCGGTTTGCGCAGGAACAGCGGTGCGCCGACGCGCTCCTCGAGCAGCTTGATCTGGTAGCTGACGGCGGCCTGGGTCATGCCGAGCTCGGCCGCGGCCTTAGTGAAACTGCCCTGGCGGGCAGCGGCTTCGAACACCCTGATCGCGGTCAAAGGCGGCAGCTGAAGCGGCATTTCCCGCACTCCCATACATAAGGCCATTTAATGGGTCGTGATCGACGTTCAATTGGAAAAGTCAATCATTCCAGACCAATATCTAGGTCAAGACATCAGCACACTTCAAGCATCTCTAAAGGATGACGATCATGGCCACGGCACAGGCAAGCCTTTTCCATTGCGAGCAGATCGGCTGGACCTCACGTCTGGCTGCAGCCTTCGGGCTGCGTTCGCGCAAACGCGTGCTGGACTTCCGTGACCTGCCGGACCACCTCCAGCGCGACGTCGGCTACATCGACGGCAAGGACCCTTGCGGCCGGCGGGTTTGAGCCTCCGCACGCGCATGTGTTCCCCGCTGTCATATCAACGGTTCATTTCCGCCGCCAAAGCTCCTATGAGCAATGGGGTGAACAGGGACCGGTCATATGACGCCGAAGGCAGTGTATTGGGACATGGACGGCACGCTGATCGACAGCGAGCCGCTGCACGAGGAATCGCTTGTTTCGGCGCTGCGCAGCGTCGGCATCGAGCCGCCGGCCGACCTGCACGCGCGTGTCGTCGGCCAGGCGGCGCGGCCGGTCTATGAGGTGCTGCGCGACCAGTTCGGCCTCGCCCTAGACTTCGACGACTGGATTGCCCTCAAATACGATCACTATCTGGGCCGCGCGCCGGACCTGCTTCCGCGCGAGGGCGCGATGGAGATCTTTCGCGATCTGAAGGCAAGGGGTGTGGTCCAGGCGATCGTCTCCAATTCAGACCGCTTAGTGGTCGAGGCCAATTTGCAGGCCGTCGGCGTGCACGAGCCGACGATGAAGACGATCAGCCGCAACGACGTGCGTCTCGGCAAGCCCGATCCCGAACCCTATCTGCGCGCCGCCTACCTCACCGGCATCGACCTGGCCGACACGGCTGTCATGGAAGACAGCGTCACCGGCGCCATGGCCGGCGTTGCCGCCGGCATGCGCACAATCTTCTGGCCGCAGGACAAGATCGATGGCCCGGCTGGCGCCTTGGTGGCGCATAGCGCTAAAGAGGTCAGGGCGCTGCTTGGGCTGGACTAGCTACGAGGATCTGGACGGGACTTTTTGGCGCGGCGGAGATGTCACGGCGTGAATCCCGGATCTTCGCGACGTCGCTTCGCTCTGCTCCGCCCGAGGGTGACGAACGCATTTGCCCTCATGGCTAACTCCCAACGACGGTGAATCGCAGAGCCGTCATCTCACATTCGTCATCCTCCGGCGGCGCAGGAGTGGAACGACTGCGCAGACCCCGCATCCGTGCCGTAGCGTCGGCGATCAAACGGTGACGAAATAAAACCCGCCTCTCAGTTCCGGTACACCGGCTCCTGCTCGTCGAGGATCGCCTTGAGCTCGGCGAGGTGGCGCTCGGCCTGGCCGGGATAGTCTTCCTGCTCGAGCGCGGCCTTTTCGGCGATCTCATCGGATAGCTTGCGCAGCGGCCGGCCGGTCCACAGCGCCTTGATGTAGGTCTCGCAGGCGCGCTCGAAATAATAGAGCCGGTTGAAGGTGTCGGCGACGCTGTCGCCGATGACCATGACGCCGTGATTGCCCATGATCATCACCTTGACCTTGGGGTCGGCGAGCAGCTGCGAGCAGCGTTCGCCCTCTTCCTCGAAGGCGAGCCCGCCATAATGGCCATCGACGACATGGCGGCGGAAGAAGATCGCGGTGTTCTGGTCGATCGGCGGCAAGGTGGAATCGGCAAGCGAGGCCAGCACGGTGGCGTGGATCGAATGGACATGCATGACGCAGCGCGCGTGCGCGCAGTTGCGATGGACCGCGCCATGCAGGCCCCATGCGGTCGGGTCGGGCGCGTTGGGGCCTGACATCGTCTGGGGGTCGTTGGCGTCGATCAACAGCAGGTCGCTCGCCTTGATGCGCGAGAAATGCACCTGGTTGGGGTTCATCAGGAACTTCGAGCCCTCGTCGTTGACGGCAAGCGAGAAATGGTTGGCCACAGCTTCGTGCATATTGAGTCGCGCCGTCCAGCGGAAGGCGCAGGCGAGGTCGACGCGCTCTTCGTAGAACGGCAGATTGGTCTGCTTGAGCTGGGTGACGGGCATTTGTTCCTCCCTCGCAATTTGCTGGCGTATCGTACCTTCGCAAGGTCGTTGCCGGCTTCGGGGCGATGCGGTGGCAGGAAGAATGCCGCGTCATGACTGGCGCGGCAACATCGGCTCATGCTGATTTCAGCTGGTCCAGCCTCAGCCCGCCATTCTCGACGATGAAGTCGATGACCGCTTCCAGCCCCTTGCCGCGCGACAGATCGGTGAAGCCGAACGGACGCTTGCCGCGCTGGCGGGCGGCGTCGCCTTCCATGACCTCGAGATTGACGTTCACATAAGGCGCAAGGTCGCTCTTGTTGATGACCAGGAAGTCGGAACGGGTGATGCCGGGGCCGCCCTTGCGCGGGATCTCTTCGCCCTGGCAGACCGAGATGACGTAAAGCGTGATGTCGGCGAGGTCGGGCGAGAAGGTCGCGGCCAGATTGTCGCCGCCGGATTCGATGAAGACGATGTCGAGGTCGGGGAATTTCCTGTTCATCTCAGCGATCGCCTGCAGATTGATCGAGGCGTCCTCGCGGATGGCCGTGTGCGGGCAGCCGCCCGTCTCCACGCCCATGATGCGCTCTTCAGGCAGCGCCTGCAGGCGGGCGAGCAGCAGTGCGTCTTCCTTGGTGTAGATGTCGTTGGTGACGACCGCGATGGAAAACTCGTCGCGCAGCGCCTTGCACAGCTTCTCGGTCAGCGTCGTCTTGCCCGAGCCGACCGGGCCGCCGATGCCGATACGAAGCGGGCCGTTTTTCGAGGTCATGACTGGAATCCGTTGAAGGCGAGGATGACGAAACCCGTGCCGATGACGAGGCACAGTGGCGAATAATACCGCCTGTCGAGCCGAGCGAACGGCATCTCGGGCGAGAGCCTGCGCCATGCCGGCGTGAAGCCGGCAATGCCACGGCCGATAAACACCAGCGCGACCATCAGCGCCGACGCTGCCAGGCCAGGCTTGGGAAAGGGCGTGGCGAAGACACCGACAAGCGCCAGCGGCCACAGCGTCGCCACGATGAGACAAGCGGTGACGGCGAAGCAGGCAAAGGGCGTGGGCATGGTCCTGATGCCGCGAGCCCCGACGACAGCGCGGGCGCAGGAGGCCTGGTCCGTACCGGGCCAGACGCCGCCGAGGCCCCAATAGGCGTGGATTGCGGCGATCAGATAGAGCACGAAGGCCAGGGCGAAGGCGAGAACGATCATGAGCGGAACAGTCTCGAATGTTGGGTCTCGTGGCGCATCGCCATGATGTCGGAGGTTAGGGCAGCGGACCCCAGATCGTCGAGGGTCGATACTGCCGCACGTGCGCCCACACGGAGCGCCACAGGCTCGAAGCCGGCAATGATGCTGGTTGCAGCCGTCTGGCCAATGACGCTTAGCCGGATTGCCGCCTGAACGAGGTTGGTGGAGAAAGCCTGCAGCCAGGCGGCCAGCGCATCTTCCAGCGTTATGCCATGGGCGCCGGTGACGGCGCCGACGGCGACGCAATAGGGGCACTCGGCCGGAAGCCGCGCGACGACAGGATGCGGCCAAGCAGCGGCGGCGCTGAGGAAGGCCTCGCCCTGCAGCATCGATTCCATGTGGCGCTCGCGCGAGCCGGCCAATGCTTCGGCGAGTTCCGCCACCTCGCGCAGGTCGCCGTCGGCAGCGGCGCGGCGCCAGCTTTCTGCGAACAGCACCGCGTCGTTCCAGCCCGAGCCGATCTCGGCGAGCGCAGTCAGCCATGCTGCGAGGTCGTCGCGGCTGCCGATCAGATTATCATGTGCGGCCCGTTCGAGGCCGTGGCTGTAGGAAAATCCGCCGACCGGGAAGGTCGGCGACAGCCAGGCCATCAGCCGCAACAGCGAGGCATTGCCGCGCTCAGTCATGGTGGTGATGATGGTGGCCGCCATGGTCGTGGTGATGAGCATGGTCGTGCTCATGATCATGCTCGGGGTGGTCATGACCATGATTGTGGCTTCGTTCGTGATGATGGGCGTGACCGTGGGAATGACCATGATCATGCGCGTGGCTGTGATCGTTGCCATGGCCGGAATAGGCGCCGCGCACAGGCTCGAAGGGGGCCACGATGTCGATCACCTCGGCACCCAGACCCTCCAACATCGTCTTGATGACATGATCGCGCAGGATGAGGATGCGATCAGCCGATATGGCAGCGGCGAGATGGCGGTTGCCGATGTGCCAGGCGAGCTGCGTCAGGTGGGCGGCGTCGCGGGCGCGGATGTCGTAGAGCTCCTCCTCGGCGGCGACGATGCCTGCCGTGCGGCCGTCTTCCAGCAGCAGGAGGTCGCCGGTTTCGAGAACGATCGGCTCGGGCAGGTCGACAAGCACGCGTTCGCCCTGAGACAGCCCGATGGCGCGGCGCCTGATGTGGCGCTCGTCATGGGCGAGGACGGCGACGTCGAAGGGCTGCGCGCCGGTGGCGGCATCGGCATGGGTGATCTTGGTTGCGCGCAGCATGAGGCGTTTGTTCCTGTGGCGTGATGGTTGAGCGCCGGTCGTTCAGACGATGGTGTCGAACAGCCGCCAGATCCACGATATCTGATACAGCAAAGTGGCTGTCACGAAAGCCAGATGATATCGCCTGCTCGCTGTGGCGATGGCGATGAGGCAAAGTGCCACCAGGATCGGCGTGCGGATCAGGTACTCGCCACCGAAATGGGCGAAATGCGCCTCGCCCTTGACCAGCGTGTCGATGACGTCGAGTAGATAAGTCAGCGCCAGCAGCCCGAAAAACCAGGCGCGGCGCGAATAGAAGAAATCCTCGTAGCTTTTGTAGTCCTGCATTGAGTCGGGGAAGAGCAGCGCGCACAGCAGGAACAGCGCGATGGCGTAGCCGAGGATGAACAGGTAGGTGCCGAAGGTCCAGCTGTCGATGGCGTAAAGGCCGAACTCCCACCACCAGAAATGCACCAGCGTCAGAAGCAGCGACGCCACCCAGGCGAGGTGCACCGGGTAGAGCCTGTACTGGTCGGGATGCTGGACGATGCGGGCGACGCCCGACAGGAGCCGCGCCATGCCCAGGCCGATGATCATGCCCATGACGATGCGGATATGCGGGAAGACCTCGGCCGGGATATCGGGCGTCATGGGACGCTCCTGGGATGGTCGAATGCGGACATTGTCGGTTCCGGGAAAGTTTTCACGGCGAGGGTTGGAGGGAGCATCGTGCGCCGAATCAGCTGTCCAGCCAATAGACGTTGCCGTGAGCACGCCGTGTGCGAGACACAAAAAAACCCCGGCGCGCTTTCGCGGCCGGGGTTTGTATCAAGCGAGGACGGCGAAGCTTATGCGGCTTCGGCGACGTCGTCGTTCTTCAGCGCTTCAAGAATGTTCTGCGGCGAGGAGACGCCATAGGGGTCGCTGTCGCAATTGTCGGCGAAGCCTTCTTCCTCGAACCACTTTTCGATGCGGCCGTTGTTGATGACGGCGGCGTAGCGCCAGGAGCGCATGCCGAAGCCGACATTGTCCTTGGCGACCAGCATGCCCATCTTGCGGGTGAACTCGCCTGAGCCATCGGGGATCAGCTTGACCTTGTCGAGGTTCTGCGACTTGCCCCAGGCGTTCATGACGAAGGCGTCGTTGACCGAGACGCAGTAGATCTCGTCGATGCCTTCGGCCTGGAATTCGCCATGCAGCTTCTCGAAGTCGGGCAACTGATAGGTCGAGCAGGTCGGCGTGAAGGCGCCCGGCAGCGAGAACAGCACGACGCGCTTGCCGCCGAAATAGTCGGCCGAGGACTTGTCTTCCCAACGGAAGGGGTTCGGGCCGCCGACGGCCTCGTCGCGCACGCGCGTGCGGAAGGTGACAGCCGGAACTTTCTTGCCGATCATTTGAAACTCCATTTCCAAGATAGCGGGACCCCCGATCTTGGGCTCGGGGAATCCTGCCGAATTTTTAGCTAGCGCGGGCTCAATACCAATTGGCCGGAGGCGGTTCCAGCGCAACCGACGTGGCATCAGGTCGCGGGCGATTCCCCGGCGGCGGACGCGGTCAGGGAAGGTGGATCGTGGCGTCCATATAGATCACCGCCTGGCCGATCAGATAGACCCGGTCGGCCGCGACTTCGCAGCCGAGCACACCGCCGCGGGACGACAGCTGGCGCGCTGAAAGGCTCGTTTTGCCGAGTTTTGCAGCCCAGTAGGGAGCAAGCGTGGCATGCGTCGAGCCGGTAACCGGATCCTCCGGAATGCCGGCGCCGGGGGCGAAGTAGCGCGAGACGAAGTCGCAATCATTGCCGCGCGCTGTGATGCACAGGCCGAACGATCCGAGTTCGGCGATGCGCGGCAGGTCGGGCCGGTAGGCAAGCAGCGCAGCCTCGGAGGCCAGCTCGACGAAGTAGTTCTCGCGGTTGCGGAACAACTGCACCCAGCGGTCATCGCGCAGGCCGTTGACCAGCGCATCGCCTGATATGGCGAAGTCGGGGTCGAAGCGCGGGATGTCCATGCGATAGCCGTCGCCCTGCGGTGTGACGAGAAGATCGCCGACCTCGCGGGTGGAGAAACGCATGGTGCGCTCGACACCCTTGCGCAAATGCAGCGCGCAGGCCGAGGCCAGCGTGGCGTGACCGCAGAACGGCACCTCGTCGGTGGGCGTGAACCAGCGGATGTCCCAGCCATCGTGGCTTGGCTTGAGGAACGCCGTCTCGGCGAGGTTGTTCTCCAGGGCGATGCCCTGGAGCACCTGGTCGGGCAGCCAGTCCGCGAGGAACACGACGGCAGCCGAATTGCCCGAAAAAACGTTGTCGGTGAAGGCGTCCACCTGGATCATTTCGAGCTTCATCGCGGCCTCCTCATCGCAAGCCTGAAGCTAGAACAGGAAGTAGCGCTGCGCCATGGGCAGCACCGTCGCCGGCTCGCATGTGAGTAGCTCGCCGTCGGCACGGACCTCATAGGTTTCGGGGTCGACGTCGATTTCAGGCATGGCATCATTGAGGATCATCGAGCGCTTGCCGATGCCGCCGCGGGTGTTTTCGACCGCCACCATCTCTTTGGCCACGCCGATGCGGTCGCGCAGGCCGCCCTCCAGCCCGGCCTTCGAGACGAAGGTGATCGAGCTGTGGGTCAGCGCCTTGCCATAGGCGCCGAACATCGGCCTGAAATGGCTCGGCTGCGGCGTCGGGATCGAGCCGTTGGGATCGCCCATCGGCGCGGTGGCGATCCAGCCGCCGAGCAGGACCATATCGGGCTTCACGCCGAAGAAGGCCGGATTCCACAACACCAGGTCGGCGCGCTTGCCGACCTCGATCGAGCCGATCTCGCGCGACATGCCATGCGCGATCGCCGGATTGATGGTGTATTTGGCGATGTAGCGGCGGGCACGGAAATTGTCGTTGTTGCCTTTTTCCCCGGGCAGCGATCCGCGCTGGCGCTTCATCTTGTCGGCGGTCTGCCAGGTCCGGATGATCATCTCGCCGACGCGGCCCATGGCCTGGCTGTCGGATGAGATCACCGAAAACGCACCGAGGTCGTGCAGGATGTCTTCCGCCGCGATGGTCTCCTTGCGGATGCGGCTTTCGGCGAAGGCGATGTCTTCGGGGATCGACGGCGACAAATGATGGCAGACCATCAGCATGTCGAGATGCTCTGATATGGTGTTGACCGTGTAGGGTCGCGTCGGGTTGGTCGAGGCCGGGATGACGTTCGGGTACTGGCAGACCTTGATGATGTCAGGCGCGTGGCCGCCGCCGGCACCTTCGGTGTGGAAAGAGTGGATGGTGCGGCCCTTGAAGGCGCCGACGGTGTCCTCGACGAAACCGCCTTCGTTGAGCGTGTCGGTGTGGATCGTCACCTGGACGTCATGGGCGTCGGCGACCGACAGGCAGGTGTCGATGGCCGCCGGCGTCGTGCCCCAGTCTTCGTGCAGCTTGAGCCCGCAGGCGCCGGCCAGCACCATCTCCTCCAGCGCGCCCGGCAGCGAGGCGTTGCCCTTGCCGAAGACACCGATGTTCATCGGCAGGCCGTCGAAGGCCTGGATGATGCGGGCGATGTTCCATGGTCCCGGCGAACAGGTAGTGGCGAGCGTGCCATGCGCCGGGCCGGTGCCGCCGCCGACCATGCAGGTGACGCCGGAGTTCAGTGCTTCGTCGACCTGCTGCGGCGAGATGAAATGGATGTGGGTGTCGATGCCGCCGGCGGTCAGGATCTTGCCTTCGCCGGCAATGACCTCGGTGCCCGGTCCGATGATGATGGTGACGCCGGGCTGGGTGTCTGGGTTGCCTGATTTGCCGATGGCGGCGATGCGCCCGTCCCTGAGGCCGACATCGGCCTTGTAGATGCCGGTGTGGTCGAGGATCACGGCATTGGTGATGACGCAGTCGACGGCACCCTGGGCGCGGCTCAGCTGGCTCTGGCCCATGCCGTCGCGGATGACCTTGCCGCCGCCGAACTTCACTTCCTCGCCATAACATGTGAAGTCGTTCTCGACCTCGATGAACAGCTCGGTGTCGGCGAGCCGGACCTTGTCGCCGACGGTAGGGCCGAACATCTTGGCATAGGAGGCGCGGGAGATTTGTGCCGGCATCAGAGTTTACCCATCACCTTCTTCTGGAAACCATAGACCTCGCGCTTGCCGCCATAGGGCACCAGCGTGACGTCGCGCTCCTGGCCGGGCTCGAAGCGCACGGCGGTGCCGGCGGCGATGTCGAGCCGCATGCCGCGTGCCTGTTCGCGGTCGAATTTCAGGCCGCCATTGGTCTCGTAGAAATGAAAGTGGCTGCCGACCTGGATCGGCCGGTCGCCCGTATTGGCGACCTTGAGCGTTACCGTCGGCTGGCCCTTGTTGAGCTCGATCGAACCTTCGGCCGTAATGATTTCACCGGGGATCATGCTCTTATGCTCCTAGCGCCAGCCAGAGGCCGCCGAGGGCCGTGGCAGCGCCGGCGATGCGGGTGACGAGGCGGCCGGTGTCGCCGCCGAAGGCGCGACCGATGCCGAGGCCGAGACCAACGCCGGTGGCATGCAGCAGTGCCGTCGACAGCGCAAAGCCGATGCCGAAGCTCAGCGCGCCGGCCGAGCCGAGTTCGCCGCCATGGGCGTGGCCGTGGAAGAAGGCGAAGACGCCGACCACCAACATGCCGGCCCATGCCGGCACCTTGAGCGCGATCGCGGCAAGCAGGCCGATCACCACGACGGATGCGAGGATGACCGGTTCGACGAAGGGCAGGGGCGCTCCGGCGATGGCAGCCGCGAAGCCAACGGCCATGGTGGCGACGAACGCCGCGGGCACCAGCCACAGGGCGCGGCCGCCGAGCAGGGCAGCCCACAGGCCGACGGCCACCATGGCGAGGATGTGGTCCATGCCGAACAGCGGATGCGACACGCCGGCGAGCAGCGAGCCGTGCTCATCCGGATTGAGGTGGGCGAAGGCGGGCGCGACCGACAAAGACATCAAGGAGAGGGCGACAGCGAGACGCTTGAGCATCGTTGATAACCTTTCGTTCAGGGCAATCAGGCGGCGGATTTCGACGCGCAGCCTTCGGCTTTCAGCACGCGCCTGGTCGAAGCAGGATATTTCGCAAGCATGGCCGCGGGCCGGATCGGCCGAGCCGAAAAGTTGCCGCCGCAATTGGGGCAGCTGCCCGAGAGCACACCTTCCGCGCAGTCGCTGCAGAAGGTGCATTCGAAGGTGCAGATGACGGCGTTCTTCGCCTCGGGCGGCAGGTCGCGGTCGCAGCATTCGCAATTGGGACGCAGTTCGAGCATGGCGGCCTCAGCGGATCGGTTCGTGGACTGTGACGAGCTTGGTGCCGTCGGGAAACGTGGCTTCGACCTGGACGTCGTGGATCATCTCGGCAATGCCATCCATGACCTGGGCGCGGGTGATGACATGAGCGCCTGCTTCCATCAGCTCGGCGACCGAGCGACCGTCGCGGGCGCCCTCGACGATGAAGTCGGAAATCAGTGCCACCGCTTCGGGATGGTTGAGCTTGACGCCGCGCTCCAGACGCCGGCGCGCGACCATTGCCGCCATGGCGATCAGAAGCTTGTCCTTTTCCCTTGGCGTCAGGTTCATTCGCGCACCGAAATTCCTAGAGTGACCACAATCTGGGCAAGCCTGCCCGTCCATTGAGCAGGGCGACCAGCGGCATGAGTCGCTTCCGTAGCGTGTAGCCGTCCCTAGCGTAAAGCCTCGCAAGAAGCTTGCCAGTTTGGTCCACGCGCCAAAAGCTTGCGCCGCCGTCGTCGCCGACGATTTGTCGCGCCGGCTCGAGCAGCTGTTCGCCGCGTTTGGAGACGAGCAGCAACGTTGCAACGGCGATGCGCCCGTCGCCCGAGGCCGGCCGGTTGAGCGTTTTGCCGATGTCGGGGCCAACGAAGAAATCCTCGGCATGGATGAGCCGGCCCTCGCGCCTGACTCGCCATCGGTCGCGGAACGTGCCGCTTTCGACGCGCTCGCCCATGGCAGAGCGGCCGAAGACGGTCGCCTCGACGATCAGCGCCTCGGCGCCCGCCGCCAGATCGGCGTCGAGCGTGCGTGAAAAGGCGGCGCGGTCGTAGGTGATCGTTTCTTGCGGCAGCCAGCCGAGGAAGCCGCCGGCGCCGACCGACAGGCGAACATCGATCTCGGCGCGACCGGCAAGTGCGCGATAGACCTTTTCGCAGGCTTGGGTTGTGAGGACGGCGCGTGCGTCCGCGCCGACCGAGACCTCCCAGCCGAGCCTGTCGCCGCCGGTCAGGCCGCCGGCCATGTTGATCAGCACCGCTTCGAGCGGATCGGCGCCGGTGTCGGGCAGCCTGATCTTTGCCGCGCCATCCTGGTAGAGGCGGGCGAGGCGGCTACGGCCGGCACGGAGCTCGACCTCGATGCGGGCTCGCGCCTTCACGCGCTGCGTGGAAATTGCCGCTACGTCAGCCTGGGCGGACAAGGATGTGCCTGATGTCATGATGCCCGGAGGGTAACTGCAATGGGGGATTTGTCGATATACAAGCTTGTTGCCTCCTCGCGTTTCGCTTTCTATACAGGGACGCCTTTTTGGCTCAATTCGGGGGCGGTATCGTCTGATAAGGTCTGGTTCGGGCCCGGCGCATGAGCTGCGCGGCACGGACATGACAACTTAGAGAGTTCTGGGGAAGGGTATTTATGGCCGACCAGTTGGCAACGGACATCATCGCCAAGATCAAGGCGCATGCCGAGGAAGGTGGCGAAGACATCACGCTCGGCACCGAGCTGACGGCGCTCGGCATCCATTCGCTCGAACTCACCGAGATCATCTTCGACCTCGAGGAAGAATATGACATCGAGATCGAGATGAACACCGTCGATGCCTGGAGCAACCTCAAGAACGTCGGCGACATGGTCGAAGCCGTTCGCGCCCTGATTGCAAAATCTGCCTGAGATGAAGCGTCCCCGCATCGTCATCACCGGTATCGGCGGGCTGTGCGGGCTCGGCACCGATGCACCTGCCATCTGGGATGCTATGCGCGCCGGCCGTTCGGCCATCGGGCCGCTGACCAATGGCGAGCTGCATGAGCTCAAGATCCGCATCGGCGCCGAGATCAAGCAGCTGCCAGAGCACGGCATCGACCGCAAGCAGCTCGTTTCCATGGACCGCTTCAGCCTTCTCGCCGTGATCGCGGCCAAGGAAGCGTTGCGCCAGTCCGGCCTGGTCGTCGACGACAGCAACACCCATCGTGTCGGCACCATCGTTGGCGTTGGCGTCTGCGGCTGGGAAGCGATCGAGGAAAACTACCGCGCCATCCTGCTCGAAGGCAGGAACCGCGCCGCCATCTTCACCGTGCCGAAGGTCATGCCCGGTGCCGCCGCCGGCCAGGTCAGCATGAATCTCGGCCTGCGCGGACCGGTGTTCGGCGTGACTTCCGCCTGCTCGTCATCCAACCACGCATTCGCAACCGCAATGGACCAGCTGTTGCTCGGCCGCGCTGACGCTATCGTCGCAGGTGGCACCGATGCGCCCTTGGTGTGGGGCGTGATCAAGGGTTGGGAAGCGCTGCGCGTCGTCGCGTCCGATACATGTCGTCCGTTCTCAGCCGACCGGCAAGGGCTCGTTCTCGGCGAGGGTGCGGGCATGGTCGTGCTCGAAACCTATGACCACGCCGTTGCCCGCGGCGCGACGATCCTGGCCGAACTGGCGGGAGCCGGCATGTCCGGCGACGCCTCCGACATCGTGGCGCCGACAGTCGAAGGCCCGACGTCGGCGATGCGCGCCTGCCTGGCGGATGCCGGACTGGCCCCCGAGGACATCGACTACGTCAACGCCCATGGCACCGGCACCAAGGCCAACGACCAGATCGAAACGGCGGCCATTCGCCGTGTTTTCGGCGCCCATGCCGACAAGCTTTCGGTTTCGTCGACAAAGTCGATGCATGCCCACTGCCTCGGCGCCTCAGGCGCGCTCGAGATGATCGCCTGCGTCAACGCCGTGCGTGAAGGCATCGTGCCGCCGACCGCCAACTATCGCGAGGCCGATGCCGATTGTGATCTCGACATCACGCCTAATGTCGCCAGGCAGCGCCCAGTGCGCGTTGCGATCAGCAACGGCTTTGCCTTTGGCGGCACCAATGCCGTGGTTGCGGTGAAGGCGGTCTGACCGCGCCTTCTTCGGCCTAATCTGTCATCGAGACAAAACAGGCGCGCTGCATATTGATGCGGCGCGTCCGCATGACTAACTCTTGTGTGCCCCCACCATTCTGGCTCGTGCGCTTCACGCCGGCCACCCCACGAGGAACCGTCGATGAGCGATCTCACTCCCTTTCCGATTGCTGCCCGCTGGCCGGCGCAGCACCCGGACCGCATCCAGCTTTACTCGTTCCCGACGCCGAATGGCGTCAAGGTGTCGATCGCGCTCGAAGAGCTCGACCTGCCCTACGAGGCGCATGCCATCAATATCGGCAAGAATGAAAGCTGGACGCCGGAATTCCTGGCGCTGAACCCGAATGGCAAGATCCCGGCGATCATTGATCCCAACGGTCCCGGCGGCAAGCCGCTGGCGTTGTTCGAGTCGGGCGCCATCCTGCTCTATCTCGCTGAGAAGACTGGCCGCCTGATTCCTGCCGACCGCGCCCGCCACTACGAGACCATTCAGTGGGTATTCTTCCAGATGGCGTCTGTCGGCCCGATGTTCGGCCAGCTCGGCTTCTTCCACAAATTCGCCGGCCGCGAGATATCAGACAAGCGACCGCTCGAGCGCTATCGCGACGAGTCGCGCCGCCTACTCGGCGTGCTCGACAAGCGGCTCGAAGGCCGCAAGTGGATCATGGACGACGACTACACCATCGCCGACATCTCGATGCTTGGCTGGGTGCGCAACCTGATCGGCTTCTACGACGCCGGCGACCTGGTCGGCTTCAAGAGCTTCGAGAATGTCGGGGCATGGCTGGAGCGCGGCCTGGCCCGCCCGGCAGTGCAGGCGGGGCTGAACATTCCCGCACGCTCGTAGCCAACAACGTCAAGTCAGGGTCAAGCTATTTGGTGCTGGCCTTGGCTTTCGCCTTGGAGCCGTCGCGCTTCACCACGGAAGCGGCAAAACCGGCGACGCCGGTTGCCACACCCTTGACTTTGCGCACGATCCGAGTAGCCACCGACGGCCGCCTCTCGGCCGCGGTCTTTAGCGGAGTTGCGGCCTTCACCGGTTTTTCAGCTGCAGGCGTCACCTTTTTCGGCGCGCTCTTGCCGAGTTCCGGCTTGGCTGCGTCCTTTGACCGTTCGGCCAACGCCGGGCCAGCGCCCACCTTCGATTGAAGTGCTTTGCCCGTCTTCGGGGCAGCTTTTTTCGCCTTGGTCGCCATTGCTGTCGCCTCGCTGTTTCGTGAATTTCGGGACGCGCATTTTGCGAATCGTCCGATGCGAGACAACGGGCATGCCGCGGTTCGGTTCCGCTTGTGGTCAGATCACCAGATCGGCCTTGCGCCGCGCGGCGAGCACGCGATCGATGTTGGGCATGTCGTTGCTGTCGATCCAGTTGCGCGCGTCGGCGTCCGAGCGGCCATGCTGGCGCCAGCGCTCGACCAACCGCCGCTCCAGCTCCTCGCGCGGCACATCGACGAAGATAGTGAAGTCGAACAGCTGATGCAGCCGTTGCCAGGGCTCCTCGTCGAGCAGCAGGTAGTTGCCCTCGACGAGGATGAACTTGACGTCGGCCGAGACGATGTCGGCCGCCGCACGCGACAACTCGATGCTGCGGTCGAAGACCGGGATGGCGATGTCGGGTTCGGCGGCGCGCAGGCGCTTGAGCAGCACTTCGAAGCCGGCGAAATCGAAGGTTTCGGGCGCGCCCTTGCGCTCGCTCAGGCCACGACTGGCCAGCACCGCGTCGTCGAAGTGAAAGCCGTCCATCGCCACCACTGCGGCCGAGCCTTCGGGCAGCACGTCGCGCAGCGCCGCCGACAGCGTCGACTTACCCGATCCGGGCGGGCCGGCGATGCCGATCACGAAGCGCTCGGCATGGTGGGCGCGCTTGAACAGGGTTGCGGCGATGTGGGCGATTTCGGACATGGATCTCCCCAATGGTTTCGATGACATTCTGCCGCCGCACCCGTCAAAAATGAGGCGGCCGCTGTGTCACTTCAAGATCGGCTGGCCGATCCGCAGAAAGGTTTCGTCGAACGGTGCCTCGCGCCGGCTGCCATCGGCGAAGGTCAGGCGCAGACGGCCCGGCAGGGCTTCGACCTGCAACGGCGCTTCGCCGCCATCCCAAGGCATGGCACCGACAATCTGGCGGAAGGCGACGTGACTGCCGAGTGCGAAGGCCGTCTCTATGCCTTCCTGCTTCAGCCAGTTATCGCCGAGGGATGCGGCATGGCCGATCGCCGATCGCCCGTCCTCGATGCCGAGCACGCCGTGCCGGCCGTTCCACGGCGCGTAGTAGCGGCCGCCATTGCTGATCCACAGCATGGTGACGGGCAGTTCGGCCGGGTTCTTCAGCACCAGCACGACGTCGGCCTCGGCCGTGCGCGCCACTGCCGTCCAGCCCATGCCGCCATGATCGGCCTCGACGAGGGTGACGAAATCTTCGTGCCGGCGCGTCGCACTGTAGCAGGTGAGGTCGGTTTGGCTGCCATCCGCTGTCGGGAAGCGGGTGAGGTTGGCGCTGCGGGCGGGATAGGCGAGCAGATGGGCGCCGCGCGCAGGGTCGGGCTCGGTCACATCGGGCGGTGTCGCTGCCAGCCGCTTCGGCGAAAAGGCGAGGCGGCCGCCAGCGGCCATCTCGGTGATCGGATGGTGGGCGACCGATATGGAACCCGCACCGCCGGTGAACGAATGCTCCTGGTAGAGGAACGGGTGGTCGTCGCGCAGGATGAGCGTCTTGTCGACGGTGGCGCCCATCACCTTGTGCCGCAGCCGGAAGCTGACGCGGCGTCCGCCTGATATGGTTTCGTCGGCGAGCAAATCCCATGCGCTGTTGGCCGGCCAGCCATGCAGCGGTGCCGCTTCCACGTCGCTGCGCGAAAACGGCGCGCACAGGAAATCACCCGACAGCCTGGCGACGCCTTCGGGCAGGCCTTCAGGCAAGTCGTCGTGGTCGATCCAGGGCGCGCGGTGCAGCGGCTTCAGCGTGCGTCCGCCGCTTGTGATGGCGAAATCGGCGATGTGGCCAACGGCAAGGTCGAGCGCGGCTGATATGCCCTCGGCCTGGAAACCATGCTCACTCATGCCAAATCACCTCGCTATGTCAGCCAACAGAGCCGATTTGGCATCCTTCGCGCAAGCCGGCGGGTGTAACCAATATTCAACACCACCGGCGCAACATGCATCTGCTGCGCCAGGCGAAATGGACGGAATGGCGTGCGTTCTGTAATTTTCGGCTGTCGTTGCCGGCCGGCATGTGACAAATCCCAATCTTGGGCCCAATTTTGGCGATCACCGACAGGTTCTTTTCTTGTTAGCCCAGACCCACTCTTTCTTGCCGCCTTTAAGACTTCCCCGGTCTCTGTGGTCTGGGCTGTGGCGCACTATCGTGGCGCTGCTTGCCGTGATCACGCTTGTCACCGGCTGCGCCACTTCGGAGACGCTGAATGTCGCGCCGCAAGCCGCTGCGCCCGACAAGTTTGCGGCCATCGTCGTCGACGCCTCCAACGGGCGCACGCTATACCAGGCCTATGCGACGGCGCCGCGTTATCCCGCTTCGCTGACCAAAATGATGACGCTGTATCTGACCTTCGAAGCGATGCAGCAGGGTCGCGTCGCCAAGACGACGTTCATTCCGGTGTCGGAGAATGCGCGCTCGCAGCCGCCGTCCAAGCTCGGCTTCAAGCGTGGCGAGCAGATCGAGCTCGATGCGGCAATCCGGGCGCTGGCGACCAAGTCGGCCAATGACGTTGCCGTGGCCGTCGGTGAATATCTCGGCGGTTCGGAAGAAGGTTTTGCCCGACAGATGACGGCGAAGGCGCGTCAGCTTGGCATGACCAGTACCGTCTTCCGCAACGCCTCGGGCCTGCCCGATGCGCAGCAGCGGACGACGGCGCGCGACATGGCCGTGCTCGGCATGGCGCTGCGCAAGCACTTCCCGCAACATTATTACTACTTTTCGGCCACCGACTTCAATTTCCGCGGCAAGCGTATCCGCGGCCACAACGACCTGCTCGGCCGGGTCAACGGCGTCGACGGCATCAAGACCGGCTACATCAGGGCCTCCGGCTTCAACATTGTCACCTCCGTGCAGGCCGACGGCCGCAAGCTGGTGATCGTCGTCATGGGTGGCGACACGGCGCGCAAGCGCAACGCCCAGGTCGAGGAGATGATCGTGCGCTACATGCCGCAGGCTGCCGGCGGCAGCCTGGCGTCGCAGATGTTCACCCCGGCGCCGGCGGCTACCGCATTGGCAGCACCCTTGCCGGCACCCGCTGCCCCCGGCATGCCTATGCCGGTCGACACGTCAACGACCATCCAGCAGGGCGACGCGCCCGTGCCGATGGGCGAAATCCAGTAGCCAGACGGGTTGGTGCCGCGCGGCTCAGGCCGGCGCGGTGTACTGATCGTCAGTGACGTGCTCGAGCCAGTCGACGGCACGGCCGTCGAGTGCCTCCTGCAGCGCGATGTGGGTCATGGCCGTTGCCGCGGAGGCACCGTGCCAGTGCTTTTCGCCGGGCGCGAACCATACCACGTCGCCGGTTCTGATCTCCTCGACCTTGCCGCCCCAGACCTGGGCCCAGCCGAGGCCTGAGGTTATGACGAGCGTCTGGCCGAGCGGATGGGTGTGCCAGGCCGTGCGCGCGCCCGGCTCGAAGGTGACGGTGACGGCGCGCAGCCGCGCCGGCGCCGGCGCCTCGATGACCGGATCCTGGCGCACCGCGCCGGTGAAATAGTCGGGCGAGGGCGTCGCCGAAGGCCGCGAACCGCTGCGTTTAATGTCCATCTTTTTGTCTCCTGTGGTCTTGCCTGCCCGGTCTCTTCGGAGCGCGGAGCCTCATTTCCGTTGCTACGCTATTCCGGACGGAAAACCACTGCACGCTTTTCCTGGAGTATTGTTCCAGCAAGCATTGCGGACGGGATTACTCACGCATTTTGCGGACGGGAATGCCGCGTTGATGGACGTCGCCTCGCATCTCTCCGACAAGGTCAGGCAGCAGTCGTACCGTTTGGCCGCGGCAGTCGGCCCAGACCGATCGAAGCGGCCTCAGTCCGGTAGGGCGACGATCGCCCGCCCGCTGGTCAGGTCGGCGATCTTCCGCACGATCGTTTCGACGTCGGCCTCGGGCAGCGCCACCTTCAATTCGGCACCGGTCGCGGTGAAGGTCTCGGCAACGATGCGCACGCCCGACTGGGCCGCGAGCCTTGCCTGGACGATCGCCAGATCGGCGAAGCCGCAGGTGGTTTTCGCTTCGACCGAGATGACGATCTCGGTCTTGGCGGCCGCCCGCAGGCAGGCGGCCGCAGTGCCGCCATAGGCTCGCACCAGCCCGCCGCTACCCAACAGGATGCCGCCGAACCAGCGCGTGACGACGACGGCGACATTGTCGAGGTGCTGGCCGTCGAGCGCCGCAAGGATCGGTTTGCCGGCCGTGCCGCTCGGCTCGCCATCATCGCTGAAGCGATAGCTCTGGCCGATGCGCCAGGCCCAGCAATTGTGGTTGGCCCCGGCATCGGAATGGGCAGCAACAAACGCCTTCGCCGCCACCTCGTCCGCCACCGGCCCAGCAGCAGCCAGGAAGCGGCTCTTCTTGATGTCCTGGGCGAAGGTTTCGGGTTGAGCGAGCGTGAACATGTCTGGTGGCGTTAGACAACGCCGGGCGGGTGGCCGTCAATTGCGCCGTGCGAGCGGAAGGGCGCGTTAGGCTGTCCGAAGGCGGAGGCAGTGGTGATGCTGCGATTTGCAGGTGCCGGGCATAGCGATTTGCCACTACCCCCCGTTGCCGCCCGCCGCGGCATCGGTTATGAACGCGCGTCGTCCGGTGCGCCGGGCGTGGTTCGCGGCCTGCCGCGGACGAGCACCCGTAGCTCAGCTGGATAGAGCGCTGCCCTCCGAAGGCAGAGGTCACAGGTTCGAATCCTGTCGGGTGCGCCAGCTTATTTCAACCACGTCCGAGCTCGCTCGCCTTTTGGCTAAAGGGGCACTTTCGCCACGCTGTCCTTGTAGTCCTGCTTGGGGTCGCCCAGGCCCAGGAACATCTTGACGCCGGCAACGAGGCTGGAAGCGTCGAGCCAGATCTGGGCGTCCGCCGGTTCGAACCGCAGCAGCCTGAGCTTCGGATCATCCTTGCCCTTCTCGAACCACGCGGCGACGAAGCGGTTCCACAACCGATCGATCGTGCTACGGTCGCCGTCGATCCTGAGGGTGCCATGGACGGTGGCAAACAGGTCATGCTTCTTGGAGGCGTAGACGAGCGTGGCTTTCCTGGTGCGCGCCAGCTTGCCTGCAAGCTCGGTGTCGCTTGCCGTGAAGAAATAGATGGTCGTGCGATCGCCATCGAACTGCGCGGTCATCGGGCGTGAGTCGATACCAGCTACACTCACCATCACGGTCATGTCTGAACGTATCGATTTCCAGAACTTCGCTTCGAACTCTCTATTGTCGGCCATCGTGAATGTCTCCTTGAAGGAGGTTCAACCCCTGGCGTCACGGGAGGTTCCATCTGGCCGGCGATCCTAAGTGGGCGACGCGTGCTTACAGCCCAGCCCGCTATTGCTGCTCGGTGCTGATGATCCATGCACGCGAGTCGAACATCACACCTTCGGCAGTCATATGCTTCTCGAGCAGGTTGCGCAGCCGTTGGAGCGGCTTTTCAGGTGGTTCGTCAGCGCCGGCAAGCGCGTCCTTCACCATGTAAAGGCCGACGAGCGCATCGAGCGCCGCATTCACGTCCGACCCGTAGAAGACCGGCTCCCGCACCTCGGCAAAGTCGATCGAGCCAAAGCCGGCCGTGCTCAGGAGCTCCGTGGCGATGGCGGGATCGCCAAGCGAAAACGCTTTGCCGGCGTCCGTGACAACGGCGGCTCCTGGAGCCAGCGCCTGTCTGATGGCGCCGGACCATGGGTTTCGATCCTGGCTTTGCCACACCATCCAGGCAAGACGGGCGCCTGGGCGCATTGCCCGCGCGATGTTGGCGAATGCCGCCACAGGATCGGCAAAGAACATCACCCCGAAGCGGCTGATGCACAGATCGAAGCCGGCAGCCGGGAAGTGGTGATGTTGCGCGTCGCCCAGTTCGAACGCCACATTCGCCAGCCGTGCCTTCGCGGAACGCTGCCGTGCGATCTCGAGCATGTCGGCTGAAATGTCGATGCCGAGCACATTTGCCTTCGCCGCGGCACGGGCGGCTTCGCGGGTGGTCTGGCCCGCGCCGCAACCGATGTCGAGCACCCGGTCGAACGTTCCGACGCGGGCAGCGGCCAGCAGATGCGGATGATGCCGCGCCAACTCCGCGTCGTAGAAATCAGCGCACTGGCATGCCATGCAACACTCCCTGTTGGTCTTGGAGGCCCTTGCCGTTTCTACGACGGATGAACCCTGTCAACAAATGGTCGGGTCATGGATTTCAGTAACCGGATAGCTGGCTTTGAAAATGCAAGACGACCCCTAACAGGCCAAGCTGCTGGAGCCACCAGTCTTACCGTGATTTTCTGGATGAATGCATGACGCGAAGATCGTAGGAGCGGCGTCTCCGCCGCCCCGACTGATCAGAAACTCACGCCGAGATTGGCCCTGAAGCTCTGGTCGACCACGCCGGAACCGAACTGGCCGGCATAAGTGACGCCGAGCTTGGCATCAGGGGTGAGCGCGAGGTCGAGGCCGGCTTCGACGATCGCCACGTCCTTGGCGACCGGCGAGCCAGCGATGGTGAAGGCGCCGCCGCCTGAGAAGGCGACCGAGGTCATCGGGGTGACGTCGCCGAAGGCGTGGCGCCAGCCGGCCATGCCGTGCAGCGTGGCATCCATGCCGCGGATGGCGATGTCGGTGCTGGCCCTGACGCCGAGCGTCGTGAACGTCGTCTCGGCGGTCGAGGCGTCGGCCCTCAGCGCTGCCTGGCCGCCCTTTTCGGTGAAGCCGTCGGTCTTGACGTTGATGTAGGCAAGCGCTGCGAAGGGCTCGACGATCGCGTCGCCCGTCTGCAGGCGGTAGCTCGCCTCGCCGAAGACCTGGGTGATGCCGGCGTCATAGCTGGCGGTCAGCTTGTCTTTGAAGTTGGCAAAGGCAACGGTGCGGCTGGTTTCGATATCGTTCCAGCTGTAGGCGGCACCGGCGCGCAGGCCGAACGCCTGCCACCGGCCGCCGGCAAAGACACCGGCATGGTAGGCGCGGCTGTCGCCCGAGGACGCGCGGTCGTCGGCATCGAAGCTGCCATTGCTGAAACCGGCGAAGGTACCGACGCGAAGATTGTCGCCGATGCCGGCATCGAGACCGCCGATGAAGCCGCCGGTGGTCCGGCCGAAGGCTGCCGCGTTGCCGTCGCTGCCGGTCTTGCCCCAGGAGCCATAGGCCTGACCCCAGAAGGCCATACGCTCGGTCGTCGCCTCGGCGATCTCGGGGCCGTCGGGGCCATAGGCCATGACGGGCAGGGCTTGCGTGCCGATGTCGCCGAAGGCAGCGCGGATACGGTCGTTGGCAGCACTTGCGAGGAAGCGGCTGTCGTCGACGAGCATGCCGCGGACCGAGGCGTGGACCTCGCCCGACAGTGCGTCGAAGGCCTTGCGCGCGGCGTCCTTGTCGAGATTGACGATGGCCTTGTAGATCGCGTGCTTGTTGCCCAGCTTGTCGGCTGCCCCGCCGGCGGCGAACTGGTTGCGGGTCGCGGCGATGTCGGTGAACTTGATGTCGTTGCGGTCGAGCGACAGGCCGACGGCGTTGCTGGTGTAGGTCAGCGTCGGCGTCAGGAAGGCGAGGTTGCTGGTGACGGAAGCGAACTGGCCGAGCACGCCGGTTGCCGCGGTCAGGATGGTGTACTGCGTCGACGGTGCGTAGTTGCCGCTGCCAGCCAGAACCTGGACAGTGCCGCCCGAGAGCATCGCCTTGCCGGCGACCGAGAGCCTGTCGGACTTGGTCGTGTCGGCATCGACCTGGAAGGTCGAGCCGGCAGCGAAGCTGGCGTCGCCGGCGACGCTGAGCGTGCCGATCGAGCTGCCGGTGTTGACGATCGATCCGGACTGCGCGGTCAGCTTGCCGATGATGCCGGTGCCGCCGAGGGTCGCGCCCGAAGCGACCGTCACCGCCGACTTGGCGAGCGAACCGTTCACCGAGAGCTTGCCGGCGCTGACCTCGGTGTCGCCTGAGAGCAGGCTGGTGCCGGTCAGCGTAAGCGCACCTGCGCCCGCTTTGGTGAAGCTGCCTGTGCCGTTGATGGCATTGGCGAAGCCGGCGTCGGTGGCTTGGTCAATGATGAAGGCGGCGTCGTTGAGGATTGCGCCGCTGCCGAAGCTGGTGGCCGAACCTGAGAGCGTGCCGGCGGCGATGGTCGTGCCGCCAGTGTAGCTGTTGGTGCCTGACAGAACGGTCTTGCCCGTGCCGATCTGCTTGACCGCGCCGCTGCCCGAAATCGCGCCGGCGAAGGTCAGAAGGTCGGAGCGGTTGAAGGCCAGTGTGCCGGAATTGGCGACATCGCCGGTGATCGAGCCGCTCGTGGCGCCATTGCCGATCTGCAGCGTTCCGGCACTGATCTTCGTGCCGCCGGCATAGGTGTTGGTACCGGCCAGCGTCAGCGTGCCGCTGCCCGTCTTGGTAAGCTTGCCCTGGCCGGAGATCGTTCCCGACGCTGTGAGGTCCGCCTGGGCGTCGAACGTGCCGCCTGCCAGGCGCAGCTCGATGTCGCGCGCGGTGGTCATGGCCGCGGTGTTGGTCAGGATGCCGCCGATGAAGGTGAGCCCGCCCGAGGCAGCACCTAGATTGCCGTCGGACGAGATCGACAATGTGCCGCCCTTGATGACGGTGCCGCCGGTGTAGCTGTTGGCGCCGCTCAGCACGAGCGTGCCGTAGTCATCCTTGACCAGTCCGCCGGAGCCGGTGAGCTCGGCTTCGATCGTCGCAACCGTGCCGTCGCTGGAGGTCGTGCCGTCGCCGACGCGGATGGTGGTGGCGGCATCATGCAGGCCGATCGCGTCGCCCTTAATGACGTAGCCGCTGGTCGCGAACTGCATGCCGGTGACCGATATGCCGCCCTGGCTCGAGTCGACGGTCACCGTACCGGCTGTGCCCTGGAAGATGGCGTAGCCGGGCTGGGGCGCCATCGGTGCGTTGAAGGCGCCGTCCTGGCGGGTCCAGTTACCGCCTTGGGCGCTCCACGTTCCGGAGCCGCCGTCGACGGTGCCGTTGTTGAGGTTGCCGTTGGCGCCGCCGTCCCAGAAGGCGAGCGCCGTGCCGCCGGTATTGATCAGGTTGATCTGCTTGGCCACCTGTGTCTGGATGGTGAGGTCGCTGGCCTGGAAAGCGCCGGGTACGGTGCCGATGACCAGGCCGTTGTCGGTCAGCGTGCCGCCATAGTCGATCAGCCGGTAGACGCCGGCGCCGAAGTCGTTGCCGCCGCTGACATTGAGCTTGCCGTCCAGCACGAGGTCGCCCTTGACGTCGATGCGGTCGCTCTGGGCGCCGAGCTCGAAGTCGAGACTGGCACCGTTGGACAGGTTGAGCGAACCGACCGTCAGCGTGCCCTTGCCGGCGCCAGGCGCGATATGGCCGCCGTCGGAGACGGTGACGCTGCCCGAGACCGTACCCGAGCCGGACAGCGTCGCGCCGCTGTCGACGCTGACGGCGGTATTGCCAAGCTTGCCGTTGACCTGAAGCTCGCCGGCCTTGACCGCGGTCGCGCCGGTGTAGGTGCTTTCGCCCGACATGGTCTGCTTGCCGCTGCCCTGCTTGGTGAAGCCGCCGCCCGACATGACGCCTGAGAATTCGGTGTCGTCGCCATTGCCCGATGTCAGCGTGCCTGCCCCAAGCTTGACGTTGCCGGCGCCGGCCAGCGAGGCGATGGTCTGGTTGTGACCGTCGAGGTCGAAGGTGGCGCCTGAGCCGACGCTGACCGCGCTGGACGAAGCAAGCGTGTTGGCGGCGCCCGCGGTCAGCGTGCCTGCATCGATTTTGGTTGCGCCTGTGTAGGTGTTCGCGCCGGACAGGGTGAAGCTACCCGTGCCCTTCTTGGTCAGGCTGCCGGTGCCGGTGATGATGCCGGAAAATTCGGTCGAGCCGTTGTTGCCGCCCGCGGTCAGCGTGCCGGCTCCAAGCGAAACCGTGCCCGCGCCTGCGAGAGAGCCGATGACCTGGTCGAAGCCGTCGAGATCGAGCTCGGTACCGCTGGCGACTTCGACCGCGCTGGCTGAAGAAAAGCTATTGGCAGCACCCGCTTTGAGCGTGCCGCCATCAAGCCAGGTCTTGCCCGTGTAGCTGTTGCTGCCGCTCAGGGTGAAGACGCCGGTGCCGATCTTCGACAGGTTGCCGGCCCCGGAAATCGAGCCGGAGAACGTGGTCGAGGCGTCGTTGCCACCCGTCGTCAGCGTGACCTCTTGCGGCGAACCCCAGAGCGGCCTGGCCACGCCGAGCGTGACTGAGCCAGCGCCTGCCAGCGAGCCGATACGCTGGTCGTAGCCGTCGAGGTCGAGCGTTGCATCGGCCTTGACGGTCATCGCGCCAGTCATGTCGAATGCATCCGCATTGCCCGCTTTGAGCGTGCCTCCGCTGACCGTGGTCGGACCACCGTTCTGCATGGCCTTGACGACGAGCGCGCCGGCGCCGGTCTTCTCCACGGCGCGCGGTTCGCCGCCACCGCTGAGAATGTAGCCCGAATGCGTGGCCGTGCCCGACGCGACCGACAGCACGGTGTTTTCCTGCTGCAGGGTCATTATGTTGGCGAGGTCGACACCGGCGCCATAGTCGAGGCCGCCGCCGAACATCATGATGTAGCCGGTGCCTGCCGCGAGGCTGTTTTCGAGCCGCAACGTTCCGGCAAGCGAATAGACGATGCCGTCGAAACCGCTGCTGTCGCCCGACAGGGTGAGCTTGCCTGCGCCATATTTCTTGAAGTCGCCCGAGCCTGACATGTCGCCGTCGAAGGAGCTGTCGTCCGACCTGTCGAAAGCAAGCGTGCCGGAATTGCTGACCTTGCCCGACAGCGTGCCGCTTGTCTCGGATTTGCCGATCTGCAGCACGCTGCCGCTGTCGATGGTGGTGCCGCCGGAGTGGCTGATGTCGCCGCTCATCAGGACGGTGCTGTTACCGGTCAGCGTCATCGCGCCGGTGCCGGTGATGTCGCCGGCAAATTCGCCATTGGCCTCCGTGTTGTTGAAGACCAGCCTGCTGTTGTTGAGCACGTCGCCCTTGATCGAGCCGCCATTGCCGATCTGCAGCGTGCCGGCGCTGATCGTGGTGCCGCCGGTGTAATAGTTGGCGGAGGTCAGGGTTGTCGTGCCGGTGCCGTTCTGCTCGACGCGCCCGGTGCCGCCGATGTAGCCGCTGATCACGAGTGCGTCGTCGGAGCGGTTGAAGGCCAGCACGCTGTTGTTGACGATATCGCCGGCGACCGAGCCCGACGTGCCGCCATTGCCGAGCTGCAGGGTGCCTGCGGAAATGGTGGTCTTGCCGGTGTAGGTGTTGTCGCCGGTCAGGATCAGCGTGCCGAGGCCGAGCTTGTCGAGTTCGGTCATGTCGCCGTCGGCGATCATCGAGCCGATTGTCGCCGTGACACCGTTGTCGGTGTTGATGAAGCTCGCTTTTTCGTTGCCGTGGGGATTGCCGGACAGGGCGAGGATGCCGCCGGTGAGCTCATAGCCGTCGGTCGAGAACTGCAGGCCCTGGAAGGCCAGCGAACCGGTGACGGTGACCGTTCCGGCCGTGCCGGCAAAGACGCCGACCTCGCCACGCCAGCCGTCGTTGATGGTGGCCTCTCCTGGCGCCCCGGTCCAGTTGCCATTGCCGGCGCTCCAGGTGCCGCTGCCGCCGTCGACGGTGCCGTTGCCGGCGAGGTCGGTGCCGTCCCAGAACTGCAGCAACTGGTCGTTGTTGCGGATCATCAGGTTGACCTGGTTGGCGACGGCGGTGCTGATGATGGCATCGGTGGGCAGCGTGTGGAACGAGCCGGTGACGCTGCCCGAGACGTTGAACAGCCGGTAGTAGCCGGTCACCGCATTGGGCGTCTCAAGCGTGCCCCCGAGCGTCAGGTCGCCATTGACGATGACGAGATCGTTGGTCGGGCCGCCAACGACGCCTGACGTGCCGAGCTCGAAGATGCTGGTCGAGCCGCTGTTGAGGGTGAGGTCGCCGTCGACGGTCAGAGTGCCAGGGCTGTTGCCCGCCGACAGCGTGCCGTTGACGATGGTGGTGGCGATGGTGCCGCTGCCGCCGATGGTCGCGCCGGCATCGACCGTGACGCTGGAGGACGACGCGATCGAGCCGTTGACGACCAGCTTGCCGGCGGAAACCCTGGTTGCGCCGGTGTAGCTGCTGGTGCCTGTGAGGATGGTGGTGCCGGTGCCGGCCTGATCGAACGTTCCGGCGCCCGAGATAGCATTGGCGACGGTGACGATGTCGGAGCGGTTGAAGGCGAGCGTGCCGGCGTTCTCGACGCTGCCCGAGCCCAGCTTGCCTGACGTGGCGCCGTCGCCGACCTGCAGCGTGCCGGCGGTGATCTTCGTCGTGCCAGCGTAGATGTTCTCGCCCGACAGCACAGTGGTGCCGCTGCCCTTCTGCGTCAGCCCGCCGGTACCGGACAGGATGCCACCGAAGGTCACCAGGCTCGACCTGTTGAAGGCAAGCGTGCTGTCGTTCAGGGCGACGACAGAGCTGCTGCCGATGCCGCCGCCCGAAGTGCCGTCGCCGATCTGCAACGTGCCGCCGACAAGCGAGGTGGTGCCGGACATGGTGTTGGCGCCGCTCAGCGTCAACGTGCCGTAGCCCTGCTTCTCCATGGTGCCCGTGCCGGAGAAGCTGTTGGCGAGGGTGTAGTCGCCGTCCCGGTTGAGGACCAGCATCGCGTTGTTGACGACCGCGCCGCTGCCGAGCGTAGCGGGGTCGCCATTGCCAAGGGTAAGCCTGCCTGCCGAGATGGTCGTTCCGCCGGAGTAGCTGTTGACGCCGTTGAGGACCAGATCGCCCGACCCGGTCTTGACCAGGCTGCCCGCGCCGCTGATCGCGCCGTTGAGCAGCATGTAGGTGTCGGTATCGAGCGTGGCGGCGGCATCGAGATCGAAGGCATTGTCGAGCCAGCCGTTGGTGCCGCGCAAGGTTGCCGCGCCGCCGAAGGCCACGGTGCCGGTGCCGAGCCCCCCGGACCCGTCGACCTCGACGGTGCCGCCGCCGATGTAGGTGCCGCCGGTATAGGTGCTTGGCCCGCGCAGCAGGAGCTTGCCGGAGCCGGCTTTCACAAGTTCGGAGCCGGCACCGCTCAGGCCCGTGATGCCGGTCCGGCCGCTGCCGTCGATGGTCAGCCGGTGACCGTCGCCGTCCACGCCGCCGAGGAACTCGAAGCCGGTGCCCGCTTCCGTCAGCACCAGCGCGGTGCCGCTCAGGGTGGCCTGGGCCATCGCGCTGCTTTCGCCCGAGACCGTGTGCAGGGCGCCCTTGCCGTTGGCGCCGGTGCCCTTGAGCCTCAGCGCGCGCGTGTCGATCGACATGTCACCGTCGATCTCGAGCGTTGCATTGGCCGCGACATCGATGGCGCTCGAACCGTTGCCGAGCGCACCAGCATTGCGGACACTGAGCGTGCCGGCATTGACGGCGATGCCACCTGAGAAGGTGTTCGCGCCGGTCAGGATCGTCTTGCCCGTGCCGCGCTGGCTGAAGCCGCCATTGCCGTTGATGCTGTTGGCGAGCGTATAGGTGTTGGAACGGTTGACGGCGACCGTGCCGTTATAGTTGCTGATCGCGCCGAGAACAGAGCCGCTGGTCCCGCCATTGCCGAGCTGGAGCGTGCCAGAGTAAATTTCGGTACCGTTGGAATGGGTGTTGTTGCCGCTTAGGATCGTGGTGCCACCGCCCAGAATTGTCACCCTGCCGCCACCGGAGATGACGTCAGCGAAGGTCAGCGTGTTCGAGCGATTGAACGTCAGCGCAGTGCCGCTGGCCAGCGCGACGTTGCCGGCTAGCGAACCTGACGTGCCGCCATCGCCGATCTGCAATTGACCGCCGCTCACCGTGGTGCCACCGCTGTGCGTGTTGGCGCCCGTGAGCGTGAGCATGCCGCTGCCGACCTTGGTCAGCGAGCCGGTGCCCGAGGTCGCACCGGCGAAAGTCGAGGACACGTCGCCGTGGCCGACGGTCAGGGCGCCCGCGCCGAGCGCCACCGCGCCGGCGCCGGTCAGCCTGCCGATGGTCTGGGCCTTGCCGTTGAGGTCAAAGGTGGCGCCGCCGGCGACGGAGAGATCCTTGCCGAACAGCAGGCTGCCGCCGGCGCCGAGCCTGAGCGTGCCGGCATTGACCGCGGTGCCGCCGGCATAGGTGTTGGTGGCGCCAAGCACCACCGTGCCGTCGCCTGAGGTGCTCAGCGCGCCAGCGCCGCTGAGCAGGCCGTTATAGGTCAGCGTCATGCCGGCGTCGGCCGAAAGCCCCCCGCCGCTGGCGCCAAGGGTGGCGTCGCGGCCGGTGGCGAAGGATGCGGTGGCATTCAGCGTGCCGCCGTTGAAGCTCAGCACGCCGTTGCCGAGGCTGGCGTCGGACGCGACCGACAGCGTACCGCCCGAAATGTCTGTGCCGCCGGTGTAGGTGTTGGTGCCGGTCAGCGTGACCGTGCCAGGGCCGATCTTGTTGAGCCCTGCCGTCCCAGTGAGTTTTGTCGCGTAGGAGCCGGCCTCGAGGTTGAAGGCGGTCGATGCCTCGATGGTCCCGGCGCCCGTGGTGCTACCGCCGGTTCCGGCGAACGTTGCGACGGAGAGCTTTCGTCCGGCGGCGATGTCGACCGTGGCGCCGGTGCGGTTGAACAGCTGGTCGATGCCGGACAGGCTGCCGCCCGACAGCGACAGCGTGCCGCCATCGTTGTAGAACGCGCCGGCGCTGACCACGTCGCCGTTCTTGACGTTGAACTGCCCCAGATTGGTCACCGCCCCGTAGGTGGCCTTGACCGTCGCGGTGCCGTTGAGATTGAGAACCGCACCGGCATAGTTGAGAAAGGCGGTTCCCGCGTCGATGATGCCCTGATCGGCGACGTTGATCGTGCCTCGGTTGTTGAACTCGGCTTAGGTGGTTTCGAGTTTTGCAGCAGAGCCGATGTTGATCGTCGCGTAGTTGGTGCCGGCGCCGAGGCTCAGCCACCTCGATGCCCCGAGCGTGACCAGGCCATAGTTTTGCAGGTCGTGGATCGCCTTGGCATCGTTGGCAGCGGTGCTGCCTTCGACCTTCATCTCCGCCCCGCCGTCTACCTGTATCCAGGTCGGCCTGACGCCGCCCGAATAGTTGCCTGCGATGGTGGTGACGCCGGCGCCGAGATGGATCGCGCCCTGGACGGTGCCCTGATTGGGGGCGGTGCCCAGACTGGTGACCCGGTTGGTTCCGCCTGTGATGTAGATCGCGTCCTGCCCGTTTTGCGAGCGTCGGATCGCGCCTGCGGTGCCGATGGTGATGTTCAGGTTCTGGCCGCGGATGCCGACACCCGCAGCGCCGCTCGGCGCCCGAGCACCCGCCCAGCCACCGCCCGCACCGCCATCGAGGCCGGAGACATCGCCATTGACGATGATCGTCGCGCCGTTCGGATCGGTGACCGAAATGCCATGGCCGCCATTGCCGCCGGCGCCCATGTCACTGGCTCGCAATGCACCGCCCGGTCCACCATTGGTATGACCCTCGGTGCCGTCACCGCCGAACCCGCCGCGCACAAAAACACCGGCGCCCACGGTTACTGTGGTGGAGCCGCTCGTACCGCCGACGAGAATACCGCTGCCGCCACCGCCACCGCCACCGCCGCCGCCGATCGAGGTGCCGCCAATCTGAACACCGGCGTAACCGCCCTTGCCGCCCTTGCCGCCATACGAGTTCTGATTGACGTTGACGATACCGGAGTTGACGACCAGGCCGGCGCCGCCGCCACCACCGCCACCACCGCCGCCTGCGCCGTTGTAGCCCCTGCCACCACCACCGCCGTTGTCAGAAACACCACCGCCGCCACCGCCAAAGCCGCCATCGGCGCCGCCGTTGCCGCCATTGCCTCCAGAAGGCTGGCCGTTGCCCGACTGGCCGCCGCCGCCGCCGTTGCCGCCGGCCGCGTTGACAGCGGGCATGCCGAACGAGCCGGCTCTGGTGCCACTACCGTTGCCGCCATTGCCACCGTCGTTGCCGATAGTATCGGCCGCCGCCGCCTGGATCGCCGGGCCAAGCGCCAACGGCGCAATCAGCGCCGAGCAGGCAAGCAGCGCCATGCGGTAGCGGCCGTGCCGGGATGATTGCGACGACACCGGCACGACGGTCTTCGCATCCGTCGCGGCATTGTCACGAATGGCTTCAAGGTCGCCGCTGGTGCTGCTCACGTGATATTCCCTGTATCGCGGACGCAAACCGGCAGCCGGCGGCGCGCAAGGCTCCGCCAGCGCCGCGACAGGTGTGCTGTCGGCGCAGTTCACATCGGCTGCTAAGTTCAGCTCCGGCGCCCGCCCCAAAAACCCCAAGCGCCGGGATGAGCGGGACCCTATGCCCGCCAAAAAAAGGGGTCAATTGTTAGAGACTGACTATTATTGGGGGGAATTTCGGCCGTTATTGCAGGTGTTTAGCCGATTTCGGGGGCGAGCGAGGCCTCGTATGCCGCGTCGATCACGGCGAGCTTCGCTGCCTGTGCGGCGGCGATTTCGCCGAGGAACCCCCTGGAAACCCACATCACCGAACTGCCGCGCTTGCCGCGCCAGCCGATGCTGCCGAGTGCTTCCGCTTCGCGCAACTTGCGGGCGAGATGCGAGCGCGAAAGCTGCAGCCACAGGCCCATTTCGGCGATCGAGGTGATGCTTGTCGACAACTGTTCGGCACCGCTGCTGGCGTCTTCCAGCCCGACGATCAGCCGTTCCATGATGATGCCGCCATTGTTGAGCCAGGTGAACAACGAAAACGTGTTGGCCGGCTCGCGGATGGCCTGCGAAGACAGCAGCCCTTCGCAGATCAGCGGCTCGATGCGGTCCATGCCGTCCGAAGTCGCCAGATAGGTGGCGAGGCGCTGGCCACCGTCGAGGCCGTCGAGCGTCGCCAGATGCACCATGATCCAGCCATGTATGGCATCGAACGTCGATTGCGACGGACGCACCGGCCGTGCCCGGCGGTCGTCGCTCTCGGGGCAATATTCGATGTAGCCGTAGTTGAGCAGTTCCTTGAGGAAGGCGTCGGCAGTGTTGCGGCTCGCCACCGCGTAGGCCTGGGTCATGTCGAGGAAGCGCGACGTCAGGAGTCCTGGCTCGCCGGCGTCTCGATTGAAATAGACGGCGAAGCCGATGTGGCCCATCAGCCAGCGTTGCTGGGTGGCGAAGATGGAAGACTGCCGCGGATTGGCCTCGTAGGCGATCAGCAATGCCTGCGACTGCCGCCGGATCAGCTCCTGCAGCGCGGGGTGGCTGGCGATTTCATCCGCAGTTATCGGCAAGAATCGGCCCTCGAACTGCTCGCTATATCCACGCATCAGCCGTGATCTGTCCAGCCCCGACGAAGTAGTCCGGCGTGCTCTTCTTGGGGTGATGGTCATCGCAGCCACGCCGGCAAATCTATCTCGGCAAATGACCTTTCGATCGGCCTTGCCCGAGGAAAATCAAGTTGCCACCGCAAAAATGGCCGGCCGCCGGCGCGACGACAGATTGCTGCAATGGTGCCCTGTCATTTGGCTGATCATGAAAACGGGTTTGGCCCAATTAATAGATTGATCAATCGAATAATAGTATGTTGGCTTGGAGGGCGCCGGCGGCCGCCATTCTTCGGAGACATCGGACTGTGGAAAGTTTGTACCAAATGACGCACCACCTTCACCCCCGGGCGCGGATCGCGGCGATAGCCGCGGCGCTGCTGGTAAGCGCGGTCATGCCTGCGGCGGCTGATACTGCCGCCAATGCTGCCGCGCAGGGCGAAACCGCCAAGCGCCTGGTGTCGACCTTCGTCGTTGCCAGCGACATGACCGAATGGACGCTGTCGTTCACCGGCGTGCTTGCGGCCCGCGAGGAAGTTGCCGTCGGCGCGCCGTTTCAGGCGCAGCGCATATCAAGCGTCGAGGTCGAGGTCGGCGATCGCGTCGAAGCCGGCCAGATCCTGGTTCGGCTCGACACCGCGATGCGCGAGAACCAACTGCATGAGAGCCAAGGCCGGCTGGCACGGGCCAAGGCAGCGCTGGCCCAGCAGCAGGCCAAGGCGGCGCAGGCGCTGGCAGCCCTGCAGCGCGCGATGCCGCTCAGGCAGTCGGGGGCCCTTTCCGCCCAGGGTTACGCCGACCGTGCCTCGACCGAGGCTGTCGAGCGCGAGGGTGTCGCTCTCGCCCAGGCAGAGGTCGACCAGGCAGAGGCCCAACTCACCGAATCCCGCCGGCTGGTCGAGCGCAACGTCGTCGTGGCGCCGGTTGCCGGTGTGGTGTCCGAACGCCACGCCAATGCCGGCGCGCTGACCGGCGGGGAGCCGCTGATCAGGTTGATCCGCGACGGCGAGGTCGAGCTGGCAGCCGAGATCCCGGAACGCGAGCTGCCGCAGTTGGCCGTCGGCCAGACCGCCTCGGTCACCCTGCCGGGCGTCGCAGGCAGGATCCCGGGCAAAGTCCGGCTGATCTCGCCGAAGATCGACCGCGAGACCCGTCTCGGCGTGGCCCGCATCGCCTTCAAGACAGATACCGCCCTGTTCTCCGGCGCCTTTGCCCGCGCTGCCATCGTCGTGGCCAAGCGCAAGGCGATCGTCATTGCCGACTCGGCATTGGTCTATGGCGGCAAGGACAAGACATCAGTCTTCGTGGTCGAGGACGGAAAGGTCGACCTCAGGCCGGTCCAGACCGGCATGCGCAACAACGGCAGGCTGGAGATCCGGGCCGGCCTCAAGGATGGCGACGTCGTCGTCGCCAAATCCGGTGCTTCGCTGCGCGACGGTGATGAGGTGGCTACCACCGACATCGGCGCCAAGACCGGAAGCGTCCGGCCATGATCAGCAACATCTCCGCCTGGGCGATCCGCAAGCCGGTGCCCACAATCGTGCTGTTCGTGGTGGCGACGCTGGCCGGCATCGCTGCCTTCATGCGCCTGCCGGTCAACGCCAATCCCAGCCTGTCGTTTCCGATCGTCACCGTTGCGGTGACGCAGCCGAGCGCTGCGCCGGCCGAGATGGAGAGCCAGATCACCCGCCGAGTCGAAGGATCGATCTCCGGCCTTGCGGGCGTCAAGAACATCCGCTCGACGATCAAGGACGGCGTGTCGACGACGACGGTCGAGTTCAAGATCGGCGTCGATCCCGACCGGGCGACCAACGATGTCCGCGAGTCGGTCGGCCAGATCCGCTCCGACCTGCCGCAGTCGATCCAGGAGCCGATCGTCTCGCGTGTCGACGTCGAAGGCGGCGCCATCCTCTACTTCACCATGCAGGCGCCGCAGATGTCGGCGCTGGACGCCTCGTGGTTCGTCGAGGACATGGTCAGCCGCGAGCTTCTTGCCGCGCCCGGCGTCCAGAAGGTCGAGCGTTTCGGCGGCGTCAACCGCGAGATCACTGTTTCACTCGACCCCGACAGGCTGCTTGCGCTCGGCGTCACCGCCGACCAGGTCAACACCGCGCTGCGCGGCATCAACGTCAACGTGCCGGGCGGACGCGGCGAGGTCGGCGACCGCGAGCAGTCGATCCGTACGCTCGGCAGCGTCACCTCGTTCGACCAACTGCTCAACCTCTCGGTGTCGCTGCCGGGCAAGCGCTGGGTGCAGCTCAGCGACATCGCCGCCATCACCGACGGACCGACCGAGGCGCGCAGCTTCGCCCGTTACAATGGCGATGCCGTTGTCGGCTTCTCGGTCTATCGCGCCAAGGGCTACAGCGACACTGCCGTTGCCGACGCGGTGACCAAGCGGCTTGGCGAGATCACAGCGCGGACACCTGACGTCGCCTTCGTCGAGGTGATCTCGAACGTCGAATACACGCTCGAAAGCTACAATGCCGCCGTGACCGCGCTGCTCGAGGGCGCCGGTCTGACAGTGCTCGTGGTGTTTCTGTTCCTGCGCAACTGGCGCGCCACGCTGATCGCCGCGGTTGCCATGCCATTGTCGATCCTGCCCACCTTCGCCGTCATGGACCTGCTCGGCTACACGCTGAACGGCGTCAGCCTGCTGGCGTTGACGCTGGTCATCGGCATCCTCGTCGACGACGCCATCGTCGAGATCGAGAATATCGAGCGCCATGTCGACATGGGCAAGCGGCCCTACCTCGCCTCGATCGAGGCGGCCGACGCGATCGGCCTTGCGGTTGTCGCCACGACCCTGACCATCGTTGCCGTATTTGCGCCGGTCAGTTTCATCGGCGGTGCCGTCGGCCAGTATTTCAGGCAGTTCGGCATCACGGTTGCCGTTGCCGTGATGATCTCGCTGGTCGTCGCGCGCCTGCTGACGCCGTTGATGGCGGCCTATCTGCTGCAGCCGAAAGGGGCCGGTCATCACGCCGCCGAACCGTCGCGGCTGTCGCGCCGCTATCTCGCGCTTCTCGGCTGGACGCTCGATCATCGCAAGACGACGTTTGCGCTGGTCTTCGTATTCTTTGCCGGCTCGGTGTTCCTTTTGTCGCAGCTTTCGACCGGCTTCGTGCCCGGCACCGACAGCAACATCTCCGACGCCAGCATCACCCTGCCCCCGGGCACCAGGCTCGACGAGACGACGCGCGTTTCCGACCACATCGTCAAGCAATTGCTGCAGCGCAAGGAAGTGGCGAGCGTCCTGGCCATCACCGGCGACGTCAACAGGGTATCGCTGATCATCAGGCTGAAGCCGCGCGGCGAAAGGCAGCTCTCGCGCAAGGAGTTCGAGCTTTCCGTGTTGCCCATCCTGGCCGGCGTGCCGGACATTCAGTTCAGCTTTGCCAGCGACTCCGGCGGCAAGGAGCTGTCCATCTTCCTCGCCGGCAACAATCCGGAGGAGCTGAACCTGGCCGCGCGCCAGCTCGAGGACGAGATGCGCAAGCTGCCGCAACTGGTCAATGTGCTGTCCAATCAACCTCCCGCAGCACCCGAGCTGCTGGTCAGGCCGCGCATGGACGAGGCGGCACGCCTTGGTGTGTCGGTGGTCTCGCTCGGCACCGTGGCGCGTATCGCCACGCTTGGCGAAACCGATGCCAATTCGGCGCAGTTCAACTTGGGCGACCGGCTGGTGCCGATCCGCGTGCTGCTCGACAAGTCGGCGCGCGGCGACCTCGAGACATTGCGCAACCTCAGGGTCGGCACCGATAGTGGCGCCGTGGTGCCGCTGACCTCGGTGGCCGACATCGACTTCGGCGCCGAGGAAGGCAAGGTTGAGCGGCTCGACCGCAAGCGCATGGTGGCCGTCGAAGCCAATCTGAACGGGGTGACGATCGGCGACGCGATGGCGGCCGTCGAAGCGCTGCCGCTGCTGAAGAACCTTCCCGCCAGTGTCCAGCATGTGAAGTACGGCGCCTCGGAAGAAATGGGCGAGATGTTCCGCGGCTTCGCGCTGGCGTTGGTGGCGGGCATCCTGATGGTGATGGCGGTGCTGGTGCTGCTGTTCAGGAACTTCCTGCAGCCGATCACCATCTTGATCGCCTTGCCTTTGTCGCTCGGCGGTGCCGCACTGGCCCTGCTGCTCTATGGCGCGGCGCTCGACCTGTCGTCGACCATCGGCATCCTGATGCTGATGGGCATCGTCTGCAAGAACTCGATCCTGCTCGTCGACTACGCCATCGACTGCCGTGCCCAGGGCATGGCGCGTCGCGAGGCGCTGATGCAGGCGGGCATGACCCGTGCCCGGCCGATCATCATGACGACGATCGCCATGGTCGCCGGCATGGTGCCGGCGGCGGCCGGCATTGGTGCAGACGCAAGCTTCCGTGCGCCGATGGCGGTAGCGGTGATCGGCGGCCTGATCACGTCGACGCTGCTCAGCCTTGTCGTGGTGCCGGTCATGTTCACCTCGATGGACGACCTCAATGCCTGGTTCGCCCGCCGCCTCAAGCGGCTGACATCGGTGACCGAGGCGGATCGCGCAGAAGGCGAGCTGATCGCCGAACGGGCGAGGGGCTGACAGGTCTGAGATTTGCGGGAGGCTGGCTGCCGGTCTCTTGCCCCAAGAGTTTCCAGCGTGGCGGCGGCGAGCAGCCACGTTTCATTTCAAAACGACGGAGAGACAGATGACAGCGACCTTTTACGCGACAGAACGGGCAGGTGGCCGGGACAAGCCGGCCGCCGCCTTTGAAACCATCGATCTTTGTGCCCGCGCTGAGGCGCGTGGCCGACCAAGGACATATGCTTATGTACAAACTCGACCCGGCACGGTTTGCCGTCGCCGAACCTCTGCTTGATCGTCTTACTGCCACACACGCCAGCATCGAGGCGGTGGCCTCCGGCGTGCTTGACGGCGATATCTGGGTGGATGATCCAACCCGGCCCAGGGTGGCGCTGCTTTGCGAAGGTGGCGACGGCTACTATCTCGCCGGCGACGTCGACCACCAGCCGTCCTATGCGGCCTTGAAACGGACGATCCCGCATACCGCCTATCTGATCCCCGACCGCGTGGAATGGGGTGAGGTGCTGGCCGACATCTGGGACAATCCATATGCCCGGCTGCATCGCCGCAAGGCCTTTCGGCATATCGGCGGAATGGGGAACGTTGCACGGCAGTTGCCCGACGGCTTCGAGCTCGCGCTCGTCGACCAGACACTGCTCGACCGCGGTGTATCAATCGATATCGAGACGATCACCGACCACCTCGAAAGCTGGACCTCGCCCGACCTCTTCCTTCAGCACGCCATCGGCTATTGCGTCATCCATGACGGCACTGTTGTCAGCCATTGCATGGCCGACAGCGTGGTGGGCGACCGCTGCGAGCTCGGCGTCGGCACCGAGGAGGCCTATCGCGGACGCGGGTTCGGCGCGCTGGTGACCCGCCAGACCGTCGCCCGTTGCCTCGACCGCGGCATCCGGCGGATTGGCTGGCATTGTCATGCCTCCAACGCTGCCTCGATGCGGATCGCCGAAACAAACGGCCTTGTCGAGGCGACAACATATGTGGCGTTCAGCTCGACCTTTCCGGCCGAGAATGTCGGCGACCTGCCAGCAGAGGAGTGCCTGGACTGGGCTCGTCACTACGCGGCGGCCAGCGACGACATCTCCTGGTATGCCTTCCATGCCGCGGGTTCGTTCGCACTTGGCGGCGACCTCGATCGCGCCTTGGTCCATCTCGGGCGGCTGGTCGACGGCGACTGGGAGGGGCAGCCGGAATGGCTGGAGAGCTACTGGACCTTCACCGCGCTGCGCGGCCACCCCGAATTGCCTGACATCGTCGCCAGGCAGTCACGGAAGTTCGGGGACTAACATAAACTGACGTTGCCGGCACGCCGCCTCGCATCTTTTGCGGGGCGGCGGATTCGAAAGCGATTCCGAATCCTTCGCTCATGTTCTAAGGACTTTGTTTGCATCGGTCTGCCACATGATGGCAGCGGACAGCGGCGGAGTTTGGCACGGCAATGGATCTCTCATTCGATCTCGGGCGCGGTCCTGCGTCCTATGGACACCGATTTCTGATCGGCCTGCAGCCCGGCCATGTGCTCGGCGACAAGGACAAGCGGCTGCTGTCGTTGCTCAGGCCTGCCGGCGTCGTTCTGTTTCGCGCCAACTTCCTGCCCGACGCGCCTTATGAGGACTGGCTCGACAATCACAGCAGGCTGCTGTTGGACGTGCGCGAATACATCGAACGTGACGAGGTGATCGTCTCGATCGACCATGAGGGCGGCGGCGTGCTGCGTCCGCCGGCGCCGATCACCGCCTTTGCCTATGCGCGTGAGTGGCCGAAGCAGGCCGCCGACGTCGGCAAGGCGATGGGCGTCGAATTGCGCTCGCTCGGCTTCAACGTCAATTTCGCGCCCGTCGTCGACGTCAATTCCAACCCGGCCAATCCCGTCATCGGCCAGCGCTCGTTCGGCACGACGCCTGACGATGTGGTGCCGGCTGCCAGGGCGTTTCTCGATGCGATGCAGGCCGAAGGCGTCCTCGGTTGCCCCAAGCATTTCCCCGGCCATGGCGATACGGCGGTGGATTCGCACTATTCGCTGCCGGTCATCGACGTCGACCCCAGGACGTTCCGCAGCCGCGAGCTCGAGGCGTTCCGTCATTTCAACGATGCGCGGACGCGCATGATCATGACCGCACACATCGTCATCTCGCAGATCGACCCAGGCGTTCCTGCGACGATGTCGAAGGTGATCCTGCAGGATATCCTGCGCAAGGAACTGGGATATGAGGGCGTCGTCGTCAGCGACGATCTCGGCATGAAGGCGATCTCCGACCGGCTCGACAAGCCCGAAACCACGATCCGCATCATCAATGCCGGCTGTGACCTTTTGTGCATGTGCGCCTACTGGGCCGACACCGAGATCATCACGCGCATGATCGACTACATGGCGGCCGGCCTGAAGGCCGGCGAGATCAAGGAGCGCGCGCTCGAACAGTCGTTCACCCGCGTTGCCGGCCTGCTAAAGGACCTGCCCAGCCACAAGGTCGAGCGCCTCGGTGAGGAGACTTTCGAGCAGCACGCCTCGGTCGCCCCGCTGCGCGCCCGCTCGCTACCGGCCAACCACGGCGGCGCCACCAAGATCTAGGTCTTTCCGGCGCGGCTATTGCGCCGCGCCCTGGGCTTCCGCTGCCGTCGCGTGTTCGGCGGCGGTGCGCTCGGCATAACGCCTGGCCATCCAGGCGCAGACCATCAGCTGCAGCTGGTGATAGAGCATCAAAGGCAAGACGATCGCGCCGATCTCCTGGCCGGCGAAGATGACGTTGGCCATCGGTACGCCCGACGCCAGGCTCTTGTGCGAGCCGCAGAAGGCGACGGTGATTTCGTCCTGCCCGGAAAAGCCGAGGAAGCGGCTGGCGAAGATGGTGACTGCCAGCACCGTCGACAGCAGGAAGGCGGCGATCAGCAGCAGCACCACCAGCGACTGCAGCGGCAACTGCTGCCACAGGCCTGCGACCATCGCCTTGGAGAAGGCGAGATAGATCACCATCAGGATCGAGCCGCGGTCGACGACAGTCACCAGCCATTTGTGCCGGCCGAGCCAGCCGGCAAGCCAGGGCTGGACGAGCTGGCCGGCGATGAAGGGCGCCAGAAGCTGCAGCATGATGCCTTCGATCGCCGACAGCGACACGCCGCCACCGCCGGTCTTGGCGAACAGCAGCCCAACCAGAAGCGGCGTCAGGAACATGCCGATGATGTTTGAGGCCGAGGCCGAGCACACGGCGGCCGGCACGTTGCCGCCGGCAAGGGCGGTGAAGGCGATGGACGACTGCACGGTCGACGGCAGCACGCACAAAAACAGTACGCCCGCATAGAGCGCTGCCGGCAGCACCGTCGGCACCAGCAGGCCGAGCCCAAGCCCGATGATCGGGAACAGCACGAAGGTGGTCGAGAACACCAGAAGGTGCAGTCGCCAATGTGTCATGCCGGCAATCACCGTCGCCCGCGACAGCCGCGCGCCGTGGAGGAAGAACAGCAGTGCGATGGCGATGTTGGTCGCGGTGCCGAAATGGCCGGCGAAGCTGCCCTGTGCCGGCAGAAGCGATGCCAGCACAATGCAGGCGATCATCAGCATGATGAAGGTGTCGGGGCGAAAACGTGCGAACAAGGCGTGTGATCCCTTGGCAATGAGCTAATTTTGTATACAGTATGCCAAATGCCGGTGGTATTGTGAATGGCGCATACAGGAATGATGCTCATTTCGTTTCGTGAACACAGGGAGGGATCATGTTCGATCCGATACTCCTCCAGACCTTCGTAGCGGTTGCCGGCTCGCGCAGCTTCACCGGGGCGGCGGTGCATCTGCGCCTCGGCCAGTCGACGGTTAGCCAGCACATCCGGCGGCTCGAAGTCAGCGTCGGCCGGCGGCTTCTCGTCCGCGACACCCATTCGGTGATGCTGACGCCGGACGGCGAGGCGATGCTCGGTTTCGCCCGCTCGATCCTCGACGCCAACGAACGTGCCCGCAGCTATCTGCAGGGGGCCAGGCTCAGCGGCCGCATCCGCTTTGGTGCCTCCGAGGATTTCGTCACCACCCGCCTGGCCGATGTGCTGCACAAGTTCACCGAGCGCCACCCGTCGGTCGAGCTCGAGCTGACGGTGGCGCTGTCGAGCACGCTGTTCGACTTGCTCGACGAAGGTGCGCTCGACCTCGTCATCGCCAAACGCCGCGTCGGGCTCAACCAGCAGCGCGAGGCGCGCAGCGGTGTTGCCGTGCGCACAGAGCGGCTGGTCTGGGCGGCGCGCGACCCATCGGTCGTCGAAGCCGGCAAGCCCTTGCCGCTGATCCTGTTCTCGCGTCCCGGCATCACCCGCGTCGCGGCGATCGAGGCGCTCGACCGCAAGGGCATCCCCTGGCGCATCGTCTGCACCAGCGGCAGCCTGAGCGGCTTGCAGGCAGCGGCGCGCGCCGGGCTCGGCATCATGGTTCAGCCGCGCAGCATGGTGTCGTCGGGGCTGATGGTGCTGCCGACCAGCCCGCAACTGCCGCAGCTCGAGGAAGTCGAGTTCATCCTGACCAGCGCCGCCAACGAGCCGACGGGTGTTGCCGCAGCACTTGCGAAGGAAATCCTCGACCGCAACGCCCGCCAGGAATTCGAGCTGCCGTTCCGCGAGGCGGTCTAGGCCCGGCACCGGGCGCGTCGCAACTTTCGAGCGAAAAAATAGTCAGTATACTGCTTAAATTGATCGGAGAGCCATATGGACGTGATGATCATCGGCGCAGGCATCGGCGGGCTGACGCTTGCCCTGATGCTGCACAAGGCGGGCATTGCCTTCCGCGTCTACGAAAGCGCGCAGGAGATCAGGCCGATCGGCGTCGGCATCTCGATCCTGCCGCATGCCAGCCGCGAGTTGACCGAGCTCGGCCTGCAGCCAGCACTCGCCGAGGTGGCGGTCACGGCGCGAGAATCCTGCTTCTTCAACCGCTTCGGCCAGCTGATCTACAAGGAACCGGTCGGTACATTTGCCGGCTATGATTACCCGCAGTTCCAGATCCATCGCGGCGACCTGCAGCAGATCCTCTACGCAGCACTCGTCGAGAGGGCCGGCCCGGATTGCGTCGTTACCGGCTGGAAATGCATCGATGTCGAACAGACGGCGGATGCGGCGATCGCCCGTTTCGTCGACGGCCGCACCGGCGAAGACCGGCCCGTCCAGACCGGTGCCGCAATCGTCGGCTGCGACGGTATCCACTCCGTCGTGCGCCGCAAGCTTGTGCCCGACGATGGCGGCCCGATCTATTCCGGCGTCAACATGTGGCGCGGCACGACCTGGTGGAGGCCCTATCTCGGCGGCGCGAGCTACGTCCGCGCCGGCTGGCTGACGCATGGCAAGATGGTCATCTACCCGATCCGCAACAAGCTCGACGCTGACGGTCGCCAGCTGATCAACTGGGTCGCCGAGATCGAGACGCCTGATTATCACCAGCAGGACTGGAACCGCCGCGGCCGGCTCGACGACTTCATTCATGCCTTCGCCGACTGGAGCTTCGATTTCCTCGATGTGCCCGGCCTGATCCGAGGTGCCGAGGCGATCCTCGAATATCCGATGGTCGACAAGGATCCGCTCGCCCGATGGAGCTTTGGCCGGCTGACGCTGCTCGGCGATGCCGCCCACCCGATGTATCCGCGCGGCTCCAACGGTGCCGGCCAGGCGATCGTTGATGCGCGTGCGCTTGCCGACTGCTTTGCATCGGGGGGCGATGTCGCGGCTGTGCTCAAGGCGTATGAGGACAAGCGGCTGCAGGCGACCGCGGCTGTCGTGCGCACCAACCGCTCCACTCCGCCCGATGTCATCCTCAAGGAGGTCCATGAGCGCACCGGGGACCGCCCTTTCGCCCGGCTCGATGACGTCATCACCCAGGACGAACTGGCAGCGCTGTCGAACAGCTACAAGAAGGTCGCCGGCTACGACAAGGCAACGGTAGCCGAGCGGCGAACGGCGTGAGGGGTGGGCGCGCTCAGGCCAGATAGCCGACTATTCTGGTCCTGCCGTCACGCAGCTCGATCGAACATCTGCCGATCGGGCCGAGCAGGTCCGTGAGGTCGGCATCGAATTCCATCCATACAATGGACCGAAGTTCGACCGGCCCGAATTCGATGGTGTCGATGTAAGGCCAAGGGTAGGCCTAGTCCAGGTGGAAAGCGCATCTGTCGGACATTGGCGGCATCGATGAATTGAACCGTCATGCATCTTACATCCTTGCGCGTGGCGCGCACTGCGGCAATCAGTTTCCGCCACTTGGTGTCTGACATGAAGGCGCGCGAGAAGGTGGCTCTTGCCAAACGGCCGGCGGCACCCGGGTCGAGGATCTCCGGTCGTTTCATGGCCCGCTGCATGACCCCAAGATTTGACCCGTTGCAACAGGCCGAGACTTGCGGTTGTTGAGTGGAGCGGTTGAACCGGGAGCGATGCAGACCTTGTCATGCATCTTTCATGGCTGATCGAGAACAAGGCAGTCTTGCCGAAGCTACTCCGCGCCAGGGCGTGGGCCTATTGGCGCCAATATTGGTAAGTTGCTTTGCCGCCTTATCATCTCGTGACGTAGGGTGTTCTTCATGAACCGTGGCATCTCGGCAGCTTTGACGCTTGCACTACTGCCGTGCGCATTTCCCGGCCACTCGGCGGCGGCTGAACGCCCCTCAAGCAACGATTTGCTGCGACAAGGATACCAGCCCGTTGCCGCAGGCCGGCTGACGATGAAGCGGATTTTTGTCGTCGTGCCACGGTGGACGGGCTTCACAACTCTGGATGATCAGATCGTATCGATGGCGGGAGAAGGCAAGGTTCCCGGGGGGGAGCTTGAAGCCATATTGGGCCGCCATGGTGGTTTCCCGAGGGTGGCGCGGGGCACGGAAGAATATGTCTGTGTTCTCTACAAGACAGATACGTGCCGCCGCGTAAGAAGTGGAGATAGATAAAGGTGCGCGCGCGTTGCGCATCTGCTTCTCGCAATGTTGCTGCAAGACTCTCCGATTATTCATCACTGCGACATGCCATTTCGATTGGATCGTGGTTTCGACATTGTGCCGGTTCGTATGACCGTGAAGGAGCATCCTTGATGAGCATTGCGAGCGACGCCCGCTTCTGGGACCGGTCTTCACGCAGATATGCCAAGGCGGCGGTGGCCGACCAAAGCGGCTACGCCCGCACGCTGGACCGGACGCGCGGGCTGCTGCGGGCCGGCGACCAGGTGCTGGAACTGGGGTGCGGCACCGGGTCGACGGCGATGCTGCTGGCCGGTGACGTGAAATCCTATCTCGGGACGGATTTCTCGCCAGCGATGATCGAGATTGCCGAGGAAAAGCGCTTGGTTTGCCCGATCAGGGGTCTCGACTTCCTGACCGCTACAGCCGAGGCGCACCAGCTCGGGTCCGGGCAGTTCGAGGTAGTTCTCGGTTTCAACTACCTGCATCTGGTGCGCGACCTGCCCGGCACCTTGCGGCGCATCCACACGCTGCTGGCCAGCGACGGTCTGTTCGTCTCCAAGACGCCGTGCCTCGGCGACATGAACCCGCTGATCCGGCTGGCGCTGTTGCCAGTCATGCGTGCGACAGGACTTGCGCCGCATGCCGGTGCCTTCAGTACAGAAGAACTGGTCCGGATGATTTCTGCCGCGGGCTTCGAGGTCGTCGCGACCGAAAACCACGCGACAAAGGGCAACGACAACAGGCCCTATATCGTCGCGCGCAAGCGCTGACCGGGACGGCCGCGCCGACAGTTCAAAACGCGTCCGGCTGAAGGCTTGGATGTGCCTCGGCGAAAGCGGGCAGGGCGGCAGCGGCGCCCGCGATCTCGACCGACAGCGGGAATGCGGAAAGGTCGCAGTCGAAGCGGCGGGCATTGGCCACCTGCGGCACCAGGCAGATTTCGGCGATGGTGATCGTGTCGCCAAGGCAATAGCGGCCATGCCGGCAGCCGGCGCGAAGTGTCGCCTCGAACGACCTGAAGCCTTCCTCGATCCAGTGCCGGTACCATTCGTTGGTGTCGTCGTCGGACAGCTGCCAGCGCGCCTTCAGGTACTTCAGCACGCGCACATTGTTGAGCGGGTGGATGTCGCAGCCGATGATCTGGGCGAGGCCCCTGACATAAGCGCGCCCGGCGGGGTCAGTGGGCAGCAGCGGCGGCTCGGGGTGGGTTTCGTCGAGATATTCGAGCACGGCGAGGCTTTGCGCGAAGACCTGGCCGTCGTCCACAAGCGCCGGCACCAGGCCCTGCGGGTTGAGAGCCATATAGTCGGCGGTGCGGTGATCCATCCTGGGCAGGCTGATGAAGCGGGGCTCCCAGTCGAGCCCCTTGAGCGCGAGCGCGATGCGCAGCCGATACGAGGTCGACGATCTGAAGAAGGTGTAGAGCGTGCGCATCGCCCCGGCAGTCAGTGCGACGCAGCGTTGAGGATCTCGTCGGGCGTCGACGAGACGACCTCGACATATTTCGGCACGAATTTGCGGCCCTCGATCAGGCCGACAAAGGCCGGCTTGAGCTCTTCCGCCAGCACCTTGCGGATCTTGGCGTGCTCGACGATGTCGGACCACTCGGCGATGAGGAAGAAGCGCTGCGGATCCTCGGTGTCGCGGCACAACACGCCGTCCTTCACCTGGGCCCAGGACTTGTGCATGGGATTGCCGTCCGAATAGTCGAACTCCTCGAACAGTTGGACGAATTCGTCTTCGCGTCCGACTTCCACGCGGAAGTCGTAGATGTGAAGGAAGTTGCCTTTCGTGGCCAGCGGTTCCTGCGCCATGCTGCTCTCCTTTTCCGGTGCTCCCAATAATCATCAGTATACTGCCTTTTATTGCGTGCGCAAGGCGCAACGCCTTGCCAGGCAAAGGTTCCAGAGCGGCGGGCGTCCCGCGATTGCCGTTTCGAGGGCCGGAAGTATGCGGTGGTACCGCTCTTTCCCGCCGGTCCGGCAAGGGATAGAGATGGGCAGTGACAGGCAAGGGGAATGAGCGTGGCCAAGTCGGTTAGGACGGACGGGACGCAGAAGAAAAAAGCAACGGCCGCCGCGCCCAATCCCGAACTGCAGCAGCTCATCGAGCGGCTGCCGCTGTGGAAGCGGCCGGGCTATCTCATCCGCCGGCTGCACCAGGTCCACTACGCCTTGTTCTTCGAGGAGTGCGAGGGTTTCGGCATTACGCCGGTGCAATACGGGCTGCTGACCATCCTTTCGGGCAATCCCGATTCCGACCAGATCTCGCTTGCCCAGGCGCTCGGCATCGACCGCACCAACGTCGCCGACGTGCTGTCGCGGCTGGCCCAGCGCGGGCTGGTCGAGCGCACCCGCAGCACCGAGGACAAGCGCATGGTACTGGCGCGCCTTACCGGCGAGGGCGAGAAGCTGGTCGCGGCCATGCATCCGGCGATGAGCCGCGCCCAGGACAGGCTGCTCGACACGCTCGGCGACAAGGAACGCGATGCGTTCCTGGCAACGTTGATCAGGCTGCTCGAGGCCAACAACAAATATGGCCGGGCGGCGCTCGCCACCGGCAAGTTCGGCGAATGACCGAAGGCCGCCAGGCCGATAGCGGGGCTATCTGTTCCAGCAGGCGACGAGATGGCCGGCGGAACGCTCCGACAATTTCGGCGCTTCCTTGTGGCACTGCTCCGTCGCCAGCGGGCAGCGTGTCGAGAAGCGGCAGCCGGCCGGCGGGTTGACCAGGTCGGGGATCTCGCCGCCATAGACGATACGCTTGCGCTGGCGCTGGGTACGCGGGTCGGGCACCGGCACCGCCGACAGCAGCGCCTCGGTATAGGGGTGGATCGGATGGTCGTAGAGATCGTCGCGATCGGCGATCTCGACCATGCGCCCGGCATAGAGGATCGCCACGCGATGCGAGATGTGGCGCACCACCGAGAGGTCGTGGGCGATGAACAGGTAGCTCAGCCCCAACTCACGCTGCAGGTCCTGCATCAGGTTCACCACCTGCGCCCGCACCGAGACGTCGAGCGCCGACACCGGCTCGTCGGCGACGATGAACTCGGGCTGCAACGCCAGCGCCCGGGCAATGCCGATACGCTGACGCTGCCCCCCGGAAAAGGCGTGCGGAAAACGGTCATGCGCGTCCGCCGGCAGACCGACGATGCGCAGCAATTCGGTGATGCGGTCGCGGGCTTCGTCGACATGGCGGATCAGTCCGTGCACCAGGAGCGGCTCGGCGACGAGGTCGATCACCCGCATCCGCGGGTTGAGGCTGGCATAAGGATCCTGGAACACCAGCTGCATGTTGCGGCGGAGCTTGCGCAGCGCCTCGCCCTTGGTGTGGGTGATGTCCTTGCCCTGGAAGACGATCTTGCCCGCCGAGGCCGTGATGCGCCGCAGCACGGCGCGGCCCGTCGTGGTCTTGCCGGAGCCGGATTCGCCGACAAGTCCGAGTGTCTCGCCCGGGTGGAGGTCGAAGGAGATATCTTCCAGCGCCTTGAACGCCTTGGGTCGCCCCCAGAAGCCCTGAGCACCTGTTTCATAGGTGACGTCGAGGCCCTGCACGCTGAGCAGTGGCGGTGCTGGCGGCTGGGCTGGCACGGGGTTGAGCATCGAAAAATTCCTGTCAGGGGAAGGTGGGCGACATCAGCGGCGTTGCCCAGGCCGGTACCGACGGCCGCCAGCAGGCGGCCTCGGCGTCCGGGCGGATATGTTCGAGCTTGGGCGCCTTGCGGCAGGCCTCGCCCGACAGCGGACAGCGCTGCTGGAACGAGCAACCCTCCGGCGGCGTCACCAGGTTCGGGGGCGTGCCCTCGATCGAAACCAGGCGGTCGGACACCTCGTCGAGCCGCGGAGTCGAGCGCAACAGCCCTTGCGTGTAGGGATGCGCCGGACGCTCGAACACGTCCTCGGCCAGTCCGGTCTCGATGATCTGCCCGGCATACATCACCGCCACGCGATGGCAGAGCCCGGCGACGACACCGAGGTCGTGGGTGATCAGCACCACCGACAGGCCGAGCGATTGCTGCAACTCGGCGAGCAGTTCGAGGATCTGCGCCTGGATCGTGACGTCGAGCGCCGTCGTCGGCTCGTCGGCGATCAACAGCTCAGGCTCGCAGGCAATCGCCATGGCGATCATGACGCGCTGGCGCATGCCGCCTGAAAACTCGTGCGGATACTGATCGAGCCGACGCCCGGGGGCGCTGATGCCGACCGCGGCAAGCAGCTCTTCGGCGCGGTTGCGGGCCTGGGCGCGCGTCATGCCGAGATGCCGCTCCAGCACCTCACCGATCTGGGTACCGATCTTGAGCACCGGGTTGAGCGAGGTCATCGGGTCCTGGAAGACCATCGCCACTTCCTTGCCCCTGATGTCGCGGGCGTAACGCTCGCCATCGGAGCCGAGCAGCGAACGGCCTTTCCATCTGATGTCGCCCGAAGCGATGCGGCCGGGCAGGTCGATCAACCCCATCACAGCTTGCGCGGTGACACTCTTGCCCGAGCCGGATTCACCGACAACGCCGAGTGTCTCGCCGCGGCCGATCGACAGGGTCACGCCGCGCAGGCCCTGGACCAGCCCGCGCCTGGTGTCGAACTCGACCTTCAGCTTTTCGACCTCGAGGAGCGGCGTGCCTGTGCTGTTGGCGCTGACACTCATGAGCGGCCTCCTTGGCTTTTGGCTTCCGAGCTTTGGGCTTGCGGGCTGCGGCGGGCCCGCCGGGCGGCCAGCTTGGCGCGCTGGTAGGCGAAGCGCTTCTCGCGCTCCTGCGGGTCGGTGGTGACGCGCACCCAACTGGCGAACAGATTGACCGCAAGCACCGTGGTGGCGATCGACAGGCCGGGGAAGGTGATCAGCCACCAGGCGACGAAGATGTAGTCGCGGCCATTGGCGACATCGAGGCCCCAGCTCGTCGCCGGCGGCTGCACGCCGAGGCCGAGGAAGGACAGAGCCGCTTCCGCCAGCACGATGTTGGTGAATTCGAGGATGCCGAGCGTCAGAAGCGGCGAGGTCAGGTTCGGCAGGATGTGGCGGAAGATGACGCGCGAGGTCTTGCAGCCGATCATTTCGGCTGCCTCGACATAGGGTGTCTGCCGGACCGACAGCACGATGCCGCGGACGACGCGGGCATAGACCATCCAGTTGGTGACGACGAGCACGATGATCATGGTCGCCATGCTCGGGCCGATGACCGAGATGACCAGCAGGATCAGCAGCAGGCCGGGGAATGCCACCTGCACGTCGACGATGCGCATGATGATCGAGTCGGTGCGGCCGCCTCTGAAGCCGGCCCACAGGCCGAGCACGACGCCGAAGCTGCCGGCGAACAGCACCACAAGCACCCCGACCAGCAGCGAGGCGCGGGCGCCGTAGATGACGCGCGAAAGCACGTCGCGGCCGAGATGGTCGGTGCCGAGGATGTGTTCCCAACTGCCCTTTGGCAGCCAGGCCGGCGGCTTGAGACGCGAGATCACCGATTGGGCGGCCGGATCGTAGGGCGCCAGCAGTGGCGCGAGGATCGCCATCAGCAAAAGGGCGACGATGACGGCAAAGCCGAGCGTGCCGAGCTTGTCCTGCCAGAGCTCACGGCCGAATTCGTCGAGCCTGCTCAGCAGAGTCGGACGTTGCGCGGCGTTGCGGGCGGTTGCCACCGGCGTCGTCACAGGCATGGGGATAGCCATCTCAAGCCAACCTTATCCGTGGGTCGATGAGTTTGTAGATGACATCGAGGCCGACATTGATGACCACGATCAGAACGGCGACGGTGAAGACGATGGCCTGGAGCAGGAACAGGTCGCTCTTCTGGATCGCCTGCATTGCCGTCAGCCCGAGGCCGGGCCAGGCAAACACCGTCTCGACAACGACAGTGTAGCCGGCCAGTGCGCTGATCAGCTCCCAGCCGGCCAGCGTCACGAATGGAACCAGCGTGTTGCGCATCGCATGCACCATCACCACGCGCTTGAAATGCAGGCCCTTGGCGCGGGCGGTGCGGACATATTGCTGGTTCAGCTCGTCGATCATCGACGAGCGCACCAGCATCACCAGCCGGGCCAGCGAGGGCAGGGCCAGCGTGATTGCCGGCAGAATGTAGTAGCGCGCACCGCCCATGCCCGATGTCGGCAGCCAGCCGAGGGTGACGGCGAAGAACACGATCATCAGCAGGCCGAACCAGAATTGCGGTAGGGACAGGCCGAACAGGCCGACGAAGACGGTCGTCCGGTCGACCCAGCCACCGGGCCGGAGCGCGGCGATGGCGCCGAGCGGCAGCGACAACAGGATCGCCAGGCCGAGGCCGGCGCCGATCAGCTTCAGCGTGTTGGGCAGGCGTTCGAGCACCACGTCGAGGGCCGGCCGGCGCTGCCAAAGGCTGTCGCCGAAATCGAGGCGGGCCATGTCGCTGACGAAATCGACGAATTGCGTGGCGATAGGCCGGTCGAGGCCGATCTGCTGGGCAAAGGCCGCGCGCTGGGCGTCGGTCGCCGACAGCGGCAGCATCACCTTTACCGGATCGCCGACCATGCGTGTGGCGATGAAAACGATCACGGTCACGCCGATCACGACAAGGAGACCTTGTCCAATCCGGCGGAGCAGAAAACCACCCATAGTCCTCTCCATTTGCCGGAACCGGCTCGGCCCTCGTCGAGCCGGCCCCGTATCTGTTGCGGTTCGCTTGTTGTGTTGTTCGAAGCCGCAATCGTTCCGGTTACTCCGTGATCTTCATCTCCTTGACCAGGAGCTTGGAGTCGACGCGAGGCTGCCATTCCAGGCGCTTGGAGAAGCCGTAGATGTCCTGCTGGTTGAGCAGCGGGACGAGATAGGACAGATCGTACGACTTCTTGGTGATGGCGTCATACATGGCCTGGCGCTTCTCGATGTCGGTCTCGGTCCTGGCGGCGCTGATCTGGTCCGACATTTCTTGGTCGCTGTTGGACGCGGAACTCGCCTTGCTTTGTAGCACGGCGGTCATTTCACGGTCGACGTCGAGCAGCTCGTTGGAGTTCGACAGGAAGATCGCATCCGGCCGTGTGTTCTTGTCGAACAACTGGTTCAGGTACTCGCCGAAGTCCTCGATCTTGATGTCGACGTTGAGGCCCGCGTCCTTCCAGTAGGCGCCGACGGCCTCGATCAGTTCGCGGTCCTTGAGCCAGCGCCCGGCCTCGCCGACGAGCTTGATGGTCTTGCCTTCGGCGCCTGCTTCCTTGATCAGCGCCCTGGCCTTGTCCACGTCGAAGACATAGTCGGGCAGCGACTTGTTGTAGCCGAAGGCCTTGGGGTTGACGACCTGGCCCTTGGCCGGTGTGGCGTAGCCGCCGAACAGGCTCTCGGCCAGTGCCTTGCGGTCGACCGAAATGTTCATCGCTTCGCGGACACGCGGATCCTTGGTCACCTCGTTGTCGGTCGAGACGATCATCAGGCTGGTTTCGAGGCCGCTGACGGCCGCGAATTTCGGCGCCTGCTGGGCGAACTCCGGCAGAAGGTTGGTGATGACATCGAGCTCGCCCGCCATCAGGCCGGAAAGGCGCGTGCCGGATTCGCCTACGAAGCGATATGTCACCTTGTCGATCGACGCGGCATCGCCCCAATAGTCGGCGTTCTTCTCCAGCACGATGTCCTGGCCGCGGTTCCAACTGGTGAACTTATATGGGCCGGTGCCGACCGGCGCCTCGGCGAACTTGGCGTCCGCCGCATAGGTCGCCGGGATCATCTTCATCCAGTACATGCGAGAGGGCAGGATCGGATCCGGACCGGAGGTGATGATGCGCACTGTCAGGTCGTCCACCTTCTCGGCGCCGGTGATGGTGCCGAAATAGGCGGCTTGCTCCGACTTCAGCGCCGGATCGATGACGCGTTTGACGCTGTTGACGACGGCATCCGCGTTGAACGCCTCGCCATTGTGGAACTTGATGTTGGGCCTGAGCTTGAACTCCCAGGTCTTGGCGTCGACCGGCGTCGGCGCCGCGGCCGCAAGGCCGGCGATGAGCTCGCCGTCCGGCGTGCGCGCCATCAGCGTCTCATAGACATTGTCGTTGATCGCGCGCTCGCCGCCGTCGTCGCGCACCTGCGGGTCGAGCGTCGAAGGCTCCGAACCGATCGCGATGGTGATGTCGGCGGCCAGCGCCGACAGCGGGGAAAGTGCCATGATTGCCGCCACGGCGGCGCTGCTTGTCAGTCTCGTCAGTACGTTCATTGGTCCACCCATTCGCCAAAGACAACAAAATCGACCTGATGCGCGCAGTCTTGTGCTGCGCTGATAGTGTGGGCCGCCACATCCCTCGGCCAGAAGAGTGGATTGTATGCAATCGACTGTCAAGCGATTGTTGATCAACTTTGCTGACGATACCGGGTCGAGTTTCTGAAATTCGCCAAACGGCGCCGTAAATTATTGAAAATGCACAAAATTTAGAACGTGATTGCTGAAATTTCGTTCACGAATATCACGCAAGAAATCGGTCCAGTGGTTCTTTTTGGCAATTTCTTGCATATAGTATACCAAAAATGACGATGGTAAGAAGGACGACGGCGTTCCTCCGCCTTTCCCGGCGGTCACGACTGCGGAAAATACATCGCGACGACAGCCACGGCTGCGCTGGTGTTGGGCGACAAGAGTGCAAATTGCGCCAGCCTGTTGGTGCAGCGGGAGACGTTATCCTGTTTGGCTGATCTCCACCGCGGCATGAGATTGCTGGGCAATACTCGTTTCGAACAAGGAACTGCTTGTACGTTCTGTTATCGCGTTTCTCGCTGGCAGCGATGTTGAACTGTTGCCCGCCTGCAGTGTTACGCGGGCAGCAGGCGGGCGCCACTGTTGCGGTGGTTCAAGGAGTCGGCCGCCAGATCGGCGGGGCTGGCGTCAGCTGAAATAGCGCGGTGGCAGCCTGACCAGATCGCCGTCGAGGCGCTCGAACATGGCGGCGATGTCGAAGATGCGGTTTTCGGTCCCGCTTGACCCGACGATCTGCAACCCCAGAGGCATGCCACTGCCGGCCTTGCCGAAAGGGAAGGCCAGCGCCGGGTGGCCGGTCAGGTTGGCCAGGATGTTGGGGATAGGCTCCTCGAGGAAGTAGAACTTGTCGACTGTCTTGAGCGGTCCCGCCGGTGCGAGTGCGCCAGGCAAAAGCATGGCGTCGACAGTGGCGAGGCTGGCGTCGACCCGTCTGCGCAGCACGTCGCGCAGCTTCCGTGCCGCGACGACGTCGGCGGCGGCAAGACTTTCACCAACCAGCGCGCGACCGCGAAACATTTCGCCGAAGGCGGAGAAATTGCCGCGCACCTCGGCGCCGTAATGTGCCGCGATCTCGGCCATCATCACCACAGCGCCCGGCGCATGGAAGGTTTCGAGCGGCGGCAGGTCGAGTTCGACGATCTCGCCGCCGTTGGCAGCGAAAAGCTCGAGCGCGTTGCGCATTGCCGTTACCACTTCGGGCCGCAGGCTGGCGCCCAGCCCCCAGGCGTCAGGTGATACACCGAGGCGCATGCCGGTAAATAACGGCGCGTCGCCGGCAGGCATCGGCCCGATTTCGTGCGCCGCCATCGCGGCATAGAGCCTGCGGCAGTCGTCGACACGCGCGGCGATCGGCCCGCAATGGTCCATAGAATGGGCCAGCGCATCGATGCCGTCCACGGGAACGACGCCGAAGCCCGGCTTGAAGCCGACCATGCCGCACATCGTCGCCGGCAGGCGGATCGAACCGGCGGTATCGGTCGCCACCGATCCCAGGCACAGCCCACCGGCGACAGTGACGCCCGACCCGCTCGACGAGCCGCCCGGAAACATCTCAGGGTTCCAGGGATTGCGCGCCGGCGGAAACGGCAGGTCGAAGGACGGTCCGCCGAAGGCCAGTTCATGGCAATTGGCCTTGCCGATGATGATCGCCCCGGCATCGCTGAGCCGGCGCACGACAGGCGCATCCTGCGTCGGCCTGCGGCCGAGCCGCGAATGCGAGGCGCCGGTGTTGGGCATGCCGGCAACCGCGACTATGTCCTTGACCGAGATCGGCACGCCCGCAAGCGGGCCGACAGTCTCGCCGGCCGCGAGGCGCGCGTCGAGACGCCGTGCCTGCGAAAGTGCTGTCTCGTCGGCGACATGGACGTAACCCGAAAGCTCGCCATCAAAACGCGCGATGCGGTCGAGGAAATAGCCCGTCACCTCGACGGCGGCGATCTCGCGGCGGGCCACTGTGATGGCAAGTTCCGCAATGGAAAGCTGTTCCAGCCTGCTCATTGTTCGTCCTCTCGCTCCTGCGTGCGGGCCAGCTCAGTGACGCGCCTGGCCAGCCTGTCGAGCACTGCTATGCCGCGCGCGAAATCGGCGGCTTCCGCAGCACTTGCCTCGGGCGGCAGCGCGATCTCTTGGGAGGCGGGAGCAGGCGGGGTCACGTCGCGCATGTTTCGTCCGGTGCTGAGAGATAAGAATTGATCAGTATACGTCTGTTATGCATTGTTGGAATCGGCCGGTATCGAACCAACCGGGGCATCGGGTGGGCAGCGTGAAGCAGAATGAAAAGCCGTTCGACGTGGTGGTTGTCGGCGGCGGCATCATCGGGCTGTCGGTGGCGCTCGAAGCGCAGTCGCGCGGTCTCGCGGTCGCTGTCATCGATCCTGACATTGCCGAGGCCCGGGCATCCTTCGGCAATGCCGGCGTGCTCAGCCGTGGCTCGATCTTCCCGATGGCCGCACCCGGCATCCGCGCGCGCTTGCCGCGTTATGCGCTTGGCCGCGACATCGCCGTGCGTGCCCGCCTGCGCTCGCTGCCGCATCTCGCTCCCTGGCTGGTGCGCTTCCTGCTTGCCGCCGAGGAGGGCGCATGGCGCCGCACTGCGGCGGCACTCAACCCGATGGTCGCCGAGGCGTTCGACCGCCATGTCGCGCTGGCCGATCTCGTCGGCGGCCGCCATCTGATCAAGCGCAATGGTTGGCTCCGCCTCTATCGTAGCGCCGAGGCATTCGCCGGCAGCGTCCTGGAGCAGGCGGTCCTGAAAGAGAACGGCGTCCGTATCGACTGCCTCGGCGAGGATGAGATCCGCCAGCTCGAGCCGCATCTCGCCCGCCGTTTCAGCAATGGCATCTTCTTTCCCGACACCGGTTCCGTCGAAAGCCCCGGCGAACTTGTCGAGCTCTACCGGCACGCGGCAGAAGGTCGGGGCGCGGTCCTTGTCGCCGGCAAGGCGGAAGCCATCCTCGAAACCGGCGAGACCATGGCGGTCATGGTCGCTGGCCGGAGGATCGAAGGTCGCCATGTCGTGCTCGCCGCCGGTGCCCGTTCGGCCGAGCTTGCTCGCACCCTTGGCTATCGTTTTCCGCTTGCGGCCGAGCGCGGCTACCATCGCCATTTTGCCCTTGCCGAGGGCGTTGAGCTGCGCCGCCCGGTCTATGATGCTGCCGGTGGCTACGTGCTGTCGCCGATGAACGGCAACGTGCGCCTGCTCACCGGTGTCGAGTTGGCGCGGCAGGACGATCCGCCAGAGCATGCCCAGATCGACGGTGTCGAACCCGATGCGCGAAAGACGCTTTCCTTCACCACGCCGGTCGACGGCAAAACCTGGCTCGGCAGCCGGCCGTCGACGCCGGACGGGCTGCCGGTCATCGGCCGCGCCGCCCGCCATCCCAGGCTGATCTTCGCCTTTGGCCACGGCCATATCGGCTTCGCCAACGGCCCGATGACAGGTGCCGTCGTCGCCAGCCTGCTCCACGCCGAGCAGCCACCGGTGCCGGTTGCCGCCTTCGCGCCTTCGCGTTTCGGCGGCTAAAGCGTTTCCGCTCTTCCTCGAAATGCGGAAGCGCTGCACCTTCTTGTTCTTGCGCAATTCCGGACGGAAAACCGCGGCACACTTTTTCTGGAATTGCGCTAGGCGGCGGGGCGCGGTCACGGCAGCGTCAACCCGCCGTCGACATGAAGCGACTGGCCGGTGATCTGCCTGGCGTCGCGCGACAGCAGGAACAGGATCGCCGCCGCCACGTCGGCCGGTTCGGTCAGCCGGCCGGTAGGCGTCACGGCGATCGCCTTTTCCAGTGCCGAGGTCGTCGCCGCGAAATGGCCGGTCGGATCCTTGCGGGTGAAGCCCGGCACGACGCAATTGACCGTCACGCCCTTCGGCGCAAGTTGCACGGCCATCGATTTAGCCAGCGCCTCGAGCGCGCCCTTGGCGGCAGACGTCGCCGGAAAATGGATCTCGGCGGTGCCGAAGATGTGAGCGACAAAAGAGCTGACCACCACCACGCGCCCGCAGGCCGAGGCGACGAGGTCGGCCATCGCTGCGCTGACGAGACGGAGCAATGCAGTCGGCATCGTCTCGAACGCCTGGGCCAGATCGTCTGGTCCGACCTCGCCGAGCGTCGAGCGCGTCGCCTGGGCGGCGTTGGAAACGATCTGGTCGACGCGGCCGAAGCGGGCGCGGGCGGCAGCAATCATTGCCGCCGGCACAACGGGATCGGCGAGATCGCCGAGCACGATCTCGGTCGCAGCACCCGATGCCCGGCAGGTCTCGGCGACGCTCTCCAGCCCCTCGGCATTCTTGCGTGTGTGCAGCACCAGGCCAATGCCAGGGGTTGCAAGCCGGCGGGCGGTTTCGGCGCCAATGCCGCTGCCGGCACCGGTGATGAGCACGATGCGATCGAATGATGTGGTCAAATCCTTGTCCCCAAAGCTGTTGAGAGTGATGTTTGCAGGTGCTCGGCTCAGGCGCCTAGTGCCACGCCGTCCTTGCGCTTGTCCGAGCCGCCGAGCAGGCTGCCGTCTTCGTCGCGCACAACGAATTGCGCACCGCCGAAATCGCTGCGGCCGGCCAGTTCGCCGGCACCTTCCGGATCGCTGTAGCCTGCGTCGCGCAGCGTCCTGACGATCGCATCCGGCGTGCCCGGTTCGATCGCCAGTGCCATATCGCCCTCCAACCGCCAGCGCGGGGCATCGATGGCTGGCTGCAGCTTCTCACCCCAGGCGGCCAGACGGACCATCATCTGGACGTGGCCTTGCGGCTGCATGGCGCCACCGACGACACCGAAGCCGGCATGGAAGCGGCCGTCCTTCAACGTCGCCGCCGGGATTACCGTGTGGTAGGGCCGCTTCGACGGCCCCGGCCCGTTGATGTGGCCCGGTTCGGAAAAGCCTAAGCCCCGATTCTGCAGCACGAAGCCGCAGCCGGGCACGGCGATGCCGGAGCCGAAACGCTTGAAGATGCTGCTCATCAGCGTCACCGCCAGGCCATCCTTGTCGACGACAACTGTGCAGACCGTGTTGCCCGATGGATCGGCGACGATTTTCTTGGCCTTGGCCATGGCGCGGCCGACTGCTTCGACCATGGCACGCGTGGTCGTCGGATCATCCCGGTCGAGCGGCAAGGCATCGAGTTCCTCCAGCGCGTCGAGCACGGCCATGCCGTGGGTGTTGGGCGGGCATTCGAGCACGGTCAGGCCACGGAACTTTCGTTCGAGCGGCAGCACGAAATCGCCGTGATGGTTGGCGAAATCCTCAGCCGTCAGCAGCCCGCCCCTGGTCTGGTTCGCTGCCGCTGCTTGGCGGGCCGGGGTACCGAGATAGAAGGCATCCGGCCCATCGGCGGCGATTGCCCGCAACATTGCCGCCAGCTCGGGATTGGCGAAGCGTTCGCCTTCGCGCGGCGTGCTGCCGGCGCTGTAGAGTTTTCCTGCAACCGGGTCGAGCTTGATCACCGGCTCGAACACGGCCCATTCGCGCGCGGTGATCGGCAGGACGGCAAAACCGTCGGCGGCGAGCGCGATGGCTGGAGCGATCAATTGGGCAAAGGGCAGGCGGCCAAAGCGGGCATGCAGGTCGAACCATCCGCGCACCGCGCCGGGCACGGTGACCGACAGTCCGTGTCGTTCGGGGATGCGCCGGTTCGGCAGTTTTTCCAACGCCTCGACCGACAATGCGGCCGGCGAGCGGCCGGTGCCATTGTAGCTGATGGCATGGCCGTCTGGTTCAACCAGCATCGCCAGAAGGTCGCCACCGATGCCTGTCGCCATTGGCTCGACGACGCCGAGGATTGCATCCGCGGCGATGGCCGCGTCGACCGCGGTGCCGCCTGCGGCCAGCATGTCCTGGGCGGCGCGGGCGGCGAGCGGGTGCCCGGTCGCCACCATCGCGGTTTCGCTGCGAACGCCTGCGTTGCCGTGTGTCTCGGAGCTGTCCATCGCTGTCGTTCCAATCCTGGTTCAGGCCTTCGATCATCGCCCTTGCAACATACTGTATGCGTCGTGTCGCCGTGATCACCTGCACGACAGTAGAATGCGACTTGCGCCGATGTCAATTTGGTATACAGTATTCTAAATCGAGTTTGACATATCGAAGACAGGGGAACCGCATGACCAAGCCGATGAACCCGGACGAATTTCGCACCGCGCTGGAAAACGCCATCAAGGGCAAGAGCGCCAACAAGTCGCCATTCAGCCTCGCCTGGGCCAGCGGCAAGCTGAGCCGCGACCATCTCTCGCGCTGGGCCGAGAACCACTATCATTATGTCGGGCCGTTCGCGGATTACCTCGGCTACATCTATTCCCGCATGCCTGAGCAGTATGTCGAGGCCAAGGATTTCCTGCTCGCCAACATGTATGAGGAAGAGATCGGCGGCGACCGCCACACCGACCTGCTGATCCGTTTCGGCGAAGCATGCGGCACATCCAGAGAGCGCATGACCGACCCGGAGAACATGTCGCCGACGACACGCGGCCTGCAGAGCTGGTGTTATGCGGTGGCGATGCGTGAGGATCCGATCGTTGCCGTTGCCGGACTGGTGGTCGGCCTCGAATCCCAGGTGCCGTCGATCTATCGCAAGCAGACGCCGACGCTGCGCGACAGTTACGGCTTCAGCGACGAGGAGGTCGAGTTCTTCGACCTGCACATCGTGTCCGACGAAATCCATGGCGAACGCGGCTACCAGATCGTGCTTGAGCATGCGCGTACGGTCGAGATGCAGGAACGCTGCCTCAAGATCTGCGAGGTCGGCGCCCAGATGCGCCTGCTCTACACCACGGCCCTCTACAACGACTATGTCGCCGAGGATGTGAAGCTCGGCCGCATTGCGCCGATGGAACCCGAACTCGCCGGCATCGGCGGGGTTTGAGGCACGCACATGCCGACAGTCGTGATCCATAGCAAGGGTGAGGCCTTCTCAGGCGAGGTCAAGGAGGACACCAACCTCGTCGTCCGCGCCGGCATCAAGCAGTTTCCCTATCCGCACCTCGCTTACAAATGCGGCATGGGAAAATGCGGCACCTGCGCCAGCCGCATCCTTGCCGGCGCCGAGCACCTGCCCCCGCCCAACTGGAAGGAGAAGAAGCAGCTCGGCGACAAGATCGACGAGGGTTTTCGGCTCGTCTGCCAGCTGTGGATCAAGAACGACATCGAACTCCGCCAGGAGAAGGTGACGGAGCAAGCCTAGCTGCGGTTTTCCGTCCGGAATTGCGCAAGACAAAGTGAGTTCGCCACGCCGGAGGGGCGCGGCATTTCCCGAACAGTTTGCCGGCAACGCTTCGGTGGTGTCGGCGTGACCAGCAATCAGCATGAGGTGGACGATATGTATGTGGTTCTGACGACCAAGCCGGGCGAGTTCCGGACCGAAATGAGCCCCGGCGTGCAGCCGGTCGAAACCTACGACTACATCTTCTACGGCCGCAAGCGCGCCAGCTTCACCATCGCCAAGCTGACCGACCAGGACCAGACGCGCATCCGCATCGTCGAGGACGAGCCGCCGCAGATCGAGAACAACGTGCCGTGCAAGCTGTTCGAGAAATTTTCGTCCGTCGAGGACGCCCGCCACGAGCTCAAGACGCTCACCACCTACGGCAGCATGGACATCCAGCTCAAGCTGGTCTGACCGGCCAACAGCATCGAACGCGCCGATGATCAACATCACCTTCATCACCAACGACAACAAGCAGGTGTCCGCGCCCGAAAACAGCAATCTGCTGCGCGTGTCGCTGCGCGAGAAGGGGGGCATCCCCTTCAAATGCGGCGGCGGGCTGTGCGGCACCTGCAAGTGCCGGATCGAGACCGGCATCGAGAACACCGATGCCGTCAAGCCCAAGGAACGCAACCACCTGACTTCAGACGATCTTGCCGCCGGTTTCCGCATGGCCTGCCAGACCTTCGTGCTCGGCGATGTCGCCGTCTCCTGGGTGCCAAAAGGACGCTGAGCAGGGTGCGCCGAGGCGCATTCTCGAAGCAGAACGACCGCCGAAGCAAACGATCCCCGAAAGCAAACGACCAATGACAGAGCGACACCTGAACTACATCGCCGGCGAGTGGCAGCCAGCTTTTGGCGGCACCACCTTCGAGGACCGCAATCCCGCCGACGAGCGCGACCTCATCGGCCTGTTCCCGGATTCTGACGCTGCCGATGTCACTGCCGCCATCTCAGGCGTCTCGGCCGCCTGGCCGGCCTGGGCGGCGCAGTCGCCAGAGGTTCGCGCCGACGTTTTGTTCCGCGCCGCCGACATCATGGCCCGACGCGCCGACGAGATCGCCACCGAGCTGACCCGCGAGGAAGGCAAGACGCTGACCGAGGCACGCAACGAGGCCCGGCGCATCGCCGCCAACTTCCGCCTCTATGCCGGCGAGGCGCTGCGGCTCAATGGCGAGACTTACCCGAGCGACAGCGCACAACTGGTGCTGTCGCTGCGCCAGCCGGTCGGCGTGGTCGCAGTCATCACGCCGTGGAACTTCCCGTTGTCGATGGCCGCCCGCAAGCTCGGCCCGGCACTCGCCGCCGGCAATGGCGTCGTGTTCAAGCCGTCCGAAATCACGCCGCTGATGGGCCAGCGCCTCGTCGAGGTGCTGCTTGAGGCCGGCCTGCCACCAAAGCTCGTGGCGCTCGTCCAGGGCAAGGGCGCGAAGGTCGGTCAGGCGATCACCGCAAGCGCCGGTGTCGACGCGCTGACCTTCACCGGCTCCTATGCGGTCGGCAAGCAGATCGCGGCGTCGCTCTCCACCGACACCCGCGTCCAGCTTGAAATGGGCGGCAAGAACGCGACCGTCGTGCTGGTCGACGCCGGCATCGACAAGGCCGTCGCCACCATCGAGCGCGGCGCCTTCGGGCTCACCGGCCAGGCCTGCACCGGCACCAGCCGCGTGCTCGTCGCCCGCCCGCTTTATGCCGAACTGGTGGCGCGGCTCGAAAAATCGGCCTCCGCCATCAAGGTCGGCCCGGGCATGGCAGAAGGCGTGCAGATGGGGCCGCTTGCCACCCGCGTGCAATACGACAAGGTACTGGCCTATGTCGGCATCGCCCGCGAAGAGGGCGGCCGGGTCGTTGGCGGCGATGCGCTGCGTGAGGCCGACTCGAACCTGGCGCATGGCTATTTCGTCCGGCCCGCCGTCGTCTCCGACCTGCCGGAGACCAGCCGTCTGTGGCGTGAGGAGATTTTTGGGCCGGTCGTCGCGGTGCGCCCGATCGACAGCCTCGACGAGGCGATCAAGCTGGCCGACGACACCGAATACGGCCTCGCCGTGTCGCTGGTGACGGGTGATCTGCCGTCGGTGCTGCGCTTCGCCCGCGAGACCCAGCACGGCATCGTCAAGGTCAACAGCCCGACAACCGGTGTGTCACTCAACGCGCCTTTCGGCGGCCTCAAGCATTCGAGCAATCAGGCGGCCAAGGAGCAGGGCGGGGCCAACGTCATGGACTTCTACAGCCGCATCAAGAGCATCTATCTTGGGGCCTGACATGCTCCAGTCCCTGACTGAGCTGATGCCTGGCGACTTCGTGCTGGGCCATCTCGTCGGCATGGGCGCCATGGTCTTCATCGCGGCTTTGCTCCAGGGCATCGGCGGGCTCGGCTTTGCCATGGTCTCGGCGCCGCTCGCGGTGCTGTTCTTTCCCGAGATGGCGCCCGGGCCGCTGCTGGTGTTGGGCGCCGGCCTGGCACTGCTCGGCCTGCTCCGCGATTTCGATGCCGTCGACTGGCCGAGCGTGACGACGTTGATGGCCGGACGTGCCGGCGGCACGCTGCTTGCCGGCGCCACGCTCGCCGCCCTGCCGACCAATGCATTCTCGATCGTCTTTGCGCTGTTAATCCTCGCCGGTGTTGGCCTCAGCTTCGCCGGCTGGAAGGTCAGGGCGTCTCACCCCAACATGGCGATCGCCGGCCTCGCCTCCGGCCTGATGGGCACGATTACCTCGTCCGGTGCGCCGCCCTTTGCCATCGTCATGCAATATGTGCCGCCGCGCCAGATGCGGGCGACCATCAGCTGCGTCTTCTTCGCCGGCGCCATCCTGTCGCTGTTGATGTTGGCATATGTCGACCGTTTCACCCTGCCGCAGCTCTGGCTTGGCATCCTGCTGTTCCCGCTGATGCTTGGTGGCTTCTTCGTCTCCGGCCGGTTCCACCGCTATTTTTCGCCGCGTGGCGTGCGTTTACTGCTGCTCACCATGTCCGGCCTCGGCGCGCTCGGCATCCTCGCGAGGACGGTCGTCCCATGAGCCTGCCCCACATATCCGACGAGCTGGTCGAGGCTGCCGTCTCCGCCGCCGAGGCGCGCGAGGTGCTGGCCGATGCCTTTCTGCGTTTCGGCCGCGAGGAGGCGGCGATGCAGGCGCGCATCCGCAGCGATGCCGGCGGCGTCAAGCTGTCGACCCTGGGCGCGGTCATCCCCGGACAGGAGGTGGTCGGCGCCAAGGTCTACACCACCATCAAAGGCCAGTTTTCCTTCATCATCCTGCTGTTCTCCTCGGTCGACGGCCGCGCGCTCGCCACCTTCGATGCCGGCGCCATCACCAAGCTCCGGACCGCCGGCTGCTCGGTCATATCGGCCCAGCACCTCGCCAGGCCGGAGGCCTCGACGCTCTCCGTCTTCGGCTCCGGTCCGCTCGGACGGGCCCATGCGGTGCAGATGGCCGAGGCCTTCCCGCTCCGGCGCGTGCTGCTTGTCAGCCGCTCGTCCGATCCTGCATCGGCGGTAGAACTTGAAGCCGCCTGCGGCATCCCCACGCGACTGGCCACGGCCGAACAGGCGGCCGCGGAAGCCGACATCCTGGTCACCGCCTCGCGTTCGCCATCCGCGCTGTTTTCGGGCGACCTGCTCAAATCAGGCTGTTTCATCGCCGCCGTCGGCTCGAGCCTGCCCAACACCCGCGAGCTCGACGACCGGGCGATGGCCCGTGCTTCGCTCGTCGCCGTCGAATGGCGCGAACAGAGCCAACGCGAGGCAGGCGATCTCGTGCTCGCGGATCCCACGGCGCTCGTTTCGGACAAGATCGTCGAGCTCGGCGAAATCCTCGCCGGCAAGGCACGCGGCCGCACCAGCGAGGACGAAATCACTATCTACAAGTCAGTCGGCGTCGGCCTGCAGGACATAGCCCTTGCGGGACTGGTTTACCGACGGATCGTCGGCGGGTAATTGCCTCTAAGGCTGAGTTGACGAGGGGTGCCTGACCGAGAATACGCGATACAGGCATGCAGCGGCAGACATCAGCCAGAATACGACGACAAGATAGGCGGTGGCGGTCGATCCGACGCACTCACCCTCTTTGATAGCGCAGGAGTTGGTCACGCCGGTAAGCAGGAAATACCCACACACCACCAGCGTGCCCGATGTGAGTGCCGCACTGATGACGCGGTGGCTTCCGCCAGACGTGAGCAGGATCGTCGCCAGCCTCGCAGCCAGTGGCGCAACGATCATCAGGCCCATCGCATAGACAGTTGCCATAGCTGCAATCCCGCTCTCATCGTTAGCTTATCCGATACCTGGCATACCCTCTATCCCTTCTTCGCCGCCTGACGTGCCTGCTGCAGGCTGACCACGCCTTCCCGTGAGATGGTGTAGTTGCCGCCGTTGCGGGAGACCACCAGACGCTTCGCCTTCAGCACCTTGAATTCGGCGAGGCCGGCGCCCTCGAGCGACCAACCTTCCCGGGTGACGAACGACGCTTCCAGTGGTCGGTTTCTGGTGTCTTTTTCCAGGATGATGGTGCCGCCAAACGACAGCACTTCGAGCGCTTTGCGCTCCTTCTTCGAGATATTCATGAAGTTGTGAGTCCGCAGTCCCAGCGCCAATGCACCGGGCGTCATCCACCATGGCGAGCAAAGAGCTCACCGGTTTGGCTGAACACGGCCCCGGTCCACGCGATGCGTGAAGCGGGGCTTTAGCGGGACTCAAAAGAACAGGTCATGATGGCGCGGAGCTATAGGTCAGATTGCGGCATGCTTAAGGCAGTTGCTTTGTCGAACGGCGGTTATGTCCGGCTGAGATCAGCGCCCCTGCAGGACGCGGATCAATTTGCTGTTGTCAGCGGTGGTGGAATCAAGATTGCGGTAGTCCTGGTAGGTGATGCGGTTTCTGGCCATGCCGTTGATCATGCGCTTGCAGAAGGTTTGCGCATAGTTGCTCGGGTTGATGTTGAACACCGTTGCCATATCGGCCTTGTCCTTGGCCGGGCGTGCATTCTCACGCTTGATGCAGTTCGCCATGATCTCGCGTTTGAGGGCGGGGCTGCCGCTAAGTGCCGTCTGAGCAGTCTTGTATTCGCCTTGCGACATTGTCGTGCAGCCCGCGACAATTGCGGAAAGGCCAAGCAAGGTTACCTTACGGGTCATGATGTGCGTCCGGGCGTGAAAATTGATTGAAGCAAATGATCGGAACAAATCGCCTACTGCAACAGCTAGGAATTTTCGTCAACTGTCAGTTGAAAATAAAGACGCGCACTGACGTGGCGTTATGAAAGGTGAAGATTGATTTAGTGAAATCTATATTAGCTGTGGCTTCTGTTTAATGTGGCGCCGTCACGGTCTCCGGCCAATGCGATCACCAGCTCAGCTGCGATCGGCAGATGATGTAGTAGCATTCGGCGTAGCGCCTGTACTCCGGCGTGCCATATGCCGGCTTCACGCCGCTGTCGTGATAGCTGTCGAGCAAGCGAGCACAAGTGGCCCTCTCGAATGGCGGCCAGGAACTGACGGCCAAGGCTTGCGGTGACGCCAGGGACATGGCTGCGACAATGAAGCATCCCAGGCTTGCAGCTGCGAAAAGCGAAGTGTTGCGCATGGGGTGACCATGTACATCTGTCGTTTTTTGCCTGCAACAGGCCAAGGATATTATGATGAACGAAGTAAATTGTCAGCGAAGCGACGGAAATTCCACGCCACCGTGCCGCAATTCGGTGGAGCAGTGGCTCCTGACATGTCGCTTCGATGGCATCGCGCAATTCTGCGCCGGGTGACGCCGCACCTATTGCTTTGCCGCCTCTGCCGCCCTGGTGTTGATCAGCCCGAAGCCGAAGTCGGTGTCGCGGCCCTTGTCGCCGAGGTCGGTGGCGGTGCTGGCCAGAGCCTTTTCGATCGAGTCGACGCTGCGTTTCGGCTCGGCGTGCAAAAGGTTGGCAATTGCGCCGCTGACGACGGCCGCGGCAAATGACGTGCCGGTGACCAGGTCGGTGCCGCCGCCGACGGGCGCCATCAGGTCGACGCCGGGTGCAGAGATATAGACATAGGGCCCGCGATTGGCCTGCTTCATGATCGCGTCCTTGGCGTCGGTGGCCGTCACCGCGATCACGCCCTTGTAGGCGGCGGGGTAGCCATAAGGCGCGCCCGGACCGTTGTTGCCGGCGGCGGCGACCAGGATCATGCCGCGCGCACGCGCACCGCGGCTCGCCTGCTCCAGCAGCGCGTTCTTGGGCCCGACGAAGCTCATATTGACGATCTGGACGTCCTGCTCGGCGGCCCAGTCGAGGGCGTTGAGGATGATTTCCATCGTTGACTTGCCGCCTTCGAAGGCGCGGGCGTGGAAGATCTTCGAACCCGGCGCCATGCCCTTGAAGTCGCCGGTGCCTGATATCAGCCCGGCCACCGACGTCGCGTGGTCACGCGCGGTGACGGCAACGCCCGGCATGGCGTCGAAGCTCTGTGCGATGGCGCCCTTGAGCGCCGGGTGGGTTTCGTCGATGGCCGTATCGATGACTGCGACATTGACGTTCTCGCCATTCGCCGCCGCCTCGTCGAGCGAGATGCGCTGGAAGGCGAAGCTGGGAGCGGCTGCCGCCTGCTGCAGTTCGTAGATGTGGTTGGGCTCGCGCTCGCTGGTACGGCCGTCGCCGGCGAGCTGCGCCAGCACCACGCCGACCGGACGGCCATCGGGAATGCCGAAGCGTACGAGGCTGGTGCCGAGCAGCGTCGACTGGCGCTGCGAGCGGATTTCGAGGCCGTAGGCGGCCGCTAGCGCCTGGGCGTCGGCGGCATCGCCGGCAACCGTCACCAACACCTCGTCAGGCACGAAGTTGCCCGAGATGGCGCGCGGTGCTGCGGTGATGGCGGGGCCGGGCGGCGTCGCATCGGCTGCAGGAGGCGTCGGCGGCGGAGATCCGGCCTGCCCGCCGCCGGAAGCAGCAGCGCCGCCTGCGGGATCGCGCAGCGGGTTGGGTGTCGGCACCGGCGTCGCCGGCTGGCTGCCCGAGGCGACGCCGGGAAAATCGCCGGGATTGGGGAACAGGTCGACGATCAGCTCGGGCAGCCCGACGGCGCCGGGCAGGCCGCTGCCGCCCGAGGGGCCTCCTGGGGTGGAACCGCCAGGCGCCGGGCCACCCGGCTGCAGGCAATTGGCGTTGCCGGCTGCCGTTGTCTGATTAAGGCAGTCGAGCTGTTGCGGCGTCAGGCTGGGGTCGTTGGTCTGGGCGAAAACAGGCGTGGCGGCGAACACCGCCGCCGCCAGCACGAGCCGTGCAATTCGCCCTGACGTGGTCATCCAGCCGGTTTCCTTCCTGCCGTCACCGTGTCCGCGAAGGGTGCCGCCGCAATGACGCCGACGATGCGGTCATAGTCGGCGACCGTCTCGGACGGGATGGCGATGCGGAACACGCCACTCGCTGTCGGGCCGTCGATGATCGAGGCACCATTGTCGCCGAGCAGGGTGGCGATGTCGGCCATCCTGGCGTCCGGCTTGAAGGTCACCAGCGCGAAGGGCAGCTTCGCCTGGTCCTCGCCGGTGCCGGCGACCTGGACGTCGTTGCCGCGGCTGCCCGGTTCGAGCACCGACTGCACCATGACCAGTGCCAGCAGTGCGGCTGCAGCACCCCAGGCGACGCCGACCGGCAGGCCCATGAAACGCTCCCAGACCCGCGACAGCAGCGACTGTGCCTGGGGCTCGCGCATCGGCCCGGCTTCGGCGTCGAGCAGCTTCGAGAAGCGGCTCAGCGCATCGGCGGGCGGGCGGATCGCCTCGTTGGCGGCCATCGTGCCGGAGAACTCCGCTTCGGCGGCTTCAAGGGCCGCGGGTGCCTCGGGATCGCTGGCAAGCCAGTCTTCCACGGTTGCCAGTTCGGACCCTTCGAGCGTGCCGTTCAGGTAGAAGGGCAGCAGCGTTTCGATCTCGTCGCGGCGCGACATCTTCTCGGCAGCGCTCATGGCCACCCCCTGTCATATCCGGCGGCCTTCAAGGCTTCGCCGAGCTTCTTGCGGGCATAGAACATCCGCGTCTTTACGGTGGCGACAGGAATGTCGAGCACCTCGCCAATCTCGGTGACCGACTTGCCATGGTAATAGGCAAGGTCGATGACCGTGCGATGCTCGTCGGCGAGCGTGTCGACGAGGCGGCGCAGGGCCGCACCCTTGTCCTGCTTCATCGTCGCCACTTCGGGTGTGTCGTTGTCGTCGGGCACTGCAGCCGCATCGTCGTCGTCAAGCCACTCTTCCTTGCGCTTGCGCATCGATGACAGCGCCTTGAAGCGCGCTATGCCGAGCAGCCAGGTCGAGACTTCCGAACGGCCTTCGAATTTCGGCGCCTGGCGCCACAATTCGAGAAACACTTCATTGGCTACGTCATCCGCCATCGCTTCCGACCCCGTCTGGCGCGCCACGAAACGGTAGACCCGTGCGTGGTGCCGCGTGAACAGGAGCCGCAAAGCGGCGCGGTCGCCGTTTGCGACGCGGCTCACGAGATCACGATCGGACATGGGGTCAGATGCGATGTTCATGGCCGGTGCTACCGCCGGGCTCCTGTCTGCTTGGTCGTTGTTGGCCGCAAAAAGGTTCACCGGAATGTTTCGGATGCAGGAAAGCTAGCGGAACTTCCGCGGCATGGCCAGTCCGGCGCGACACACTACCCCAGAGTATCCTTTACCGCCCCTTGCGCTCAGGTGATTTTGGTATACAGTATTCCAAAATGACCTGCAGACGACACCTCAAGGGGAACAGTGAATGACCGTTGCAATGAACCCGGACGAGTTCCGCACCGCGCTCGAAAACGCCATCAAGGGCAAGAGCGCCAACAAGTCTCCGTTCAGCGTCGGCTGGGCCAGCGGCAAGCTCAGCCGCGACCATCTCGCCCGTTGGGCGGAGAACCACTACCACTATGTCGGGCCGTTCGCGGACTACCTCGGCTACATCTACGCCCGCATGCCGGAGGGCTATGTCGAGGCCAAGGATTTCCTGCTCGCCAACATGTATGAGGAAGAGATCGGCGGCGACCGCCACACCGATCTGCTTGTCCGTTTCGGCGAAGCCTGCGGCACGTCGGGCGACAGGATGCGCGATCCCGACAACATGTCGCCGACCACCCGCGCCCTGCAAAGTTGGTGTTATGCAGTGGCGATGCGTGAGGATCCGATCGTCGCCGTTGCCGGACTGGTGGTCGGCCTCGAATCCCAGGTGCCGTCGATCTACCGCAAGCAGACGCCGACCCTGCGCGACAAATATGGCTTTACCGACGAGGAGGTCGAGTTCTTCGACCTGCACATCGTCTCCGACGAGATCCATGGCGAGCGCGGCTACCAGATCGTGCTCGAGCATGCCCGCACGGTCGAGATGCAGCAGCGATGCCTCAAGATCTGCGAGGTCGGCGCGCAGATGCGGCTGCTCTACACCACCGCCCTCTACAACGACTATGTCGCGGCCGAACTGCCGCTCGACGAGCTGCTCGCCGCCTGATCCCGCCACAGTGGGAGCGCGCGGGGCGGCAACGCCGCGTGCGTTCCCTCGGTGGCCCAAAATATCAACAATTGCCGGACGATACCGACGTGAAACAGGTCCTGAAACTCGAACTCGAAGAAGCCCGCGTGATGGTGGCCGCGGCGGTCGCCAAGGCGCTGGAACTCAACGTTCCCGAAACTGTCTGCATCGCTGATGACGGCGGCTACCCGATCGCGCTGGAGCGCATGAACGGCGCGCGCGTCACCGGCCCGCAGATCGCCTGGAACAAGGCCTTCACCGCTGCCGGCCACAAGCGCTCGACGCACCTGTTCACCACCCCGCCCAACGGCCCGGCACTGCCCGGCAACGAGGCCTTCGGCATCCAGCTCAGCTTCGAGGGCCGCTTCGCCGCCTTTGTTGGTGGCTTTCCAGTCGTCGTCGATGGCGAGGTCATCGGCGGCGTCGGCTTGAGCGGCGGCAATGGCGAGCAGGACATCGCCTGCGGCATAGCTGCACTCGCAGCACTTGCGGCATTGCTCGAGCCCAAGGGGCACAAGGTCATGGTGCAGGCCGACATCAAGAAGTGACCGAAGCGGCAGCGCCGCATCCCAACCGTAGTGGAGACATGGATGGACCATGTTGTGCGCGTCCTCGAAACCGAGGACCAGTTTACCGTTGCCTCCGAGGAATCCGTGCTGATGGCGGCGATCCGCCAGGGCGTACAGCTGCTGCACGACTGCACCGAGGGTGGCTGCGGCACCTGCCGTATCAGGCTGATGGAAGGCTGCGTCCGCTATGAGGAATACCCGCTGGCGCTGTCCCCGGAGGACGAGGAAGAGGGCTTCGCCCTTGCCTGCCAGGCGCGGCCGGAGAGCGACCTGCTGATCTCGACCGAACGGCCGATGGAGCCGTGCTCCGCTCCAGAACGGTATACCGCGACCATCCAGTCTGTCCGCAATGTCGGCCGCGACGTCGTGCACCTGACGCTGGCACTTCCCGGCGCGGAACAGCTTGTCTACCGGCCAGGGCAATATCTCAATGTGCTGCTCGGCGACGGCAACAAGCGCAGCTTTTCGATGGCTTCGGTGCCCAACGGCAAGACCGTCGATCTGCACATCCGACGCGTACGTGACGGTCACTTCACCGCGGGCCAGTTGCCGCGGCTCGGCCCCGGCGACCGGCTCGACGTCGAGCTGCCGCATGGCCTGTTCTGCTGCCGCAAGGAGGATTTTCGCCCGTTGCTGATGGTAGCGACGGGCACGGGGCTGGCGCCGATCAAGAGCATACTGGAATCGCTGATGGACGATCCCGACTGCCCGCCTGTGTCGCTCTATTGGGGCATGCGTACCGAGGACGACCTCTATCTGCATGACGAGATCCAGTCCTGGGCCGAGCGTCTGTGTGACTTCCAGTATGTGCCGGTGCTGTCGCGGCCCGGTCCGGGCTGGCAAGGGCGGCAAGGCTATGTCCAGGAGGTCGCCGCCGAGGACATCGGCGATTTTTCCGAGCACGCGATCTACATGTGCGGCTCGCCCAAGATGATTTCGAGCGCCAGGAAACTGTTCGTCGATAACGGCGCCAATCCCGGCTTCATCTACGCCGACGCCTTCAATTTCCAGCACACGCTCGTGCCGGCCGAGTAGCGGCGAACGGCTGGTAGGGCGAGGGCAGCATGGAGATCGCAGTCGAAACGCCCGCCGGCAGCCTCGCCGGGCAACGGCATGACGGCGTCGACCGGTTCCTCGGCATTCCCTATGCGGCGGCGCCCGTCGGTGCTCTGCGGTTGCGGTCGCCAGGGCCAGTGCCTGGTTGGGCCGGCATACGGCGTGTCGACCACATCGGTCCGGCGGCACCGCAGCATCTCGCCGGCAGCCAGACCTGGCTCAACGAGCCGATCGCCTGCATGGACGAGGACTGCTTGACGCTGAATGTCTGGGCGCCTGCCGATGCCTGCGATGCGCCGGTGCTGGTCTGGTTCCATGGCGGGGCGACGCGTAATGGCCATGGCGGCGCTGCCGCCTGTGACGGTTTTCGCCTCGCCCGCGAACACGGCATCGTCGTCGTCACCGTCAACTACCGTCTCGGCCCGCTGGGTGGTCTTGCCCATCCCGAACTCACCGACCCCGAAACCGGCACATGCGCCAACTGGGGCATGCAGGACAAGATCGCGAGCCTGCGCTGGCTGCGCGACAGCATCGCCGGCTTCGGCGGCGATCCGCGCAAGATGACGATAGCTGGCCAATCCTCTGGCGCCGCCAATGTCGTGCTGATCGCGCAGAACCCGGACTGTGAGGGGCTGTTTTGCGGTGTCATCGCCCAAAGCCCTCCGCTGTTCCAACCGCCAATGTTCGTCGGGCTCGACGATGCCGCCGAATACACCGAGGCGGTGGCTGCGGCACTGGGCACTTCGGTCGCCGGCCTGCGCGATCTCGACGGTTCCGACCTGGTCCGCCGCGAAGCTGCGCTGCTGCGCGATGTCGACTTCGCCAGACGGTTCCCCCGGCCGCGCACCGCGCCCACGCTCGATGGCAGGCTGGTGCATGCCTGGCCGCATGACGGGGTGCTCGCCGACGTACCGCTGCTGATCGGTTTCACCCGCGACGAGGCCAGGTTCTGGTATGACCTCGCTCTGCCCGACGGCACCAGGCTTTCGGCACTGACGCCGCCCGAACCGGGTGCGCCATTCGAAGCGGCGCTGGCGCGGCTGATTGCGCTGCATTACCCGTTCGAGCCCACGCCTTCGCCCGCGGCGACCTTCGCCGCCTATGGCTTTGCCATGCCGGATGCCGGCTCCGCCGCGATCTGGCTCGCCATCTACTCCGACCTCGTCTTCCGCGCGCCGATCTTGCAGTATGCAACGCGCCATGCGCGGCGCGGCTCGCCCGCTTTCCTCTACGATTTCGCCTGGCCGCTCGCCGTGACCGGCGGCACGCCGCACGCCGCCTGCGTGCCGTTCGTCTTCGGCACCCACCGGCATCCGCATCTTGCGCCCAAGATCGGCGTCGATGTCGATGCCACCGTCGCCGCCGCGATGGCTGCCTGGGCGACCTTCATTCGCCACGGCACGCCGGCAACGCCAACTCACGATTGGCCGGGTCTCAACCCCGGGTTGCCATTGGACGCCGCGGAGGCGATGAGCATCGGCCGCGACGGTATGCTGTTTGGGCCACTCCATGGCGCAAACCGGCTCGCGTCGTGGCCTGCAATGCAGCAGATGGGCGATGCGGATTGAATATTGTACTCCAAAGCCCGGACGCTATATCATCCGGCACAAGGCGTTGCTTCCGCAGGTTGATTCGACCCTTGCCACAGGAAGTGTAAGACCATGACCGTCGTACTCGGGGAAATCCACGCTCCGCTCACCAAGCTGATCACCGCCGCCTTGCGCGAGCGCATCGTCAGCGGCGAAATCGGCGTCGGCGAAAGACTGGTCGAGGGCCGCCTTTCCGAGGAGATGGGCGTGTCGCGCATGCCGGTGCGCGAGGCGCTGCGCGAGCTCGCCGCCGAAGGCATCGTCACCATCGAGCCGCGGCGCGGCGCTTCCGTCACCGTCTTCAGCGAGGAGCAGAAGCGCGAGCTGGTCGAAGTTCGCGCCACGCTCGAGGCGCTCAACGCCAAGCTCGCGGCCAAGCGCCACGATCCCGAACAGATCGCCGCCCTGCAGCGCATCCTCGACGACGGCGCCAAGCTCGCCGACACCGACGATCCGGTGCTGCTGTCGCGCCAGAACACCGAGTTCCACGAGGCGCTAGCAACCGTCGCCGCCAATTCCGTGCTGCAGGACATGGTGCGCTCGCTGCGCGACCGCACGGTGATGCTGTTCGCGCCGATCAGCAAGCGCCGCGGCCGCCAGAACTGGGAAGAACATGCCGGCATCCTGCGCGCGGTGATTGCCGGAGACAGCGAACTCGCCGCCCTGCTGGCCGCCCGCCACGTCTACAACGCCGCCGAGATGCCGCAGGAATAGCCTGGCCGTTTCTATCTCGCGCCTGAAATAGATCCGCGCACAACCAGGTCGACCGGCCAGACCTCGCCGCGTGCGCCGTCTTCCAGCCCCGAAATGCGCGCCGCCAGTCTTTCGGCGACGCGGGCGCCCGCGGCGCGGATCGATGAGCGTGTCGTCGTCAGCGGCACCGAAAAATGCTCCGGCTTCAGCCAATGGAACACGTCGTCGTGGCTGACCAGCGAGAGATCCCGCGGCATCGAAAGATTGAGGTCGCGCGCCGCGCGCACGATGCCAAGCGCCATCAGCAGGCTGGAGCAGACGATCGCCGTCGGCGCCTCCGGCCCCTCGAGCAACCGACGCGCGGCGCGGTAGCCGTTTTCCTCGGTCATGATCTCCGAACGGATGTTCTTCGGTTCCAGCACCAGCCCGCTTTCGGCCAGCGCTCGCCTCACGCCGCGCTCGCGGAAGATGGCGAAGGTCTGGGTGTCGTCGCCATTGATCAGCGCCACCCGCTTGTGACCGAGCTGGACGAGCAGCCGCGTCGCGTCATGAAAGGCGCCTTCATTGTCGATGTCGATGAACGGATAGTCGAAATCGAGGCCTTCGCTGCGGCCATGCACGATGAAGGGGATGCCGAGTTGGTGGGCAAGCGCCACGCGCTTGTCGGCATTGTAGGGCGCCGAGATATAGAGCGCGTCGACCTGCTTGTTGGCGACGATGCGCCGGTAAGTGGTTTCTTCGTCCAGGGCATCCGCCGGGCTCAGCACAAGATCGAGTTCGTGGCCGCGGGCATAGTCGCCGAGGCCGGAGAGAAATTCGACGAAATGCGGATCGATGTCGACCGAGGCTCCCGTGGGCATGACGTAGCCGATCATCCCTGCCTTGCCGGTCGCCAGCCGGCGCGCACTCGGGTTCGGCCGGTAGCCGTGGCGCTTGGCGGCATCGGTAACCCGCCGACGCGTCTCCTCGCTGACCTCGGGATAGCCGTTCAGCGCACGACTCACCGTCGTCTGCGAGAGTTCGAGCATCAGCGACAATTGCTTGAGGTTCACCTCGGCTCCGATTCTCAAAGCGCTTTCAATCGGGCTTCTGCCTGATGTCGGGCGAAGCAGCTGCGTGTTGCCGGCAAGAATAGCTGCCGAATTGCTTGCTTTGAAGCGAAATCTACTCGTGCGGCACCCAAAAAGCATGCTGCAGCGCACACTACTGTCGAATTTAAATCGATTAGTTGAGCGAGCCTCTTGACTCCTGACAATTCCGGTGGCGTGATGCGGCAATCCAAAGCGCTTTGAAATGCCGTTGTGTGAAGCAGTTGCAGCTCATGCAAGTCTGGGGCACAGTTCGGGGCGGTGCAGGCGGGCGGAATGGAGGTTCCGTCCGGAGTTTTCGATCCACTGGGAGGAAGACCATGAGGAAGACCCTGTTGCTGGGCGTGGCTTTTGCCGCCGTCGCCCTGAGCGCGCCCGCTTCGGCGGAGCTGAAGTTCAAACCGGGCGAGGACGCCCGCTTCACCTGGGCAAATTTCGACGAACTCAAGAAGGTCGACCTTAAGGGCGAGACGCTCTCGATCTTCGGGCCATGGCGCGGTGAAGACGAGGCACTGGCCCGTTCGGTGCTCGACTATTTCAGCGAGGCCACCGGCGCGACGATCAACTACTCGTCGTCCGAGAACTACGAACAGCAGATCGTCATCGACACCCAGGCTGGCAGCCCGCCCAACATCGCCATCCTGCCGCAGCCGGGCCTGATCCAGGATCTGGCCTCCAAGGGCCTGCTGACGCCGCTCGACGAGGGCACTGCCAATTTCGTCAAGGAGAACTACGGCGCCGGCCAGTCCTGGGTCGATCTTGGCACCTACAAGGACAAGGACGGCAAGCCCGGCTTTTACGGCTTCCCGTTCAAGGCCGACCTGAAGTCGCTGGTCTGGTATGTGCCGGAGAACTTTGAGGAAGCCGGCTACGAGGTTCCCAAGACCTGGGAAGAGATGCAGGCGCTGACCGACAAGATCGTCGCCGATGGCGGCGTGCCGTGGTGCATCGGTCTGGGTTCGGGTGGCGCCACCGGCTGGCCGGCCACCGACTGGGTCGAAGACATCATGCTGCGCACCCAGGCGCCCGACGTCTATGACAAGTGGACCAGGAACGAGATTCCGTTCAACGATCCGGCCGTCGTCAACGCGCTCGACATCTTCGCCAAGATCGCCACCAACGACAAATATGTCGATGGCGGCAAGGCGGCGGTCGCCGCGACCGACTTCCGCGACAGCCCGAAGGGCCTCTTTGCCGTGCCGCCGAAGTGCTACATGCACCGCCAGGCGTCGTTCATCTCGTCTTTCTTCCCGGAAGGCACCAAGCTCGGCGAGGATGCCGACTTCTTCTACCTGCCGCCCGTCGCCGCCAAGCCCGAGCTCGGCAATCCCGTACTCGGCGGCGGCACGCTGTTCACCATCGCCAAGGACTCCAAGGCCGCGCGTGCCTTCATCGACTTCCTGAAGATGCCGCTCGCCCACGAGATCTGGATGGCGCAGTCGGGCTTCCTGACCCCGCTCAAGACGGCGAACAAGGAAGCCTATGGCAACGAAGCGCTGAAGAAGCAGGGCGACATCCTGGTCAACGCCTCGACCTTCCGCTTCGACGGTTCCGACCTGATGCCGGGCAAGATCGGCGCCGGCGCCTTCTGGACCGGCATGATCGACCTCGTCGGAGGCAAGCCCGCAGCCGATGTCGCAGCCGACATCCAGAAGAGCTGGGACGCGATCAAGTAAGCGTTCAAGCTAGTCCCCTCGCCTTGCCGCTTCGCGGACGCCTTCCCCTTGTCGGGGGAGGCACCGGCGGCCCCGACCCGGTTCCCCCTCCCGCCGGGAGAGGTGCCCCGGCGTGTCGCGGAGAGCGGGTGAGGGGACTTCCTTTCAAGTCTGCGCAAACAAGTCCGTTGAAAAGGGCCCGTTGAAAAGGGCCGGTTGAAAGGGAATGATTCCCATGACGGCACAGATACTTTCGGCCATTTTCACCATCATCGTCGGCGTCGGCGGTTGCGTCGTCTATTACTGGGGCGCCAACAAGATCCTCGACGCGGTCTTTCCCTCGCGTGGCGTTTCAGGCGCTGCCGCCGTCGACAATCTGCGTCGCCAGGGCCTGATCCGGCCATGGTTGTTCGTCGGCCCGGCGATGCTGATCGTCACCGTCTACCTTGTCTATCCGGTGATCGAGACACTCAGGCTGTCCTTCATGGACCGTGGCGGCGAGAACTTCGTCGGCCTTGCCAACTACAGCTGGGCCTTCGGCGACCGCGAGTTCCGCAATTCGATCTTCAACAACCTGTTGTGGCTCGCCGTCGTACCGGCTGCCTGCACCTTCTTCGGCCTGATCATCGCCGTGCTCACCGACAAGATCTGGTGGGGCAACATCGCCAAAAGCCTGGTCTTTCTGCCGCTCGCCATCTCTTTCGTCGGCGCCAGCGTCATCTGGAAGTTCGTCTATGAGTATCGGGCCGAGGGCCAGACCCAGATCGGCATCCTGAACGCCGCCGTGCAGTATCTCGGCGGCAATCCGCAGGTGTGGATCTCGACGCCGTTCTGGAACAACTTCTTTCTGATGGTCATCCTGATCTGGATCCAGACCGGCTTTGCCATGGTCATCCTGTCGTCTGCCCTGCGCGGCATTCCGGAGGAGACCATCGAGGCCGCCGTCATCGACGGCGCCAACCCGTTCCAGATTTTCTGGAAGATCATGGTGCCGCAGATCTGGGGCACGATCGCGGTCGTCTGGACCACCATCACCATCCTGGTGCTCAAGGTCTTCGACATCGTGCTGACCATGACCAACGGCCAGTGGAACAGCCAGGTGCTGGCCAATCTGATGTTCGACTGGATGTTCCGCGGTGGCGGCGACTTCGGCCGCGGTGCGGCGATTGCCGTCATCATCATGCTCGCCGTCGTGCCGATCATGATCTGGAACATCCGCCAGGCCAATCGTGAAGGTGGGGGAGGACACTGACATGGCCAGTTCAAGGGGAAAATCCTTCATCGGCCGCTTCGGCGTCCACATCGCGGTGCTGGTCTTCGTTGCCATCTGGACCATCCCGACGCTCGGCATCCTGGTCAGCTCGCTGCGCGACAAGGATCAGCTCATCGTCTCGGGCTGGTGGACGGCGTTGTCGACTTCGTCTCAGACCGAGGCCGGGCGCACCGACGCCGCCGACAAGCAGGTCGAGAAGGACGGCAAGTTCCTGATCATGGGCAATCTGTTCGGCGCCGGCGACGCACGCACCGTGACCGCCTTCGGCACCAAGGCGCAGCAGCCGACGCAATTCGAAGCCGGCACTGCCGCCGACCTCGGAGAGGGCGTGACGCTTCAGGTCAATGACGACGGCTCCTACGTGATGTCGTCGCCCAAGGCCTTCGAGATCACCCGTGGCCAGCGTGTCTATTTCTCGGCCTCGGCGCCGCCGCGCTTCACCACCGACAACTACCGCACAGTGCTGTTTTCGGAAGGCATCGGACGCTCCTTCATCAATTCGCTGACGGTCACCATTCCGGCGACAATCATTCCGATCCTGATCGCCGCCTATGCTGCCTATGCGCTTGCCTGGATGCGTTTTCCCGGCCGCGCGCTGCTGATCGCCGTCATCATCGGCCTGCTCGTCGTGCCGCTGCAGATGTCCCTCATTCCGCTGCTCAAGCTCTACAATGGCGTCGGCCTGTTCTTCGGCGTGCCTGCCAAGACCTATCTCGGCATATGGCTGGCGCATACAGGCTTCGGCTTGCCCTTCGCGATCTATCTCCTGCGCAGCTACATTGCCGGCCTGCCGCGCGAGATCATGGAATCGGCGCGCATCGATGGCGCCAGCGACTTCGAGATCTTCGTCAAGATCGTGCTGCCGCTGTCCTTTCCGGTGCTCGCCTCCTTTGCCATCTTCCAGTTCCTGTGGGTCTGGAACGATCTGCTGGTGGCGATGGTCTTCCTTGGCTCGGGCTCCGACCAGCTGGTGCTGACCGGCAAGCTCAATGCCCTGCTCGGTTCGCGCGGCGGCGACTGGGAAATCCTCACCACCTCGGCCTTCGTCACCATCATCGTGCCGTTGATCGTGTTCTTCTCGCTTCAACGTTATTTCGTCCGCGGCCTGCTCGCGGGCTCAGTCAAGGGAGGCTAGCTCAGATGCAAGCCGCAATGCGCAAGTTCGAAAACCCTGAAACCGCTGTCGATCGCGACTGGTGGCGCGGGGCGGTGATCTACCAGATCTACCCCCGCAGCTATCAGGATTCGAACGGCGACGGCATCGGCGACCTCAGGGGCATCATCGACCGGCTGCCGCACATCGCCTCCCTGGGTGCGGATGCCGTCTGGATCTCGCCCTTCTTCAAGTCGCCGATGAAGGATTTCGGCTACGACATTTCGGACTATCTCGACATCGACCCGATGTTCGGCACGCTCGCCGACTTCGACGCTATGATCGCAGAAGCCCACCGCCTCGGCCTCAAGGTGATGATCGACGGGGTCATCTCGCACACCTCCGATCTGCACGCCTGGTTCAAGGAAAGTCGCGCCAGCCGCGACAATGCCAAGGCCGACTGGTACGTGTGGGCCGACGCCAAGCCCGATGGCAGCCCGCCCAACAACTGGCTGTCGATCTTCGGCGGCTCTGCATGGCAGTGGGACACCAGGCGCATGCAGTATTACCTGCACAACTTCCTCGCCGAGCAGCCCGACCTCAACTTCCACAACCGCGACGTCCAGGACGCGCTGCTCGACGTTACCCGCTTCTGGCTCGACCGTGGCGTCGACGGTTTTCGCCTCGACACCATCAATTTCTACTTCCACTCGGCAGGCCTCGAGGACAATCCGGCGCTGCCGCCGGAACAGCGCAACGACCAGACGGCACCCGCGGTAAACCCCTACAATTTCCAGGACCACATCTACGACAAGAGCCGGCCGGAGAATCTTGAATTCCTCGCCCGCTTCCGCGCCGTGCTCGACGAGTATCCGGCGGCCGCAGCCGTTGGCGAAGTCGGCGATTCCCAGCGCGGTCTCGAGGTCGTGGCGTCCTACACCGCCGGCGGCGACAAGGTGCAGATGTGCTACGCCTTCGACTTCCTGGCGCCGGAAAAGATCTCGGCCGCCAAGGTGCGCACGGTGCTCGAAGATTTCGGCAAGGCGGCCAGCGACGGTTGGTCGTGCTGGGCCTTCTCCAACCACGACGTCGTCCGCCACGCCTCGCGCTGGGGCATGGGCGAGGCCGACCGCACCGCCTATCTCAAAGTGATCTCGGCGCTTCTGATGTCGCTGCGCGGTTCGGTCTGCATCTATCAGGGCGAGGAGCTTGGCCTGACCGAAGCCAGCCTCACCTTCGAGGATCTGCAGGACCCTTACGGCATCCGCTTCTGGCCCGAGTTCAAGGGCCGCGACGGCTGCCGCACGCCAATGGTGTGGAATAAGGACGCCGTCAATGGCGGCTTCTCCCGGGCGAAGCCCTGGCTGCCGGTGCCCGCGGATCATCTGGCGAAGGCTGTCGACACCCAGGAGGGTGATGCGGCCTCGCTGCTTGAGCACTACCGGCGCTTCCTGGCCTTCCGCCGTTCACATCCGGCGCTCGCCAAGGGCGAGATCGCCTTCCTCAAGGCAGAAGACGACGTCGTCGCCTTCACCCGTCGCGAAGGCAACGAGGAGGTCGTCTGCGTCTTCAATCTTGGCAGCGCGCCGGCTAACATCGACCTCGGAGGTCGTGGTCTGCAGCCCTTGCCGGGGCATGGGCTCGATGGAAATGCCAACGCCGGCGCAGTCCGGCTCGGTGGTTACGGCGCCTGGTTCGGGCGCTTCGTCTGACCGCAAATTAGGTACTGGGAGGAAACCATGGCCGATCTAACGCTCAGGGACGTCAAGAAGTCATACGGCAATCTCAACATTCTTCATGGCATCGACCTCGACATCAAGTCGGGCGAGTTCATCGTTTTCGTCGGCCCTTCGGGCTGCGGGAAGTCGACGCTGTTGCGTTCGATCGCAGGCCTGGAGGAGATCACCGGCGGTGAACTGTACATCGCCGGCGAGAAGGTCAACGACGTGCCGCCGTCCAAGCGTGGTATCGCCATGGTGTTCCAGTCCTACGCGCTCTATCCGCACATGACCGTCTACGACAACATGGCGTTCGGCATGAAGATCGCTGGCGAGAGCAAGGCCGAGATCGACAAGCGGGTGCGCGCCGCGGCCGAAATCCTGCAGCTGACCAAATATCTCGACCGCCTGCCCAAGGCGATGTCCGGCGGCCAGCGTCAGCGTGTCGCCATCGGCCGCGCCATCGTGCGCAACCCGAAGGTCTTCCTCTTCGACGAGCCGCTGTCCAACCTGGATGCCGCCTTGCGCGTCGCCACCCGCATCGAGATTGCCAAGCTCAAGGAATCGATGCCCAACACAACGATGATCTACGTCACCCACGACCAGGTCGAGGCGATGACGCTGGCCGACCGGATCGTCGTGCTCAAGGATGGCCGCATCGAGCAGGTCGGTTCGCCAATGGAGCTCTACAAGCATCCCGGCAATCTGTTCGTCGCCCAGTTCATCGGCTCGCCGGCGATGAACATCGTTGCCGGTACCATCGAAAGGACAGGCGAGACGAGCGTCGTCAGCCATGTCGGTGGCCACAAGAGCTCTGTTCCGGTGGCGACACCCTCTGAGGCCCAGGGCAAGCCAGTCAGCTTCGGCGTGCGACCCGAGGATCTCTATGTTGCGACCGGTGACGACTACCTGTTCGAGGGGCTCGTCGACTATGTCGAGCAGCTCGGCGAGGTCCAACTGGTCTATGTCGACATCGGTCGCGCGGACCAGCCGCTGGTGGCCAAGCTGCCCGGCAATGTCGAGGTCAAGCGCGGTGCCAAGATTCGGCTCGCCGCCAGTCCCGACGAACTGCATATCTTCGACAGTGAGGGTCATTCCTTTGCCCGCCGCCGGCTGACGGCTGCAGCTGCGTAAACGCCTTGCCGTCCCCTTTGCAGGGAGGGTGACCCAAAAAGGCCGGGTGTGGGTGAGCGTGGGAACTCCTACGCTCAAACCCGCTCGGCTCTGTTGCTCGGCCCTCCCCACAAGGGGAAGGTATGCTGTTCACTCTACCGCCACCTGTTTCTGCCTGATCGCCGTCCGCCGCTTGGAGACAAAGAACGCCGCGACGAATGTCAGGCTCATCAGCAGCACGATGGTTGGCGCCGGCGCGCTGTCGATGAAGAAGCTGAGATAGACGCCCGACAACGAGCAAGACACCGCCACCAGCACTGACACCATAAGCATGCGCTCGAAGCGGTCGGTGAGCAGGTAGGCGATTGCGCCGGGGGCGATCAGCATGGCAATGGCGATGATGATGCCGACGGCCTTCAGCGCGCCGACGATGGTCAAAGACAGTATCGTCAGCAGCCCATAATGCAGCAGCCTGACCGGCAGGCCGATGGCCTGCGCGTGCTGTGGGTCGAAGGCATGCAGCAACAGGTCGCGGCGGAAGAAGCCGATGGCACCTGTTGCCACCAACGCGATGGCTGCCGTCTGGCCGACATCGCTCCAGCTCACGCCGAGCATGTCGCCGAACAGGATATGGTCGAGATGCACGTCGGTCTGGATCTTCGTGTAGAGCACGATGCCGAGGCCAAACATGCCGGAGAAGACGATGCCCATGACGGTGTCTTCCTTGATCCGGCTGTTCTGCTTGAGATAGCCGGTCGCCAGCGCGCAGGTCATGCCGGCGGCAAAGGCGCCGACCGCCAGCGGCAGGCCGGCGATGTAGGCCAGCACGACGCCGGGCAACACCGCATGGCTGATGGCGTCACCCATCAGCGACCAGCCCTTAAGCACCAGGAAGCAAGACAACAGTGCCATTGGCACCGCAACCAAAAGCGAGATGGCGAAAGCCTGCTGCATGAACGGGAAGGCGAAGGGCAGGGCGAGGGTTTCGATCATGCCCCAGCCTCCAGTTCCAGCCGCGCCCGTCGCCGCGCCGCAAGCAATCCGTGCTTGGGTGCGAAGACGAAGGCGACCAGGAAGATCAGCGTCTGCGCCACCACGATGATGCCGCCGGTCGCGCCGTCCAGAAAGTAGCTGGCATAGGCGCCGGCAAAGCTGGTCACGCTGCCGATCGCCACGCTGATGACGATCAACCGGGGAAACCGGTCGGTGAGCAGATAGGCCGTCGCCCCCGGCGTCACCACCATGGCGATGACCAGGAAGGCGCCCACTGTCTGCAAAGCCGCCACCGTCGAGGCCGACAACAGCATGAAAAACAGCACCTTGAGCAAATCAGGGTTCAGCCCGATCGAGCGCGCGTGGTTCTCATCGAAGAAGGCGACCATCAGGTCTTTCCATTTGGCGAGCAGGATCGCCAGCGAAATGCCGCCGATCAGGACAAGCTGCAACGTGTCGGAAGGCGTCACCGCCAGGATGTTGCCGAGCACGATGGTCTGGATGTTCACCGAGGCCGGCGACAGCGAGATCATGAACAGGCCAAGCCCGAAGAAGGAGGTGAAGATCAGCCCGATGATGGCGTCCTCCTTCAGCTTGGTGCGCTGGTTGAGAAACAGCATGGCGCCCGCCGCCAGCCCGCCCGACAGGAACGCGCCGAGCGCGAAGGGCAGGCCGAGCATGTAGGCGCCGGCGACGCCTGGGACAATCGAATGCGAAAGCGCGTCGCCGATCAGCGACCAGCCCTTGAGCATCAGATAGGCCGACAGGAAAGCGCAGACGCCGCCGACGAGTGCAGACACCCACATGGCGTTGAGCATGTAGCCGTAGCCGAACGGCTCGATCAGCGTGGAGATCATTTCCGGCGCCCACCCGATTTGTCGGCCCGATCATTGCCATTGCCATTGCCGTTTCCGTCGCCATAGATGACGAAGGGTCGCTCGTCGTCGGTCAGCACCGTCACCTGTCGCGTATCGGCATCGTCATGCAGTTCGGAGCCGCCGAGGATGAACTGGCGCAGCACGCCGCCGAAGGCCTTTTCGAGGTTGGCCTTGGTGAAGGTTTCAGAAGTCGGCCCGGCCGCCAGAACGGTCCGGTTGATCAGGACGGCGCGGTCGCAGAAGCGTGGCACAGAACCCAGATTGTGGGTCGACACCAGCATCACCCGACCTTCGTCGCGCAGGCCCTGCAAAAGCGCGATGATCGCCTCTTCGGTGCGCACGTCGACGCCGGTGAAGGGTTCGTCGAGCAGGATGAGTTCGCCCTCCTGCGCCAGCGCGCGGGCCAGGAATACACGCTTCTTCTGCCCGCCCGACAGTTCGCCGATCTGGCGCTTGCGGAAGTCGGCCATGCCAACGCGTTCGAGCGCTGCGTCCACCGCCTCGCGGTCGATTCCGCGCGTCATGCGGAGGAAATTCATGTGGCCATAGCGGCTCATCATGACGACATCCTCGACAAGGACTGGAAAATTCCAGTCGACGTCCTCGCTCTGCGGCACATAGGCGACGAGGTTTTTCCTCAGCGCTTCGCGTGCCGGCTGGCCTAAAATCTCGACGCTGCCTGACGCCAGCGGCACGAAGCCCATGATCGATTTGAACAGGGTCGACTTGCCCGAGCCGTTGACGCCGACGAGCGCGGTGATGGTGCCGCGCGGAATGGCGAATGAGGCGTTGCGCAAGGCGGTGTGGCCGTTGCGGTAGGTCACCGAGATATTGGAGACGTTGAGCCCGTCGCCCGGGGCGGCCTCCGCCTGGGGCCGCCCTTTCATGGGTGCAGTCATTGGGTCAGTCCCTTGACGATGGTCTGAGTGGTGACGCTCAACAGGTCGAGATAGGTCGGCACCGGGCCGCTCTCATCGCTCAGCGAGTCGACATAGAGCACGCCGCCATATTTAGCCCCGGTCTCCCGTGCGACCTGCTCGGCAGGCTTCGACGACACGGTGCTTTCGCTGAACACGGCCGGAATGCCGTTGGCCTTGACGAGGTCGATCACCTTGCGCACCTGCTGGGGAGTGCCTTGCTGGTCGGCATTGATCGGCCAAAGATAGACCTCCTTCAGCCCGAAGTCGCGCGCCAGGTAGGAGAAGGCGCCTTCACTGGTGGCGAGCCAGCGGCGCTCGGCAGGGATGGTCTCGATGGCCTTGTGAATCGGCGCCACCGTCGCCTTGATCTTCTCGGCATAGGCGGCGGCGTTCCTGGCGTAGACCTCGGCGTTTTCAGGGTCTTTCTCGGCGAAGGCCTTGCGAATGTTCTCGACATAGATCAGCGCCGCCTCTGGAGACATCCAGGCATGCGGGTTGGGCTTGCCCGTATAGGGACCCTCGGCGATGCCCATCGGCACAACGCCGTCGGAGACGACGGCCTGGCTGACGCCGTCGAGGTTTTCGAAGAACTTCTGGAACCACAGTTCGAGGTTCAGGCCGTTCCACAAAACGAGGTCTGCCTTCTGGGCGCGCAGGATGTCGCCCGGCGTCGGCTGGTAGTTGTGAATCTCGGCATTGGGCTTGGTGATCGATTCCACCTCGGCTGCGTCGCCGGCGACGTTGCGGGCGATGTCGGCGATCACGGTAAAGGTGGTCACCACCTTCATCTTGCCGCCCGCCGCGCTGTCCTGAGAGCAGGCCGAAAGCCCGAGCGCCGCCGCAAGCAGAGCGATGGCGGCGAAGGTGGTGCGAAGTGCTGTCATGGAAATCCCGTTTCAGAATGCTGCACCGAAGGGGCGGCAGCTACGGTGCCTTACCTAATGGCAGTTGGTACGCCTGTCAATGCAATTGCAAATCGTTTGCAAGTGGAGATGTGGCTATCGCTTTCTGAACCTTCCAAAGTGGCCTTCTTGCGCGGGCGACGGCAATCAGAATGGTCGATGCGTGGATAGCTTGTTGACGCTTTTAGCTTCTTTTTAGCTCCCACAGATCGGCTATGCCGCGATCCGTCCGATCGCCAGCGTCGCCAACATCTCGGGGCCTTTTGATGCAACGTGGCAGAATGAGCGCCCCTGGCGACGAGACTAATCTCCCTCCTTGTGGGGGAGATGGCCGGCAGGCCAGAGGGGGGGTGCGAAGGATCACGGCGGGGAGGGTTGGCTTCGTATAGCACGGGCCGTCTTCCACTTGCTCCCACGCGGGGGACACGCATCGCCCCACTTCACCTGGGGATGAACGGCGACATAATCTTTTGCAACTGAGTGTCATCTGGCACATAGTCGCGCCATGACGAAGACGCCTGTGAAACATGCCCCCAAGAAGCCGGACTACGAAAAGGCGCTGCGCAAGGCGGGCATCCGCATCACGCGGCCGCGCAAGATCATCCTTGGCATTCTGGGTGAAACTGAGGACCATCCCGACGCACTGGAGATCTTCCGCCGCGCCGAACAGGTCGACAAGAGCATCTCGCTTTCGACAGTCTACCGCACCATGAAGTTGCTCGAGGAGATGGGGGCCATTCACCGCCATGCCTTCGAGGGCGGGCCATCGCGCTTCGAGCAGGCTGGCGGCGATCACCACGATCATCTCATCGACATGGACACCGGCGACGTCATCGAATTCCGCTCCGATCGCATCGAGCAGCTGCAGCAGGAAATCGCCCGCCAGCTCGGCTACGACATCGTCCATCATCGGCTCGAGCTCTACGGCCGCCGCCGCAAGGACTGATGACGCAAGGTCAGGCCACGACGAGTTGATCGTCCGGCGACAAGGCGCGTCGGGCGGCGAGTTGACCTCGGCAAAAGCGCGGTCAATCATGCCGCGTCTTCGACGACAGCAATCAGCAGACAGGACCAGCGACCATGGAAAAAGCCGAAATCGGACTGATCGGATTGGGCACGATGGGCTCGAACCTGGCGCTGAACATCGCCGAAAAAGGCCATCGTATCGCCGTCTTCAATCGCACACCGGCCCGGACGCAGGGGTTTGTCGAATCGGCGGGCGCCTTGCGCGACATGGTCGTGCCCTGCGGCTCGATCGAGGAACTGGCCGCCGCCATCCGCCCGCCGCGACCGATCATCATCATGGTGCTGGCCGGCGATCCGGTCGACCAGCAGATCGCAGCCCTGCGCCCGGTTCTCGCCGCCAACGACATCATCATCGATGCCGGCAACGCCAATTTCCGCGACACGATGCGCCGCTTCGAGGAGCTCGACGGCTCGGGCCTGACCTTCATCGGCATGGGTGTCTCGGGCGGTGAAGAGGGCGCGCGCCACGGCCCCTCGATCATGGTCGGGGGCACGCCTGAATCCTATGCCCGCGTCGAGGACGTGCTGACCGCGATTTCGGCCAAGTACAAGGGCGAGCCCTGCGCCGCCTGGCTCGGGCCGAACGGCGCCGGCCATTTCGTCAAGACCATCCACAACGGCATCGAATATGCCGACATGCAGATGATCGCCGAGATCTACGGCATCCTGCGCGACGGGCTGTCGATGACGCCGAAGCAGATCGCGCCGGTCTTTGCCGGCTGGAACAAGGGCCGGCTCGAATCCTACCTGATCGAAATCACCGCATCGGTGCTCGAAGCCGACGATCCCAAGACCGGAAAGCCGGTGGTCGATATCATCCTCGACCGCGCCGGTCAGAAGGGCACCGGCAAGTGGTCGGTCATCGAGGCACAGCAGCTTGGCATCCCGGCGACAGCCATCGAAGCGGCGGTCGCGGCACGCGTGCTGTCGTCGATGAAGGATGAACGGCTGGCGGCGGAAAAGGCCTACGGTGCCAACACGCTGAAATTCGCCGGCAACAAGGACGAGGTACTCGGCGATCTCGAGCTTGCACTGTTTGCCGGCAAGATTGCTGCCTATGCGCAAGGCTTCGCCGTGATGGCCGGCGCGTCGAAGGAATTCGGCTGGAACCTGCCGATGCCGACCATCGCCAAGATCTGGCGCGCCGGTTGCATCATCCGTTCGCAGTTCCTCGACACCATCGCCGAAGCTTTCGGCAAGGCCGATCGGTCGACCAATCTTTTGATGGTGCCGGCCTTTGTCGAGATCATGGGCAAGGCGCATCCGTCGCTGCGCCGCATCGTCGCCCGCGCCGCCGAGGCCGGGCTGCCGGTGCCGGCGCTGTCGTCGGCGCTGGCCTATTTCGACGGCTATCGCCAGGGTCGCGGCTCGACCGATCTCACCCAGGCGCAACGCGATTTCTTCGGCGCTCACGGCTTCGAGCGCATCGACGAGCCGGGCGCGCACCACGGGCCGTGGGGCAGCGGCAGTTAGCGTCCTCAGGGAAGTGTCGGGCAGCGCTGCCCCTCATCCGCCTGCTGACAGCGTCTCCCGGTGAATGGGGAGACGGGAAGCTGCCGCGGCGCGGCCCCCCTCGCCACGTATACGGGGAGAGGGCTGCTCAGGTGGTGTCGTCTTTTCCTGATCCGGGTGTCTCGTAGGCCTCGACCGCCTTGGGCTTGCTGAGGCTCTGCAGGGCACCGATGTCGCGCCCGGCGATGCGGCCGAGCACGGCGCGGGCGAGTTCGGCGCCCGCCAGCCGCACGTCTTCATTGACGACGTAGAGCTGCGGTCTGAGCAGGTGCAGCAGTTTTGACGATTGCTTGGAAACGATGTCGACGTCCTGGCCGATCCGGAAGCCGGCCTCCTCGATGCCGGCGACCAGCGCGAAGGTGCCGGCCCCCGCGCCGCTGACGAAGGCATCTGGACGGTTGGGTCGGCGCATCAGCTCGACGGTCTGCTTTCGAATGTCCTCGATAGAATGGTCGACGGTGGCCATCGGGAACGGCACTTCGCTCAATCCGTGTTCCATCAGGGCGTCAGCGAAGCCGTCGCGCATGTGGTGGTAGTAGCTGAGGTTCGAGGGCGGGGCGAGCAGCGCCAGGCGCTTGCGCCCGAGCGCTGCGAGCTTCTTCACCGCCTCGACCGAATAGGCATGGTTGTCGAAATCGTGGAACGCATGGTCGATGCCCATATGGGTGCGGCCATGGGTGGCAAAAGGCATGCCGCGCTCGGTCATGTAACGCACACGTTTGTCGTCGGGTTCGGTGCGCGAGATGATGACGCCGTCGGCCGACGCCGTCTCGACGACATAACGCACCGGCTCCAGCGGATCGTTGTTGCGCGAATAGGGTGTCACCACCAGGTGATAGGGAGTCTGCGCCAGCGCCTCGGAGATGCCGTAGATGAGGTCCGAGACGAAGCCGCCGACCTGCTCCTCGGTGTCGAGCACCAGGCTGATGACATTGGTCTTGCCGGTGCGCAGGCGCACGCCGGCGCGGTTTGGCCGGTAACCGATCTGGCGGGCGACGAGCTGCACGCGCTGCCTGGTCGCCGCGCCGATTTCGGGGGCGTCCTTGAGCGCGCGCGAGACGGTCGTGACGCCGAGGCCGGTCATGAAGGCGATGGTCTTAAGCGTCGGCGGATTGGCCTCGCCGCCAGCGGCCTGGTCGGCATTTTCGTCCGGCGGTGTCTTGTCGTTCATGGCCATTGCCCCACCGTGATCCCTGCTCGGCGGATATCGCATTTGCATGATGGACCTGACAAGCGCTTTCCTTCAAGAGCTGTAACGTTTCAGATTGTTCCGATCCATGGTGTTTTTGGAGAGCCCCACGGTCGCCGGCTCAGGCGTGACCGTGCGCTGCGAAATGGCTGTCGACTGTTGATTCATCTGCATGATTTGCTTGGAAATGCTGCGTTGCGGCGCGACTTGCCAGCGCAAACATGGCTGCTGCTTCTCCTGGCTTTAGTTCGGCTCGCGAAGAAAATATCGCACACCCATTGCAGCGACCAAAAACTTCGCCTAACGTCCGCACCTGTAACGTTTCAGATTCAGGGAGGAGTACGATGCGTTATAGGCTGACGACAGCTGCATTTGCAGCAAGCGTCGTGTTTGGGGCTGCAGGTTCAGCCTCCGCGACCGATCTCGAAGTGACGCACTGGTGGACCTCCGGCGGCGAGGCGGCGGCAGTTGCCGAACTCGCCAAGGCCTTCGATGCCACCGGCAACAAATGGGTCGACGGCGCCATCGCCGGTTCCGGCGACATCGCTCGCCCGATCATGATCGGGCGCATCACCGGCGGCGATCCGATGGGCGCAACCCAGTTCAATCATGGCCGCCAGGCGGAAGAGCTCGTCCAGGCTGGATTGATGCGCGATTTCACCGAACTGGCACAGAAGGAGGGCTGGACAAAGTTCATCCACCCCAAGAGCCTGCTCGACGGCTGCACGCTGGACGGCAAGATCTACTGCGTGCCGGTCAACATCCATTCGCAGCAGTGGCTGTGGCTGTCCAATAAGGCCTTCGCCGACGCCGGCGTGGCGGTACCGAAGAACTGGGACGAGTTCGTCGCAGCGGCTCCGGCGCTGGAAAAGGCGGGCATCGTGCCGCTCGCCATCGGCCAGCAGCCCTGGCAGACGACGCTCGCCTTCCAGGTCATCCTCGTCGCACTTGCCGGTCCGGAAACGTTCCAGAAAGTGTTTGGCGACAAGGACGCGACTTTGGCTGCCGGCGCCGAAATGGCCAAGGTCTTCGACGCCGCCGACCAGGCGCGCCAGATGTCGGCCAGGTCCAACGTCCAGGAGTGGAACCAGGCGACAAGCATGGTCATCAACGGCAAGGCCGGCGGACAGATCATGGGCGACTGGGCTCAGGGCGAGTTCCAGGTCGCCGGCCAGGTTGCCGGCAAGGATTACACCTGCCTGCCCGGCCTCGGCGTCAACGAGATCATCTCGACCGGCGGCGATGCCTTCTACTTCCCCAAGCAGACCGATCCTGAAAAGGCCAAGGCACAGGAGGCGCTTGCCTCGGTGATGCTGTCGCCGGCGACCCAGGTTGCCTTCAACCTCAAAAAGGGCTCGCTGCCGGTGCGCGGCGACGTCGACCTGAACGCCGCCAACGACTGCATGAAGAAGGGGCTCGAGATCCTCGCCAAGGGCAACATCATCCCGGCGCCCGACCAGTTGATGTCGGCCGATGGCGTGACCCAGGTCAACGACCTGTTCGTCGAGTTCTTCGCCAACAAGGAGCTTTCGGCAGCGGACGCGCAGAAACGCTTTGCCGAAATCATCGCCGCTGCGGACTAGGGCAGGGCATCCGGGCTTCCCGACCCGGTTCCTGCCTGGGATGCTGCAGTCCTGTCAGCGGCGTTCTGCCGGCCCCGACATGTCGGGACCGGCAGATTGGCTGACGATCCGGATGGGTGCCGACCGATGACCCCGACGTATCAGGGCCGACCATTCAGCTTGTTTCGCAACCTGAATGCCAAGATCGCCTCGATCCCGATGATCCTGACCGCGCTGGTCATTTTCGTCGGCGGCACGGCGTGGACGGTGTTTTATTCCTTTACCAACTCCAAACTTCTGCCCCGCGCCAGCTTCGTCGGCTTCGACCAGTATGAGCGACTGTGGGCGACGCCGCGCTGGCTGGTGGCGGTCGAGAACCTCGCCATCTACGGCGTTTGCACGCTGGTCTTTTCACTGGTCATCGGCTTTGTGCTGGCGGCCCTGATGGACCAGAAGATTCGTTTCGAGAACACCTTCCGCACCATCTTTCTCTACCCTTTCGCGCTGTCCTTCATCGTCACCGGCCTGGCGTGGCAGTGGATCCTCAATCCAAATTTCGGCATCCAGCAGGTGGTTCGCAATCTCGGCTGGGAAAGCTTCACCTTCGACCCGCTCTACAATGCCGACATCGTCATCTACGGCATTCTGATCGCCGGGCTGTGGCAGGGCACGGGGCTGATCATGTGTCTGATGCTGGCAGGCCTGCGCGGCATCGACGGCGACATCTGGAAGGCGGCTCGCGTCGACGGCATCCCGACCTGGAAGACCTATGTCTTCATCGTCATCCCGATGATGCGGCCGGTGCTTGTGACCACGTTGGTGATCATCGCCAGCGGCATCGTCAAGGTCTACGACCTCGTTGTCGCCCAGACCAGCGGCGGCCCCGGCATCGCATCCGAAGTGCCGGCCAAATACGTCTACAACTACATGTTCCTGGCGCAGAATCTGGGGCAGGGCTTCGCCGCCTCGACAATGATGCTGCTGTCGGTCGTCATCGTCATCGTGCCCTGGGCCTATCTCGAATTCGCCAGGAGGCGCCGCCATGGCTGAGCAGCTTCTGCGCGCCGCCCCCGAACTTGCCGTGGCAAGCGCCATGCCCGCCCGCGCAAGGGCGCTGTCGGGGCCGCATGGCCCCAGGCCGCGCCGCCGCTTCTCCCGCCGCAACGTCTTCATCTACGGCACGCTGGCGCTGGTCGCCGTCTACTACCTATTGCCGCTCTATGTGATGGTGGTGACGTCGCTGAAGGGCATGCCCGAGATACGGCTCGGCAACATCTTCTCGCCGCCGGTCGAGATCACCTTCGAGCCGTGGGTCAAGGCCTGGTCGACGGCCTGCACCGGGCTCAACTGCGACGGGCTGTCGCGCGGCTTCTGGAACTCGGTGATGATCACCGTGCCGTCGGTGTTCCTGTCGATATCAATCGCCTCGATCAATGGCTACGCGCTGGCCAACTGGCGCTTCAAGGGCGCCGAGGTGTTTTTCACCGTGCTCGTCGTCGGCGCCTTCATTCCCTACCAGGTGATGCTCTATCCTGTAGTCATCGTGCTGCGTGAGATCGGCCTCTATGGCTCGCTGTGGGGCCTGGTGCTGGTGCACACCATCTTCGGCATGCCGATCCTGACGCTTCTGTTCCGCAACTACTTCGCCTCGCTGCCGGAGGAACTGTTCAAGGCGGCTCGTGTCGACGGTGCCGGCTTCTGGACGATCTATCTCAGGATCATGCTGCCGATGTCGTTGCCGATCTTCGTGGTGGCAATCATCCTGCAGGTCACCGGCATCTGGAACGACTTCCTGTTCGGCGTCGTCTACACCAAGCCCGACACCTATCCGATGACGGTCCAGCTCAACAACATCGTCAACGCCGTACAGGGCGTGAAGGAGTACAACGTCAACATGGCAGCCACCCTTCTGACCGGACTGGTCCCGCTCGTCATCTACTTCATTTCAGGCAAGCTTTTCGTCCGCGGCATCGCCGCCGGCGCGGTGAAGGGGTGAGGCGATGACGAGTGTCCAGGTCAGGGACGTTTCGCTCAGCTTCGGCGCCTATGATGTGCTCAAGGAGCTAAACCTCGACGTGCCCGAGGGCGAGTTCCTGGTGTTGCTCGGTCCCTCCGGCTGCGGCAAGTCCACGCTGCTCAACTGCATAGCCGGCCTGCTCGACGTGTCCGAAGGGCAGATCTTCATCAAGGGCAAGAACGTCACCTGGGAGGAGCCCAAGGATCGCGGCATCGGCATGGTGTTCCAGTCCTATGCGCTCTATCCGCAGATGACGGTGGAGGGAAACCTGTCCTTCGGCCTGAAGACGGCAGGCATGGCGAAGGACGAGATCGCAAGGCGTATCGCCCGCGCAGCCGAGATCCTGCAGATCGAGCCGCTGCTCCAGCGCAAGCCGGCGGCGCTGTCGGGCGGGCAGCGCCAGCGCGTGGCGATCGGCCGGGCGCTGGTGCGTGATGTCGACGTGTTCCTGTTCGATGAGCCATTGTCCAATCTCGACGCCAAACTGCGCTCGGAGCTGCGCGTCGAAATCAAGCGGCTGCACCAGAAACTCGCCAACACCATGATCTACGTCACCCACGACCAGATCGAGGCGATGACGCTGGCCGACCGCATCGCCGTCATGAAGGGCGGCGTGATCCAGCAGCTCGACGCGCCGCAGGTGATCTACAACAAACCGGTCAATCGCTTCGTCGCCGGCTTCCTCGGCTCGCCCGGCATGAACTTTCTCGACGGCGAGGTTGAGGGCGATGCGCCGACATTCGTCGCGACAGACACAAAGATACCGCTCGACCGCTACGGTTTTGGCGACGCGGCTAAGCCCGGCAAGGCGGTGTTCGGCGTGCGGCCGGAGCACATTGCCACGGGCGATGCCGCTGCTGCCATGCCCTTTCAAGCGGACGCCAGGGTCGAGCTGGTCGAACCGATGGGTTCGGACACGCTGGTCTGGACGAAGCTTGGCGGCCAGAGTTTCGCCTTCCGCGTCGAGGCCGAACGCCATCTGGCGTCGGGCGATCAACTGCGCATCGGCTTCGATCCAGCGCGCGCCTCGCTGTTCGACGGCCAGAGCGGCAGCCGCATGTGAAATCCCCTCCCAAACAAACGGACAGAACCATGGACTGGTCATTCCAACTCTACAGCGCCCGCAACTTTCAACCCTGGCAGAATGTGCTCAAGACGCTCGGCGCCCTCGGTTACGCCCAAGTCGAGGGCTTTGGCGCCGTCTACGAAGAGCCCGCGGCGTTCCGCGCCGAGCTCGACAAGAACGGTCTGGCCATGCCGAGCGGCCATTTCGGCATCGACCTTCTGGAGCAGGATTTCGCCAAGGCGGCAGGCATCGCCAGGACGCTCGGCATGAAGCTGATCGCCTGCCCGTGGCTCGAGCCGGCGGAACGGCCTACCGACGCGGATGGCTGGCGGGCATTCGGCAGGCGTCTTGCTGCCATTGGTGCAAAGGCCAAAGAAGCAGGTTTCGACTTTGCCTGGCATAACCATGACTTCGAGTTCGTGCCGGTTGGCGGCGTGGTGCCACAACGCGTGATCCTGGAGGCCGCCCCTGAGGTCGGCTGGGAAATGGACGTCGCCTGGGTGATCCGCGGCGGATCCGACCCGCTGCACTGGATCGAGGAGTTCGGCCCGCGCATCCTGGCTGTCCACGTCAAGGACATCGCGCCTCAAGGCTTGGCGACGGATGAGGACGGCTGGTCCGACGTCGGACACGGCACGGTCGACTGGGCGGGGCTGGTGACGGCTTTGCGCAAGAACACGCCGGCGAAGTATTTTGTCATGGAACACGACAACCCGGCCGATTTCGAGCGCTTCGCAAGCCGCTCGATCGCAGCCGCCAAGACCTTCTAGGGGGAACAGCATATGGCAAGGAAACTCGGCGTCGGGGTGATCGGCTGCGGTAACATCTCGAAGACCTACTTCAAGCATGCGCCTGAGTTCAAAGGCATCGAGATGCGTGCCTGCGCCGACATCAACATGGATGCGGCCAAGGCACGGGCGAAGGAATTCAAGCTGCGCGCCGAGACGGTCGAAGGGCTTTTGGCATCTGACGACATCGACATCGTCGTCAATCTGACCATTCCGGCGGTGCACTACGAGGTGTCGAGGCAGGCAATCGAAGCTGGCAAGCACGTCTATTCGGAAAAGCCATTCGTGCTGGCCATCAAGGACGGGCTCGACCTCAAGAAGCGCGCCGACAAGAAGGGCGTGCGCATCGGCTCGGCGCCCGACACCTTCCTCGGCGGCTCACATCAACTGGCGCGGCACTTGATCGACACCGGCAAGCTCGGCAGGATCACCTCGGGCACCTGCCACGTGATGAGCCATGGCATGGAGCATTGGCACCCCAACCCCGACTTCTTCTTCCAGCCGGGGGGCGGGCCGATCCTCGATCTCGGACCGTATTACATCGCCAATCTGGTCCAGTTGATCGGGCCGGTTGCCCGCGTGGCTGCACTGTCGTCGATCCCGGCGAAGGAGCGAACCATCTTGTCGAAGCCACGCGCTGGCGAGAAGATTCCGGTGACGACACCGACGACGATCCTTGCGCTGATGGAGTTCGAGAACGGCGCTGTCTTTACCTTCAATGCCAGCTGGGATGTCTGGAACAGCGGCCACGCGCCGATGGAGCTTTATGGCGAGCAGGGCACCATCCACATGCCGGACCCCAATTTCTTCGGCGGTGATCTCAGCTACACCAGGGGCGAAAAGCCTGTGAAGACGCTGCCGAAATGGGACCACCCCTTCTCGGTTGCCAACGAGAAGCATCCGCACGGCATGATGGCCAATTACCGCACGGCGGGTCTCGCCGACATGGCGCTGGCAATCATGCAGGGCAGGCCCCATCGCTGTTCGCTGGAACTCGCCAACCACGTCATCGACATCATGACCGGTATCCTCAAGTCAGGCGAGACGAAGAAGTTCGTCGAGATGCAGACGACCTGCGAGCGCCCGGAGCCGCTCGGCCCGGCTGCTGCAAGGGGGCTGCTGGCTCCGTCGAAATAGGCTAAGACAGGGGAACGGCCTATCGGCCGATTCCCCTTTCCATTCGAGGACAGCATCATGACCTGGCAGCCGGCTGCGAACCGTTACGAAAACATGGTCTACAATCGCTGCGGCAAATCGGGGCTCAAACTGCCGGCGATCTCGCTCGGCCTGTGGCACAATTTCGGCGAGGACACGCCGCACAACACCAAGCGCGCCATCTGCCAGAAGGCTTTCGACCTCGGCATCACCCACTTCGACCTTGCCAACAATTATGGCCCGCCGCCCGGCTCGGCCGAGACCGCCTTCGGCGACATCCTGCGCACCGACTTTGCCGGTCTCCGCGACGAGATGATCATTTCGACCAAGGCCGGTTACGACATGTGGCCCGGTCCCTACGGCGAGTGGGGCAGCCGCAAATATGTGTTGGCGAGTCTCGACCAGAGCCTGAAGCGCATGGGTCTCGACTATGTCGACATCTTCTATTCGCACCGCTTCGACCCGGACACCCCGCTCGAAGAGACGATGGGTGCGCTCGACCATGCCGTGCGCTCCGGCAAGGCGCTTTATGCCGGCATCTCCTCATACAATGCCCAGCGCACCCGTGAGGCGGCCGACATCCTGCGCCAGCTCGGTACGCCCTGCCTGATCCACCAGCCGAGCTATTCGCTGATCAACCGCTGGGTCGAGGATGACGGCCTGCTCGACGCGCTCGACGGGTTGGGCATCGGTTCGATCGTGTTCTCGCCGCTGGCACAGGGCATGCTGACCGGCAAATATCTCGGCGGCGTGCCGGAAGGCAGCCGCGCATCGCAGGGCAAGTCGCTGCGCCCGGCCTTCCTCAACGACAAGAACCTCGCCAACATCCGTGCGCTGAACGGTATTGCCGAACGCCGCGGCCAGACGCTGGCGCAGATGGCGCTGGCCTGGGTGCTGCGTGGCGGCCGCGTCACTTCGGCACTGATCGGCGCCAGCCGTCCTGAGCAGGTCGAGGATTGTGTCGGCGCGCTGAAGAACGCAATCTTCACCGATGCGGAACTGGCCGAGATCGACACCTATGCCCGCGAGGCCGACATCAACCTGTGGGCCCGCTCGTCCGAGCGCGAAGGGCCGGCGCGGCAGAAGAAATAAGCTGGTGCTCTGAAGGTTCGAAACATGCAGGCGGCGGGCGTTCCCGCCGTTTGCTTTTGGGGCAGATTGTCTTTGCCGGCCGGACGCGCTAGCAAAACCCGTGTCCAGTCGCCATCTTAGGCGGTGGATTGTTCCGTCCGGGCATCGGCCCGGCCGAGGAAGGTGAAAGCGGAAAGATGGCGGCGCGGGTTACGCTGACGAAGAACCAGCAGAAGGTTCTGGAGAAACTCGAAGTGGCGACCGGACCGCTCAGCGCCTACACGCTGCTCGACCAGTTGCGCGACGAGGGTTTTCGCGCGCCGCTGCAGGTCTATCGCGCCCTTGAAGCGCTGATGAAGGACGGGTTCGTCCATCGCCTCGAAAGCCTGAATGCCTTCGTCGCCTGCTCCGAGCCGCACGACCACAGCCATCACAACCACCGCATGACGGCCTTTGCCATCTGCGACACCTGTGGCCAGGTGACCGAGATCTCGGACGAGACGATCGGCAAGCAGCTCGATCACTGGGTTGGATCGACCGGCTTCGTCGCCAAGAAGGCAGTAATCGAGTTCCGCGGCACTTGCGCCAAATGTGCTGCGATCGCCGCCTGAACCAGCTTAGCGTGCCGTCGCAAACGCGAACCAGACGGCCACGGCCGCCAGCAGCGCCGACAGGAACTTTCGCGCGACCTTCTCAATCCGTGGGTTGTTGAGCAAGGGCTCGAGCGTCCCTGCCAGTGCTGGCGGTCAGCGTGAGCGTCTGCGACAGCACCGGCTTGTCGGCGATGATGAAGGTCGGCAGCACAGCGACATAGAACACCGCCGCCTTCGGGTTCAGAAGGTTGGTTACCAGCCCGCGGGTGAAATAGCGCCGGTCGGCATCGTTGCCTTCGGATACCACGTCGCCCGGACCGCGCCAGCCTTCATAGGCGAGAAAGAGCAGGAACAATACGCCGGCCCAGCGCAGGCCCTCGTAGAGCAGGTGCGATGACTGGATCAATTCGGTGACGCCAAGTGCCGCGACCACGCCGATGGTGGCGAGACCGAGCGCGATGCCGGCCACCGTGGCGAAGCCGGCGCGGCGGCCTTCGCCAGCCGACACCAGTGCCAGATAGGTCATGTTTGGCCCCGGTGTCAGCTCGATGATGACAGAGGTCAGGGAAAAGGAAAGCAGCGTCGGCAGGTCAGATGCCGCCGCGAACTCCATCTCAGTGCGCTTCGTCCCAGCTGTCGGCGGCGTTGGCGTCGACATGCAGCGGCACCGACATCGACGCGGCCGGCATGGCCGCGTTCTCCATCACGTGCCGAACTACAGGGATCGTCGCTGCGACCTCATTCTCGACAGTTTCGAAGATCAGTTCATCGTGTACCTGGAGCAGCATGCGCGCCGACAGCTTGGCCGCGATCAGTGCGTCGTCCATGCGGATCATCGCCCGGCGGATGATGTCGGCTGCGGTGCCTTGCAGGCGGGCGTTGATCGAGGCGCGTTCATTGAAGGCGCGTACCGACGGGTTCGACGAGCGGATTTCGGGATAGTGGATGCGGCGGCCGAAGATGGTCTCGACATAGCCGTTGTCACGGCAGAACGCCTTGGTCTCGTCCATATAGGCGCGGATGCCGGGGAAGCGCTCGAAATACTTCTTGATGTAGTCGGACGCTTCCTCGCGCGGGATCGACAGCTGATTGGCGAGGCCGAAGGCCGAGATGCCGTAGATGATGCCGAAGTTGATTGCCTTGGCGCGGCGGCGCACTTCCGACGGCATGCCCTCGACCGGCACCGAGAACATTTCGGATGCCGTCATGGCATGGATGTCGACGCCGTCGGCGAAAGCCTGCTTGAGCTGGGCAATGTCGGCGACATGGGCGAGCACGCGCAGCTCGATCTGGCTGTAGTCGGCCGAGATCAGCTTGTTGCCCTTGTCGGCGATGAAGGCGGTGCGGATCTTGCGGCCTTCGGCGGTGCGGATCGGAATGTTCTGCAGGTTAGGATCCGACGACGACAGCCGGCCGGTGGTGGTGGCGGCCAGCGCGTAGGAGGTGTGGACGCGTTTGGTCTCGGGGTTGATGAAACCGGGCAGGGCGTCGGTATAGGTCGATTTCAGCTTGGTCAGCTGGCGCCAATCAACGATCTTGCGCGGCAGCTCGTGGCCTTCGGCGGCGAGATCCTCGAGCACCTGCGCCGAGGTCGACCACTGGCCGGTCTTGGTCTTGGTGCCGCCGGGCAGGCCCATGCGGCCGAACAGGATGTCGCCGAGCTGCTTGGGCGATCCGATGTTGAAGCGCTCGCCGGCAAGCGTGTTGATCTCGTCTTCAAGCCGCGCGGCACCCTGGGCGAGCTCGCCCGACAGCCGCGACAGGATCTGCCTGTCGACCGAGATGCCGCGCTGCTCCATCTCGGCCAACACCGGCACCAGCGGGCGCTCCAGCCGCTCGTAGACCGAGGTCAGCCCCTTGGCGGCGAGGCGTGGCTTCAGCACGCGCCACAAGCGCAGTGTCACGTCGGCATCCTCGGCGGCATAGGCGGTCGCCTTGTCGATGTCGACCTGGTCGAAGCCGACGAAGTTCTTTCCCGAGCCGGCGATGTCCTTGAAGGCGATCGGCGTGTGGCCGAGCCATTTTTCCGACAGCGGGTCCATGCCGTGGCCGCCATTGGTGCCGCCGTCGAGCACGTAGGACAACAGCATCGTGTCGTCGAACGGACTGATGTCGACGCCGTGGCGGTTCATCACCACCAGGTCGTATTTCAGGTTCTGCGCGATCTTCAGCACCGAACCGTCTTCGAGTAGCGGCTTGAGGGTGGCTAGGGCGTCGCGCACCGGAATCTGGTTCTCGACCAGGCCACCGCCGAGCAGGTCGCCGCGTCCGCTCTTATGGGCGAGCGGCACATAGGCGGCGCGTCCCGGTGCGGTGGCGAAAGAAATGCCGACGAGCTCGGCCTGCATCGGATCGAGCGAGCTGGTCTCGGTGTCGAATGCCATGACGCCGGCCTCGGTCGCTTCAGCCACCCAGGCCTTCAGTGTCGCGAGGTCACGGATCGTGACATAGGCGGCGTGGTCGAATTTTTCCGAGACTGCGGCTGCAGCGATCTTGTTGGCGAGGTCGGTAGGCGTGTCGAGCGCGGTGCCGCCGTCGGCAGGGGCGGACGGGGGCACTGCGGCGGAGATGCTGCCGCCGTTCGCACGCGCGGCGGGACCTGCGGCGGGTGCCGCTGCAGGTGTTGCGCCCGCTCCGACGTCCGGTCCATGCGCGTCGGCGCCCCATTGCACTGATACCGGCACGGCCTCGATCTCGCCCGCCTCGGTGCCCGTGGCCTCAGCGACGCGGCGCGTCAGCGACGTGAATTCCATGGTCTTGAGGAAGCCGATCAGCTTCGGCCCGTTGGGCGGCTGCAGCACGAAATCTTCGAGCCCGTCGGTCACCGGCACATCGATCTTGAGCCGCACCAGCTCGCGCGAAATGCGCGCCTTTTCGGTGTTGTCGATGATCGACTGGCGGCGCTTGTCTTGCTTGATCTCGGAGGCACGGGCGAGAAGCGTGTCGAGGTCGCCGAACTGTTCGAGCAATTGTGCTGCCGTCTTTGGGCCGATGCCGGGAACGCCCGGCACGTTGTCGACCGAGTCGCCGGTCAGCGCCTGCAGGTCGATCATCTTCTCCGGTGGCACGCCCCACTTCTCGATGACCTCGGGGATGTTGATCTGGCGATCCTTCATCGGGTCGTACATCGACACGCTGGGACCGACGAGCTGCATCAGGTCCTTGTCGGAGGAGACGATTGTGGTGTCGCCGCCGGCCTCGCAGGCAAGCCTGGCGTAGGTTGCGATCAGGTCGTCGGCCTCGAAACCCTCCATCTCGATGCAGGGCAGCTCGAAAGCTTTGGTCGCCTGGCGGATCAGGCCGAATTGCGGGATCAGGTCTTCCGGCGGCGCCGAGCGGTTGGCCTTGTATTCAGGATAGAGCTCGTTGCGGAAGGTCTTGGAGGAATAGTCGAAGATGACGGCGAAATGGGTCGGCACCACGCCGGCTTCGGTGTTGCGCGCGTCGAGCATCAGCTTCCACAACATGTTGCAGAAACCGGACACCGCGCCGACCGGCAGGCCGTCTGACTTACGGGTCAGCGGCGGCAGCGCGTGATAGGCGCGGAAGATGTAGCCGGAGCCGTCGACTAGGAAGAGATGATCGCCTTTTTTCATGGCGATACGGGTAGCTTGGCACAGCGCGGCTGTCCATGGTCAAGCGGGCTTTGCCGCCGTCTACTGACAAGTCGTTGACACCATCTGTTGCGGGTCGTCACGTCGACACCGACAAGGTGGCGGCTGACGCGCTGCGACCGGCAACATTCAAGCGCCGGAGGGCGATCTTGGCGCCTCTTATTGCGGCGCAAAACGCTTTGAGACGGTCTCGGCGCTCTCGCTATAGTCGGTAAAGCCAATGCCTCCGTAATAAGCCTGGCCGCCGGTGTTTTCCTTGCGGATGGTTGCGTCGATGAAGCTGACACCCGCATTTTTCGCAGCTTCCACCGTGTTGGCGAACAACGCCCTTCCGGCGCCCCGCTTGTGCGCGTGCGGATCGACGAAGGTTGCAATGACGCCCCAGTCGGGGGGCAGCCGATCGCCCGGCCAGTCTGGGTCGGACCAGTCGAGCGACTGGAACCCCAGCACCTGCTCGCCCTCCAGCGCCACGAAGCAGCTGATTCCGAGTTTCGGCGAGATGAAGTAGTCGATGATGCGCTGGTCATCGAACTTCTCGCGATGCGCCGTGGTTCCGCCGATGTCGATGATTTCGTTCAGGATTCGGGCCATGGCGCTGGCGTCTTGAGGCAGGGCGGCTCGGACATGCACGGGCATGGACTGTTCATTCCGGAGTTGGATTGGCTGATTTGCCCAAGACTAGGCGGCCAGCATCCTTGTGCAAAGGGGCGCGGCCTCGGCAACTGACATTGGCCGCCAGCCCAGACCGTGTCCATGTCAGGAGGCTGGCATCGCCATGTCGTCGGACTGGCCATGGGCGGCCTGGCGCTGCTTGATCTTGTGCCCGATCGCGACGATGGCCGCGATCGCCGGCTGGAACTCGGTGCCGAGGTCGGTCAGCCCGTATTCCACCGACGGCGGCGACGTCGGCATCACGCGGCGCCACAAAACGCCTTTCGCCTCGAGATCACGCAGCCGTCCGGTCAGCACCTTTGCCGAAATAGCTGGGATGTCGTGGCGCAGCTCGCCGAAGCGGCGCGGGCCGGCGCTGAGGTACCAGATGATGTTGGGTGTCCAGGCGCCGCCGAGCAGCGACATGCATTCGCTGAGCGGACAGGCCTCGGGCGGCTCGGGAGCGCGGTTTCTGCGAAGTTTCAGCGCCATGGCTCGAGCACCTCAGGAATCGTCGGGTTACTGCGGCGAAACTGCCGTTACCGCCTGGATACCCGAAAATAGAGATCACCTCAAGTTACCTGGTTTCCAGAGGTAACTTTTATCTGTTAGCCCTTCGGCTGCAAACATGACCTTAACGTTTCAGGCGCAAGGAAACCTCACTTGAAGCTCTATTACACACCCGGATTCTGCTCGCTTTCACCGCACATCGTGCTGCACGAACTGGGCGGGCAGTTCGACGTCGAGCGTGTCGACGTCGAGACCAAGACGACCGAAACTGGGGCGGATTTCCGCGCCATCAACCCCAAGGGCTATGTGCCGGCGCTTCGGCTCGGCGATGGCGAGGTGCTGACTGAGGGCGCAGCGATTGTCCAGTATCTCGCCGACAGCAACGGCGCGCGGCGCCTGGCGCCGGAGCCGGGCACGCTTGCCCGTGCGAGGCTGCAGGAGCAGCTGAACTTCATCGCATCCGAACTGCACAAGGCATTCGGGCCGCTGTTTCACGGAGCCACCGGCGAAGCCAAGGACGCGGCGGAAGCGAATGTCGGCAATCGCCTCGACCATATGGAAAGGCAGTTCGCCGATGGCCGTGCCTACCTGCTCGGCGACCATTTCTCGGTTGCCGATGCCTATCTGTTTGTCGTCGCCAGATGGACCGGCCCAACAGGGATCGACCTTGCACGCTGGCCACGCCTGTCGGCCTTCGTCGAGCGCGTGCATCAGCGCCCGTCCGTCGTTGCCGCGATGGCCGCCGAGGGCCTGGCATGACCGCCGCCGACCACGCCACGGCCTATGCCGAAGTCGCCGATGCGCTCACGGATTATTTCGACGGGCTCTATTTCAGCGACACCAAGCGGCTGACGAGGATTTTCCACCCACAGGCGATCTACGCCTGCGCGACGGAAGGCGAGCTGCTGCGGCTGACCATGGACGAGTATTTCCCCATCGTCGACAAGCGGCCGTCGCCGGCGACCCGGTCGGAGGTGCGCACTGATCGCATCGTGTCGATCGAGTTCGCCGGTCCGGTGACGGCCTTCGCCAAGCTCAACTGCGCCATCGGGCGCAAGCATTTCACCGACTTCCTGACGCTGGTGAAGCTCGATGGCCGCTGGCAGATCATGTCAAAGGTTTTTCACTTCGACCTGCAGTCGTAGTGAGCCGCCGGGAACGGGAGCAGAAGAATGCCCTACGTCAATATCAAGATTACCCGTGAAGGCGTGACGCCGGAGCAGAAAGCCGCCCTGATCAAGGGCACAACCGATCTTCTCGTCGACGTTCTCGACAAGGATCCGACGACGACGTTCGTGGTAATAAATGAAGTCGATTTGGAGGATTGGGGCGTCGGCGGAATGCCTGTCGAACAGTACCGTCGCGAGCGCGGCAAGGGCTGAGCAGGGCTGCGGTCCGATCACGCGCATGTTACAAAAGTGTAATCTTCGTGCCCTTGAATCGCCACGTTCAAAGGAACAAATGTAGGGCATCGGCAGTTTTTGCCGAAGTCCGGTCTCAGGCCCGTCCCCCGCCTATCCGGACCCTGCGGCAGCCTCATCCCCCTCTCCGGGCTGCCGCACCGTTTAAGAATGTGCCGCCGTGGCTCCCCCCCTCCACCACGGCGGCACTTTTTTGTCCGCTTGCCAGAGAGCTTTCGCAGCGTTGATCGCTGGCCCAATCCTGCCGCCTTTTCGTTTTCACATCGGCCCACTAGGTTGCGCGCCAGAAGAATCGAAAGGCACCCCAATGTCCGTTGTCGCACCCGTTCTCGATCGCCTCGACAATAATCTCGACCAGAGCCTGGAGCGCCTGTTCGAGTTGCTCCGTCTCAAGTCGATCTCCACCGACCCGGCCTTTGCAGGCGACTGCCGCAAGGCCGCCGAATGGCTGGTCGCCGACCTCAAGACCATCGGCTTCGACGCCAGCGTGCGCGACACGCCAGGTCATCCGATGGTGGTCGCCCATCACGACGGCCCCGCCGGCTCGCCGCATGTACTGTTCTACGGCCACTACGACGTGCAGCCGGTCGACCCACTGAACCTCTGGGAAGACGATCCCTTCGATCCCAAGATCAAGGAGATCGCCGGCGGCATCAAGGTCATCACCGGCCGCGGCTCGTCCGACGACAAGGGGCAGCTGATGCTGTTCGTCGAGGCCTGCCGCGCCTGGAAGGAAGTGCATGGCGGCCTGCCATGCGGGATTACGCTGCTGTTCGAGGGTGAGGAGGAGTCCGGTTCGCCGTCGCTGAAGCCATTCCTCGAGGCCAATGCCGAGGAGTTGAAGGCCGATTTCGCCATGGTCTGCGACACTGGCATGTGGGACCGCCAGACGCCCGCCATCTGTGTCGGCCTGCGCGGCCTCGTCGGTGAGGAGGTGATCGTCAAGGCCGCCGACCGCGACCTGCATTCGGGTGAATATGGCGGTGCCGCCGCCAATCCGGTGCGCATCCTGTCCAAGGTGCTGGCAGCCATCCATGACGACAATGGCAGCGTCACCATTCCCGGCTTCTATGACGGCGTCGAGGAGACGCCCTCGCAGGTGCTGAAGTCGTGGGAAACGCTCGGCGAGACGGCGGAAAACTTCCTCGGCGAGATCGGTCTGTCGATCCCTTCGGGCGAGAAGGGCCGGTCGATCCTCGAGCTGGTCTGGGCCCGCCCGACCGCCGAGTTCAACGGCATATCAGGCGGCTACACCGGCAAGGGCTTCAAGACCGTCATCGCCGCCGAAGCGTCGGCCAAGGTGTCGTTCCGCCTCGTGCACAAGCAGAACCCCGACAAAATCCGTGCCGCCTTCCGCGACTTCGTGAAGGCGCGCATTCCGGCCGATTGCAGCGTCGAGTTCCACGAGCATGGCGCCGGGCCGGCAATCCAGCTGTCCTACGACTCGCCGTTCTTGGCAAAGGCCAAGGATGCGCTGTCGGACGAGTGGCCCAAGCCGGCCGTAATGCTCGCCATGGGTGGCTCGATCCCGATCGTCGGCGACTTCCAGAGCTTCCTTGGCATGGAGTCGCTGCTCGTCGGTTTCGCTTTGCCTGACGACCGCATCCACTCGCCGAACGAGAAATACGATCTGGCCTCGTTCCACAAGGGCCAGCGCTCCTGGGCGCGTATTCTCGAGGCGCTGACGCGCAAGTGAGCCAGAAACCGAGGTTTCTATTGATTTTTCCTCCGATCGCGGCAACTGAGTTGCCAAGCCGCGATCGGAGACACGCATGACCATCCGCTTTCACAAGCACGACCTTCCCGACCTCCAGCACTACGACGTCGATGCCGTTGCCATCGACACCGAGACGCTGGGGCTGAACCCGCATCGCGACCGCCTTTGCGTCGTCCAGATTTCGCCGGGCGATGGCACCGCCGACGTCATCCAGATCGCGCCGGGCCAGAAGAAGGCGCCGAACCTCACCGCGCTTCTGAAGAACCGCAAGGTGACCAAGCTGTTCCATTTCGGCCGCTTCGACATCGCCGTGCTCTACAACGCCTTCGGCGTGATGACCGAGCCGGTGTTCTGCACCAAGATCGCCTCGCGCCTGGTCCGCACCTACACCGACCGCCACGGCCTGAAGGACATCTGCAACGAGCTTTTGGGCGTGTCGCTGTCCAAGCAGCAGCAGTCGTCGGACTGGGCGGCAGAGACGCTGTCGCCGGAGCAGCTCGAATACGCCGCCTCCGATGTGCTCTACCTGCACCGGCTGCGCGACGTGCTCGCCGCTAGGCTGGAGCGCGATGGCCGCAGCAGGGAAGCCGAGGCCTGCTTCCGCTTCCTGCCCACCCGCGCCAAACTCGACCTGATGGGCTGGGACGAAGAAGACATCTTCGCCCATAGCTGAGTTCTAAGCGCTTGATATCGTGAAAGATCCGGTCCGACTGTAGCTGCAGGCCGTCGGACTGGGTCGCGACGTTTAGCCCCGCCTAGGGAACAACAGCCTGCCTGAGCCGTTTGGATGCGTACCAGATGAAAGGACGCATCCGAATGGCTTCCACCCGTGAAGAAATCCAGGCCGACCTCGAAGAACAGGTTTCCCAGCTGACCAAGCAGGTCGCTTCGCTGACCAAGGCGATGTCCAAGCGCGGCTCCGCAGCCCTTGCCGACAGCCGTGAAAGCGCTTCAGAGCTTTACGAAGGTTTGTACGACCGCTTCACCGATGCCTTGCCGGCGATGCGCAAGCAGGCGCGCGTGGCGCAGAAAACCGCCCAGGACAATCCGATGACGACGGCGCTAGTCGGTGTCGCGGTCTTCGGCCTTGTCGCTGCCCTGCTCAGCCGTCGCTGACTTTTGCCGCCGCGTGGCTTTACCGGGCCGCGCGGTCGTCTATCGTTGGCCAGCAATCCGCCAGCAGCAATCCGAGAGACCCAGATGAGCGCCAAACTGCCGATCGCTTCCGCACCTACCGATGGCTCCAAGGTTACGGTCTACTGGACCGACCGCGACGGCCAGGAAAATGAATCGGTTGCGCAGTACCGGTCGCTGGACCGCCTGAAGGCATCAGGCGGGCAATGGGACGACAGCGACACCGGCTGGTGGGCCTATGTCGACAGCGACACCCAGAAACGCATCAGCCCGCACTCCTGGGCCAAATCAGGCGGCAGCGACGAAGACGACGAATAGGCGTATGATCGGTTTTGCCAGCCAGGGAGCTTAGCCATGGCCGAAAAACCCGATCGCAAGGAACATCAGTTCATGGTGGCGGCCGTGGAGGCTGCCAAGGACGACACGCTGGACGGCGTCGCCGTGACGCTCGTCGATGCCCGCGGCGGCCGTGTCCGCCTGCACATGGCCACCGACATCGCCGAGATGCTGCGCGAGCGGGTCTCAGCTGCCCTCAACAAGACGACCGGACCATAGAAGCGGCCGCCACTGCCGCCGACCTCCAAGCTGCTTCCGATGCAGGTCCAACGCCACGTTGGGGGTCATCATCTTGGCGCCGACGCCCTGTCCTGCTACCGATTAGAGGCAGCGTAAAAAATCTCAAATCTCTTTTGAACCATTTCGCCCTTGGCTGCGACCCAGTCTCGTGAGGTGGGAAAATTCATTTCAAAGGAGAGAACCATGAGTGTATTCCGCAACATCATTCTGGCCGTCGTCGCCGCTTCGGCGGTGACCGCGTGCCAGTCGACAGAGATCCGCCGCTGCGAATGGAAGCCGAAGGATCCGCGTTATCTGCAGAGCAGCAATTGCTGCGACAAGAACGATCCCTCGAGCCCCTGCTACAAGGGCAGCGACCGCCCCGACAAGCCGAACGATCCGCGTCCTGACCCGATCCCGCAGTGACATGGACCGACCGCCAAACCGCCGCCCGCAAGGACGGCGGTTTTGCTGTTTCGGTCACCCCTATCCACAGCGCGGCCGTTGCGCCTTGCCCACAGGGCGGCAGCTCCGGTTGTTTAAGGCCTCCTTAAATCGCCGCATTTACTGTCCAACCGGAACGCCATTGGCATGGGGGCCGGACAAACAGGTATGGCGAACCGGAACGACAGACGCATCGAGCCCAGCTTCGATGGACCGCGCAATGATGCGGAGGACGACGTCTTTTCGGTGCGCGAGGAGGACCGCGTCGTGCCCAGCCGCCGCAAGCAGCCCGCCAAGCGCAAGTCGTCCAAGGGCCGCGCGCCTGAACGCGGCCGCAGCCGCTCGCGCAAGCCCAAGCGCGGCCTGTTCGGCATCTTCGGTCGCCTGGTCTACTGGTGCTTCGTTCTTGCCATCTGGGGCGGCATCGCCGCTGCCGGCATCGTCGTCTACTACGGCGCCAAGATGCCCAGCGCCACCACCTGGGCCATTCCCGACCGTTCGCCCAACATCAAGATCGTCGGCGTCGACGGCCAGCTCGTCGCCAATCGCGGCATGACCGGCGGCGAGGCTGTCGGCCTGCATCAGATGTCGCCCTACATTCCGCAAGCCGTGATCGCGATCGAGGACAAGCGCTTCTATTCGCATTTCGGCTTCGACCCGATTGGCTTGGCGCGGGCCGTGTCGACGCGGTTCCTCAATGGCCGCTTCACCCAGGGCGGCTCGACGCTGACCCAGCAGCTGGCCAAGAACCTGTTCCTGAAGCCCGACCGCACGTTGGAGCGCAAGGTCCAGGAAGTGCTCCTGGCAATGTGGTTGGAGCAGAAGCACACCAAGGACCAGATCCTTGAGATGTATCTCAACCGGGTGTTTTTCGGCTCCGGTTCTTATGGCGTGGAGGCCGCCTCGCGGCGCTATTTCGGCAAGTCCTCGCGCGACGTGACATTGGCCGAGGCGGCACTTCTGGCCGGCCTGCTCAAGGCGCCGTCGCGGCTGTCGCCGGCACGCGATCCCAAGGCCGCGGGCGACCGCGCCCAACTGGTCCTTGCCGCCATGCGCGACCAGGGCATGATCGGCGACAAGGAACTGGCCAACGCAATGAATGCGCCGGCGACCCGTGTCGCCTCGTTCTGGACCGGTTCGGAAAACTACGTCGCCGACCGCGTCATGCAGGAGTTGCCCGAGCTCATCGGCGAAGTGCAGTCGGACATCGTCGTCGACACGACAGTCGACATGACGCTGCAGGAGATTGCCGAGAAATCGATCCGGCGGCTCGTCGACGAGAACGGCCAGAAGCTGAATGTCAGCCAGGGCGCGCTGGTGTCGATCGACAATACCGGCGCCGTGCGCGCCATGGTCGGCGGCTACGACTATGCCACCAGCCAGTTCGACCGCGCTTCCGAAGCGCGGCGCCAGCCGGGCTCGGCGTTCAAGCCCTTCGTCTACATGGCGGCACTTGAGCAGGGCCGCACCCCCGACAGTATGCGCAACGACGCGCCGATCAAGATCGGCAAGTGGACGCCGGAAAACTACAACGGCAAATATTATGGCCGGGTGACGCTGAAGACGGCCCTGGCGAAGTCGCTGAATTCGGTGGCGGCACAGCTCGCCATGGAAGTCGGGCCCAACGCTGTCGTCGAGGCAGCCCATCGCATGGGCATCGAATCCGAGTTGCAGCCCAACGTATCGATCTCGCTCGGCACATCCGAGGTAACCCCGCTCGAGCTGACCGCTGCCTACGTGCCTTTCGCCAATGGCGGCTACCGGCCCGAAGTCCACATCATCCGCCGTGTCACCACCACCGACGGCAAGGTGCTCTACGAGAACACGGCTGGAGGCGGGCCGCGGGTGATCAGTCCCGAGGTCGTCGGCATGATGAACGCGATGATGACCGGCGCGGTCGAGGAGGGTACGGCCAAGAAGGCTGCCTTTGCCTGGCCGGCAGCCGGCAAGACAGGCACAAGCCAGAACTCGCGCGATGCCTGGTTCGTTGGTTTCACCGCCAACCTGACCACCGGCGTGTGGTTCGGCAATGACGACGGCAAACCGATGAAGAAGGTCACCGGCGGCGCACTGCCGGCGCTGGCCTGGCACGAATTCATGGTTGCAGCCCACGAAGGCGTGCCGGTGGCGGCGCTTCCGGGCTCGTGGACACCGGGCAGCGGGGCACCTGACGTCGCCGTTGACGACCAGCCGGCCCAGCAAATGGATGAAAACACCTTCCCGCCAGCGCCGAAGCCGGCAAAGCAGCAGGTCGGCGCCGTCAACGTCCGGCAGGACCAACCCACCGCCTCGATCGGCCGACCCGTGCCGCCCGCAGATGTCGGCGGCGGCCGCCCGGTTCCTCCCGGCGAAGTCGGCGGTCCGACCCAGCGCCGCGAAACGTCGATCCTGGACGTGCTTCTGGGGAACTAGGCACTCCAAATCCCTGATGATCTGCGTATGTCTGTGACGTTCGCAACAGACGTGCGCGGACGTCTATCGGTCATGATGCTTTCCGGAAATATCCCCGACGGTTGTTGTTGACGATCGGTGAAGTATTCATTTGATGCTATGAGTTTTCAGAACATCGAATATTTCATGGGGATGTTATGACGATATTGCTCCGAATTCTCCGTATGGCATTTTGCGTCGTCATGGGGATCGTGATCTTTGCCGCATTGTTTGAGTTCGTAAACGCACTGCCTGTCGCAAATGGCTTCCCATTACACGCGCTGTGGTGGGGCGTTGTATTTCGTGCGCCAGCGTACGTCTTCTTTGGTGCTGCGCCATTGCTTTTCATGCTCACCATCATGGAACTGCGCGGTGTGCAAAAGCAGTGGCCCTACTTTCTCGTCTGGATAGCCGGAGGGCTGTTCCTGGGGCGAGCAAACTTGCTGGCTGCGGCGGTTTCGGCGCCGGCCGCAGGCTACTTTTACTGGCTGTCGGCCGGTAAGTCGGCGGGCGACTGGATTTCGGCTTGGCGTGAACAAAAGAGTCAGCAGGGGTTCAAGCCCGGAACCTATCTCGCTTACGCAGTCGTTGCCTATCTTGCTGCCCAAGCAGTGAGCTACGGCTACTATGGAGGAAAACTGCTGTGGGTAAGCTACGTAAGCGAACCCGGCTTGGGAACGCCGCCCGTGCCTTTGCGGAAGATGTCCGCAGCTCGGAAGGTGGCGTTGATGGATTTTCCCGACGTGGCATCCTGCCTGTCGAGGAACGCCGATAAGGCCTCCCCAAATTACCTTGAGCAGATGGATTGGGACCGCATCAACAACGTGAGTGAGGCCGAGGTCTGCATGTTCAGGCTTCTTGCTTCCTACAAAAACATTTCGCATGCAACGAAATGGTTCGAAGCCCAAGGCTTCACAGTGCCCAAGTCGTTCAGCAGCGCACGTCCAAACATCAGTTATGACGGCACCCAGCATGTTCATGGCTCCTACTCTATCCGCAAGAATGGTCCGAAATTTCCGACACGCGGGGTATTTCGACGGCTGTTTGGATCGATCCCCTATGGCATGAATTCGGCTTCGACTTGGAGCAAGGACGGGACTCAACTCCTCCGGGTCGATATCTCACTCAACATACTTTGACTGCCGAAACCACTCGCCGCAGCCTCACGGGGCGGCTCGCTCGCTGCGAGCTGTCGCCGTCGAGCGCGAAATCCAGGCCGCACCGCGCCGAGGCAACGGCGCTGCGATCAGGGCGCGTATGTCGGCATTGGGCTGCAGCCAGATGGTGCGCGCAGACCGGGCAAGTCGGACAGGCCCCTGTCATATGCCGGGCTGGCGATGCTCTACTGCGTGCGGCTCAAGGACGGGTACTATTCTTCCGGCGCCCAACGCCAAGTTCGTCAATGCCGGCCATTACGACAACACGCTCGATCGTTGCCGCTACATCTGCAACGACAAGGCAATGGACGTCTATGAGCTTGACGACATCGGGCGTGAAACCGAGGAGATGGTTTCGGTGAGGACGCGCCAGTCCTACAGGGACCTGCCACCTGCTTTCGCTTATCGCGAAATGGCCGATTTCCACGGCTGCGACCTGCCACGCTATTATCGCCGCGCCGACGAGATGCGGGCGCGGACGGTAATCCCAAAGAATATGGAGGCGGCGGTGATCCCGCTGCCGCAAGCCAAGTCCGAACTGTTTCTCGACGGTACCGTCACCGATTTTCGTACCCGAAGCGCCGGCGACGACGCGCAAGGTCCGCATCGTCGGGGCGCCGTTCCTGCTGACCGGTTCGCTTCAGTCTTTTTCGCGCTGAGTCGTCATCTCTGCGCGCTTGGCGTCGCCAAGATGTCTGCCCCGGATGTCCGCAAGGGGGCAGCTTGGGGCGGGCAAGGGCGCGCCGGTGTGACCGCCTGTTGCTGCAATGTATCACTGTTGCCGGAAAACCAGCCAGGGTTGTGCTTGGTCGGGTTCTGTTATCTTTCCCTTGCGTAAATTAGCGATATGAGATGTTGCATCGCATTTTTTTTGACGAGGGGCCATCCATGAAGAAACTGCTCGCTGCCGCCGGGCTTGTCGTGCTCACGACGCCGGCTTTCGCCGCCGATCCGACGCAACCGGTCGAGGAAACCGTTCGCCAAGTCTCCGGCTACGGCCAGATCTATGGCGGCGGGCTGTGGATCAGCGAATTCTCCGACGAGACCCTGTGGGCAGCCGGTGGCGCGGCGCGCATCAACGTGCCGTTTGCCGAGCGCTGGAACGCCCAGGGCGACTTCACCGTCGATGCCGTCGGCCAGGACGGCAACAGCCTGCACGGCGTTGGTGGTGCGGCGCACATCTTCTGGCGCGACCCGGCTTCCTACGCTTTCGGCGGCTTCGTCCAGGCCAGCACCTACGGATTTTCAGGCGGCTCGGATGAGGACCTCTGGAGCTGGAAGGTGGGCCCCGAGGCCCAGGCCTATTTCGGCAACGTGACGCTTTATGCGCAGGCCTATTACGGTGCCCTCGAATCCGACTTCCTGCCTTTTGAAGTCGATCTCATGGGCATTCGCGGCGTCGTGCGCTATTTCGCCCAGGACAATCTGCGTTTCGACGGCGAGCTCGGCTTCCATCGCGCCAACCTGAGCCAGGGTGGCCTGGAGGCCGATTTCGACACCATCGCCGCAGCATTGCAGGCGACCTACCGCTTTGACGGCACGCCCTGGTCGGTGTTCGGCCGTTACCAGTACGAGAACATCTCGATCTCGCAAGGTTTCGGCGAGGCAAGCTTCGATTCGCACAAGGTGATGGTCGGCCTGCGCGCCAGCTTCGGCAGCAGCACGCTGATCGACGAAGATCGCAATGGCGCGACGATGGACACCTATCAGCCCAACTTCGTCATGCCGTTCCCCTTCCTCTGAGGAAGGCTGCGGGCTTTGCCCGCGCGCCAATGAAAAAGGCCGCGCTGATTGCGGCCTTTTTTGCTTTGGTGGGCTTTGCTTCGGCCGGCTCAGGCCGCCGCCGGCGGGGCGTCGGGTTCTGGATCGTTGGCCGGCGGTTTGCCCGAACCTTCCAGTACCTGTTCGACGATGCCGCGGGCGATCTCGCGCTCGCCCATGATCACCTTGTCGGCGCCGAGCCCGGTCAGGTGCTCGACCTCGGCGTCGGAATGGGCACGAGCGATGATCAGCATGCCGGGGTTGGCGGCCTTGGCCTTGAGCACGATCTGGCCGGCCTCGAAGGCATTGGGGATGGCTAGGATCAGACGCCTGGCGCCGGCGGCATTGGCCGCGCCGAACACCTCGCCCTTGACCGCGTTGCCGGCGACAGTCTCGACGCCGTCTGCCATCAGCTTGGCGATGGTCTTGTCCGAGTCCTCGATGACCAGGAAGGGCAGGCCGGCGTCCTTGAGCGACTGGCCGACCAGCGAGCCGACGCGGCCGTAGCCGATCAGGATGGTGTGGTCGGTGAGTTTTGTCGGCGGCGGCGTGTCGTCGTCGACCTTGGCCGATGCCACTGGCGTGGTGGTGGCGACTTCGCCGGGCTCGGTGGCCGGGCCGATCGGCACGGCTTCGACTGTTTCCGGCACCTTGCCCGAGCGCTTTTCCAGCCACGGCTTCAACCGCGCGACGCCGGCAAAGACCACCGGGTTGAGCACGATCGACAGGATGGCGCCGGCAAGGATCAGGTCGCGGCCCTTTTCGGGCAGCAGGCCTAATCCGACGCCGAGCTCGGCGAGGATGAACGAGAACTCGCCGATCTGCGCGAGGCTGGCCGAGATGATCAGCGCTGTCGCCACCGGATAGCCGAAGGCAATCACGATGAGGAAGGCGGCGACCGACTTGCCGATGATGATGATGAACAGCGTGGCAAGGATCGGCCAGGTGTTGCTGAGCAGGCTGGTCGGGTCGAACAGCATGCCTACCGAAACGAAGAACAGCACCGAAAACGCGTCGCGCAGCGGCAGCGTTTCCTCCGCCGCCTGATGGCTGAGCTCGGATTCGCTCATGATCATGCCGGCGAAGAAGGCGCCCAGCGCCAGCGAGACGCCGAACAGCTTGGCGGCACCGAAGGCGACGCCGAGCGCGATCGCCAGCACCGACAGGCGGAACAGTTCGCGCGAGCCGGTGTGGGCGACGTAGTGCAGAACCCACGGGATGACCCGGCGGCCGACGACCATCATGACCACGACGAAGGCCGCGACCTTGGCCAACGTCAGGCCGATGACGCCCCAGACGCCGAAATCGAAGCGCAGGGCAAGGATGTTGGGAGTCTCGGTCGTCTGAGCTTCGCCGCCGAGTACGCCGGCAAGCGCGGGCAGCAGCACCAGCGCCAGCACCATCGCCAGATCTTCGACGATCAGCCAGCCGACGGCGATGCGGCCGCGTTCGGTCTCGATCATCCGCCGCTCCTGCAGCGCGCGCAAAAGCACGACGGTAGAGGCGACCGAAAGCGCCAGGCCGAAGACGAGGCCGGCGCCAAGCGACCAGCCGAGCATCCAGGCAAGGCCTGCGCCAAGCGCCGTGGCAAAGGCAATCTGGACGATTGCGCCGGGCACCGCAATGGCGCGGACGGAGAGCAGGTCCTTGAGCGAGAAATGCAGGCCAACGCCGAACATCAGCAGGATGACGCCGATCTCGGCGAGCTCAAGCGCCAGCTCCTGGTCGGCGACGAAGCCGGGCGTGTTCGGCCCGACCAGCACGCCAGCGATCAGATAGCCGACGAGCGGCGGAACCTTGAAGCGATTGGCGAGCGCGCCGAAGATGAATGCCAGCCCCAGACCGGCGACGATGGTTGCGATGAGGGGCGTGTCATGCGGCATTGTCCCGGCGGCACCTTTCGAAAATGAGCATTGTTTTGGGATGCAGCGGCGAAATCCGCTGCATTTCCAATATGGTGGACGCAGGCGCGCATGCGCAACCCTAAGCGGCCAAGAAACTTGGCCGATATCAAGAAAAGTGCCGGCAATCGCTGCCGGCACGCAAGGACTGGAGTTCTGAACGACAGCGGGGATCAGGCCGCCATCAGGATGGTCTCGATGTCGCTGACGCTGTGATTGGTCAGCGTCTTGGCGATCTCCGCCGCAACGCGCTCGTCGACCTCCTTGTGCAGCTTCTTGCGCAACTCGCCGAGCACCAGCGGCGGTGCCACCAAGATGATCTCGCGGAAATCGCCGGCATGGGCAAATGTGTACAGCCGGGCAGCGATCTCGTCGGCGAAGCGCTCCTTGGCGATACGGTGCCAGTCGGTGTCGTCGACTGCGCTGCGGTGGATCGAGGGCCCGTCGCTGGAGCGGCCGGGACGATCGCTGCCCTGTTCGCGCGTCGGCGGGTTGTCCTGCTCCATCTCGCGCACGACCTCGAGGTTGGGGTATTTGGTGTCGCCCCGGTTCTTCAGGAACAGCGCCTTTTCGCCATCCGCTACCAGCACCCAGATGCCGTGCTTCAGTTTGAGCTGGGTCATGTCGTGCTCCTTCTGCTGTCAGCCCCTTTTGCGGAACGTCGACGGTTGATGGATGTTCCGGTCAAGTGGCAAATCGAGGATTGAGCGCCGTCACGCTTAATTCTACTAACTTAGTAGAAATTAGGAAAAACGCATCCGGGCGGCTTTTCGGTTCGGTACCGCGTCTCGGCACAAGTGGGGCATCGCCAACCCTTGTAACCCCGGCGATTTCAAGGGCTGCGGGCGGTCGGCCTGACATTTGCGGGCATTGTCGCAGGCGTAGCTCGGAAACATGTGCGTCGACCAGCAGTTGGAATAATTTTCTCTTGAGGCATCAGGGCGGGCAAAAGCGATTGCCTCCCTTCTCGGCGCGCGCGAGTGCATTTCTTCTGCAGCGCAGCAAGGGCGGCTAAAAATGGCAGACATTCCGGAACCCTGCGTCATGACCCCAGCCGCCGCCAAGCTCAACGCATTCCCGATCTTCCTCAAGGTCGAAGGCGAAGCCGTGGTCATCGTCGGCGGTGGCGACGAGGCGCTGGCTAAGGCCCGTTTGCTTACCCAGTCGAGCGCCGAAATCCGCATCATCGCCGACCATGTCGAGCCGCATCTGCGCGACTGGATCGCCGCCAACGGCGCGACCCGCATCCATGCGCCCTATGATGCCTCGCTGATCGAGCGCGCCGTGATGGTGTTCGCTGCGACCGGCGACGAGGCGCTCGACCGTCGCATCTCTGTCGATGCGCGTGAACTGGGCATTCCGGTCAACGCCGTTGACCATCCCGAGCTCTGCGATTTCTTTACCCCCGCTCTGGTCAATCGTGCGCCGGTCGCCGTTGCTATCGGCACCGAAGGGGCAGGGCCTGTCCTGGCCCAGATGATCCGCGCCCGCGTCGACCGCATGCTGTCGCCGCAGCTCGGCGCACTGGCGACGCTTGGCGCCGGCTTCCGCGACGCCGTCGAGCGCCTGCTGCCCAGGGGCAATGTCCGCCGCGGCTTCTGGCGCGAATTCTTCGAAGGCGCGCCGGCGCGTGCGCTCGACAACGGCCAGCTTGCCGAGGCGCATGACGCGGCGACCGAGCTTTTGCTGCAGAAAGGCGCGATCAAGGGTCACGTTGCGCTCGTCGGCGCCGGTCCTGGCGCCGAGGATCTTCTGACGCTGCGCGCCCATCGCCTTTTGATGGAAGCCGACGTCATTGTCCATGACGCGCTGGTTCCCGAGGCGGTGATCTCGATGGGCCGTCGCGATGCCGAGCGCCTGCCGGTCGGCAAGCGCAAGGGCTGCCACTCCAAGACCCAATCCGAGATCAATGACCTGCTGGTCGAGCTGGCGCAGGCCGGCAAGCGCGTCGTCCGCCTCAAGTCGGGCGACCCGCTGGTGTTCGGCCGCGCCGGCGAGGAAATGCAGGCGATGCGCGATGCCGGCGTGTCTTACGAGGTCGTGCCGGGCGTTACCTCGGCCTTCGCCGCCGCCGCCGACTTCGAGTTGCCGCTGACGCTGCGCGGCGTCACCTCCTCGATGGTGTTCACGACAGGCCACGACCTCAAGGGCGGTTCGCTGCCCGACTGGGCCAAACTCGCCATCTCAGGCGCGACGGTCGCCGTCTATATGGGCCGCACGGTCGCCGCCGACGTCGCCGGCCGCCTGATCGACGCCGGGCTGTCGCCCGATACGGCGGTGGCCGTCGTCGAGAACGCCAGCCTGAAGAACCGCCGCCGCTTTCACGGCACGCTCGCCGACCTGCCGTCGCTCGAAACGCGCAGCGATCTCGACGGCCCGGTCATGACGATCATCGGCGATGCGGTCGCCGGCGCCAACTTTGAACTTTCCGAGCCGCTCGCGGCACACAGGCACGAACAGGCCGCCCGCGCGGCGCTCGAAGGAAGCAGGGCATGAAAATCCTTACCGCCAACAGGCTGACCGACGGCGAGGCTGTGTGGTTCGCGGCCGACGGTACCTGGGCAGAGACAATCGATGTCGCCGAGACCGTCGGCGACAAGGCCGGCGAAGCTCGCCTGGAGGCGATCGGCAAGGCCGCCTACGACAACAACGAAGTCGTTGACGTCAACCTCATCGACGTCAGCGTCGTCAACGGTGCGATCCAGCCGCTCAGGCTGCGCGAGGTCATCCGCGCCGCTGGTCCCAGCAATCGCCTCGACCTTGGCAAGCAAGCCCGGCCCGCCGCCGGTGCCGCCTGAACACAGACCGGAAGACGACCATGTACCGTTACGACGAGTTCGACCATGATTTCGTGAAGGCCCGCGTCGCCGATTTCAGCGACCAGGTCGAGCGTCGCCTTGCCGGCGAGATCACCGAGGATCAGTTCCGGCCGCTGCGCCTGATGAACGGCGTCTATCTCCAGCTGCACGCCTACATGCTGCGCATCGCCGTACCTTACGGCACGCTGAGCTCAAAGCAGATGCGCATGCTCGGCCACATCGCCCGCAAATACGACAAGGGCTACGGCCACTTCACCACGCGCCAGAACATCCAGTTCAACTGGCCCGCACTGTCGGATATTCCTGCGATCCTCGCCGACCTCGCTTCGGTCGAGATGCACGCCATCCAGACCTCGGGCAATTGCATCCGCAATGTCACGGCCGATCACTTCGCTGGTGCTGCCGCCGACGAGGCTGCCGACCCGCGTCCCTATGCCGAGATCCTGCGGCAGTGGTCGTCGGTGCATCCGGAGTTCTCGTATCTGCCGCGCAAGTTCAAGATCGCGGTGACGGGTGCCGAGCGCGACCGCGCCGCCATCCAGACCCACGACATCGGCCTGCATCTGAAGAAGAACGACAAGGGCGAGCTTGGTTTTGCCGTCTATATCGGCGGTGGCCAGGGCCGCACGCCGATGGTCGCCAAGAAAATCCGCGACTTCCTGCCGGAAGAGCACCTGTTGTCCTACACCACCGCGATCCTGCGCGTGTACAATTTGTACGGCCGCCGCGACAACAAGTACAAGGCGCGCATCAAGATCCTGGTCCATGAGACCGGCGTCGACGAGATCGTTCGCCAGGTCGAGCATGAGTGGCAGGCACTGAAGGACGGCGAACTCAGGCTGCCCGAGGCCGATGTCGCCGCGATCCAGTCCTATTTTGCGCCGCCGGCGCTGACGGCTCGGCCGGGAGGCGACGAGGCCGTCAAGCTGGCTCGGCTCGATTCCAGGAGTTTTGGCGACTGGGTCGACCAGAACGTCTTCACCCACCGCAATCCCGACTACGCCGCGGTGACGATCTCGCTCAAGGGCATCGGCGAAGTGCCGGGCGACGCCACCGACAGCCAGATGGAGGCTGTCGCCGACATCGCCGAGAAATACGGCTTCGACGAGATCCGCGTCAGCCACGAGCAGAACCTGATCCTGCCGCACGTCGCTCGCGCCGACCTCAAGGCGGTCTATGACGCGCTGGTGGCGATCGAGCTCGCGACGTCGAACTCCAACCTGATCAGCGACATCATCGCTTGCCCGGGCCTCGACTATTGTGCCCTGGCCAACGCCCGATCGATCCCGGTGGCTCAGGAAATCTCCAGGCGTTTTGCCTCGCTGGAACGCCAGCGCGACATCGGCGAGCTGAAGCTCAAGATCTCCGGCTGCATCAATGCCTGCGGCCACCACCATGTCGGCCATATCGGTATCCTCGGCGTCGAGAAGAAGGGCGCGGAACTCTACCAGGTGACGCTCGGCGGCTCGGCCGACGAGCACACCTCGGTCGGCGAGATCATCGGCCGCGGCTTCGGCCCGGAAGAGATCACCGACGCCATCGAGACGATCGTCGAGACCTATCTCGGCATCCGCCTCGACCGTTCGGAAAAGTTCCTCGACGCCTATCGCCGTGTCGGCCCAGCGCCGTTCAAGGAGGCGCTTTATGCTAGCGAAGCCAAGGCAGCCTGACGCCGGGACCGAAGCTCAGGTTCTGGCCGAGGCTGTGGCGCTCGACGCGCTCTACGGGCATCTGTCACCCGTCGAGGTCATCGCGCGCACTGCCACCGAGCGCTTTGTCGGCGAGATTGCGGCCGTCTCGTCCTTCGGGGCGGATTCAGCCGTGCTGCTGCACATGATTTCAGAGGTCGACCGCAAGCTGCCGGTGATCTTTCTCGACACCGGCAAGCACTTCGGCGAGACGCTCGACTATCGCGATGCACTGGCCGCCGATTTTGGCCTGACCGACATTCGCATCGTCACGCCCGACGAGGCAGCACTTGCCCGCATCGATCCGACCGGCAATCTGCACCAGACGAGCACCGACGCCTGCTGCGACGTGCGCAAGGTCGAGCCGATGGCGCGTGGCGTCGAGCCGTTCCGGGCCTGGTTCACCGGCCGCAAGCGTTTCCAGGCCGCCACACGCGCGGCCCTGCCGGTGTTCGAGCAGGTCGGCCCCCGCTTCCGCATCAATCCGCTGGCGCGCTGGACCACCTCCGACCTCGCCGACTACATGCGCAAGCATGCGTTGCGCGAGAACCCGCTGGTCGCCTATGGTTACCTTTCGATCGGCTGCTTTCCCTGCACGCAGATCGTCAAACCGGGCGAGGACGCGCGCAGTGGACGCTGGGCCGGACAGGCCAAGACCGAGTGCGGCATCCATCTTTCGGGTCTCGAACAGTCGCTGACCGACGCATCACTTTAGGAATTCTTTTTCATGACCGAAGCGACACCGGCGCCGCGCCTCTGGACACCAGAAGGCTTCAGGGACGATGGCTGGACCCATGCCGAGGATGCGAGCGCGCTTTGCGGCAACAGCCGGGTGATCCTGCCGCTTCAGGCCTTTCTCGAGCTTTCGGCCGAACAGCGCGAAGCCGCAAAGGAACGTCTCGGCGTGTTGCTGCAGCCCGGCGACCAGCTCGAGGAGATCATCGACCATCTCGCCCACTTGTCGCTGGTGGCGCTTGCCTTTCCGGCCTTCAACGACGGCCGGTCCTTCTCCAAGGCCGAATTGCTGCGCAGCCGCCACGACTTCGAAGGTGTGGTGCGCGCCACCGGCCAGGTGCTGATCGATCAGTTGCCGCACATGTTGCGCGTCGGCTTCAACGAATTCGAGGTGTCGCACCCAGTGCTGTTGAAACGGCTCGAGGCCGGCCAGGTCGGCGGCTTGCCGCTCTACTACCAGCCGACCGCCAAGCCGGCGGCAACGCCTGGGGAAGGCGCGAAGTATTCCTGGCGCCGCAGCGCGACCTGAGCGCCGCAGAGCGACGGGAAAATGGCTGGAACCCTGGACTGAAGCGCGCAGCGCGCTAGCTTCTGCGGAGCATCTTGCGAAGCGGCTTGTCGTGCTCGGCGGCATCCAGCCTGTCGAGCAGGCGGCGCAGTTTCTTGGGCAGATGTTCGTCGGCCTGGAACGCCGGCAGCGCTTCCAGCACGCGCAGATTGCTTTCGGAGGCCAGCTCTCGCCTGATGTTCGTCGCCACCTTGGCTGCTGTCTTGCTGATGCGTGCGCTGGACATGATCGAGACCTGTTTTCGCTGGCAAAACTCCCGCCAGATGCAAATGGTTCCCACATTGCTTGCCCGCCGCAGACATGGTCGGCCCGGATGGTAAAACTTGAATTAACATTGAATGGCTGGTGCCGGCCGCACCGGCGATGAGGCGCCGAAAGGCGCGGCATCCGGTCCCGGCGGCCCTTGCCCCTTGATTTTTGGCACCCAAACCTCGATATCGGGCGCAACTTAGAACGTGTCCAAACAACGGGAAATGGCGATGAGCGATCAGGCAAAAGACGAACGCGTGCTCGACGAAGCCGCGACTGCCGAGGCCCAGGCCGACAAGATCGAAGGCAGCGTCGAAGGTGATTATGAAGCCCTCGTAAGGCTGCTCAAGGAAAACGAGGAGCTGAAGGACCGCGCCCTGCGCGCCGCGGCCGAGATGGAAAACCTGCGCCGCCGTACCGCGCGCGACGTGCAGGATGCCCGCGCCTATTCGGTCGCGAATTTCGCCCGCGACATGCTGTCGGTCTCGGACAACCTGCGCCGGGCGATCGAGGCCGTCACGGACGATGCCAAGACAGCTGGCGGTGCTGGACTGGCCAGCCTGATCGAGGGCGTCGAGGTGACCGAGCGGTCGATGCTGTCGGCGCTGGAGCGTCACGGCGTGCGCAAGCTCGACCCTCTGGGTGAGAAGTTCGATCCGAACTTTCACCAGGCGATGTTCGAAGTGCCGAACCCCGACGTCGCCGCCAACACGGTCGTGCATGTCGCCCAGTCCGGCTACACCATCGGCGACCGCGTGCTGCGCCCGGCCATGGTCGGCGTTGCCAAGGGCGGCCCCAAGCATGTCGCCGATGCCCCGGCCGAACCTGGCCCGGTCAACGAGCAGGCCGAGAAAGACGCCTGAAAAGCGAATAGCGAATAGGGAGTGGCGAATAGGGAGTAGCGAACAGGGAATTCATCGCTACAGTGACCCCAAAGACAGGGGGGCTGCAATGTTCTTTCCCTACGCGCGATTCACCACTCCCTATTCGCTCCTTCCATGAACCCTCTGCTCTACCTCGACTATGCCGGCGTGGCGGTGTTTGCCGCCACAGGTGCGCTTGCCGCCTCGCGCAAGGAGCTCGACGTCATCGGCTTCCTGTTCCTGGCGAGCTTTACCGGCATCGGCGGCGGCACCGTTCGCGACGTCATCCTCGGCCTGCCGGTTTTCTGGGTGATCAATCCGGCCTATGTGCTGGTCTGTGCTTCGGTCGCGGTGCTGGTCTTCTTCACCGCCCATCTTGTCGAATCCCGCTACAAGCTGCTGCTCTGGCTCGATGCGCTCGGCATGGCCGCCTATGCCGCCATCGGCGCGGCCAAGGGGCTGGAGGCCACGGGGTCGCCGACCGTCGCCATCATCATGGGCATGCTGACAGCCACTTTCGGCGGCATCCTGCGTGATCTGCTTGCAGGCGAGCCGTCGGTGCTGCTGAAGCCCGAGATCTATGTTTCCGCGGCGATGACGGGCGCCGCCATCTACACGCTTGCCGAACTGGCGGAATTGCCGACTGAGTTGTCGACCGTCGTTGCCTTCGTCGCGGCCTTCATGGTGCGTGGCGGTGCGCTGAGGTTCGGCTGGACCTTTCCTGCCTATCGCAGCCGTCCCGGCCGCCGCCCCGAAGATATTCCCTGAGAAAGCTGGCTCTATACCTGTCCGCGGCGCCGGTTCTACTATGTGCCGACGAAGCAGAGGACAGGTCAGATGCAGCATCGCGTGGTGGTCGTGGGCGCCGGCTTCGGCGGGCTTGAGGTCGTCAAGGGGCTGGCAGGCGCAGCAGTCAGCATCACCTTCATCGACCGGCGCAACCATCACCTGTTCCAGCCTCTGCTCTACCAGGTAGCGACGGCTTCGCTGGCCACCTCAGAGATCGCCTGGCCGATCCGTTCGCTGGTCTGGAACAGGCCGGACGTGACAACAATCCTGGCCAGCGTCACCGGCGTTGATGCCGAACGGCGCCACGTTCTGCTCGAAGGTGGCGAGACGGTACCCTATGACAGCTTGGTGCTGGCGACAGGGGCGCGGCACGCATATTTCGGTCACGACGAGTGGGAGCCCTTTGCGCTCGGCCTGAAGACGCTCGAGGACGCAACGACCATCCGCCGCCGCATCCTGGTAGCGTTCGAACGCGCCGAACGGGAGACAGATCCGGAAAAGCAGGCGGCACTGCTGACCTTCGTCATCGTCGGTGCCGGCCCCACCGGGGTGGAAATGGCCGGAACGATCGCCGAACTGGCGCGGGACACGCTGCCGCGCGATTTCCGCAACATCGACACCGGCAAGGCGCGGGTGGTGCTGATCGAGGCCGGTCCGCGCGTCCTTGGCGGGTTCCCCGACGACCTTTCCGAATATGCGTTGCGCTCGCTGCGCAAGCTCGGCATCGAGGTCGAACTCGGTCGCGCCGTCTCCGACTGCAACGCCGACAGCGTCACCTATGGCGACACCAGGCTGGCGACGAAGACCATCATCTGGGCCGCCGGTGTTCGCGCATCGCCCGCCGCCGAATGGCTCGGTGCCCCGGCCGACAGGGCCGGCCGTCTCCAGGTCATGCCCGACCTGACGGTGCCCGGCCACGCCGAGATCTTCGCCGTCGGCGACACGGTGACGGTGAACGGGCCGGACGGGAGGCCGGCGCCCGGCATCGCTCCCGCCGCCAAGCAGCAGGGCCAGCACGTCGCCTCCAGCATCAAGGCTCGGCTGCGCGGCGACGCCGGGCCGCGGCCGTTCCGCTACCGCCACCAGGGTAGCCTGGCGCAGATCGGCAAGCGACGCGCGGTCATCGATTTCGGATGGATCAAGCTGAAAGGGGCGCTGGCGTGGTGGTTGTGGGGCATCGCCCATATCTACTTCCTCATCGGCTCGCGGGCGCGGCTGAGCGTCGCCATCAACTGGTTGTGGATTCACGCCCGCAACCAGCGCGGCGCCCGTCTGATCACCCAAGGCGAGGCGCAGATCGACGCGAGCAGCGTTGCCGCCGTCGACGAGCTGGCAACCGCCGACGCGTTGCGCCGGCCCCCTGCGGCGGACGCCATGCATGCGCCGCCCACGCCTCAATGACCGCCTTCGCCGGGGCGCCGCTGGCATGACCGGGCAGAACCAGCCGCACCGCCTCATAGCTATCCTTGGCTATGTGGGCCTTGTCGTCGCACTGCCCATCGCCTTGTTCGGGCTGATGCCAGCGAACGAGTATACGGCTTGGGGCGGCGCCGGCATCGACTGCGACGGCCCTGGCCCGGTGCTGCTCTTCGGCACTCTCGGATTGGCGATCTATGGCGCGGCGCGGTCCTCAACGGCAGGCATTTCAGAAAACCGTTGCGGCTGCTGGTCGCCGGGACCTGCATGCTGGTCTGCCTGGCGCTGATGGCCAACATCGCCGACGCCGTCAGGGAGCAGCGGGTCAACGATCTCGCTTCCGATACCTGCGGCTGATCAGATGCCTCGCGCGACTGGCACCCTTAGCGGGCTTCGACGAAGGCCGCGAGGTTTTCAAGCGACGAGGCGATGCCCTCGCGATGGTCGTCCTCGCTGATGCCCGGGGGCACGTTTTCGCAGCTGACGGTGACCCGTGTGCCGCCTTCGACCGGTTCCAGTGTCGTCACGATCCGCATGGTCCCGGCAAAGGACGGGTCGTCCGATTCGAATTCGACGAGCTCGATGACGCGGCGGCCAGGAATCAGTTCGGCAAACCGGCCCTCGAAGACATCGGCATTGTCGGTGGTCTTGCCGTGCCCATGCTCGTCTTCATAGATGAAGGCCATACGAAAGGTGCCGCCCTCGCGCGCGTCGAAGGCCAGGACTTCGCCGCGCATGCCCTGTGGCGGACGCCAGCTCGCCACGGCTTGCGGCTCGATCAGCGCCCGGTAGATGATGTCGGGCGCAGCCTTGATGAGGCGCGACCCCGTGTCCGTCCGTCCGTGCTCACCAGCGCCTGCCATCTGCGCCTCGTCCCTGTTCGTCAGCCGGCTGCTTGCCGCGCCTTGAGCAGGCTCTTCGGTGCCTGCCTCAACCAGGCGTGTTCGAGCCTTGTCCTCAGCTGATCGGCTGGAATGTCGTGGATGCGCACCAGGAACACCGGCCAGCCCTTGTAGTGGGCGGTCTCGAAATAGAGATGCGGATCGGCCTCCATCAGCATCTCCTTTTCCTCGAGCGCGCACACCACCGCCACCGTGTCGGCATCCTTGACGCGGCAGAGGAATTTCTTGCGGACGTGAAGCGACGGCGTGCCGTAGGAGGTGCCTTCGACCACCTCAGCCAGTCCTTCGGCCGCAGCTAGCAGCTTGTCGAAGGCAGGCCGGAGGTCGTCGGTCATGGCACTAGGCGGCGAAGCGCTGGGTTTCGCCGCCGTAATAGTTGATGTAGCGGGCGCCGATTTCCTTGACCGGCATGACGATGAAGACGTCGGTCGTGCCGAAGTCGTGGTCGATGACGCAGCCGTCGCCGATCTTGGCGCCAACGCGCAGATAACCCTTGATCAGCGGCGGCATCGCAGCGATCGCCGACTTGGCGTTGACTGCTTCGATCGGCATCAGGTCCATGGCGCAATAGCGTCCGGCAACTGCCCGCACGTCCCAGTCTGCGCTGGTGCGGCAGTGATGGGCGAGATAGGTCAGCGCCTCGGCATGCGCTGCGGGCACAGTGCCGTGGAACGATGCGCAACCGGTCATGACGTCGATGTCATAGCGGTTCAGATAGGCCCAGATGCCTTGCCACAGCGCCTCGATGGTGCGCTTGGAGCGGTATTCGGGCAGCACGCAGGAACGGCCGAGTTCGAGGAAGCGCTGGCCGGGATGGCGGGCGATGAGCTTGTTCAGCTCGAACTCGTCGTCGGAGTAGAAGCCGCCGGCCGCCGTTGCGCGCTCTTGGCGCAGCAGGCGATAGGTGCCGACGATTCGGCGATGCTCGGGGCCATTGATCGAGGTATCGAAGACCAGCAGGTGATCGCAAATATCGTCGAACCGGTCGGCGTCGCGCCGCTCGATCGAGTGCAGCGCCTGCTTCCTGGCACCGAGTTCGTCGAAGAACACGCGGTAGCGCACTTCCTGGGCGGCGGCGATTTCCGCCTCGTCCCGGGCGAGGCGAACCTCAAGCGTCCCGATCCGTCCGAGCGGCGTCCCTGGCAGTAAAGGTTTGGAAGGCACTGTCACCTTGGCGCCGTTGGCTTTCTGAGTGTCACTGTCCGGCAAGGCTGTATGCACGGGTGATTCTCCTTCGAGCCATCCCTCCTGGCGCGGGGATACGGTGTCGGTGCTACAGGATTGTGACAGTATCGTGATCAACCTGTCGCGGCAAGTCTGGGCGGGCAAGCAACGTCGAGTAGCCGGCTAGGAAAATCACCGTGATTTAGTTCACGCAGCGGCCCGCTGCTCGACGAGATTGATCAGGACATCGGGGTCGAGCGGCTTGGTGACGAAGCCGCTGGCGCCATGGGCGAGCACCGCGTGGCGGGTTTTTTCCTGGCTGTCGGCGGACAGCACCATGATCGGCACGGCAGCCAGGCCATGCTGCTCCTCATGCCTGCGAATGGCCGAAATGGCGTCCAATCCGTCCATCACGGGCATATGCATGTCCATCAGCACGACATCGTAGCGCCGCTTGCGGCTGGCGCCCGTCACCGCTTCGACGGCGGCCTTGCCATTGTTGACGACGTCGACGCGATGGCCTGCTTTCACCAGCACGGCGCGGGCGAGCATGGCATTGATGTCGTTGTCCTCGGCGATCAGCACCGACAGGCCGCGAAGCTGCGAATGATTCGCGGGCTTGGCCGCAGCGCGACGGCTGGCAAGCTGCGGCTTGCCCGGCACCACGCCCTGATTCGCCAGAAGTATCCGCAGCAGCGTCTCGCCGCGAACCGGCCGGGCCAGGAAGGTGGCATAGCCGCTGGCGCGCAGTTCGCCGAGCAGTCCGCGGTCGGTCGGCGCGATCAACGTGATCGCCTCGCTGGCGGAGAAGCCGGTTTCGCGCAATTGCTTGAGCAGACGGCCGTCATTGTCCTCGAGCGCGGCGTCGACCAGCAGCGCGTTGCAGCCTTCGGCGAATGCGGCGGCCTGTTCGGGCGTCACCGCAATGTCGGCGCGGCCGCCATGCGCGCGAATGGTTTCGGCCAGTGCTTCTGCCTCGGTGGTGTTTCTTGACAGGATGACGGCACATCGGCCGGCCAGCGCATCGGCATTGGTCTGGGGCGTATCGGTTGCGCCAAAAGCCGGCAGTTCGAAGGCGAATTGCGAGCCTTCGCCGGGTTGGCTGGTGACGGTGATCGTGCCGCCCATGGCGGTGACCAGCCGTCTGGAGATGGCGAGCCCGAGCCCGGCGCCGCCATGCGAGCGTGTTGAGGTGCCGTCGGCCTGCTCGAACTCCTCGAAGATGCGCTCGACGTCCTCGGGACGCAGGCCGGGGCCGGTATCGCTCACTGTGAAGCGGATCTTGCCGGGATGGTCGTCGCCGGTCCGCTTGACGCTGAGCCGGACGCCCCCGGCGTCGGTGAACTTGATGGCGTTACCGATCAGGTTGAGCAGCACCTGGCGGACGCGGCCAGGATCGGCCGAGATCATCTGCGGCACGTTGGACGCGACATGGCAGCCGAGCCCGATGCCCTTGGCGAATGCGCGCGACGCCAAAAGCTCGACGACACTGTCGGCGATCTCGCGCGGCGACATCGGCTGGGGCTCGGGATCGAAGCGGCCCGCCTCGATCTTGGAGTAGTCGAGCAGGTCCTCGATCAGCGCCAGAAGCGCGCTGGCCGAGGTCGAGACGGCGCCGACATAGGTGCGCTGCTCGGGCGACAGTTCGGTGTCGTGCAGAAGCTTGGCCATGCCCATGATACCGTTCATCGGCGTGCGGATCTCGTGGCTTACGGTTGCCAGGAAGCGCGACTTCGCCTGGCTGGCATATTCGGCGCGCTCGCGGGCGCCGATAAGGGCGGCTTCGGCGCGCTTGCGGGCGGTGATGTCGCGGGCGATGGCCCGGTGCGACACTGCGTTGCTGGCCTTGTCGCGCACCGAAAGCTCGATCCACGAGAACCAGCGCACGACGCCGTTGGAGCGGATGCCGACATCGGTAGAGCTCAGGCATTCGCCGTCTGAGAAGGCGGCGTCCGGCACCACGCCGACATCGACGCCGAGTTCGGCAAGCGTGCGGCCGGCGAGATCGCGCGGGTCCTGGCCGATGAGTCCGGCGAACACCTTGTTGGCATAGACGATGCGACCGTCGCGGTCGCGATGGACGACAAGATCGCCAAGCGCGTCGATGAGGCCGCGGAAGCGCTCTTCGCTTTCCTGCAACTCCCACATCCGGTCGGCAAGGGTCTCGATCTCGGCCCGGTTGCGCGAAGCGTTCTCGGTGATCTCTTCCGCGGCTCGCGCGCGCTCGCCCAGGCTGCGCGACAACAGCACCATGCCGGCGAGGCCGATGGCAAACAGGCTGGCGCTGATGAAAACAGGCGCGCCGGTCAGATGCGCGAGGCCCGACAGCACCAGCACCGCGACGATGATCGCGAAATAGAGGCCGCGCGGCGGCTCCTTCGGCAAAGCGGGGGCAAGCGGTGGCGGCGTGATGATACGGCGGTGCGACTGGGCATCGGTGTCGGCGATGGCCGCGCCTTGCGTCGTCTTTTCTCCCGTCGTGCCAGATTCCGTCATCATGGCGGAAGCCTAGCACCGAGAGCTTAGGGAAGATTTTGGCAGATAGATCGAATTTTAGCGGTCGTGCTTTTTAGCAATAGGACGGCCGGGAAATACTGCGATTACTGGACGTAGCTCTTGTAAACGTAGCCGCGCTTGCCGTTGAAAACGATTTCGCACCATTGGGTGCAGGAAACCAGTTCGACTGAGGTCTTGGCCGGAATGACGCCGAGCACCGCGCCGCCTTTTTGCGGTTTGGCGCGCATGTTGACCGAGCGCTTGATGACGGCAGCCTTGCCGCCCTCGCGGGCCTCGGCAGGCTTCGCCTCGGCGTCGATCGCCTTGACTGCTGCGGTTTCGGCCGGATCGGTCTTGGCGTTGGTGTCGGTCAGCGCGAGTGCCGCCGTCTCGGTCGGGTCCTTGGCGATAACCTTTTCGGCGCCGGGAATGGCCGGCATGGCTTCGAGCGGTTGGGTTGCGCCCGCCTTGACCACCTGCGCCCATCGCGGGTCGGCGGCCAATGGCATGTCGGAAGCTTCCTCGGCGGCAGCATCCGAAACGATGATCGAGCTGGCAGCGGAAGCGACGCGGCTCTTGCGGCCGGTTGGCTCGGCGATGATGGTGGTGATCTTTTCCTTGGATGGCTCGGTCTCGACCTGCCTGGCTTCCTGCACGGTGTCGGCCGAGTTCTGGCCCATATGAGGCACGATGAAGAGGGCGGAGACGGCGGTTACGCTCATCAAGGCGGTCATTGCCAATACACCGCAAACCAGGCCTCGGTTCGGCGCGTTCTCGCGCCAGGAAGCCGGCTCGGCTTTCATAAACATCATCGCGGAGCGCGGCTGATTGGCTGCGCCCAACCCGAAGGGCATTTTCACTAGCAACTCTCCACTCAGGCCCCAAGTGCTCGGAATAGCGAGCTCCCCCACCTGTCGTTTTGACCCGCAAATCTACGCCGCGTAGCCGCCAGACAGTTCAGTCGGTACCTTTCGGCCCGTCCACCAAACGCACCATGATGAGCGATTGTGGCAGACCTTGGACCCGATTGCGACCTTAGTGAAAAAAATCTTAACCGCTTAGTCAAGTCTGTGGGTAAGCTGCGGATGACCTCACGGCTCTGTCACATATTGTATTGTGACTTGATCGACCTATTTGTCGGCCGCCTTGGGTTCGCTGCGGCTGCGCCGCCAGGCGATGAATTCATCCAGCACCACCAGCGCTGCGCCCACCGAAATGAACACATCCGCCAGGTTGAAGATGGCAAAAGACCACACCGGCGTGTGGAACAATATGTAGTCGATGACGTGGCCGTAGACGGTGCGGTCGATGAGGTTTCCCAGCGCGCCGCCGACGATCAGCGCAAAGCCGAAGCGCGAGATCACCTGCGCCGGCGTGGTCTTGATGGCGAGGAAGGTGACGAAGGCGACGACGACAGTCGTCAGCACGATCAGGCCGGTGTCGCCGACATTGGAGAACATCGAGAACGCGATGCCGGTGTTGTAGGTGCGATAGAGCCCCAGGAACGGCAGCAGGTCGACCTTGTCGTGCATGACGAGATTGGCCTCGACGAGCACCTTGATCCATTGGTCGAGTGCCACGGCAAGAGCTGCGACGATCCCGTAGACTGCGACTGGCTTCAACAGCGGCCTCCTTCAGCGCCGCGTACCCTCCTGGGCACGCATGTGACGCCGTAACAGTTTTATTTCGTGCATGATCCTTTCCAAAAATCGAAACTGATTTTTTGGGGTCATGCACTAAAGCTTCAGCGCGCCGCGCCGGATTTCGAACAGCATGACGCCGGTAGCGACAGCCAGATTGAGCGAATCGGCGCGGCCCGCCTGCGGGATGCGCAGAAGCTTGTCGCAGGCATCGGCGAGATTGTCGGGCAGGCCCTGCTGCTCGTTGCCCATCATCAACAGGACCGGGCGGTTGCCAAAATCGACGGACCGGTAGTCTACGGCGCCCTTGAGATGCGTGCCGGCGACGGTGCCGGGGAAGTTCTTGCGCCATTCGAGGAAGGCATCCGGATGCGTCTTGGCAACAGGCACGGCGAAAATCGAGCCCATCGTCGCCCGCACGGTTTCGAGTGAGAAAGGGTCGGTGGTGTCGCCGACCAGGATGACGCCCTTGGCGCCAACCGCATCGACGGTGCGGATGACGGTGCCGAGATTGCCGGGATCGCGCACCCGGTCGAGCGCCACCCAGACGTCGTTGCCTTTCGGCCTGATGTCCTTGAGCGGCGCGAAACGCTGGCTGAACACGCCGACAACCGCTTGCGGATTGTCGCGGCGGGTGATCGCCGTCAGCACTTTTTCCGAGACTTCGAGCACGTCGCCGCCCAGAGCCACGGTGCGCGCGGCGATCTTTTCGACTGCCTGATTGCCGAGCGCCGACTTGGCGAAGATCAAAGTCTTGATCGTCCATCCGAGGTCGAGCGCGTCGATCACCAGCTTCAGGCCTTCGGCCAAAAAGGCGTTCTGCTGGTCGCGGAATTTCTTCAGCGAGAGCGCCTTGATGTCCTTGACCAGCGGGTTGGCCAGGCTGGTCACTTCCTTGACGCGGCCAGGGGCTCCGGTGCGGTGTTCGCTCATTTGGCCACCCAGCGTGAGAACAGCGATGTCGAAAGCGCCCGTCCTGCCGACTTCTCGCGGATGACGAGCTCGCCCGATTCGATGGTGCCGCCCATGCCGGCGAAGGTATCGCGCATCAGGGCATGGATGGCGAAGAACGAGGCGCGGATCGAATAGGCGGTAAGCACCACCGCCAGCGGCTTCGGCGTCAGGATCGAGCGGCAGATGTCGGTCATCGCCGGCAGGCTCTCGAACAGCTGCCACACCTCACCCTTGGGACCGCGGCCATAGGCCGGCGGATCGAACAGGATGATGTCGTAGCGGCTGCCGCGACGCTCCTCGCGCTCAACGAACTTCATCGCATCCTCGCAGATCCAGCGGATCGGCTTGCTGGAAAGGCCTGCCATTTCCTGGTTCTCGCGGGCCCAGCCGATGGCCTTCTTCGAGGCGTCGACATGGGTCACTTCGGCGCCGGCACGCGCCGCGACCAGCGAGGCAAGGCCGGTGTAGCCGAACAAATTGAGCACCTTGACCGGGCGTTTGGCGTCGTCGATCAACCGGGCCATGTGGTCCCAGTGCGTCGCCTGTTCGGGAAAGACGCCGACATGGCGGAACGAGGTGAAACGGCCCTGGTAGGACAAGCCGGCATGACGCATCGGCCATGTTTCGCCGAGCGGCGCCTTCGGAAAGCGCCAGCGGCCCATGCCTTCTTCGTCAGTGTCGCCGGTGAAGACGGCGTCGGCGCGGTCCCAGTCCTTCGCCGGCAGCGCGCGCTGCCAGATCGCCTGTCCCTCGGGGCGGACGATGCGGTAGGGGCCGTATTGTTCGAGCTTCTGGCCGTCGCCGCTGTCGAGCAGCGCGTAGTCATCGTTCGGCGCAACCTCGAGGATCAGCGGCAGGCGTTCGGCCGGCAGTGCGCCTTCGCGGCGCGCAAGCTTGCGCGGTTCCGATTTCGGCTCGGCCTGATGCTTCGGTTCTGCCTGATGGTCCTGGCGCAGGGTTGCGCGTTGCTCCGGCTTGCGCTCTGGCTGCCGCTCGGTGCGGTCGCGCATCTGTGCGGGAGCGGCACCGCCCTTGCGGGGCGGCTGCGGGCGGCTGTCGCGGCGTTTGTCGCGCGGATGCTTCAAGGAACGGCGTCTCCGGATGGTTGGCCGCTTTTGACACAGGCCACGGTACACCGCAACCGGACGGGCGGTCGCGGGCGTCTCGCAGCCGCCTTCCGGCGCCGCCGTCTCCGCTCTATCGTGCTGCCAAACCCGCCAGAGAATCATGTCGCGCTCCGAACGCCTGCTCGACCTCATCCAGATCCTGCGCCGCCACCGCCGGCCGGTGAGCGGCTTGACGCTTGCCGGCGAGCTGGACGTGTCGATCCGCACGCTCTACCGCGACATCGCTACCCTGCAGGGCCAGGGGGCGCCCATCGAGGGCGAACCGGGGCTGGGGTATGTGCTGAAGCCCGGCTTCATGCTGCCGCCGCTGATGTTCACCGACGAGGAGATCGAGGCGATCGTGCTCGGCTCGCGCTGGGTGGCGAAGCAGCCGGACACAAGGCTGTCTGCGGCCGCCGCCGATGCGCTCGCCAAGATCGCTGCCGTGCTGCCCGACGATTTGCGCGAGGAGCTTGACGCCACGGCCCTTCTGGTTGGCCCTAGTGCCGAGGCGACACGCGAGGGCGCTGATCTCGGCATCATCCGCAAGGCGATCCGCGCCGAGCGCAAGCTAGAGATGACCTATCAGGACGCTTCGGGCACCGGCTCGCGGCGCATCGTCTGGCCCTTTGCGCTCGGGTTCTTCGACAAGGTCCGCGTCATGGTGGCGTGGTGCGAGATGCGCCAGGATTTTCGCCACTTTCGCGCCGACCGCATTTCGGAACTCGCCGCGATCGACACTCGCTATCCGCGCCGCCGCGCCGCCATGCTGAAGGAATGGCGGGCGACGCTCGACACCACAAGGAAGCTTTGAACGCCACTGCCAGAATCTGACAGTGGCGCCGGCTAGGGTTCTCCGCATCCAACAAGGAGAACAGCGATGCGCAGCCCCAACTTCATTATTCTTTATGTCGACAAGCCGGAAGCCAGCGGTGCCTTCTATGCCAAGCTGCTCGGCCGCCAGCCGGTGGAGACGTCACCGACCTTTGTCATGTTCGTGCTCGACAACGGTTTCAAGCTCGGCTTGTGGTCGCGCCGCACCGCTCAGCCGGCGGCGTCCGCAGCGGGTGGCGGAGCGGAACTGGTGCTTGCCGTGGAATCGCCCGGGGCGGTTGACGCGACCCATTCAGACTGGGCGGGCCGTGGACTCAACATTCTGCAGGCGCCAACCGACATGGATTTCGGCCGCACCTTCGTCGCGCTCGACCCTGACAATCATCGCTTGCGTGTCTACTGCCTCGACGAAGCGGCGGTGTAGCTATGGGCACGGGCAATTGGCTGGCCGTCGCCTCGGCCGATCATGTGCGTATCGGCAGGGCCAGCGGCTTCATGCAAGTCTGCCATGGCAAGGTAGGCCCACTGCGGCGGATCGGTGCCGGAGACGGGGTGGTCTATTATTCGCCGGCGAACGTCATGGGTGGTAAGGACGGGCTGAAATCCTTCACCGCAATTGGTTGGGTGCGGGCGGGCGACGCCTATCGGTTCGACATGGGCGGCGGCTTCGCGCCTTCCCGCAAGGATGTTGATTGGGCGGCGGCACGGGAGGTACCCGTAGCGGCGCTTGCCGGCCAACTCGACGTCACCGCCATGCCCAATTGGGGTTACCAGCTGCGTTTCGGTCTCTGTCCGCTGAGCGCGCACGACTTCCGCCTGATTGCGGAAGCCATGGAGGTGGACGAAGTGGAGCTCAGGCCTTCGGCTTGAGCGACTCGTAAACGGCGATGCCGGCGGCAAGATCTTCCAGAGCGGCACCGACCGACTTGAACAGGGTGATCTCGTCCGCCGACTGGCGGGCGGGCTTCTGGTCGCGGGCGAGTTCATGCAGGTCGGCGACGATGGCGTCGGCCGTTAGCACGCCTGCTGCGATCGGCTGGACGATGTCGCCGGCTTCCTTTGTGGCGCCGGCGCGGGTGTCGACATAGACTCGCGCCTTGGCGATCGCGTCGTCATCGGCCTCACGCATGCCGGGCGTGAAACCGCCGACGAGATCGACATGGGCGCCGGGCTTGAGCCTGGCACCCTTGACCAGGGGCGTGGTCGAGATCGTGCCGGCGGTGATAATGTCGGCCCAGCCGAGTTCGGCATCGAGGTCGGAGACGGCAGTCGCCTCAAACCCCTCGTCGCGCAGCGAGGCAGCAAGCGTTTCGGCGTTGGCCGGCGTCCGGTTCCAGACGCGGATCTCTTTGATCGGCCGCACAGCTGCATGTGCCCGTGCCAGGAACCTGCACTGGGCGCCGGCACCGATGACCAGCAGCTTCGAGGCGTCCTCGCGCGCCAAGTAGGACGCGGCGAGTGCCGAAGCGCAGGCGGTGCGCCATTGGGTCAGGCGCGGGCCGTCCATCAGCGCCTGCGGCTCGCCGGTGATCCCATCGAGCAGCAAATAGAGCCCGACGACCGCCGGCTTGGCGATGTCGTTGTTGTCGGGCGAGACAGTGACGATCTTGACGCCGATATGCCCGTCGGCCCCTGCACCCGCGGCCTTGAAGTCAGTCCAGGCCGGCATCAGCAGCAGGGTCGAATCGGTGCCCTTGGCACGCTCCACTGTGTGGTGATGACGCACGGGCTGCACCGCACCCTCGCGAAAGGCCGTGCGCAAAGTCTCGACCAATCCCGGAAAGGTCAAGGCGCGGTCGATGTCATCGGCCGAAAAGTGCAGCATGAAGTTCTCCCTGAAAGGTGGTCGCGCCCAAGCGGATCAGTTGGGGCGCGGCAGGGCCGGGCCCTGGGCAACCGGCGGCCGCTGGGCGGCTGCCTGGCGAAGGCTTTCGGCCTCGAGGCCGCGCTGGCGAGCGATCTTGCGAAAGCGGCCCTGTTTGAACCAGGTCACGGCACCGCCGAGAATCACCCCGAGCGCCAGTGCAACGAACAGCAGCACGAACAACGGTGCCTGGATGGTCAAAGCCGGATTGCCCGGATTGAATGGGTCGAGCGTGAACGCAGTCGGTGCGCGATTGGCCACGGCAAGCGCGATCAGCACGATCGCCACCGGCACGAAGACAACGATGAGCATGAAGCGGTTGAACATGTATTTTCCCGTTTAAAGTCCCGCCGCCGCAGCCGCCTGGCGGTCTATTTGGCCGAGTTCAGCCGCTCGCGCAGCTCCTTGCCGGTCTTGAAGAAAGGCACCCACTTTTCCTCGACCTCGACGGATTCGCCGGTGCGCGGGTTGCGGCCGGTGCGGGCAGGGCGGTTCTTGACCGAAAAAGCGCCGAATCCGCGCAACTCGACGCGGTTTCCGTCGGCAAGGGCATCGGTGATTTCGTCGAAAATGGCGCTGACGATGTTCTCGACATCCCGCAAGAACAGATGCGGATTGCGTGTGGCAATGATTTGCACCAGTTCAGACTTGATCATGTGCTCGGTCCCCGTCGAGATGGTGATGATTTTATTTGTTTTTCAGCCGCCTGAGACAGCTTTTTCAGCCTGCCAGAGCGACAGCATACCGTCAAGGAACAAGCGGTCGGCGCCGATTTCCTTGAGCAATTCCGACGAGACGTCGCCCATGCCGAGTGCGTGGCCAAGGGCCTGGGCAATCGAGTTTGGCAGGAGGAAGCTGCCGGTGCGGGCCGGCTTCCATTCGATGACCTCGAGCTTGGCGTCGACGCCCTTGGTGCCGAGCCAGGCGATCGCCTGGTCCTCGCCGCCGACCTCGTCGATAAGCTTGTTGGCGAGTGCCTGGCGTCCGGTCCATACCGAGCCGTCGGCAAGGGCGGTGGCCTCGGCCTTCGACATCGAGCGGCGTTCAGCGACGGTACCGACGAACCAGTCGTAGCTGTCGAGGATCATGTTGCGCATCATGGCGCGCTCTTCGTCGGTCGTCGGGTTGAATGGATTGGGCTCCGCCTTCAGCGGCGACGACTTGATCTCCTCGAGCTTGACACCAAGCTTGTCCATCAGCCCGGTCAGGTCGGGAAACTGCACAAGGACGCCGATCGAGCCGACGATGGACGATTTGCGCGCCACGATATGGTCCGATGCCGAGGCGATCATGTAGCCGGCGGATGCGGCAAGCGTGCCGACCTGGGCGACGACAGGCTTTTCTGCCGCGATCTTGCGCACGGCGTCGTAGATCGCCTCGCCGCCGGCGGTGGTGCCGCCGGGCGAATCGATCGACAGGATCACGCCCTTGACGGAGGCCGACTTGCGGACCTCGTCGAGGCGGCGCAGCAGGTCCTCGTCCTCGGTGATCGTGCCTTCGATGCGGATCTTGGCGATATGGCTGGCGGTCACGCCCGGAATGCGCTCGCCGGCCAGCCATGTCGACATGCCGACGACGGCGAAGGCTGCGATGAGAAACGCTACGACCCGCCAAAAGGTCAGCTTGCGTCGCAAGCGGCGTCGGTCGATCAGATCGTCGGCTTTCATGGACATGGCGTGCCTCGCATGCTGTGCAGGCTAGCGCTTTTAAAGCAACGCTTTGGCGAGAGCCACAGCTTTCCTGCCGCAGCTGACGTTGCGGGAGTTGGGATTTGTAAGCTAAATAGCCATATTGGGGTTTGCATCCAGGCAGCCGGACGCGGGGCAGCAGTGCGTTCGGTCGCAACTCTTTGACCTTATGGTCATATTTTCGTGGCTTTCATCCGCTTCACCGTGCCGGCCTGAAGGGCGGCTTGGACAGTTTGAAGAAGGACATTGCAGTTGGCGCGACCAATCGAGACGAGTGGCGGCGGAGGCGGCGTCGCGGCTGACACCGCAATTGCGCTTGCGACTTCGCGCGCCGATGCTTTCGACCTCGCAGCGCGTCATTCGCGCCGCGTCCGTTTCCTCAAGCGCGCTTTGCCGTTGGCGGCGCTCGCGCTGGCGGCACTGTTCGGTGGCTACACCTACCTTGCCGCGCCGCCGTCGCTGAAGGTCAAGGCGGAAGGTGCCGCCTTCTCCGAAGGCAAGCTGGTGATGGCCAAGCCCCAACTCAGCGGCTTCACCCGCGACAACCTGCCTTATTCGATGACCGCCGACCGTGCCGTGCAGGATCCGGCCAACCAGGGCGTCGTCGAATTGCTCGGCATCGATGCCAAGCTACCGATCTCAGCCGAGAACGTCGCCCAGGTCGATGCGGCGCGCGGGGTCTACGACCGCGAGGGAAATACGCTCAATCTGACCGAGCAAGTAATCGTAAAGACCAGCGACGGTATGGTCGCCAAGCTCAAATCGGCGTATCTCGACATGGGCAGTGGCGCGATGAAGTCTGACGAACCGGTTGAAATAAGCCTTGACGGTTCAAAGATCACGTCCGATTCGATGTCCATGCTCGAAAACGGCAAGGTTGTCGTGTTCGAGAAAAAGGTACGCGTGGACATCGATCCCGCGCGAATGAAGGCGGCGCAGAATGGCAGCGGAGGCGGGAGTGCGGCAAATTAGGTCTTGGCGGTCATTGGCCGCGTTAACATGCGCGGGCGTGATGCTGTGCACCGCCGGCGCTTTTGCGCAGGATAGCCAGAGCAGGCTTTCAGGTCTCAAGCTCTCGGGCGACCAGCCGATCCAGATCGAGAGCGACAAGCTCGAGGTCCGCGAATCGGAGAATCTCGCGATCTTCACCGGCAATGTCAGCGTCACCCAGGGCCCGACTGTCATGAAGTCGGGCAAGATGACCGTCTATTACGCCAAGGATGGCGGCTCGGCCGCCACCGGCTCGGCCAACATCGACAGGCTTGAAGTCGACGACAAGGTCTATGTGAAGTCCGACAAGCAGGTGGCCACCGGCGACCGCGGCACCTTCGATATGAAGACCGAGGTGCTGGTGATGTCCGGCAAGGAAGTCGTGCTGTCCGAAGGCGATAACGTGCTGGTCGGCTGCAAGCTCACCGTGCAGATGAAGACCGGGCTTGCCCAGGTCGACGGCTGCAACAAGGGCACCAAGGGCAATGGTCGCGTTATGATGTCGATCACACCGGGGTCGCAGAAGAAATAAATGACTGAGGCATCTTCGCTGTTGTCGCGTCTGAAGCCTGGCTCGGCGCAAAAACTTGCCGCGCCCGCGACAACAGGCAGTGCCAAGAGCGGTAAGTTCAAGGGCACGCTGATCGCCAAGGGGCTGACCAAAGCCTACAAGGGCCGGCAGGTGGTCTCGGGCGTGACGCTCGGCGTCCGCGCCGGCGAGGCCGTCGGCCTGCTCGGCCCCAACGGCGCCGGCAAGACGACCTGCTTCTACATGGTTACGGGGCTCGTTCCCGTCGACCAGGGCACGATCGAGATCGACGGCTTCGACGTCACGGCCATGCCGATGTACCGCCGTGCCCGTCTCGGCATCGGCTACCTGCCGCAGGAAGCCTCGATCTTTCGTGGCCTGTCGGTCGAAAACAACATCCGCGCCATTCTCGAAGTGGTGGAGAAGAGCCGCAAGGAGCGCGAGAAGTCGCTCGATGCGCTGCTCGAGGAGTTCCACATCAGCCATCTCCGGAAGTCGCCGGCGATCGCCTTGTCGGGCGGCGAGCGCCGCCGCCTCGAGATCGCGCGCGCCTTGGCGAGCCGGCCCAACTACATGCTGCTCGACGAGCCTTTCGCCGGTATCGACCCGATCGCCGTCGCCGACATCCAGCAACTCGTCCGACACCTGACCAAGCGCGGCATCGGCGTTCTGATCACCGACCACAACGTCCGCGAGACGCTGGGCCTGATCGACCGTGCCTACATCATCCATGCCGGCGAGGTGCTGACCCATGGCCGCGCCGACGAGGTCGTCGCCAATCCCGACGTCCGCCGTCTCTATCTCGGCGAGGGCTTCACCCTTTAGGGCTGCCCGCCAGCGCACAACGTGCCGGTGAAATGCGCAGCCTTCCTTCACCATTGCCGGGCAATGCGCCGGCAATCTCGATAGCGAATCCCCAATCTGCTTGACATGCAAAAGCCGGGCCAGTTTTATCGCGGCTGGCGAGCGCGCCGGTTTTCGGCTGCGCAGGATCGGGATCGGACCACTTCGAGCAATGGCGCTGTCGGCGAAACTACAGCTACGGCAGTCCCAATCGCTGGTGATGACGCCACAGCTGATGCAGTCGATCAGGCTGCTGCAGTTCACCCATACCGAGCTTGAACGTTTCATCGACGACGAGATCGAGCGCAATCCGCTGCTCGAACGGGCAGAAGTGCCTGACGACGCGCCGGCTGACCAGTTCCCCAAGATCGAGACCCAGGGCGAGGCCAGCGCGGCCGGCGAGGACTGGTTCGAAGGCGAGGCCGGCTGGAGTTCCGAGGCCATCTCCGAAAAACTCGACACCTCGCTCGAAAACCTGTTCCCCGATGACCCCGGTGCCGTCGAGCGCATGGGACCCGACCTTGCCATGCAGTGGAAGTCGGCGTCTTCCGGCTCCGGTTCGGGCGGCGGCTCCGAAGGTTTCGACATGGAGGACATGGCGGCGGCCGCCGTCACCTTGCGCGACCATGTCGGTGAGCAGATATCCTTCGCCTTCACCGACCCGGTAGAGCGGCTCGTTGCCTCCGAATTGAGCGACTGGCTCGACGAAGCGGGCTATTTCCGTGGCGAAGCCGACGAGATCGCGGCGCGCTTCGGTGTCGACGAGGCCTTCGTGCTGAGGGTCCTTGCCGATTGCCAGGCTTTCGATCCTGCCGGCTTGTTTGCCTGCGACCTGGCAGAATGCCTGCGCATCCAGCTCATCCGCCGCGACCGGCTCGATCCGGCGATGGCAGCGTTGATCGACAATCTCGACCTTCTCGCAAAACGCGACTTCCAGAGCCTGAAGCGCATCTGCGGCGTCGACGAGGAGGATCTGCTCGCCATGCTGGCTGAGATCCGCGCACTCGATCCCAGGCCCGGCGGAGCCTTTGTCGGCGGCTCAGCCGATACCATCGTGCCCGATGTCGAGGTGCGCCAGGCCGCCGACGGCAGCTGGGCGGTGGAGCTCAATCCTGACACCCTGCCACGCGTGCTGGTCGACCAGGTGTATTTCGCCCAGGTCACCGGTCGCACCAAGGACGCGGCTGAACGCAACTTCCTCAGCGAGTGCTTGCAGAACGCCAACTGGCTGACCCGTAGCCTCGACCAGCGCGCCAAGACCATTCTCAAGGTCGCCTCGGAGATCGTGCGCCAGCAGGATGCCTTCCTGGTCCACGGCGTGCGCCATCTCAGGCCGCTCAACCTGCGCACCGTGGCCGATGCCATCGGCATGCACGAATCGACCGTCAGCCGAGTCACAGCCAACAAGTACATGCTGACGACGCGTGGCGTGTTCGAACTGCGCTACTTCTTCACCGCCTCGATCGCCTCGGCGGAAGGTGGCGACGCGCATTCGTCGGAGGCGGTACGCGACCGTATTCGCCAGATGATCGAGGAAGAGCAGGCCTCCGACGTGCTGTCCGACGATGCCATTGTGGATATCCTCAGGAAAAGTGGCGTCGACATCGCCCGCCGTACGGTCGCCAAGTACCGGGAAGGCATGAACATCGCCTCGTCGGTGCAGCGCAGGCGTGAAAAACGCGCGCTGGCAGGTGCCGCCGGCTAGGCCGAAAGGCGCGGAATTCAGGCCTCTCCCGCGCTTGATTGACAATCCTTAATGAAGTGTCTAGAAGCCCGCCCGCATGAAGAGGGCTCAGCCCACCAAGGAAAGATGCGGCACAGGATGGCTTGTGACACGAGCCTGCGGCTGCCGGCGGGTGGCCCAAGATCAGCCGACAAGTTCGGACTTAAAATTGGTGTGACAGGCGAGCCAACGCTTGTTTGCATCTGCCACGGGTATAAACTCGGACCGGTTTGAAGTCTGAACAGAAAAGGTCAGTTTTCAGATGAGCCTGCGCATATCAGGAAAACACATGGACGTCGGCGATGCGTTTCGTACGCGCATTGAGGGACGCATCGGCGAAGCGATCGGCAAGTATTTCGATCGCGGCTTCTCCGGGCACGTCAACGTCGTGAAGGCCGGCTCGCGCTACACCGCCGATTGTGTGGTACGGCTCGATTCGGGCATGTCGTTGCAAGCGACCGGTGACGCACAGGAACCGACTGCCGCGTTCGACGCGGCGGCCGACAAGCTCGAGACTCGCCTTAGGCGTTACAAGCGCCGGCTGAAGTCGCACAATCTGGGCGCCGGCAACGGTGAATTGACCGATGTCGCCTATTCGGTGGTCGCAGCGCTCGTCGATGACGACGAGGATGTGCCCGAAGATTTCGCGCCCGCCATCGTTGCCGAGTCGACGATGGTTCTGAAGACGATGTCGGTTGCATCGGCCGTCATCGAACTCGACACCAAGGATAGCCCTGTTGTGGTCTTCCGCAATGCCGGCAATGAGCACCTCAACATCGTCTACCGCCGGTCTGATGGAAACATCGGCTGGATAGATCCCTCGACCGCAAAGGTCGCCCAGGGATAGTAGCCGCCACCGCATGTGGGGTTTTGGGGCAATGCGGCGGTGAGCACAGCAAGGGAATTTCAGCATGGATCTGAGTGATCTGATCGAGGCTCCGGCAATCATGCCGGCCTTGAAGGCGAATTCGAAGAAGCAGCTTCTGCAACTTCTCGCCGAAAGGGCCGCATCGATTTCCGGTATCCCCGAGCGGGAGGTGTTCGACACCATCCTTCAGCGCGAGCGTCTTGGCTCGACGGGTGTCGGCAATGGCATCGCCATCCCGCATGGAAAGCTCGCAGGCGTAAAGCGCATCACCGGCGTTTTTGCGCGTCTGGAAACGCCCGTCGATTTCGAGGCGCTGGACGACCAGCCGGTCGATCTGGTCTTCCTGCTGCTGGCCCCCGAAGGGGCGGGAGCCGACCATCTCAAGGCGCTGTCGCGCATTGCACGCGTGCTGCGCGACGCCGATACGGTCGCCAAGATTCGCGGCACGCGTGATGCGGCGGCGATCCACGCGCTGCTGTCGGAAACGCCGGCTTCGCACGCCGCCTGATTTCGATGTTTCGGAAAAGTTTGGGAAGGGCCGCATTTTGCGGCCCTTTGCCGTTTCGCCATCCTGTCGCCGGCCGAAAGCGCGGGCTACAGGTTAGTGGATGGCTACGGTCGTCAGGTCGTTTTCCATCGCACCCGCAAGCGCGCGGTCACGGGCATCGGACAACAGGATCGGTTCGCCGGTCGCGGCAAACAGCGCCCACAACTCGAGGCCGGGATCGATCTCGGTCAGGCCTGGGAAACGGCCGCGCAGATCGTCGCTGGATACCTTCCTGAGATAGGCGACGGAGCCTTCGCCGAGATGGGCGAGCTCGCCCGTGGTCATCGTGTGTCTCTGGGCAGTATTGGGCATTGTAGCCTCCTTCTAGCCAGGATGCCGTATTGGCCATCCCGCATGAGAGCCATCGGCAGTGCTTAGTCTGCTACCGATATGTTTATTTTCCGTACCAGTCGCTCGGCTTCCGGCCGGTCGAGATCGACCGAGAGCAGACCGTTCTTCAGATCGGCCGCAATCACCCGCATCCCGTCGGCCAGCACGAAGCAGCGTTGGAACTGTCGTGAGGCGATACCGCGATGCAGGAACTCGCGCTCCTTGTCGTCGCTCTGTCGACCGCGCACGATGAGCTGATTCTCCTCGACGGTGACTTCGAGATCGTTTTCGGCGAAACCGGCGACCGCAAGCGTGATCCGCAGCCTCTCGCTCCGTTCATCGGCATCCCTGATGCGTTCGATGTTGTAGGGCGGGTAGCTGTCGCCCGACTTGGCAAGGCGCTCCAGCGTCTTTTCCATCGTGTCGAAGCCCAGGAGAAGCGGGCTTGAGAAGGGCGTCATACGGCTCATGTTACAGCTTGTCCTCCGAGAGCGACATAATGCGGAAAAACCCGGATGGCATTTTCCCGTCTGTTGTTGATATGGTCCGCGCCGTCGGCAACTTCAAGACTGCAAAAAACTGCCCAACAAGGAAAGAAAATGCCCGTACCGCGCAAGATAATCATCGACACTGACCCCGGTCAGGACGATGCCGTCGCCATTCTGCTGGCGCTGGGGAGCTCCGAGCTCGACATTCTGGGAATTACCGCTGTTGCCGGCAACGTGCCGCTCAAGCTGACCGAAAACAATGCCCGCAAGATCTGCGAGCTGGCAGGCCGTCCCGACATCAAGGTCTATTCCGGCGCCATCAGGCCGCTGATCCGCGAACTGGTCACCGCCGAGGAAGTGCACGGCAAGACCGGCCTGAACGGCCCCGATCTGCCCGAACCCACAATGAAGCTGCAGGAACAGCATGCCGTCGACTACCTCGTCGAGACGCTGATGCGCGAGGAAGCCGGCACCATCACTTTGTGTCCGCTCGGCCCGCTCACCAACGTCGCGCTCGCCCTCATCCGCGAACCCAGGATCGCCCCACGTATCAAGGAGATCGTCTTGATGGGCGGCGGCTTCTTCGAAGGCGGCAACGTCACCCCTGCCGCCGAGTTCAACATCTATGTCGATCCGCATGCGGCCGACGTGGTGTTCCGCTCGGGCGTGCCGATCGTCATGATGCCGCTCGACGTCACCCACAAGGCGCTGACCACGACCAAGCGCATCGACGCCTTCCGCAAACTCGGCACCAAGGTCGGCCTTGCCACGGCGCAGATGCTTGAATTCTTCGAACGCTATGACGAAGGCAAATACGGCACCGACGGCGGCCCGCTGCATGATCCGTGCGTCATTGCTTACCTTCTCAAGCCGGAGCTGTTCCAGGGCCGCCACTGCAATGTGACAGTGGAAACCTCCTCGGAGCTGACCATGGGCATGACCGTCATCGACTGGTGGGGCGTCACCAAGCGTCCGAAGAACGCCATGGTGATGCGCGACATCGACCATGACGGCTTCTTCGCGCTGCTCGTCGAGCGCCTTGGCCGGCTGTGAAGCCGCCAATGTTTGGAGGAAGAAGGGGCGGTACATGGCCGCCCCTTTTGCATTGCCGATCTGGCGAAAGATCTACCGCGTCCGCGAAAACGCCAGCCAGACGCCGCCGCCGACGAGGAACGTGCCCGAGATGCGGGTCATCAGCTTGAGGCGTTTGGCCGACAGGAACTTGCCGGCGCGGCCTGCGGCAATCGCGTAGGCCGAATCCGACATCGCCGCGAAGACCATCGCTGTGACGCCCATGATGACGATCTGTTGGGCGTAGTTGGCGCTCGGGTCGATGAACTGCGGGATGAAGGCGCCGAAGAAGATCAACGTCTTGGGGTTGCTGATCGCAACCAGGAAGCCCTGCAGGAAAAAGCCGCCGCGCGGCCGCCTGGGCGTGCCGTCGGCGGCGAGCTCGCCTCCCGAGCGGAACATCTGAATGCCGAGCCAGATCAGATAGGCGGCGCCCAAAAGCCGGACCCATTCGAACCAGTGCCCCATCGCCTCGATCATCTGGTTGAGGCCGATGCCGACGATGGCGATCATCATGGCGACGCCGATCTGCGTGCCGGCGGCGTTGGCGAGGCCGGCGCGCGTGCCATGCCTGATGCTGGACGCGATGATCAGCGTGACCGTCGGCCCCGGTATCAGCACGATGACGATGCAGGCGACGACATAGGCGGCGTAGAGTTCAAGCGACATGTTCCATTCCTCCGGCGGTCGACCGACACTAAGCACGCGAAGTTTTTGCGTGTCTAGTGGGCGGAACTCAACCCATGAGTGCTGTGTCCACCTCGGCGGCCAGCGGGATCGCCGGCTGGGCGCCTGGCTTCAGGCAAGCGAGCGATCCGGCGGCGGCGGCGCGGCGGAGCGCGTCCTTGAGGTCGAGTCCCGCGGACAGGCCGGCAGCGAGATAACCGCAGAAGGTGTCGCCGGCACCGACGGTGTCGACAGGGGTAATCTTTAGCGCCTCGACATGGATGAGCTCGTCGCCTCTTGCCGCCAGGACACCATCCCCGCCGAGCGTGACGATGACAGTGGCGCCGGTGCTCCGGGCGAATTCGCCCATCCGCTCCGGCCGTTCGCCCGCGGGCAGCGAAAGCGCCTCGGCGTAGAGGTCGAATTCGGTTTCATTGGCTATGACATAGTCGGCCTTGCCGACGAAGCTTGCCGCCTCGGCGCGGAAGGGGGCGGTGTTCAGTATGGTCACGGCGCCGGCACTGCGTGCCGCCTCAAGCGCCGCGTCGACGGTCGCAAGCGGGATCTCGTGCTGCAGGAGCACGATGTCGCCCTTCTTGAACTGTGCCTTGGCGAGATCGCCCGGCACCACCGAACCGTTGGCCCCCGGCACCACCGCGATCATGTTCTCGCCGTCACCGCCGACAAGGATCAATGCGATGCCTGTGGCGGCCTGGATCTCGGCCACGCCGGAAAGGTCGACGCCGCCGCTTTTGAGGAAGGCGACGGCCTCGCCGGCGAAGGCATCCTTGCCGACCGCGCCGACCATGCGCACCTCAGCGCCCGCGCGTGCGGCGGCAAGCGCCTGGTTGGCGCCCTTGCCACCGGGCGCCGACTTGAAGTCGCCGCCGGGTACGGTCTCGCCCGGGCCGGGCAGGCGGCCGACGGTTGCGATGAGGTCGAGGTTGATGGATCCGACAACGGTGATCACGGCAGTCTCCTGAAAAGTCAGCCGGAAACTACATTGTGTCGCGGTCGCTTGCCAGATGGTGCCTGGTCATTCGCAGCGGAAGACGACCTGGGCCTGGTAGGTGCCGGCCGGGAATATGCCGGTCGACTTGGTGGCTGTCAGGTTCACCGGGATGATCCTGGTTCCGTTTGACACCCGCGTGATCGTGCTGCCGCCATAAGTCACACTATCCACCGTGTAGGTGGAGGCGAAGGTCACGTTGGCATCGCCGCCGCTTGGCGCCGAGAGGAAGTTGACCGGGGCGGGTGCCGACAGGCCATAGCAGTCGAGCAGGTTCAGGATCGAGCACAATAGCGAGCTGGTTGTCACTGTCACCGAGGCGGCCGAGCCCCCGGCCTGGCTGGAGCCGAAGACATTGATCGTCGGATTGGGCGACAGCGTGCCCGTTGTCTGGACGTTGATGGTGCAGGTGCCGATGATCGCCGCCTGCGCAGGCGCAGCGGTGAGCCAGAGGCTCAAGATCCCCAGGACAGAAGCGCCGGCGCGCATGTTCACTGCCCCGTCTGTTTTGGTGGCGGCGTCTTGCCATCGGTCCAGCCGCTGTCTGCCCAGCCCGCCTTGGAATGCTGCACCGAGCCGGTGACATCGCCTCCGCCGGGTGCACCCAGCCCCATCTTGAGCAGCTTCAGCTCCATCTGCAGCCGCGCCACTTCGAGCTCATAAAGTTTGGAGCAGTCGAGCCGTTTCGGCGTGCGCCCGATCGGGATGACGACGCGGCCATAAGTGGCGATGTCGTTGTTCTCGCGGTTGTTGCCCTGGATCACGCCGACATCGAGATAGGCGCCGCTGCCCGATACGGCCGAACGGCAGGTCGTGCCATCCGCGGCGCGCACCTCGTCCTGGCCTTGCGGCAATGTCACGCCCGGCAAGGAGAAGCCGCTCTGGTTCTGGTTGAGATTGTAGACGTCCTCTGCCCAGGACGCGCAAGGCGTCAATGCGGCGAGGCTCGTGAGCGTCAGAAACGCCGCTGTCCGAGGAATTTTCCGCATATTTGAGCCTTGATCTGCGTCTGTTCATTTGGAAATGGCACACTTTCCGTACATATACGCACTTTACGCTCATTGTTGCCGTCGAACGGCACGACCACGAGGACCGGTCGTGACGCCTCTGCCCCCAGCATGAAACTGTCGGGCGCTATCTTGGCGTCGACCGGCTGGAAGTTCTGGTCGTAGACCCGGACATCGATCCGGATCTTCTTGTTGTAGGGGTTGGATGGAAACACTCGCACAGCGAAGGCATCGGTGAAACTCGTCACTTCGCCGCGCATCGGCGACATAGACTGTGCGGACGCGGGGCTGGCCGCCAGACCCATTCCGAGAAATGGAATTGCCAGACTGCGTAACATCAAGCTCTCCCTGTCTTTCCTGTCTGCGCAGGCGTTACTGGCATGTGACCGTGACGGTGGCCGAATAGTTGCCGGCGGCGAAGATGTCGGAGCCGGTCTTGGTGCCGGTGAGGTGGACGGTGACGGTGTCGACGCCGGGCGTCGACAGGTTGGAGGAGGCCCCTGTTTCCGCAACCGTATGGGCACCTGCCACCGAATAGGTCGGCGCCCAGGTGATCGGGGTGACATCGGCCGGCGGCACGGTGATTGCAGTTGGCGCGCCAATGCTGATCGCGACATTGCCCGTTGTGGTGGCCGTGATAGTGCCGGCCACGCCGCCGGCATTGTGCGAGCTCAACGATTGCAGGTCTGGGCTCACCGTCATCGTGCCGCTGCCGTTGGTGACGACCAGCGTGCAGATTGCCGCGACAGTGCCGTTGAAGGTGACGTTGCCGGTGGCCGCGAGTGCCGGCTGGGCAATAGAGTAAGCCGCTACGGCAAGACCTGCAGTGAGAATGCAGTATTTCATTCTGCTCTCCGGGACCGCAAAAAAAATGCATCTGTCCTGGAGGCGACGGTGATCCAGTATGGTTAATTTGATATTAACGCCAAACTCTGACCAAAAGTTCGTTTGTATGCATATAATTTATTCTACATGAATTCGAGATTTTCGACACGGCGTCAATCTCGTTTGCTGTGTTGAATTAAAGTATATTTTATAAATTGTTATGTCGCAGCAAATTATTTGCTCGAATTGAGCGGCCATCCCGTCAAGTATCTGTGCGTTACGGTTGAACCAGCCGTGAGGTGACTATGGTCCACAGCAGCAAGAATATGCTCGTCGACTAAGCATGGCGAGATTTTGCCGCAGTCTCTTTCAAACAATATGATCGATGGCTGATATAATCTCGCCATGGCGCGCAGCACAAGCATACGAGCTTATGCGGCGACAGGCCCGCAGTTGACCCAACAGCAGCGGGCGCGAGTTAGCCAAGCTCAACCAACCAATGAAGATTGGCGAACCAGCTGATTGGATTGAGCTTGAAAAGCGTCGCCTGGAACTCGATACCTTCAAGGAGCCAAGACGAAAACACGATTTCGTCACCGCCGGAGGCGGGCCGTCATCATGTGCAGATCGGTGCTACTGCTTGGAGCCGCCACTGGGTTGCTTTGACGCTTCGATCAGGTCCGCCTGGCGGACGAGGCCTTCTGCGATTTTCCGTGCCTGGTGCGGCTTTATCAGAAGTTCCACACTCTCAGCCGTGGCCTCTCCACGACGAACCCGCTCGATATGCTCCTGGGAGGTCACATACTCAAGACGAACAATAAGGTTCCCCGGCTCCAACGCGTTGATATGCACGTTGATCAGGTTCGGTGTGTTGGTCGTGTTTTCAAATTTTGCAGGCATGGGCGTTCCTTCCGAATCTGCGGATCATGCCGCTCAGCCAACCAATAGTCCATCAGCCGCCTCAACGCACTTCTCGCCAACGAGTGCGATCGACCGTGGTCAGAGATGAAACCCGAAGCCGGCGCAATGGGCAGGTCTTTCCCTCCGGGTCATCATCGTATAGGATAAAAAGTCAATAAATTCAAATATTTGATCGATAGCGTCAGGAAAATTGAAGCATGCGACCGCGCCATCTGCTGCTCGCCCTGAGCATTGTTCTGATCTGGGGCGTCAACTTCGCCATCATCAAAATCGGCCTCAAGCAGGTGTCGCCGCTGGCCCTCGGCGTCGCCCGCTTCTTCCTGGCTGCCTTCCCGTGGGTCTTCTTCATCAAGCGCCCGAACGTGCCGCTGTCGATGATCGCTACCTATGGCCTGCTGATCTTTGCATTGCAGTTCGGCTTGCTGTTCACGGGGATGAAGATCGGCATGAGTGCGGGGCTGTCGTCGCTGATCCTGCAGTTGCAGGTGTTCTTCACCATCGGCCTGTCGATGATCCTGCTCGGCGAGCGGCCGACACCCTGGCAACTGGCCGGCGCTGCGCTGGCGTTTGGCGGCGTCGGGCTGGTTGGGCTGCATGTCGGTGGTGACGTGACCATGGTCGGATTGTTGCTGCTGATCGCAGCGGCTGCTGCCTGGGGCGGCGGCAACGTCGTTTCCAAGCAGATTTCGCAGCGTGCCGCCACGGCACCCAACGTGCTCGGCCTCGTCGTCTGGGGCAGCCTCTTCGCCTTGCCGCCGCTGCTGGTCGTGGCATTGGTCCTCGACCCCGAGCATTTCGTCAGCAGCTTCACCGGGCTCGACTGGGCGTCGGTCGGCTCGATCGCCTATATCGTCTATCTCTCCACGCTGTTCGGCTTTGCGGCCTGGAGCGGGCTTCTGGCGCGCTATCCGGTTTCGACCGTTGCGCCCTTCACCTTGCTGGTGCCGGTGTTCGGTTTCCTCGGTTCGGCGGTGCTGCTGGGCGAGCCACTACAAGACTGGAAGCTGGTGGCTTCCAGTCTTGTCATTGCCGGACTGTGCATCAACCTGTTCGGGCCACGGCTGTTTTCGCGTCCGCAGCGGTCAGTTGCCCCGCCTCCCAGCCCAGAATAGCCCGCTTGCGTGTCAGGCCCCAGTGATAGCCGGTCAGCGCGCCGGACTTTCCGAGCGCCCGGTGGCAGGGCACGACGAACGACAGCGGGTTGGCGCCGACCGCCGCACCCACCGCCCGGCTTGCCTTGGGCGAGCCAACTTCCGAGGCGATCGCAGAATAGCTGCAGGCCCGACCCATCGGGATCTTGAGCAGCGCCTCCCACACCCGCACCTGGAAGTCGGAGCCGATCATGACCACGCGCAAGGGCTGATCCTGGCGCCAGCGCGTCGGGTCGAAGATGTGTGCGGCATAAGGGGCCGTTGCACTCATGTCCTCGACATAGGTGGCGTTCGGCCAGCGGCCGGACATGTCGGCGAAGGCGGCGCGCTCTTCGCCGGCGTCGTTGAAGGACAGGCCGGCGAGGCCGCGGTCGGTGACCATGACAAGCGCCACGCCGAAGGGCGAGATGTGAAAGCCGTAGCGGATGGTGAGCCCGGCGCCGCGTGTCTTGTAGTCACCCGGCGACATCGCCTCATGGGTGACGAACAGGTCGTGCAGGCGGCCCGGCCCCGACATGCCGACCTCGAATGAGGTTTCGAGCAGCGGCAGGCCGTCGTCGAGCAGCTTGCGGGCGTGGTCGAGCGTCACCGCCTGCAGGAAGGCTTTCGGCGACAGGCCGGCCCAACGGCTGAACAGCTTCTGCAAGCTTGTCGGTGTCTCGCCGACCTCGGCGGCCAGCGTCTCGAGCGACGGCTGGTCGCGATAGTCGAGGCTGATTTTTTCGATTACCCGGCGCACAGTCTCATACTCCGAACCGGTCGGCGTGATGTCGTGCTGCAGCGTGGCGACAGGTTTCATTTGCGTCTGGGCGTTCATGGCTTGATCTCCTTGGACGCCAATGTCGCGTTGGCTGTGGGTATTTCCCACCCGATTCCTGCTCATCTGCTCCTTGCGGTTGCAAGAGCCCGCGAAAAGGCCGTGGCAAAGCTCTCGCGGTCATCGGGGTTGAGGAAACTTCCGATCGCCACGCTGTTGTCACGCGTCTCGACCGCCATGCCGGTGATGCCGATCTCGTCATGACGGGAAACTGCGAATCGCGCCCAGAACGGATTGAAATGGTATTGCTCCGACTTGCCCGACGGGGCGGTCTTGAGGATGTCGAGGCTGGTGCGGGAGACGCTGACCTCCTCTCGGGCGCGCGCGGCGCGATAATTGAGGCGGAAGGCTACATAAAGGGCTACGACGTCGAGGCCGAGGAAGCCGAAGATCGGCCAGGCACCGTGGCTGAGAAATATGGCGCCGGTGACCATGCAGCCAAAGGTCAGCGTACCCATCAGGATCATGAATCCGGTGTGCCCGAGCGAGCGGTGCGGCAGAAGCAACGCTTTGAAGAATGGCTCGTCGGCGGCAAAAGTGGCGTTTGTCTCGCTCATGCCTGACAATTATAGAGGGGCGATGAAAAACCCCAAGCCCAAAGATAAGGCCAAGGCCCTGCCGAAAGGCCGCACGTCCGGTGCCGCAGCCAATCCGCGCGCCACGCGCCGCCGTTCACTCTATTCGGCGGCCGAAGTGCACGAGATCTTCCGCCGCTTTTCGGTCCAGCGGCCGGAGCCGAAGGGCGAGCTCGAACACGTCAACGCGTTCACGCTGTTGGTTGCGGTGGTGCTGTCGGCGCAGGCGACCGACGCCGGCGTCAACAAGGCGACGCGCGCGCTGTTTGCCATCGCCGACACGCCCGAGAAGATGCTGGCACTGGGGGAAGAAATCGTGGGCCAGCACATCCGCACCATCGGTCTGTGGCGCAACAAGGCCAAGAACGTGATCGCCCTGTCCGAGGTGCTGATCCGTGATCATGGTGGTGCGGTGCCCGACGACCGCGGCCAGCTCGTCGAGCTGCCCGGCGTTGGCCGCAAGACCGCCAATGTCGTGCTCAACATGGCCTTCGGCCAACACACCATGGCCGTCGACACCCACATATTGCGCATCGGCAACCGCATCGGTCTGGCACCTGGCAAGACGCCCGAGCACGTCGAAGATACGCTGGTCAGGATCATCCCTGACGAGTTCATGCGCCATGCCCATCACTGGCTGATCCTGCATGGCCGTTATGTCTGCAAGGCACGCAAGCCCGACTGCTGGCGTTGCGTCATCGCCGATATCTGCAAGTCGCCTGACAAGTCGACCAGCGAACCGGCGCCGCTGGTGCCTCTCGACGACATCGACCCGATCGAGGTCGCCGAAGCCGAAGTGGCGGCTCAGTAGCCGCGCGCCATCGCCGCCGCAAATATCGGGATCAGCGCGAACACGGCGATCTCGGCCTTGAGGAAGTTGCGCACCCTGGCAATCTCGGCATCCGGGACGACATAAGCCTCGCCACCGCCGGCGCCACGCCAGCGCGCGATACGGATCGTCGGTGCGATCGACAGCAGGCCTACGGCCGCGAACGCCATCATCTTGGCCCAGAAGGTCGGGTTGTAGATATAGAACTCCCAGCCCTTCAGCCCGAAATAGACACGCGACGCGCCGATGAGCACCAGCAGTGCTGCAAGTCCACCATAGACCGCGTCGATGCGTCCGAGCAGTGCGAGATTGCGCCGGCCGAGCCCGGGGCGAACCAGTATCACCTCGGCAGCGAGCACGCCCGCAAGGGAGAATGCCAGGAGGTGGTGAATGATGGTCAGGATAAGGTCAGTCATCAGTGCCTCGTGATGCGACTCGACCGCGGCACCTTAGCAACGGACGTAGGGCAAGCATATGACGAGGCAGATGTCAGCAAATGTCAGCTGTCTGTCACTTGTCGAATTGACGAAGAGACTGAGGAAATACACGTTTCAACCATGGCGCTGACACGACAGATCAATCCGATGCCCGACTGGATCCGCAACGAGCTCGTCTCGCGTGGCTTGGTCGGCGCCTATGAGGGGCGGCCAGACTACCAGCGCAATGATTATCTTGGCTGGATCGATCGCGCCAAGCTGGCGACGACCCGCCGCAAGCGGCTCGACCAGATGCTGGATGAGCTCGATCGTGGCGACGTCTATATGCGGATGGCCTGGCACGGTTAGAGCATGGTTCCGAAAGCAGGGACGGTTTCGGATAAGACCCCACGAGGAAGCCCGGGCCGTTCCATTTCTCGGACTAGGACAGGTTGGCCACTGGCGGACAGCGTCACCGGGTTCTGGCCTGCTGTTCTGCCAGCCATCTGTGCTAGACCCGCTGCCATTGTCCATGGAGATCGACGATGGCCGCCTTTTCCCTTGCCGACATTCCCGTCATCGAGACCGAGCGAACGGTGCTGCGGCCGCATCGGCTTGAAGACTTCGATGCCTATGCCGGGATGTGGGCCGATCCGGTCGTCACGCGCTTCATCGCCAAGCCGCGCACACGCGAGGAAAGCTGGCAGCGTTTCCTGCGTCATGCCGGTTCATGGTCGCTGATCGGCTACGGTTTCTGGGCGATCGAGGAAAAGGCGACGGGCCGCTTCATCGGCGAAGCGGGTTTCCACGATCTCAAGCGTGACATCACGCCTTCGATAGAAGGTATCCCTGAGGCCGGCTGGGGTTTTGTCGCTGACATGCACGGCAAGGGCATCGCCAGCGAGACGGTCGCGGCCTTCGTGCGCTGGGCCGACAGCCGCTTTGCCGGCCCTACCGTCTGCATCATCGATCCGGCAAACGGTGCGTCGTTGCGGGTCGCCGAGAAGAACGGCTACCGCGAGACCGGCCGGACCACCTATCACGGTGAGCCGACCATCCTGCTAGAGCGGAGAGGCTCGGTTGGGTCAGCCGCCCACGGCGGTTGAGGTGACCGGCTTGGCGCCGCCGATGCGTTCCCAGCTTCGGCCGTTGCCCTGAGCCTGGCGCGCGAAATAATTGTAGGGCGTGCTGGACCAGTCGCGGACCGAACTGGTCAGGTTGTCCAGGATCAGGTCGCCCTCGTTGGTGCGCACCGTCAGCACCGTGTGGCCCTGGCCGCGGTAGCGCGCCACCGTCAAAAGCAACGCCGAACCGGGCCAGCCGCGCTTCAGCAATTCGCGCTTCTTCAGGATCGCGAAATCCTCGCAATCGCCTGATGAAACCGGCACGCGCCAGTCATCGCCGATATCGTTGCGTTCCTTGATGCGCGAATTGACGGCGCGGTTGATCTGCTTGAGCTCGGACTTGAGGTCGGCGTGCAAGGCAACAACCTTGCTGCCGCCGGATGTGCTGCACAGGCCCGGCTCACGGCCGCAGAACGAGGCGAATGCGGGCGGCGCAAAAGCCTTACCCTTGGTCTCCATGGTCGTTCCGGCCTGGGCAGCAAGCGTACAGGCAAACGACGCCGATAGCGCGATCAGCGCGACGATACTTTTCACAGTGGTAGTCCCCGATGCGTAGAAAAAGGATGACGTGTGTCGGTTAATGAGCGGTTGCTAAAATGACGATTGGTCGCAAACGAGGCAGCGCCCCTAACAAATTGTAAACCGAACACATAAGAGTTGAGACATTGTCCCGCCGGCCGGTCGCAGGGGCGGCGAACCGAGGCTCTCGGCGGGACGTTCCCCGATGAAAAAACTGCAACTCAGCCTGTCGAGGCGTTGACATCGCTTCAGCCGTTTTGCAGAGTGAAACCGGTTTCACTTTTGGGGAACATGCCGCTTGAAGTTCGACCTGTCGATCCTTGCCAAGCATATCCCCTTCCTGTTGGAAGGGGCGTGGCTGACGTTGCAGGCCTGCACGCTTGCCGTCGTCGGCTCGCTGGCGCTGGGTCTTGTCGTTGGCGCGATGCGCACCTCGGCGTCGCCGCTGCTCAACCGGGTGGCTGCCGTCTATATCGACATTTTCCGCAACATCCCGTTCATCGTGCAGCTGTTCTTCTTCTATTTCGGCCTGCCCGAGATCGGCATCTACATCGACGCCTTCACCACCGGCGTCGTCGCGCTGTCGATCGCCGGCGGCGCCTTCACCTCTGACGTCATTCGCTCGGGCATCCTGGCAATCGACCCGGGCGTCATCGAGGCAGCGCAGGTCAGCGGTCTGAGGAAGATCACAATCTTCCGCAAGATCATTCTGCCGATTGCCCTGCGCGCCTCGGTGAGACCTTTGGGCTCGGTCTTCATCAACCTGATCCTGACCTCGTCGATCCTGTCGACGATCACGCTCAACGAACTGACCGGCTCCGCCAAGATCGTCGCATCGAACACCTTCCGTCCGTTCGAGGTCTATTTTGTCCTGCTCGTCGCCTACGCCGCGCTGACCTATGCCGTTTCGATCCTGATCGGCATGCTGCACCGCTACCTCAACCGTCACCAGGAAGAGGGAGCCGTCTGATGCGCTACGGGGATTTCACGCCGTTCGACATCATTCTGCTGCTGCAGGGTCTTGGCGTTTCGCTGGCCTTGTTCGTCTCGACCACGCTGATCGGCCTCGTCATCGGCACCGCATGGGCGGTGGTCCGCTTCTACCGCGTGCCGGTGCTGATGCAGCTCGTCACCTTCGTCGCCGAGCTGCTCAAGAATTCGCCTGTCCTGGTGCAACTGTTCCTGGTGTTCTTTGGCCTGCCGGCGTTCCTCAAGATCAACGTCACGCCGACCGAAGCCGCCGTCATCACGCTCTCGGGCAACAGTGCCGCCTTCATCTACGTCATCGCCGTTTCGGCCATCGAGTCGGTCGGTCGCGACCAGATCGAGGCCGCGCGGGTCTTCGGCCTGACGCGTTGGCAGATCCTGCGCCGGGTGATCGCGCCGCAGGCGACAGCCTTCGCCATCGGGCCGCTGACCGGCCTTCTGGTCAACCAATTGCAAGTCACCTCGCTGATCTCGGTCATCGGCGTGATGGATCTGACCAAGGTCGGCAACATTCTCAACCTGCGCACCCTGAAGCCGTTCATCGTCTGGACCGCCGTAGGCCTGCTCTATTACCTCACCGCCAAGCTGGTGACCTATGCCGGCGCGCGCTTCGAGAAGCGGCTTCGCGCCCATACCGCCTGGAAGGGTCTGTAAATGATCAGCATCACCGGCCTGCGCAAATCCTTCGGCGCCGCCACTGTCCTCAACGGCATCGACCTCGAGATCCGCCAAGGCGAGGTCGTCTCGGTGCTCGGCTCGTCCGGCTCGGGCAAGTCGACGCTGATCCGCTGCATCAACGGCCTGGAGAAGATCGACGCCGGCAAGATCACTGTCGACAATTTTGACGTCTCCAAGCCGCGCGAGCTTGCCGAGGCGCGCAAGCGTTCGGGTACCGTGTTCCAGCTGTTCAATCTTTATCCGCACATGACTGCGGTGCAGAACGTGGCACTTGCCCCGGTCGAGGTGCTGAAGGTGCCGCGCAAGCAGGCCGAGGCAGAGGCGCGCGAGCTGTTGAATTCAGTCGGGCTTTCCGAGCGTGCCGACGCCTATCCTTCCCAACTTTCAGGCGGCCAGCGTCAGCGCGTCGGCATCTGCCGGGCGCTGGCGATGAAGCCGAGCTATCTTCTGCTCGACGAGGTCACCAGCGCGCTCGACCCCGAGATGACATCGGAGGTGCTGTCGATCCTGGCCAATCTCGCCAAGGGCGGCACGACGATGGTCTTCGTCACCCACGAGATCGAGTTTGCGCGCTCCATTTCGTCGCGCATTGCTTTCCTCGACAAGGGCCAGCTCATCGCCGACCTGCCGACCGAAGATTTCTTCTCCGCCACGGGCATGGCCCTGCCGCGCGTGGCCCAGTTCCTCTCCAAGATGCGTAAAGACTGAAATGATCCTGCTTGCCAATTCCGAGGCCTGGCCCGGCTTCTCCAAGAGCGTCGAACTTCTGAAGGCTGGCCGCCACGGCATCGATGCCATGGTTGCCGGCATCAGCGAGGTCGAGCGCGAGGTCAAGGTCCGTTCGGTCGGCTTCGGCGGCTGGCCGAACATGCTCGGCCGCATGGAGTTCGACGCCGGCGTCATGGACGGCACGACGCGCGAAGTGGGCTCGGTCGGTGCGGTGCCCGACACCATCCCGGTGGCAGCGCTCGCCCATGAGGTGATGAAGAGGCTGCCGCACGTCATGCTGACCGGCGACGGCGCCCGCCGCTTCGCCACCGAGATCGGCTTCGGCGTCGACGAAACGCTCTACGAAGACAGCAAGCGTGTCTGGTGGCAGCGGCTCGAAAAGGAACTGTCGCCGGAGGAGCTGGCGAAGTTCCCCGACATCGCGCTCGCGCCGCTCAGCCGCACCATCACCGACCCCGAACGGGTACGCGACACCACAGTATTCCTGTCCAAGGACAGCCTTGGCGGGCTCAATGTCGTGACCTCGACGTCGGGCTGGGCGTGGAAATATCCCGGCCGTCTCGGCGACTCGCCGATCCCAGGCGCCGGCTTCTACGCCGACAGCCGTTTCGGCGCCGCCGCTTGCACCCATACCGGCGAGATGACCATGCGCTGCGGCACCGCGCGCACCATCGTGCTCGCCATGCGCCTCGGTCATTCGCTGGAGCAGGCCATAGCCCTTGCCATCGACGAGCTGCGCGAGCTGAAGGACGGCTTCTTGGCCGGCGTCGTCATCCACGCGCTCGACGCCAAGGGCAACCACAAGGTCGTCAGCCTGAATTGCGAAGAGCAGATCAAATACTGGTTCTGGGACACCGATTTGCCCGAACCGGAACATCGCTTCGCCGAACCGTTCACATCCTAACAACCCGAGGGAGAGGGAATATGAAGAACCTGATCACGAAACTCGCCGGCATGGCCCTGGCCGTGGGCCTTGCGGCCACCGGTGCTGCCCAGGCCGGCAAGATCGACGAGATCCGCGAGCGCGGCACCGTGCGCATCGGCGTGTCGCTTGGCGGCGAGCCGATCGGCTTCCGCGACGCCCAGAACAACCCGGTCGGCTATGACGTCGACGTTGCCACCCAGCTCGCCGAGAAGCTCGGCGTGCCGGTCGAATTCGTCGACGTGTCGGGCGACGCCCGCATCTCGATGCTGGTGTCGGGCCAGATCGACATCGCGGTTGCCAACACCTCGGCGACGCTCGAGCGCGCCAAATCGGTGGATTTCTCGATCCCTTACAACCGCGCCGGCCTGCGCATCATCGTCCAGAAGGACGCCGGCATCACCTCGCTGGAAGGCCTCGCCGGTAAGAAGATCGTCGTCGGCCGCGGCTCGACCGGCGAGACCTTCATCAAGAAGGCAGCACCTGAGGCCGAGCTCGTTTATACCGACAACTTCTCGCCTGAAGGCGTGCTGCTGCTGCAGCAGAAGCGGGTTGACGCGGCCATCGAGGACTCCTCGCTGCTCGACTATCTCGCCACCAAGAACGAGAACCTGGTGACGCTACCGGGCCTGCACTCCAACGACCCGATCGGCATCGCTGTCGCCAAGGGCGACGAGGGCTTCGTCCGCTGGATCGACATGTTCGTCTCCGACTATATCCAGAGCGGCGCTTATGAGACGAACTACAAGAAGTGGTGGGGCGAAACAGCCAACCCGCCGGCACTGACCCCGCTCTGGTAAGACAGGGCTGAGGCAGCGGGCAGGCGGGAAGCCTGCCCGTTTTGCATTCAGGACGTTGCCCTTGCCACGAAGAAGGTCGGCACCGTCACCTCGGCATGGCCGTTGCCAAACTGCTCCGGCGTCGCCAGGAAGCGCAGGATTTCGCCGACATAGGTCTTCTTGTCATAACCGATCGACGAGATCGGGTAGGCCTCGAAATCGGTCAGCGACAGATTGTCGAAGCCATAGAGGCGGAAGCGCTCTGGCCTGTTGCCGGGAAAGGCATCGCGGTGGACGTCCATGATGCCCATGGCCATCGCATCCGAGGTGCAGAACACCGCGTCGGTCGTTGGCCATTCAGGCGACAGCGCGACGTGGCGGCCGCTCTGGTAGGAGTAATCACCGCGCAGTTCGGCAACCAGCCTTATGCCGCGCTTGGCCATCTCGGCCTTGTAGTTGGCGATGCGCTGCTGCTCGACCGGTGAGGACACGCGGCCGGTCACAAGCGCTGCGGTGGCAACGCCCTTGCTGGCGGCGTCGGCGACAGCTCCGGCAATGCCGGTCGCTTCATCGGGCACGACTGAAGGCGACGAGCCGTCATGCATGCCGTTGAGCATCAGAACGTCGTCGCTGCGGAACATCTTGCGTACGCTTTCGGCGTCGGCGAAGTCGGAAAACACCAGTGCGGCATCGACATGATAGGCAACGCCGTTGCGCAGGAACTCCTCGATGCGCTCGACCGAGCCGACGCGCAGGAAGATCACCTGCTTGCCGATCGACTGGATGTCGCTGATCAGCAGGTCGAACAGGTCGAGGTCGGAGAAGTCGTGGATGTGGTTGACGATGACGGCAATCAGGTTGACCGTCTTGGTGGTCAGGCTGCGGGCCAGAAGATTGGGCTTGAAGCCGAGCTTGTCTGCTGCTTCAAGCACACGCGCGCGCTTGTCGGCGGAGACGGGACGGCTTTCGCTCGACAGCGCCCGCGAGGCGATCGCGCGTGACACGCCAGCCAGCTCGGCGACATCGGCGATGGTCGGCGAGGTGCGTCGTTTACGCGAACTGTCCATAAGTGCCTTTGCGAGTTTTGGTCTTGATTTTCGGGCGCCGTGGCCAGACGTCCCGCAGCATTCATCCATCCGGGAACTGATTTCATGCTTACCTGCTTCGACATTGGCGGTTCAACGATAAAAAGCGCCCGGGCGCGCTCGGCCGGCGAAATCGAGATCATCGATCGGGTGAAGACACCGCTCGACGACTTTGCGGCCTTCGCCGCCGTTATTGCCGAACGCGTGGCGCTGGATCGCGGCACAACACGGGGCGTCGCCATTTCGATCGCCGGCGTCGTGGACCCGGCCTCCGGCAGCCTGAAATGCGCCAACATCCCTTGCGTCGACGGCCGCATCATCGCCGCCGATCTCGAGGCTGAGATCGGCCTGCCGGTGTGGATCGCCAACGATGCTGACAGTTTTGCCATGGCGGAAGCGACTGAAGGGGCAGGGCGCGGCCATCGCAATGTCTTCGGCATCATCCTTGGAACCGGCGTCGGCGGCGGCCTGGTCATCGACGGGCGCTTGGTCACCGGTGCTGGCGGTTACGCCGGCGAATGGGGCCACGGCCAGGCGCTTGCCACAAGGGTCGGCACGCCGCCAGTCGACATCCCGCATTTCACCTGCGGCTGCGGCCAGGTCGGCTGCGTCGACACCATCGGCGGGGCGCGCGGGGTCGAGAAGCTGCATCATTTCCTGTGCGGTGACGCGCTGTCGAGCACCGAGGTCATCGACCGCTGGCGCGAAGGGGAGCCGAAGGCGCGCCGCACCATGGGCATCTATCTCGAGCTCGTCGGCGTTCCGCTGGCGCTGACCATGAACATCATCGGCTCGTCCATCGTTCCCGTTGGTGGCGGCCTGTCCAACGTGCCCGAGCTGATCGAGGCGCTCGACAACCAGGTGCGCAGCCGCACGCTGCGGCGGGCGCAAGGCCCGCTGGTGGTCAAGGCCGCCTTGACCACCGAACCGGGCCTCATCGGCGCCGCAGCCGTCGGTTTCCAGGAGCTCGCCAATGTCTGAGAAAATCCGTCTCGAAGTCTGCGTCGACAGCCCGCAAAGCCTGGCTGCGGCGATTGAAGGCGGTGCCGACCGCATCGAATTGTGCGCGGCGCTCGAAACCGGCGGCCTCACGCCGTCGCCCGGCCTGATGGCGCTTGCCGCCCAGGCGCCGATCCCGGTCTATGCAATGATCCGCACCCGCCCCGGTGCCTTCGTCTTTGACGATGCGGATGTTGTTACCTTGCTGGCCGACATCGACGCGGTGCGTGCCGCCGGGCTGGCGGGTGTCGTGCTCGGCGCCAACAGGCCGGACGGTTCGCTGGACCACGAGTTACTTGCGCGCCTGGCCGGCCAGGCCAAGGGGCTCGGCATGACGCTGCATCGCGCCTTCGACCTTGCCGGGCCTGACTTCAGCGAGGCGGTCGAGCTCGCCGTCGCTCTCGGTTTCGAGCGCATCCTGACCTCGGGCGGCGAAACCACGGCATTGAAGGGGCTCGACGCGCTGGCTAGGTGCTTCGACCATGCGCAAGGGCGCATCGTCATCATGCCGGGATCCGGCGTCAATCTCGACACCGTCGGCGCGATCAAGGCGCGGCTGCCGCTGCGCGAAATCCACTCGTCCTGCTCGTTGGCATCAGACGCACCCGCCGACAAGGCGCTGGAACTCGGCTTTGTCGCGCTCCGGCCAAAGCACACCGACACAGGCGTCGTGCGCAGGATGAAGGCAGCACTGGCGTAGGATAGGCTCAGGCCTTCTCGCCCAGTTCCTTGGACGAGACCTCGTAGAGTACCTTGTCGGTCTGGGCATCGACACCGACAAGGCTGACCTCATGGCCCCAGAGCCGCTGGATGTAGCGTATCGTCTCGTTGCGCGTTTCCTCGACCAGCGTCGCGCCATTGTGCACGGTGTGCTTGATGCGCAGCTTGCGGTCGCCCTTGAGGTCGGCATCCACTGCCTGGATGTCGGGCTGGGTCATGCCGACATCGTAGCTGTTGGCGAGGCTCGAACGCACGCGTTCGTAACCGCGCTCGTCGTGAATCGCCATCACCTCGTAGTAGGGGTCCGATGATTCTTCCTGCAGCGAAAACAGCCGCATGTCGCGGATCAGCGCCGGGCTCAGGAACTGCCGGATGAAGGATTCGTCGCGGTGTGTCGCCCAGGCGTCGAGCAGTGTGCCGCACCAGTCGCCATTGCCGGCGAAGTCGGGGAACCAGTCGCGGTCTTCCGCCGTCGGTTCGGTGCAGATGCGCTGGATGTCGCGCATCATGTTGAAGCCCAGCGTATAGGGATTGAGCCCACCATAGCGCGGGTCGTCGAAATGCGGTTGGAACACGACGTTGGAATGGTTCTGCAGCACCTCCAGCATGGTGCCTTCGCTGATCTGGCCCTTGTCATAGAGGCTGTTCATGATTGTGTAGTGGACAAAGGTGGCGCAGCCCTCGTTCATCACCTTGGTTTGCCGCTGCGGGTAGAAATACTGCGCGATGACCCGGACGATGCGCAGGATCTCGCGTTGCCAGGGCTTGAGCACGGGGCTGTTTTTCTCCAGGAAGTAGAGCAGGTTCTCCTCGGGATACTCGATCGCCGACTGCCGTTCCGACATGTCGGTCTGGACCTCGCGCGGGGCTTCTGCCTCGGCCGCTTGCGGCAGGGTGCGCCACAGGTCGCTGAAGGTGCGCTCTTCGTGCTCCAGCCGCGCTCGAATGCGTGCCCGCTCGCGCTCGACCGACAGGCGCGGACGGCGGCGGTAGCGGAACACTGCCTGCGGCATCAGCGCGTGCGCTGCATCCAGCACGGCCTCGACGGCAGCCGGGCTGTAGCGTTCCTCGCAACGCGCGATGAAGCTCTTGGCAAACTCCATATAAGGGAGGATTGCGCCAGCGTCGGTCCATTGCTGGAACAGGTAATTGTTCTTGAAGAAGTGATTATGGCCGAACGACGCATGCGCGATGACCAGCGTCTGCAGCGCCATGGTGTTTTCTTCCATGAGATAGGTGATGCAGGGATTGGAGTTGATCACCAGCTCATAGGCGAGTCCCATCCGCCCCTTGCGATAAAGGTTGGACTCGTGGACGAAATGTTTGCCGAAGGACCAGTGCTGGTACATCAGCGGCATGCCGATCGAAGAATAGGCGTCGAGCATCTGCTCGGACGAGATCACCTCGATCTGGTTGGGGTAGAAGTCGAGGCGAAGCTCGTTGACCGCGATCTCGCGGATCGCGTCATAGGCGCGCGCCAGGTCGTCAAAGTTCCAGTCGGAACTGGTGAACAGCAGCGGCAACTGTTTCGAGCGTTTTTCCAACTTGCATCCTCATCCGCGTTTGGCCGGGGCTGGCGCCTTGGCGAACAACTCGTGAAAGACGGGATAGATGTCGGACGGCTTGGCAATGCGTGTCATCTCGAAGTTCGGCCATTCGGCGCTGACTTCGCGGTAGGCATTCCACAATGACGTGCCGTTGTCGGCGTGGCGGAACATCTCGCTTTCGCGCTCGTCGATGATCTCGACATAGGCATAGTACTGGCAGAGCCGCATCAGCGTGCTGTCGAGCATCGACACGCACTTTTCTGAATCGTTGGGGATGTTGTCGCCGTCGGATGCCTGGGCGGCGTAGATGTTCCACTCCTTGGCCGGATAGCGCTCACGGATGACGCGCAGCATCTCGTCGAGGGCGGTGGAAACGACGGTGCCGCCGCTCTGGGTGCTGTAGAAAAAGGTGTCCTCGTCGACCTCCGATGCCTCATGGGTGTGGCGGATGAAGACGATGTCGGTCTTGGCGTAACGCCGCTTGAGAAACAGGTGCAGCAAGACAAAGAAGCGCTTGGCGAGGTCCTTCTCGCGCTCGCCCATCGAGCCGGAGACATCCATCAGGCAGAACATGACGGCATTGGCATTGGGCACCGGCTGCGGCTCGAACCGGTTGAAGCGGATGTCGATGGGGTCGATGTAGGGGATCAGCTTTCGCCGCCGCGCGAGTGTTGCAAGCTCCTCGCGCAAGGCCGCGATGCGTTGCAGAATGGCGGCGCTTGGCCGCCTCTCACCCTCCAGCTTGGCGAGCTCCGCCGCGACCGCGTCGATCTCGGCCTGCCGCGGCCGCCGCAGCGCGATGCGCCGGCCGAAGCTGTTGAACATGGTGCGCCCGACACTGATGCTCGTCGGGTTGCCGCTCATCGTGAAACCTGCCCGGCGCGGCCGGAACGTCACCACTTCCTTGAGGTTGAGCTTGACCAAGTCGGGCAGTTCGAGGTCCTCGAAGAACAGGTCGAGCACTTCCTCACGCGACAGCACGAAATTGAAATCGTCCTCGCCGTCGCCCGAGGACGATGGGTCCGACCCCTTGCCGCCGCCGGCGGCCGGGCGCGGGATGCGGTCGCCGGTGCCAAACGTCTTGTTGCCGGGAAGGACCTCCTCTCGGCGGCCCGAATGTGGTGCGCGTTGAAAGGTCGGCTCCCCGATCCCCTTGCGCGGGATCGGGATGACCTGGTCTTCCCCCACCGCGTCGATCTTTCCGGACCTGACCCGCTCGTTGATCGCCCGTTTCAACTCGTCCCGGGCGCGCCTCAGAAAACGCTGCCTGTTGCCAAGGCTCTTGTCCTTGGGATTGAGGCGCCGATCGATAAAGTTCGGCATTTCGGTCCCCGCTCGCTCCCGGTCAGCCTGCCTTGTTGACCCGCATGTACCAATCGACGAGGCGCCGCACCTGGCGCTGCGTGTAGCCGCGTTCGGTCATGCGTTCGACGAATTCGGCATGCTGCTTCTCGGTGGTGCTGTCGCGCTTGGCGCCGAAGCTGATCACCGGCAGAAGGTCCTCGACCTGGCCGAACATCCGCTTTTCGATCACCTCGCGCAGCTTCTCGTAGCTCGTCCAGGACGGGTTGCGACCATTGTTCTTGGCCCGTGCCCTCAGCGTGAACTTCACCACCTCGTTGCGGAAGTCCTTGGGGTTGGCGATGCCGGCCGGCTTCTCGATCTGCGACAGCTCGGAATCGAGGATGCCGCGGTTGAGGATCTGGCCGGTGTCGGGGTCCTTGTAGTCCTGGTCCTCGATCCAGGCATCGGCATAGGCGATATAGCGGTCGAACAGGTTCTGGCCGTATTCGCTGTAGGATTCGAGATAAGCCTTCTGGATCTCGTGGCCGATGAACTCGGCATAACGTGTCGCGATCTCCGACTTGATGAAATCCAGGTAAGAGGACTCAATCTCGCCCGGGAACTGCTCGCGTTTGATCGCCTGTTCGAGCACATACATCAGATGCACCGGGTCGGCGGCGATCTCCTTGGTGTCGTAGTTGAACGTCTCCGACAGCACCTTGAAGGCAAAGCGCGTGCTGACGCCGTTCATGCCTTCGTCGACGCCGGCGGCGTCGCGATACTCCTGCATCGACTTCGCCTTGGGATCGACGTCCTTCAGGTTCTCGCCGTCATAGACACGCATCTTGGTATAGAGCGGCGAGTTCTCATGTTCGGCGAGCCGTGTCGAAACGGTGAAGCGGCTCAATATGTCGAGCACTTCGGGTGCGCATGGATTGCTCACCAGTTCGCTCTCGCGCAGCAGCTTTTCGTAGATCTGGCGCTCTTCGGTGACGCGCAGGCAATAGGGCACCTTGACCACCAGGATGCGGTCGAGGAAGGCCTCGTTGTTCCTGTTGCTCTTGAATTGCAGCCATTCGGACTCGTTGGAGTGCGCCAGCACGATGCCCTGGTAGGGGAAGGCGCCGAAGCTTTCGGTGCCGTTGTAGTTGCCTTCCTGGGTCGCGGTCAGCAGCGGATGCAGAACCTTGATCGGCGCCTTGAACATCTCGACGAATTCGAGAAGCCCTTGCGTCGTCCGGTTGAGGCCGCCGCTGTAGGAGTAGGCGTCGGGATCGGCCTGGCTGAAATTCTCGAGCTTGCGGATGTCGACCTTGCCGACAAGCGCCGACACGTCCTGGTTGTTCTCGTCGCCGGGCTCGGTCTTGGCGATGCAGATCTGCCGCAGCCTGGACGGCATCAGCTTGACGACGGAGAACTTGGAGACGTCGCCGCCGATTTCTTCGAGCCGCTTGGCGGCCCATGGCGAAATCAGGCCGGTCAGCCGGCGTCGGGCGATGCCGTATTTGTCCTCGAGAAGGCCGGCCATGCGTTCGGGATGGAACAGGCCGAGAGGTGATTCGAATATCGGGCTGAGCTGGCCGTTGACCTTGAGCGTGTAGATCGGCCGCTCCTCCATCAGCTTCTTCAGCCGCTCCGCGAGCGACGACTTGCCGCCGCCGACGGGGCCGAGCAGATAGAGGATCTGCTTGCGTTCCTCGAGCCCTTGCGCTGCATAACGGAAGTAGCCGACGATGCGCTCGATCGTGTCTTCCATGCCGTAGAATTCGGCAAACGCCGGATAAACCTTGATAGTTCGGTTCGCAAAAATACGGCCCATGCGCGGGTCGGCACTGGTGTCGATCAGCGTCGGCGCGCCGATCGCGTCAACCATTCTTTCGGCTGCCGTGGCGTACATGGCAGGCTGGTCGCGGCAGGCGAGCAGATATTGCTGGAGGCTCATCTCCTCGGTCGTCTGACTGCTGTAGATTTCCGAGAAGAGATTGAAGACGTCGTTTTCACGTGTTTGCATGGCACCCTCACAATGCCGAAGACGGTGGGAGTGTAACACCACTTCGACCTTTTGCCTTCCTCTCAACTTCCCTGAACAGGCAAAGTTCCGCACAGAATGTCGTGATCGAAGATTTAGTTTGCATGCGTCGAATTGTGGCGCGGCGCGGGCTTCGATCTGCCTCGGTCAACGCCGGATTCCACGGGCACTCGACAGGGCTTTCGTCTCAACTTTCGGCTGCACGCGACGCAGCCTCTCGAACACACGGTCGCTCGGCAGGACAAGTTTCGGATCGTCGTCCGCGACGATTTTTCCGGATCAAAAGGCCCCCCACTCATGGCCAAGTACTCGACGCTCCGGCCGGCATCCGGCTATGAACGTTGACCGCAGTCGCGGAACGTTTTTGCAGGGAAGGATCGCCGTCATGAAGGCACGCATCAAATGGGTTGAGGATCGCACCTTCGTCGGTCAGTCGGGCAGCGGGCACAAGATCGTGCTCGGGACCTCCAAGGAACCGGGTGGCGAGACGCCTGGTCCGAGCCCGATGGAGCTGATGCTGATCGGCGCTGGCGGCTGCTCGGCCTATGACGTCGTCCACATCTTGGAAAAGGGCCGCGAGGCGATCGAGGACTGCTCCGTCGAGCTCGATGCCGACCGCGCCGACACCGACCCCAAAGTGTTCACCCGCATCCACATGCATTTCGTCGTCAAGGGCCGTGGCCTTGCGCCGGCCAAGGTCGAGCGCGCGGTCAACCTGTCGATCGAGAAATACTGCTCGGCTTCGGCGATGCTCGCCAAGTCCGCCGTCATCACCCATGACTTCGAGGTCGTCGACACCTCCGCGCCGGCCAGCGCCGACTGACCCGCGCCGACTGGGCGTGGCCGTGGCTGCCGCGATCTGTCCAGAATTGATGCCGAGCAAATGCGCGATTTCAGGGCAATTGCGCATTTCCGAAAACCCTGCGAAACTGCCTCGTCAGATGAAGAGGCGTGACGCATGAGTTCCCGGAGCGAAAACCCAAGGCTCGACGAGGCAGCCCGCGCCGGCTGGCTCTATTATGTCGCCGGCAACACCCAGGACCAGATCGCAACCAAGCTCGGCGTCTCGCGCCAGACCGCGCAACGGCTGGTGTCGCTCGCCATGTCGGAAGGCCTGATCAAGGTTCGGGTCGACCATCCGATCGCCAACTGCCTCGATCTTGCCGCCAAGCTTCGCTCGCGCTTCGCGCTCGACTTCGTCGAGGTCACGCCAAGCGATCCGGATTCGTCGTCGACGACCATCGGCATCGCGCAGGCCGCGGCCGCCGAGATCGAGAAGTGGCTGCGTTCGCCCGAGCCGATCGTGATGGCGATCGGCACCGGCCGCACGCTGAAGGCTGCGATCGAGCAACTGCCGCCGATGGAGTGTCCGCAGCACAAGGTGGTGTCTTTGACCGGCAACATCTCGCCGGACGGTTCGGCCGCCTTCTACAACGTCATCTTCACCATGGCCGACACCATCAAGGCGCGCAGCTTTCCCATGCCTTTGCCGGCGATCGCCTCGTCTTCCGACGAGCGTCGCATGCTGCATGGCCAGCCACTTATCCAGCCGACGCTGGCGCTTGCCGCCCAGGCCGACGTCACCTTCGTCGGCGTCGGCGACATGGGCCCACAGGCGCCGCTCTATGAAGACGGCTTCATCACCGAGGCCGAGCTCAAGGCGCTGCAGAAGGCCGGCGCCGTCGGCGAGATCGTCGGTTGGGCCTTCGACCGCGACGGCAAGCTGATCGAAGGTATCACCAATGACCGCGTCGCCTCGGCACCGCTGCCGTCGCGCGAGCGCTCGCTGGTGGTGGCGCTGGCCATGGGCGAGCGCAAGCTGCCCGGCATCCTCGCCGCTGTCACCCGCCGCCTCGTCAACGGACTGATCACCGACGAGCGCACCGCGGCGGCACTGCTCGCCGGCTAGCACCGTCCTTTTCCGAATTGCCCGGTGCCGCGCTTCAGTGCGCCGTCTTACGCCATTTCCCGGCATTCTTTCCTGCGCGTCGCCCGCCGGACTGGCGGTTGCACTGTCATGTCCAGATTCCCGCTTGACATAAATCACATCAGATGAATAATTGCCCACAGCCAAGGCAAATGCTCACTTTGGCTTTTGGGAGGAATTCGATGAAACTGAACACGCTCTTCCTGGGCCTGTGCGGAGCGAGCGCGCTTGCGTTTGCCGCTCATGCCGAGACCATCACCATCGCCACTGTCAACAATGGCGACATGGTCCGCATGCAGAAGCTGACGGACGACTTCACCGCCAAAAATCCCGACATCCAGCTCGAATGGGTCACGCTCGAAGAGAACGTTCTGCGCGAGCGCGTCACCACCGACATCGCCACCAAGGGCGGCCAGTATGATGTGATGACCATCGGCACCTACGAGGTTCCGATCTGGGCCAAGCAGCAGTGGCTCTTGCCGCTCGACAACCTTGGTGCCGACTACGACGCCGCAGACATCATCCCGGCCATCGCCGGTGGCCTTTCGGCTGATGGCAAGCTCTACGCCGCACCCTTCTATGGCGAGAGCTCGTTCGTCATGTACCGCAAGGATCTGATGGAGAAGGCAGGGCTGACCATGCCCGACGCGCCGACCTGGGATTTCATCGCCGACGCGGCGCGCAAGATGACCGACCGCGCCGCCGACATCAACGGCATCTGCCTGCGCGGCAAGGCCGGCTGGGGCGAGAACATGGCCTTCCTGACCGCCATGTCCAACTCGTTCGGCGCGCGCTGGTTCGATGAGAAATGGCAGCCGCAGTTCGATCAGCCCGAATGGAAGAAAACACTGCAGTTCTATGTCGACCTGATGAAGGACGCCGGCCCGTCCGGTGCCTCCTCCAACGGCTTCAACGAGAACCTGGCGCTGTTCCAGCAGGGCAAGTGCGGCATGTGGATCGATGCCACCGTCGCTGCCTCCTTCGTCTCCAATCCGAAGGATTCGACGGTCGCCGACAAGGTCGGCTATGCGCTTGCTCCCGACACCGGTCTCGGCAAGCGCGGCAACTGGCTGTGGGCATGGTCGCTCGGCATTCCGGCCGGCACGCAAAAGGCCGAGGCGGCGCAGAAGTTCGTCTCATGGGCGACCGGCAAGGGCTATCTCGACCTCGTCGCCTCGAAGGAAGGTTGGGCCAACGTTCCGCCCGGCACGCGCACCTCGCTCTACAACAACCCCGAGTACCAGAAGGCCGCGCCCTTCGCCAAGATGACGCTCGACTCGATCAACTCGGCCGATCCGACCAAGCCCACCGTCAAGCCGGTGCCTTATGTCGGCGTCCAGTTCGTTGCCATTCCCGAGTTCCAGGGGCTGGGCACGACGGTCGGCCAGTTGTTCTCGGCGGCACTCGCCGGCCAGTCGAGCGTCGATGACGCGCTTGCCGGTGCACAGACCGCAGCGGTCCGTGAGATGACCCGCGCCGGTTACATCAAATAGGCAGATCCTCCCTGCCTGGCCGTCCGGTCTCCCAGTCCGGACGGCCCCTTTCGGTGACCTGAAACATCATCTGTCCGAACCGGGGTGATCGCCATGGCTACTCGACAGACCAGTTCGCTAGCGCGCCTGATGATGGCGCCTTCGGTGATCCTCCTTTTCATCTGGATGATCGTGCCGCTGGCGATGACCCTGTGGTTCTCGTTCCAGAACTATAATCTGCTCAATCCGGCCAATGTCAGCTTTGCCGGCCTGTTCAACTACAAGTTCTTCTACACCGATCCGGCCTTCTTCCAATCGATCTGGAACACGCTGGTGCTGGTGGTCGGGGTGTTGTTGATCACCGTCGTTGGCGGCATCGCGCTGGCGCTTTTGCTCGACCAGCCGATGTTCGGCCAGGGCATCGTCCGCATCCTCGTGATCTCGCCTTTCTTCGTCATGCCGCCGGTGGCCGCACTGGTGTGGAAGAACATGATCATGCATCCGGGCTATGGCGTGTTCGCCGACATCGCCAAGTTCTTCGGCGCCCAGCCTGTCGACTGGTTTGCGCAGTACCCACTGTTTTCGATCATCATCATCGTCGCCTGGCAATGGCTGCCATTCGCGACGCTGATCCTGTTGACGGCGCTGCAATCGCTCGACGGCGAGCAGAAGGAAGCCGCCGAGATGGACGGCGCCGGCTTCGTCAGCCGCTTCATCTATCTGACGATCCCGCACATCTCGCGCGCCATAACGGTCGTCATCCTGATCCAGACGATCTTCCTGCTCGGCGTCTACGCCGAGATTCTTGTCACCACCAATGGCGGCCCGGGCTACGCCTCAACCAACCTGCCATTCCTGATCTACCGCACGGCACTGCTCGGCTACGACGTCGGCGGCGCTTCGGCCGGCGGCATCATCGCAGTCATCCTTGCCAACATCGTCGCCTTCTTCCTGATGCGCGCCGTCGGCAAGAACCTGGACAAGTGAGGAGGAGACGATGGCTCGCGCAGTCTCGACACGTCGCAAGATCGGCTTCACCGTTGCAGCCTGGGTGGTCGCCCTGCTGATCTTCTTCCCGATCCTCTACACCATCATCACCAGCTTCAAGTCGGAGACCGAGGCGATCGCCGGCTTCAGCCTGGTGCCTTCGGGCACGCTGGAGAGCTACGCCGAGGTTCAGGCGCAGAGCAACTATTTCAAGTTCTTCCTGAACTCGGTGGTCATCGCTGTCGGCTCGACGATCCTGGCGTTGCTGATCGCCATTCCGGCCGCCTGGTCGATGGCGTTTTCGCCGACCAAGCGGACCAAGGACATCCTGATGTGGATGCTCTCCACCAAGATGATGCCGGCTGTCGCCGTGCTGGTGCCGATCTACCTGATCTTCCGCGACGCCAACCTGCTCGACACCCGCATCGGGCTGACGGTCATGCTGATGCTGATCAACCTGCCGATCGTGGTGTGGATGCTCTACACCTACTTCCGCGAAATCCCCGGCGAGATTCTTGAAGCCGCACGCATGGACGGCGCCACCCTATGGGGCGAAATCGTCCATGTGCTGACGCCGATGGCGGTACCCGGCATCGCCTCGACCATGCTGCTCAACATCATCCTGGCGTGGAACGAGGCCTTCTGGACGATCCGCCTGACAACCACCAACGCAGCACCGCTGACCGCCTTCATCGCTTCGTTCTCCAGTCCACAGGGGCTTTTCTGGGCGAAACTGTCGGCGGCATCGACGCTCGCCATCGCACCGATCCTGATCATGGGCTGGTTCTCCCAGCGCCAGCTCGTCCGCGGCCTGACATTCGGCGCCGTGAAGTAGTCGACCCCGCGGGAGGAAACCATGGGAAACATCACCCTCAAGAAAGTGTCGAAGTCATTCGGCGCAACGACAATCATCCCGGAGATCGATCTCCAGATCGAAGACGGCGAATTCGTCGTCTTCGTCGGGCCATCGGGCTGCGGCAAGTCGACCTTGCTCCGGCTGATCGCAGGATTGGAGGACACGTCAGGCGGCAGCATCAGCATCGATGGGCGCGATGTTACCGGCGAGGCGCCGGCCAAGCGCCGGCTGGCGATGGTGTTCCAGTCCTACGCGCTCTATCCGCATATGACCGTCTACAAGAACATCGCCTTCCCGCTGAAAATGGCGGGCGAGGACGCAGCCGTCATCGACAAGAAGGTCAAGGACGCGGCGCGTGTGCTGAACCTGACCAACTATCTCGAGCGCCGTCCCGGCCAGCTCTCGGGCGGCCAGCGCCAGCGCGTCGCCATCGGCCGCGCCATCGTGCGCCAACCCTCGGCCTTCCTGTTCGACGAGCCTCTGTCCAATCTCGACGCCGCGTTGCGCGGCACGATGCGGCTGGAGATCAGCGAGCTGCACCACCAGCTCAAGACGACGATGATCTACGTCACCCACGACCAGGTCGAGGCCATGACCATGGCCGACAAGATCGTGGTGCTGAACGCCGGCAACATCGAGCAGGTCGGCTCGCCGATGGAACTCTATAAGACGCCGAAGAACCTGTTCGTCGCCGGCTTCATCGGTTCGCCCAAGATGAACCTGATCAACGGCACCGCCGCCGCCAAGCATGGCGCGACGACGATCGGCGTGCGACCCGAGCATCTGGGCATCTCGACCACATCAGGCGAGTGGAAGGCGACAGTCGGCGTCGCCGAACATCTCGGCTCCGACACGTTCCTGCATGTCCAGGCAGGCGACGTCGGCACGCTCACGGTACGGGCCGATGGCGAGCTTGGCGTGCGCCATGGCGAAACTGTCTACCTGACACCGAGCCCGAACAAGATCCACCGTTTCGGCGCCGACGGGAGGGCCATGTGAGCGGTCGTCTCGAGGGCAAGTCGGCGCTCATCACAGGGGCCGCGCGCGGTATAGGCAGGGTGTTTGCCGAGGCGTACATCCGCGAGGGGGCTAGGGTCGCCATTGGCGACATCAATCTCGACGCGGCGATGAAGACGGCAGCCGAAGTCGGCCCGTCGGCCTATGCCGTCAGCCTTGACGTCACCAACCAGAGCTCGATCGAGGCGGCGATCAAGGTCGTCGAGCAGAAGACCGGCGGGCTCGACATACTGGTCAACAACGCCGCGCTGTTCGATCTCGGCCCGATCGTCGAGATTTCCAGGGCGAGTTACGACCGGCTGTTTTCGGTCAACGTCGCCGGCACCTTGTTCACCTTGCAGGCCGCCGCCCGCGCGATGATCGCACGGGGTAAGGGCGGCAAGATCATCAACATGGCGAGCCAGGCCGGGCGTCGTGGCGAAGCGCTCGTCGCCGTCTATTGCGCCACCAAGGCGGCTGTCATCAGCCTGACCCAGTCGGCCGGGCTCGACCTGATCAAGCATGGCATCAACGTCAATGCCATCGCCCCCGGCGTGGTCGAGGGCGAGCATTGGGAGCATGTCGACGAGCTGTTCGCCCGTTACGAGAACCGGCCCCGCGGCGAGAAGAAGCGCCTCGTCGGCGAGGCCGTTCCCTTTGGCCGCATGGGCACCGCCGAAGACCTCGTCGGCATGGCGATCTTCCTCGCCGGAGCCGAGAGCCAATATGTCGTCGCCCAGACCTACAACGTCGATGGCGGCAACTGGATGAGTTGAAATGTCCTTCTCCCCTGGGGAGAGGGTGGCCGAGTGGGGCGAGGTCGGATGGGTGTTCCAGTGTGACGCTCCGTCCAGCAACCCTCATCCGTCTCGGCACTGCGCGCCGATCCACCTTTTCCCGCAAGGGGAGAAGGTGTCGCGAAAGTCGGCGCCTAAACAGGAAAGCGTCGAACCATGACCGTGAAGCTCTCCCTCGCCACACTGCCGGATTTGCCTGCCAAGGTCGCGCGCCCGACTTACGACCGCGCCTCGCTGAAGGCCGGTATCGTCCATTTCGGCGTCGGCAACTTCCATCGCTCGCACCAGGCGATCTATCTCGACGAGCTGTTCAACACCGGCCTCGGACATGACTGGGCGATCGTCGGCGCGGGCGTGTTCGAGGGCGAGAAGGCCGGACAAGCGAAGCTCGCCGGGCAGGACTGGCTGACATCAGTCGTCGAGCAGGACAGCGGCCATATGAGCGCCCGCGTCACCTCGGTCATGGTCGATTTCCTGACCCCCGGCGATGCTGCGGCCGTCATCGAACGTCTCGCCGACCCGGCGATCCGCATCGTCTCGCTGACCATCACCGAGGGCGGCTATTTCATCGATCCGGCGTCGGGCATCTTCAACCCGACCCATCCCGATATCGTCGCCGACGCGCAGAACGTCGCGGCGCCCCGGACCGTCTTCGGCATCATCCTCGCCGGCCTCCGGCGTCGTCGCCAGGACGGGGTCGTGCCATTCACCGTGATGTCCTGCGACAACATTCCCCACAATGGCCGGGTCACGGCCGATGCGGTGATCGGCCTGGCGCGGCTCGCGGACGAAACCTTCGCCGACTGGATCCGCGATAACGTCGCTTTTCCGAACTCGATGGTCGACCGCATCACGCCCGCCACCACCGATCGCGAGCGCGGCATTCTCGCCAGCGACTTCGGCATCGAGGACAGCTGGCCGGTGTTCTGCGAGCCGTTCAAGCAATGGGTGATGGAAGACCATTTCACTGACGGCCGTCCGGCGCTGGAAAAGGTCGGCGTCCAGTTTGTCCATGACGTCGCTCCGTTCGAGCTGATGAAGATCCGCATCCTCAATGGCGGCCACGCCACGATCGCCTATCCCGCCGGGTTGATGGACATTCATTTCGTCCACGAGGCGATGGAAAATCCGCTGGTGCGCGCCTTCCTGGCCAAGCTGGAGCGCGAGGAGATCATGCCCACGGTGCCGCCGGTACCCGGCGTGGTGCTGGAGGAGTATTGCCAGCTCATCGAGCGCCGGTTTTCCAATCCCAAGATCGGCGACACCGTCCGCCGCCTCTGTCTCGACGGTTCCAACCGGCAGCCGAAATTCATCATCCCGACCATATCGGATCGCCTGAAGGCGGGCGCTGGCATATCGGGGCTGGCGCTCGAATCGGCACTCTGGTGCCGCTATTGCTTCGGGGTGACCGATTCCGGTGCCATCATCGAACCCAATGACCCGAGTTGGGACCGCCTGCAACGAACAGCGCAGGCGGCGAAGAATGCGCCTGCGACCTGGCTTGCGATGGAGGACATCTATGGCGATGTCGGCAAATCCGCAGCCTTCGCGGCTGCCTTTGGCGACAGCCTCGACATGCTCTGGCAGTTGGGCACGCAGGAGACATTGACGCGCTATCTCGGCGATCGCCTCTGAACCAAATCCGGGGCGTCGCTGACCGCTGGAATTGGCCATGGCGCGCATATAGACTGCGCGTCATGGTGTTGATCTCCACGTCCTTGCCTCATCTGAACTCGCCGCCGGAAGGCTCTGGCTGTCGCGCGGTCGCGCCGTTCGGGGCGTCGTCGTTCTGATGGCGGCCTATCTATGTGCGGTCGATGTCGGTACCGGCAGCGCGCGCGCCGGCATCTTCGATGCCGCAGGCAAGCTGCTCGGGCGCGCTGAACATCCCATCGTCATGAACCGCTCGCCATCGGGCCATTGCGAGCATGACTCCGAGCAGATCTGGTCGGCTGTCTGCGACGCTGTGCACGGAGCCCGCAAGGCTGCCAGCGTCGACCCGGCTGAAATTGTGGGTATCAGCTTCGATGCGACATGCTCGACGGTGTTCCGGGGCAGGGCGGGCGAGCAGGTTGGTATTTCGAGCAATGGCGAGCAGCGTTGGGACACCATCGTCTGGCTCGATCATCGCGCACTGGCCGAGGCCGACGAATGCACCGAGACCCGCCATGACGTGCTCGGTTATGCCGGTGGGGTGATGTCGCCGGAGATGGCGACGCCCAAGCTGATGTGGGTCAAGCGTCACTTGCCGCAGAGCTGGGCGCGAACCGGGCAGCTTTTCGACCTTGCCGATTTTCTCAGCCACAAGGCCTCAGGCTCGTTCGCCCGCTCGCAATGCACGCTGACCGCCAAATGGACCTATCTGGCCCACGAACGTGAGGCCTGGCGTCACGATTTCTTTGCGGCGGTAGGCCTCGCCGACATCTTCGAGCATGCCGCTCTGCCCGAGCGCGCCAGCCCGGTCGGCGCCGACCTCGGTCCGCTCACGCCTATCGCCGCCGCGGCGCTCGGCCTGACCACGGCCTGCCGCGTCGGTGCGGGCATGATCGACGCCTTTGCCGGCGCCATAGGCGTCATCGGCGGCCTGTCCGGTATCGAGCGCCATCTCGCGCTGATTGCCGGCACCTCGAGTTGTGTCATGGCGATGTCGCCCGAGCCGCGCGCCTTTGCCGGTGTCTGGGGGCCGTATTTCGGCGCTGCATTGCCCGGCCTGTGGCTGAGCGAAGGCGGCCAGTCGGCGACGGGTGCGCTGCTCGACCACGTCATTCGCTGGCACGGCGCCGGCGGCGAACCCGACGCTGCGCTGCACCTGCGCATCACCGAGCGCATCATGGACCTGCGCGCCGTCGAGGGCCTCGACCTCGCCGGTCGCCTTCATGTGCTGCCCGACTTCCACGGCAACCGCTCGCCGCTCGCCGACCCGCATGCGCTCGGCGTGATCAGCGGGCTGACGCTCGATTCATCCTTCGACAGCTTGTGTCGGCTCTACTGGCGTACCGCGGTCGCCATCGCGCTCGGCCTGCGCCATGTGCTCGACGCGCTCAATGCCAATGGCTACGGCATCGACACGCTGCATGTCACCGGCGGCCACACCCGCAATCCGCTGCTGATGGAACTCTATGCCGACGCCACCGGCTGCACCGTCGTCGAGCCGCTGGGCGGGGATGCAGTGCTGCTGGGAACGGCGATGGCGGCAGCTGCCGCGGCCGGGCTCTATCCAAGTCTCACCGGGGCTTGTACGGCGATGCGCCAGGAAGGCCGCGCGCGCCGGCCCACCCCCTCGGCGAAGCAACGTTTCGACCGTGATTACCGGGTGTTCCTCGAAATGCACCGCCAGCGCAAGGCGCTCGATGACATCGCATGAGCCGCCCCCCATATCCCATGTTCATTCCGGCAGGAGGGATCGGTGCAGGCAATTCCAGAAACTGACGTAGACGAAGCTCCCACCGCCCAAGCGCTGATCGTTGTCGACGTCCAGAGCGCTTTCGTGTCGGGCACGGACGCGGTGCCGGGACATAAGCGGCTTCTGTCTGCGGTGGCGACGTTGCTCGAGAATGCGCGGGCGTCGGGCGTGGCCGTCATCTTCATCCAGAACGACGGTCCGGCAGGCGCCGTCGACGAGCCACACACGCCTGGCTGGCAACTGCATTTCACACCCTGGCCCGGCGAGCACGTCGTGCGCAAGGAACTCGACGATGCCTTCGATGGCACCAGCTTGAACGACCTGCTGTCGGTCTCCGGCATCGAGACCATCGCCTTCTGTGGCATGCTGTCGGAGATGTGCCTTGCGGCGACGGCGCGAACAGCGATGGCGCTCGGCTATGGCGTGATCCTGCCGCATGACGGCCATGCCACTTACGACGTGCCGCCTGGCCCTGGCGGCTCTGAGGGCGTTCCTGCGCATCTCGCCGCGCGGGCAGCGGAATGGTCGCTGGGCGACGAGGTGACGATCGTGGCTTCGGCGGGCGACGTCAAATTTGCCCGCCACCAAGCGGGCTAACTGCCCCGCAATTCATTCGTTTGGTCGTCTTCCGCAGTGTGCCGTTCGCGCCGCCTGGTGTCATCGTCAGACTTCTTGTGTTGCGCGGCTGCCGTCTTGCGGATGAAATCAAACCGGTTTTCTTCGGCATCTGCGAGCTTCGGCGGCGTGCCGGTCTTGCTTGAAAACTTGATCATGGGCGAAATCCTATTCTGCTGAAGCCGAGGAACCCGCCGGGACATGTCCTGGCGGCGGCACTAGTCTTTCGGGAAGAAAATCAGGCTGAGTTTGACAACTGGCAGTGCGCGAACTGTCCGCGCCGGTGTCTCCGGCGCGGACGTAGGAAGATACGCCAGATATCAGGCTGCGAGCGCGGTGGCGCAGCCGATGGAGGCGCGGCGGTCGGGAGAGGTTTCGCCCGGCATGGTGGCCCAGCCGCCGGTCTCGACGAACTTCTGCCTGTCATAACCGACCGACTTGGCCTTCAGTTCGACCAGCTTTGCCGCTGCGTCGGGTGCCGCATTGAACCGCTCGACGCAGATGGTCGAGGCGAGCTGACCGCGCGCCACGTCGCCGGCCGTCTGTGCAAGTGTCTGCGAAGTGCCGCCGGTGACCCAGCCGCCCCAGCTGAAGCCGACGATCATCGTGGCGACGGCGGTGCCGACGCATGTCCAGACAAGCGTTGATTTGGACGGCTGGTAGCTTTCCCAACGTGCGGCGAGGGACTGCTTCTGGTTGCTCTGCATAGCCATGGAAACGTTCCTTGTTGATGGTGGGAAGTCACCATCCAGCCGTGTCGCGGCCAGATGGTTCAGGTGTCGCTTAGTAACCCATGCCGGCTGGGCTGCCGCCGTTGGAGGCTTCCTTCGCCGGACTGTCGGCGATCATGGCTTCGGCGGTGATCAGCAGGGCGGCGACCGAGCCGGCATCCTGCAGGGCCGTGCGAACGACCTTGGCGGGATCGACGATGCCGGCCTTGATCATGTCGACATAGGCTTCTGTCTGCGCATTGAAGCCCAGATTGGCATCCTTGCTTTCCATCAGCTTGCCGACGACGACGGAGCCTTCGACGCCGGCGTTGTCGGCGATCTGCCGGATCGGCGCCTCGAGCGCCTTCAGCACGATCGAAATGCCGGCGGTGACGTCGGCGTTCGCTCCGGTGAGCGTCTCAAGCGCTGCCTTGGCCCGCAGCAGGGCCACGCCGCCACCGGCGACGATGCCTTCTTCGACGGCAGCACGCGTGGCGTTCAGCGCATCATCGATGCGATCCTTCTTTTCCTTGACCTCGGTTTCGGTCGCTCCGCCGACGCGGATGACGGCGACCCCACCAGCGAGCTTCGCCAGGCGTTCCTGCAGCTTCTCCTTGTCGTAGTCGGAGGTGCTTTCCTCGATCTGCATCTTCAGCTGTGCGATCCGGGCTGCAATACCGTCCTTGCCGCCGGAGCCGTCGATGATGGTTGTCGTGTCCTTGTCGATGAGCACGCGCTTGGCCCGGCCGAGCATCTCGATGGTGACGTTCTCGAGCTTGATGCCGAGATCCTCCGAGATCATCTGGCCGGCGGTCAGGACAGCAATGTCTTCCAGCATCGACTTGCGGCGATCGCCGAAGCCAGGTGCCTTGACGGCGGCGACCTTCAGGCCGCCACGCAGCTTGTTGACGACGAGCGTGGCCAAGGCCTCGCCTTCGACGTCTTCGGAGATGATGAGCAGCGGCCTGCCGCTCTGCACCACCGCTTCGAGGATTGGCAGCAGGGCCTGCAGATTGCCGAGTTTCTTCTCGTGGATGAGGATGTAGGGGTCTTCCAGTTCGGCACGCATCTTGTCGGCATTGGTGACGAAGTAGGGGCTGAGGTAACCGCGGTCGAACTGCATGCCTTCGACGACGTCGAGTTCTGTCTCGGCGGTCTTTGCTTCCTCTACGGTGATGACGCCCTCATTGCCGACCTTGTCCATGGCCTTGGCGATCATAGCGCCGACAGAGGTATCGCCATTGGCGGCGATGGTGCCGACCTGGGCGATCTCGTCCGAAGACTTGACCTTCTTGGCGCGCGCATGGATGTCCTTGACCACGGCAGCCACGGCAAGATCGATGCCGCGCTTGAGGTCCATCGGGTTCATGCCGGCGGCCACCAGCTTGGCGCCTTCGCGGAGGATGGATGCAGCCAGCACGGTTGCCGTCGTTGTGCCATCACCGGCGAGGTCGTTGGTCTTCGAGGCCACTTCCCGCACCATCTGCGCGCCCATGTTCTCGAACTTGTCGGATAGCTCAATCTCCTTGGCGACGGTGACGCCGTCCTTGGTGATGCGCGGCGCGCCATAAGCGCGGTCGATGATGACGTTGCGGCCTTTAGGGCCGAGCGTCACCTTGACGGCGTTGTTGAGCAGCTCGACGCCACGCAACATGCGGTCGCGGGCATCGGTCGAGAATTTGATTTCCTTGGCAGGCATGATTTTCGTCCAGTTCGTTCTTGAGGTCGCAAAGCCGGATCAGGCGGCTTTCTTGGCGGCTTCGCTCGTGTCGACGATGCCCATGATGTCGGCCTCCTTGATGATCAGGAGATCCGCGCCGTCGATCTTGACCTCCGTGCCCGACCATTTGCCGAACAGCACTGTGTCGCCGGCCTTGACGTCGAGCGGGATCAGATTGCCGCTTTCGTCGCGGGTGCCCGGGCCAACGGCAAGGACTTCGCCCTGCTGGGGCTTTTCCTTGGCATTGTCGGGGATGATGATGCCGCCCTTGGATTTGATATCGCCTTCGGCGCGCCGAATGACGACGCGGTCGTGAAGTGGTCGGAATTTCATGAATGTTCTTTCTGCAGCCGGCGCATAGGGGACCGCATCACCTATGTACGCCCTTTGGCACTCGAATGACAGGAGTGCCAAAAATTATTCGCTATGCACGAGAGTATTCAAAAATAACAGGCGCCAGGGGGCGGATTAAAATTATGATTCAGTGCAAATAGGCTGGGAATTTGAATTCCAGGTCGAGAAACCCTATTTAAGGTGCAGTGGAATTTTTATTTTCCGCGCACGAAGAGGATTTCAGATATTGGATGTAGCCATGGAAAATTTTCTGGAAAAAGCGCAGTCCCGTTCGATCGAGGCACAGAAGAAGGCAGCAGAGCGCAACAGCGCCATGGCTGATTATCAGTCAGAAGCAAAGGCTCGGGCCATCAAGACGGCAAAGTTGCGGGAATTGCGCTTGGCCAAGGACGAGGCTGACCGCGCTGCCGAGGCCCTGAAACCCGTAGAAGCCAAGAAGAAGCGCGTGGCGCGCGCCGCAAAGTAGCAAGCGCATCACCTGACTGCCAATCCTGCCTGGAGCGTCAGCCCATGTGTACGCACCTGGGCGTCGTGCTTTCCGAAAAACGACTCCGATTTTCGGGCCGATGCGCGGGGCAGGATGCCAGTCGGTCGATGTACGATCAAGAATGCCGGCCTTGCTGTCAGCTAGCCTATTGTTTTGTAGAACATCCCTCCCCATTTGAAGGCTCATCGGCACTCCGCCGGGAGCGAAACGCTCATCGAGATACGATGGTGGGTTTTGCCGCGGAATGCTGCATTTGCCCTGATTGACAGCTGGCCGACCACGAATGTACCGGCGGCATGCAAGTTTCAGGAGCCAGAGGGAAGCGGGCCTATGCCCGCTTTTTTCTTTTCTGGAGAGCTTTTGCCAAAAGCAGCTTCTGCCCGCGTCAGGCGGCTGGCCTGGCGTCGGCTTGAGGCAGCAGCCGGAACAGCGCCCGGGCAATTCCCCCGACCTTCCCCTGGTCGACCTGCGCCGTGTCGTTGGGCAGCAGCGTCGTCACCTTGTCGACGCCGAGATCTTTCAGCTGGAACGGCGTGCCATGGCCAAATTCGAGATGTCCGCGGCCGATGATGCCGATCACCAGCGGCGAGCTGTCGGCCGTCCGCGCTTTGGCGATGTTGCAGGCAAACGCCCGATCCCAGGTCTGCTGCGCCCGGACGAAACGGTCGAACTCCGGCGCCTCGGGCGCTTTCACCTTGCGCGCCGGCGAGCCGCCGCCGGTGGTATCGAACAGATATTGCCGATAGGCCGGCGTCGCGTTTGCCGAGGGCGTGAGACCGTCACGCTCGTCGACAGGAACGGCGTCCCAGCCTTCCTTGCCAACCCGCGTCACCAGTTCGCGGTAGCAATTGAGCGCCAGCATCGGCACGCCAAACTCGCGGCAGAAATGGAAGATCGGAAGGTAGAGCTCGGCCGGGAACCCCCAGACCTTGCCCCATTCGGCAGCCTTCAGAAATTCGTCCCGCTCAAGACTGCCGGCGACCCACTGGTCGAGCACCGGCTGCAACCGGCGCGGAAACATCTCGAAACCGATGACGATGTCATTGCGCAAAGTCCGCATCGCCGTGCAGACATGCAACTGCCAGCGGTGGATGTCGAAGCGGTCATGCGTTTCGCCGAGCAGCAGCACGTCGCTCTGCGCGACCTCGCGCATCAACGCCGTATGATCGAGCAAAGCTCCGCTGTCGGCGTCGAGCCATGTCGCGACAGGGTGGTTCCATTCGGTCATGACGGTCACCCGAAGCTCGTCTGCGCGCCCGAAACGGTGAGCCCGGTCTCGGCGCCTTCGGCGGTCAGCGCGACGAAGCGCGCCTCGCCTGCGTTGTCCTCGCGGCGCCAGCCGCCGACCGATCCGCCCTTGAGATGAAGATGGAAGTCCGGCCGCATGACGTTGACGTAGCCCATGACAGGCTTGACCACCGGCATGTCGCCTTCCCAGGCCTGCCAGAAGGACGGACGGCTGAACTCGATCCTGACGCGGCCGCCGTTGCGCTCGGCCGCGGCGAAGGGTTCGAGCCCGGCATCGTCGGCGTCCAGTTCCTTGCGCTCGTCCAGGCTGCCGGTCCGCTCTTCGGCGGCAAGCTCGGTGCCTTGCGGGAAGGCCGCAAGCACGGCGTCGAACGGTTCGAGGCCCTCGAAGCCGGTGACATTGGCGATGCTCTCACCGTCGGCGCCGCGCAGTTCGATGCGCGGATAGGATTTTTCGCGCATCACCGACGTGCGATCGACGATGATTGTGACGACCGCCGCCAGCTCGATGCGGGAGTTGTGCTCGGCCCCTTCGCAGACCAGCCAGCCATCCTCGATGCGAACTTTCTCGACCGGGCCGATGCGCTCGTGAGTGGCGCCAAGGCGTTCCGAATTGATCATCACCCGGCCGATGGCCGGCAGCCGCGCCAGCAGGGCGGTGGCGGCGACGTCGAGGCGTTCGCGTTTGTGGGGCGTGCGGGCGGTCATGGGCATTTCCTATGCGAATTGCAGTGCTGGATTTTCGTTCGCCGCTTCGGCTTTCGGATCGAGATCGATGACGCGAATGGTCCCCAGCGCCTTCGGGCTGCGGTGCGCGACGATAACGAATGTCGTGGCCGGCAACTCTTTCTTGAGCACGGAAAACAGTTCGGCCTCGGCCGTCTCGTCGAGCGCGCTGGTGGCTTCGTCGAGGAACAGCCAGTCCGGCTTCAGCACAAGCGCGCGAGCCAGCGCCAAGCGCTGCAGTTCGCCACCAGAGAGGCCAGACAACACCAGCGGATGGCCTTCCCAGGCATCTTCGAGCCGCAGCATGTCGCTGTCGCCGAAGCCGACGGCTTCGATAGCCTGTCGCAATTCCTGTCGCGTGAAGGCCTCGGCTGGCGCGGGGTAGGCGACCGCTTCGAAGACGTCGCCTTGCGGGAAATAGGCCTTCTGCGACAGGAACAGCTTGCTGGCCGAGGGCATCTCGATGCGACCGTCGCCATGGTCCCAGCCGCCGGCCATCGCCTTGAGCAGAGTGGTCTTGCCGAGCCCCGACTGCCCGCGCAGCCACACTGCTTCGCCGGCGCCGATATCGAGGCGCGGTAGCGGCAGCAGCTCGCGCCCCTCCGGTGTCCGCAGCGTGAGCTTGTGCACATGCAGTCCGCCGGACGACGCCTCTTGGACGATGCCCGAAGCACGGCCGCGCACCGCCTCGGTCGCGGCGAGGAAGCCATCGAGACGGGAAGACGCGGCGACGAGGTTCGACAGCGGCTTGTAGGAGAAGATGAACCAGGACAGCGTGGTGACGACGTTGGAAAACGCCATGGCGATCTGCATCAGGCCGCCAAGCGCAATGCTGCCGGCGAGAAAGCCGGGCAGGGCAACGAACAGCGGGATGCGCAGCACCGTGTGCGAATAGGGAAAGGTGAAGCAGCCGAGCAGGAATTCGCGGCCCGCCATCTTGCGCCAGTTCTGTGCGATGCCGTCGAAGCGGCGGTCGAGCCCGGTGCGCTCGACGTTCTCGCCACCCATCAACGCGATCTCGTCGGCCGACTGGCGGATGCGCGCCATGGCGAAGCGGAAATCGCCTTCGCGCTTCTGCTGCGTGTAGAACAGCGATTTCAGCGGCCGGCCGAGCAGATGCGTCAGCCCGCTCGACAGCGCGACATAAATGAACGCCGCCCAGACCATGTAACGCGGGATCGAGACGTCGAAACCGAACAGCGAGAAGTTGAGCGCGAAGGTCGACAGCCCCCACAGCAGCGCGAGAAAGGAGAAGATACCGACGATCTTGGTGATCAGCTCGATGCCTTCGTCGAGGATACCCTTGACGAACAGGCCGCAATCGTCGGCGATGCGCTGGTCGGGATTGTCGACCTCGCGCGGGCAGTCGCCCTGGGTCAGTCGCCAATAGGCGCGGTCGGCGAACCACGAGCCGAGGGCTGCCTCGGTCAGTGACCTGCGCCACCTGTATGCAACATTTTCTGCAGGTAATCTGCCGTCAGTGAGCGCACCGAATTGGCTGCGACGATGCCGGCAAAGATCCAGATCTGCCAGACCGCCGCCTTGGCGTCGACCTTTTCCAGCGCACCGTAGAATTCCGAGGTCCAGCTCACCAGCCTGATGGTGAAATAGATGCCGGCCAGTTGCAGCGCGATGACCGCGGTGAGGTAGACGAGGCTCGTCTTGCCACCCTTGCCGGCAATGCAGAGCTTGAGCAGGCGAACGAACTGCCTGAGGACGTTGGTCACCGCGATGGCCTTTCATGCAAGACGCAGGGGCAACGTGCCCTGCGTCGGATCGCTGTCGATCTGGCTCAGAAGCGCACCGTTGCGCCGAGCTTGAAGGTGCGGCCTGGCGCCACCTGCATTTCCGGATTGTTGGCGTTGGCCACCGGCCCCGAGATCACGTTGGTGACGCCAGTGAGGGTGTTGGGGAAATAGCGGCGGTCAAAGATGTTCTGGATGCCGAAGTCGACATCGACATTTTCGGTCGGCTTCCAGCGGGCATAGGCGTCGAACACAGCATAACCGCCCGGCTTGAAGGCGTTGGGGTCGGCGCGTTCGGTGACGCCATGGGCGAAGGTGGCGACCAGCTCCGTTTCGAGGTTCCAGTCGGGGACAAGGTAACGCCCGCCCAGCACCGCGGTGAGCGGTACCGCACCGTCGAAGGCCGTTTCGGCAGCACTTGCCGAAATCCGCTGCGTGCCCTTCTGGTAGGAGATCGAGCCGTTCAGGTAGAGGTTTTCGTAGACCTCGTACTCGCCGCCGAACTCGATGCCCCAGACCTTCACGTCCTCGACATTGTCTGAGGTGTAGTGGTTCGGCCTGCCCGGAACCTCCTGCAGAGAGCGGATGAAATCCTTGTAGTCGGCATAGAAGGCCGTGAGGCTGAAGTAGCCCTTGTCGAGCTCGCCACGAATGCCGGCCTCATAGCTGCGCACGGATTCAGGCTTCAGGTTCGGATTGGGAATCAGGACGGATGGCGGAGACGTAAAAAGATTGTCCGACGACACGAACAACTGCTGCGACGTCGGCATCTTGAAGCCTTCGCCATAGCCGGCATAGAGCGTATAGGTGTCGTTCAGCTCATACATCGCGCTGATCCGCTTGATCAGCTTGGTCTCGTCGATCTTCTTGGGCTCGAAGCCGGGCTTCGGCTTGTAGTCGGCGTCGCCGGTGGGATCGATGGAATAGTGCGCCAGGCGCGCGCCTGGGGTGATGGTCAGCCGGTCGTCGAACAGCTTGATCTCATCCTGAAGGTAGATGTCGGCGCGGACGGTGTCGACCTTCGGGAAGTTGAAGCCCTGGTTGTTGGCGGTGGTCGTGGTGCCAGCTGTCAGGTTGTTGGTGATGTTGTAGCCGTCATAGTTGCTGTTGGTCAGATCGCCGTCGAAACCATAGGTCAGCTTGTGCGACAGGCCGCCTAGTTCGAAGGACGAGTTGGCCTGCACGTCGGCCTCGAGGAAATCCTCGCCATAATTGCGGACCTGGATGTTCTGCTGGCGGCGTGTCGGGTAGGTGCGCAGCTGGTTGCTGTAGGTGTCGCGTTTCTGCGGCGAATAGGAGATCTGCCACTTGATCTCGTCGAGCCACGGCGCGTCGACCTTCCAGTCGTGCGAGATGGCGAGCCTGTAGCGCTCCATCTCCAGCTCGCGCTGCCAGCTGGTGTTGACGTACGTTGACCCCGCAGACGAGTCATACATCTGCTGGATCGTCGTGTTGCGGTTGAACCACTCGCCGGTCAGCTTGACCTCGTGATCCTGGGTCGGGTTCCACTGCAGCTTCATCAAGCCGTTGAAGGCGTCGGTGTCGGCGGGGAACGCCTTGTTGCACGGCCAGATCGCCTGGCGTGGACAGCCCCACGGGCCGCCATCGGCGCGGCTGTTGCTGAAATCGCCTTCCGACGCCCCGAGATGACCGAAGCTGCCGAGGAACTTGAAGTCGCCGGATTCAGCCGCCGCACTCACCTGCTTGCGGAATGAATCGTCGTAGCTGTCATAGGCGGTCTTCATCTCGACCGCCCATGGCTTCGAGACGTTGAGCAAGTCGTCGGGGTCGAGCGTGCGGAAGGCAACCGCGCCACCCAGCGCATCGGCGCCCTGGAGCACCGAGTTCGGACCGCGCACGATCTCGGCGCTGCGCATGTTGAAGGGGTCGACGAAGTCGCGACTGCCGTCGATGATCTGCTCCTGGATGCGGCTGCCGTCGACGGTCATCTGGACGCGGTTGCCGCCCATGGCGCGGATGTTGAAGCCTGTGAGCTGGCCGAACGGATTGGTCAGCGATGTCGTGCGCGAGACGGTGATGCCCGGCTCGTAGCGAACCATGTCCTGGATGTCGCGGACGACATGGCGCTGCAGCGTCTCGCGGTCGATGACCGACACCGACATTGGAATGTCGAGCACCTTGCCGGTGGTGCGCGCCGAGGTGATGACGAGCCTGTCGAGCACGATGCGCTCTTCATTGCTCAGCAACGGCTTGACTTCCTCTGCCTTCTTGGCCGGGGACGGCGTGGTTGCCGTCTGGGCGCTGGCGATGCCCGCCGATTGCAGCAACAGCAGCGAAACGCCGGCCAGAAGCATTTGCGACCGCGAACCGCGGCCGGTCTGAACGTTAGACATGACAGCCCCCTCGAAAAATCTGGAAAAGCTGGCTGTCCGCGAACGAAGGGCTGGCATAATTTAATATGAGTCTGTGACTCAAGATTGATGGCTGTATAATGGGTCCTGCGCTGTGTGCAAGCCGGGTGATGCGCGGCGCGACACCTGGCCTCACCCAGAACAGACACATGCCGCCGCCGCCCAGCTACCGCTTGCGAGGATTTGGAAGACTTGTTTCGCGCGTTGTTCCGCGTGGTGGGTGATTTTCGCCGAAGCGTTTCATGAAAATATGACTGTTACTGTCATATTATTTGACAGGAAAGCGCGAATGACCTAGCGAACCCGTCCCTGTTGTTCGAGCGGCGTCGGGTAGGCAATGAAATTTCGAGAGAAACTGAACGCCTTGCGCAAGATACCGCTCGGCGACTGGCGGATACTGATGCGGATCATGGGCATCTACCGCCGAAAATTTTTTCTTGCCATTGCGCTTTCGCTGGCCGGAATCGTGCTTTCGGTGACGGTTCCGATCCTTTCGCAGAAGATCGTCGATAGCGTCATGGTCGGCAAGGACGGTTGGGCAGCGACCCAGTTCGCCGCCATCGCCATCGTGGCGGCGGTTATCAGGCACATGACCTCACGCTGGCATAACTCGCTGATCAATGATGTGGACGCAAGGTTCACCACCCGGCTGTCGAGACGCATCTACTTCCGCCTCATGCGCATCCCCTATGAGAGTTCGGCATCCGCGGGCGGCAGCACGATCAACCTGCTCAATGAATCCCAGCGTGTCGCCAGCTTCATGCTGAGCGCCGCGCCGAATTTCTTCCTCACCATTTTGGGTGCTGCCGTCTCGTTCGCCGTGGCGCTGTACTACGACTATCTCATCTGCCTGCTGGCCTTTGTCGTTGCCCTGATCTTCGCCGTCTTTGCCCGCAAGACCAATGCCCAGCTGGGCGAGGCGAGCCGCAGCTCGTTCCGCCTCAACGGCGCCCTGCAGGGGGCGACCGCTGAAACGGTAGGCAACATCCGCGGCATCAAGTCGAATGCGGTGGAGCGCTTCTTCATCGGGCGCTGGTCCGCGAAGTCGGCCGAAGCCATCAAGGCGCGATGGCACATACTCGACCTCTCGCACTCCTATTCGTTCACGCTTGGCCTGCTGAGCGAGATCCTGACGCTGCTCGTCGTCCTCGTCGGCTGCTGGCGCATCCTGCGCGGCGATCTCACCATCGGTGGCCTGCTTGCGCTGCAGCTGCTCGTCACCCGGGCGACCATGCCGATGCTGACCAGTGCCGGCATCCTGATCCAGTTCCATTCGGTGAGCGCCACCGTCTCGGCCCTCGCGGCTTTCCTCAAGCGCCAGCCGGAACGCGCCATCGTTGCCCCGGCGCTTCGTGCTGCTGATTTCGGCCCGATCGCGATCGAGGATCTGACCTTCCGCTATCCCGAGGCGACGGCTGCGGCGCTCAACGGTGTCAGCCTGGTACTGCCGGTGACGGGCGTCGTCGCGATCGTCGGCCGCAATGGCTCCGGCAAGTCCAGCCTGCTGCGCGTGCTTTTGGGACTGGAGCGCGATTATGCCGGCAGGGTGGCAATCGGCGGCATCGACGTTCGCGCCTACAATCCGCGCTGGCTGCGCGGCCGCATCGGTGTTGTCGACCAGGAGACGTCGCTGTTTTCGGGTACCATCCGCGAGAACCTTCAGGCGTCGCTGCCGCGCCCGCTTCGCGACGACGAGATCGACAAGGCGCTGGCGTTTTCCTCTGCCGACAAGTTCACCGCCGGCCTGGCCAAAGGCATCGACACCGAACTGGTCCAGGCAGGGCAGAACCTCTCCGGCGGCCAGCGCCAGCGCCTGGCGATTTCGCGCGCCGTGCTGCGCGATCCGCACATCGCCGTTTTCGACGAACCGACCTCGGCGCTCGACGCCGAATCGGCGATGGCGCTCGAGCGTGAGCTGCTGGCCTTCGGCCGCGACCGCCTCGTCATCATTGTCACGCATCATCTCTTTTCGGCGCGTTCGGCCGACATGATCGTCGTGCTCGACGATAGCAGGATCGTCGGCACCGGCAGCCATGAGGCTCTGACTGCCGAATGCCCGGTCTATCAGGCGCTGTGGCGCGACTACGTCAGGGATTGATCGGCCGCCGGCGTTGACCTGTCGACGAGGTGGAAATGATTCTTCCACCTGTTGACACGACACCGGGCAGTCATACTACATGTAGACATCGTGGTCTTTCGAGTTGATTCCAGCTCGGGAGCTAAGAGGGAAGCCGGTGCGCGATTTCGCAATGCCGGCGCTGCCCCCGCAACTGTAAGCAGTGAGTTGCTGTCGCGTAGTGCCACTGGCGCCAATGGGCGCTGGGAAGGCCAGACAGCGGCAATGACCTGCGAGCCAGGAGACCTGCCGCGATCGAGTCTGAACGTCCACGGGCGGGGTGTCCGGTGGTGCGCTTGCGTTCTGCCGGCTTGCGCCGGTCGAAATCCAGCATGCGTCCGCTTGAGGCCTTTCGCCCCCAAACCATCGGGGAAGATGATGCCGGCGACCTCTACTCTTCTATCAAGCGCAACCGACAGCGTTCCGTCCGCTCTCAGCCAGGGTTCCGAGACCGCGTCCGAACCTGGCTACCGTGTCATCCGGCGCAACGGCGCGGTGACGCCGTTCGATGCGACCAAGATCACTGTGGCGCTGACCAAGGCATTTCTCGCCACCGAGGGTTCGGTGGCCGCCGGTTCGCGCCGCGTCCACGACGTCGTCGAGGAACTGGCCGGCCAGGTGTTCGCCGCGCTGACCAGGCGGGCAGATAGCGGCCGCACCTTCCACATCGAGGAAATCCAGGACCAGGTCGAACTGGCGCTGATGCGCTCCGAGCATCACAAGGTCGCCCGCGCCTATGTGCTCTACCGCGAGGAACGTGCCCGCGAACGCGCTGCCGCCAAGGTCACGTCGGTCGAGGTCGCCGCACCGCCGCTCCAGGTCAAGGCCGATGACGGCGGCCTGGCACCGCTGAACGAGACGCGACTGGCCCGCATTGTCGACGAGGCCTGCAGCGGGCTCGAGGCCGTCTCAGCGGATGCGATCCTGGCCGAGACAAGGCGCAATCTCTATGACGGCATCACCGCCGACGAGCTTTCGCTGGCGCCGATCCTGGCCGCCCGTACGCTTGTCGAAACCGAACCGAACTACGCCTTCGTCAGCGCCCGGTTGTTGCTGGACCGGTTGCGGCGCGAGGCACTGAGCTTCGTCTCGGCCAGGTCTGAGCAGGCCACCCAGGCCGAAATGACCCAGCGCTATGCCACCTATTTCCCCGCCTTCATCGCCACCGGCATCAAGGCCGAATTGATCGACCCCGAACTTGGCCGTTTCGACCTTGCCAGGCTCAGTGCCGCGCTAAAGCCCGAGCGCGACCTGCAGTTCCAGTATCTGGGTCTGCAGACGCTCTATGACCGCTATTTCCTGCACAGCAAAGGCAAGCGTTTCGAACTGCCGCAGGCCTTTTTCATGCGCGTGGCTATGGGCCTGGCAGGCCGCGAGATCGACCGCGAGAGCCGCGCCATCGAGTTCTATGATCTTTTGTCGTCCTTCGATTTCATGGCCTCGACGCCAACGCTGTTCAACTCCGGCACGCTGCGCCCGCAATTGTCGTCCTGTTTCCTCACCACCGTCGCCGACGATCTCGACGGCATCTTCAAGGCGGTGAAGGACAATGCGCTGTTGGCCAAATATTCCGGCGGGCTCGGCAATGACTGGACCCCGGTGCGCGGCCTCGGCGCCCACATCAAGGGTACCAATGGCGAGAGCCAGGGTGTGGTGCCGTTCCTCAAGGTTGCCAACGACACGGCTATCGCCGTCAATCAGGGCGGCAAGCGCAAGGGTGCTGTCTGCGCCTATCTCGAGACCTGGCACGTCGATATCGAGGAGTTCCTCGACCTCAGGAAGAACACCGGCGACGACCGCCGCCGCACCCACGACATGAACACCGCCAACTGGGTGCCGGACCTGTTCATGGAGCGCGTCGAGGCCGATGGCGTGTGGACGCTGTTTTCGCCCGACGAGGCGTCCGACCTGCACGATCTCTATGGCACGGCGTTCAAGGCGGCCTACGAAAGCTACGAGGCCAAGGCTCTGGCTGGTGGCATCAAGGTGTTCCGCACGGTCAGGGCGCTCGACCTGTGGCGCAAGATGCTGACCATGCTGTTCGAAACCGGGCATCCGTGGATCACCTTCAAGGACCCGTGCAACATCCGCTCGCCGCAGGGCCACATCGGCGTCGTGCATTCGTCGAACCTCTGCACCGAGATCACCCTCAACACTTCGAAGGACGAGGTCGCCGTCTGCAATCTCGGTTCGGTCAATCTTGCCAATCATATCGCAGCCGAGGGGCTCGACATCGACCGTCTGGCGCGCACCGTGAAGACGGCGATGCGCATGCTCGACAATGTCATCGACATCAATTTCTACACCATCCCCGAAGCCAGGCGCTCCAACCTGCAGCATCGTCCTGTCGGCCTCGGCCTGATGGGATTCCAGGATGCACTTCAGGCGCTGAAGATCCCCTATGCGTCAGACGCTGCCGTGGCCTTCGCCGACGCCAGCATGGAGGCGATCTCCTACAACGCGATTTCGGCGTCCTGCGACCTTGCCGCCGAACGCGGGCGTTATCCGAGCTTTGACGGTTCGCTGTGGTCGAAGGGCATCCTGCCGATCGATTCCATCGACCTCTTGGCCAAGGCGCGCCCCGGTGTCGACATGGACGGCGCCTCGACGCTCGACTGGGATGCCTTGCGCAAGCGCGTCAGGAAGACAGGTATGCGCAACTCCAACACCATGGCGATCGCGCCGACTGCGACCATCTCCAACATTTGCGGTGTCGCGCAGTCGATCGAGCCGGCCTACCAGAACCTGTTCGTCAAATCGAACATGTCCGGCGACTTCACCGTGGTCAACGCAGCACTGGTGCATGAGCTGAAGGCGCGCGGCCTGTGGGACGAGGTCATGGTCTCCGACCTCAAATATTTCGACGGCTCGATCGGCCGGATCGACCGCATCCCCGACGACCTCAAGGCGCTCTTCGCTACCGCCTTCGAGATCGACAGTGCCTGGCTGATCGAGGCCGCGTCGCGTCGGCAGAAATGGATCGACCAGGCCCAGTCGCTCAACCTCTACATCGCCGATCCAAGCGGCAAGAAGCTCGACGCGCTCTACCGCCTGGCATGGAACAAGGGCCTGAAGACGACCTACTATTTGCGCTCGCGCTCGGCCTCGCATGTCGAGAAGTCGACGCTGAAGGGCACCGACGGCAAGCTCAATTCCGTCTCCGCTGTCGCTGTTGCAGCGTCAGTCCCAATCATCGTCAACGCCGATGTCGCATGGGGCAAGGCCTGCGCCATCGACGATCCCGAATGTGAAGCCTGTCAGTAAGCGGCGATCAGGAAAAGGAACAACAAGATGCTCGACTGGTCCGAACCAAAGGCTGCCGCTGCAACCATCCACCCCGCCTTCACAGGCGACGTCCCGCTTGCCGATGCCACGGGGCTGGGTGTGATCGAACGCGGCGGTGGCCGCGTCCGCGTCGACGACAAGCGCATGATCAACGCCCGTGCCGACGTGAACCAGCTTCTGCCGCTCAAATACCGCTGGGCCTGGGAGAAATATCTCGCCGGCTGCAACAATCACTGGATGCCGACCGAAGTGTCGATGCAGGCCGACATCGGCCTGTGGAAGTCGAAGGATGGGCTGACCGACGACGAACGGCGCATGATCAAGCGCAATCTCGGCTTCTTCGCCGCGTCGGAGAGCCTGGTTGCCAACAACATCGTGCTGGCCATCTACCGCCATCTGACCAATCCGGAATGCCGGCAATATCTGCTGCGCCAGGCATTCGAGGAGGCGGTGCACACCCACACCTTCCAGTACATCGTGGAGAGCCTCAGCCTGGACGAAGGCGAGCTGTTCAACATGTACCGCGAGGTGCCCTCGATCACCGACAAGGCGGCATGGGCGCTGAAGCACACACAGCATCTCGACGATCCGGATTTCAGGACCGGCACGCCTGAAGCCGACCAGGCCTTCCTGCGCGACCTCGTCGCTTTCTACGTCATCTTCGAGGGCATGTGGTTCTACACCGGTTTCGCCCAGATATTGTCCTTGGGCCGGCGCAACAAGATGGTCGGCATTGCCGAGCAGTACCAGTACATCCTGCGGGACGAGTCGATCCATCTGAACTTCGGCATCGACGTCATCAACCAGATCAAGCACGAGAACCCGCATCTGTGGACGCCGGCGTTCCAGGATGAGATCCGTGGCATGATCCGCACGGCTGCTGAGCTCGAGGCCTCCTATGGCCGCGATACGATGCCGCGCGGTTTCCTTGGCCTCAATGCAGCGCTTTGCGAAACCTATATGCACTTCATCGCCAACCGGCGCTGCGCCCAACTCGGCCTGCCGCCGGTCTTCGCCGAAGTCGAGAACCCATTCCCGTGGATGTCCGAGGCGATGGATTTGAAGAAGGAGAAGAACTTCTTCGAGACCCGTGTCATCGAATACCAGAATGGTGGAGCACTGGCATGGGACTGACCTGGAACCGTCCCACCATTGCATCGGTCATGCCCGAACCCGAACAGGTGTTCCTGGCTTGGCTGGTCGCGCAGCCTGAAGGCGGCAACCTCCACGAGGCCGCCTCGCGGCAGGCCACTCGGCTCGCCGAATATGGTGGCAGGCATCCGGGGCCGCGCCGGCTCAGGCAATTGTTCCTGGACCTTGCCGCCGAACTCAGCGGCGGCAGGGCCATGCCGTCATGAAGCGAAGGATTCTTGTCATCGGCATCGGTGCGGGCAATCCCGACTATGTCACGATCCAGGCTGTCGATGCGCTCAACCGGGTCAACGTCTTCTTCATCCCCGACAAGGGTATCGAGAAGGACGGGCTGGCGCGGGTCAGGCGCGAGATCTGCGAACGCTTCATCCGCGACCAGAGCTATCGCACCGTCGCGTTCGAGGTGCCTCGCCGCAGGCCGGCGGCGGAGGACTACGGCACCGCCGTCGCAGATTGGCATGACGCTGTCGAAGGCGTCTACCAACAGCTGCTCATGGAGGAACTCGAGGAAGACGAGTGCGGCGCGTTCCTCGTCTGGGGCGATCCGACGCTTTACGACAGCACCCTGCGCATCCTCGACCGGCTGCAGGCCAAGGGCGGCTTCGAACTCGAATATGATGTCATTCCGGGTATCACCAGCGTCCAGGCGCTTGCCGCCCGGCACAAGGTCACGCTGAACAGGATCGGCCAGTCGATCGCCATCACCACCGGTCGCAAGCTTGCGGAGGGTTTTCCCAACAATGCCGACAGCGTCGTCGTCATGCTCGACGGCGAAGGTGCCTTCGCCGGTGTCGATGGTGATCTCGACATCTGGTGGGGCGCCTATGTCGGCACGCCGGATGAAATCCTGGTGTCGGGCAAGTTGCGCGAGGTCGTCGGCGACATCGAGCGCATCCGCAAACAGGCGCGCGAGCAAAATGGCTGGATCATGGACACCTATCTGCTGAAGCAGCCGGACTAGCCGGCAGGCTGGTCGTGTTGCGCGTGGTCGCAAATGCGACAACGACACACTCGACATATTGACATAAAGATGTCTTTATGTGACCTGACGGCTTTGTCGCCGAAAGGATGAAAAGTGTCGCAAAACGCCACCTCGCTCGACGCCCTGTTTGGGTCGGTTGCCGCCAAGCCAGACGGTTCGGAGGTGATGGCAGCGCTGAAAGCGGCGGCGCGCGAGCGCATCCTGATTCTCGATGGCGCGATGGGTACCCAGATCCAGGGGCTCGGCTTCGACGAGGACCATTTCCGCGGCGACAAATTCACCGGTTGCGCCTGCCATCAGCAGGGCAACAACGACCTCTTGATCCTGTCGCAGCCCAAGGCGATCGAGGAGATTCACTACAAATACGCCATCGCCGGCGCCGACATCATCGAGACCAACACCTTTTCGTCGACCTCCATCGCCCAGGCCGACTACGGCATGGAGGACATGGTCTATGAGCTCAATCGCGACGGCGCGCGGCTGGTCCGCCGCGCCGTCGTCCGGGCGCAGCAGGAAGACGGCAAGCGCCGCTTTGTCGCCGGCGCGCTCGGGCCGACCAACCGCACCGCCTCGATCTCGCCTGACGTCAACAATCCCGGCTACCGCGCCGTCACCTTCGACGATTTGCGCATCGCTTACGGCGAACAGCTGCGTGGCCTGATCGACGGCGGCGCCGACATCATCCTGATCGAGACCATCTTCGACACGCTCAACGCCAAGGCGGCGATCTTTGCCTGCGACGAGATCTTCATCGAAAAGGGCGTGCGCCTGCCGGTGATGATTTCGGGCACCATCACCGACCTGTCCGGCCGCACATTGTCCGGCCAGACGCCGTCGGCCTTCTGGAATTCGGTCCGCCATGCCGATCCGTTCACGGTCGGCCTCAACTGCGCGCTTGGTGCGGCCGCCATGCGCCCGCATCTGGCCGAACTGTCCGATGTCGCCGAGACCTTCATCTGCGCCTATCCCAATGCCGGCCTGCCCAACGCCTTCGGCCAGTATGACGAGAGCCCCGAATTCATGGCCTCCCAGGTCGAGGAATTCGCGCGCGAGGGTTTCATCAACATTGTCGGCGGCTGCTGCGGCTCGACGCCTGAGCACATCCGCGCCATCGCGCAGGCTGTCGCCAAATATCCACCGCGCCAGGTGCCGGAGCTCAAGCCGCAGATGCGCCTGTCGGGCCTCGAGCCGTTCACGCTCACCGACGAGATCCCCTTCGTCAATGTCGGCGAGCGCACCAACGTCACCGGCTCGGCCAAGTTCCGCAAGCTGATCACATCAGGCGACTATGCCGCCGCCCTCGACGTCGCCCGCGACCAGGTCGTCAATGGCGCGCAGATCATCGACATCAACATGGACGAGGGCCTGATCGACTCGAAGAAGGCGATGGTCGAGTACCTCAATCTGATCGCCGCCGAACCCGACATCGCGCGCGTGCCCGTCATGATCGACAGCTCCAAATGGGAGGTGATCGAGGCCGGGCTGAAATGCGTCCAGGGCAAACCGATCGTCAATTCGATCTCGATGAAGGAAGGCGAGGAAGCCTTCCTGCATCATGCCCGGCTGTGCCGGGCCTATGGCGCTGCCGTCGTCGTCATGGCATTCGACGAGCAGGGTCAGGCCGACACCAAGGCGCGCAAGGTCGAGATCTGCACCCGCGCCTACAAGCTCTTGACCGAGCAAGCCGGCTTCGCGCCCGAGGACATCATCTTCGATCCCAACATCTTCGCTGTCGCCACCGGCATCGAGGAGCACGACAATTACGGTGTCGACTTCATCGAGGCGACGCGGGAAATCACCCAGACCTTGCCGCATGTCCATGTCTCGGGCGGCGTGTCGAACCTGTCGTTCTCGTTCCGCGGCAACGAGCCGGTGCGAGAGGCGATGCACGCCGTGTTCCTGTATCACTGCATCCAGGCCGGCATGGACATGGGCATCGTCAATGCCGGCCAGCTCGCCGTCTATGAATCGATCGACCCGGAGCTGCGCGAGGCCTGTGAGGACGTCGTGCTCAACCGCCTGCCCAAGGCCGGCGGCACCGCCACCGAAAGGCTGCTGGACATTGCCGAGCGCTTCAAGGGCGCGGCCGGCAAGGAAGCAAAGGAGCGCGATCTCGCCTGGCGCGACTGGCCGGTCGAGAGCCGTATCAGCCACGCGCTGGTCAATGGCATCACCGAATTCATCGACGCCGACACCGACGAGGCGCGGCTGCAGGCCGAGCGTCCGTTGCATGTCATCGAAGGCCCGCTGATGGCCGGCATGAATGTCGTCGGCGATCTGTTCGGTGCCGGCAAGATGTTCCTGCCGCAGGTCGTCAAGTCGGCCCGTGTCATGAAGCAGGCGGTGGCCGGCTTGCTGCCACATATGGAGGCGGAGAAGGCGGCCAACGCCGCCAATGGGATCGACAATGGCGAACGCCAGACTGCCGGCAAGATTCTGATGGCGACGGTGAAGGGCGACGTCCATGACATCGGCAAGAACATCGTCGGCGTCGTGCTGGCCTGCAACAACTACGAGATCATCGATCTCGGCGTCATGGTGCCGGCAACCAAGATCCTCCAGGTTGCCAAAGACGAGAAGGTAGACATCATTGGCCTGTCCGGCCTGATCACGCCCTCGCTCGACGAAATGGCGCATGTCGCCGCCGAAATGGAGCGCGAGGGGTTCGACATTCCGCTGCTGATCGGCGGCGCCACCACGAGTCGTGTCCACACCGCGGTGAAGATCCATCCGCGCTACAGCGCCGGCCAGACAGTCTACGTCACCGATGCCAGCCGCGCTGTTGGCGTGGTGTCCAACCTGCTGTCCCCTGAGGCCAAGGGCGGCTACGTTGAACAGGTGCAAGCCGAATATCAGAAGGTCGCCGACGCCCATCACCGCGCCGAAGCTGACAAGCAGCGATTGCCGTTGGCCAAGGCGCGTGCCAATGCGCACAAGGTCGACTGGTCATCTTATGCGCCGCCGAAGCCAACCTTCCTCGGCACCAGGGTGTTCGAAGCCTGGGACCTGGCCGAACTGGCCCGCTACATCGACTGGACGCCGTTCTTCCAGACCTGGGAACTCAAGGGCCGTTACCCCAAGATCCTCGAGGACGAGAAGCAGGGCGCCGCGGCGCGCCAGCTGTTCGACGACGCGCAGGCGATGCTCCGCAAGATCATCGACGAGAAGTGGTTCGCGCCCAAGGCCGTCATCGGCTTCTGGCCGGCCAATTCGGTCGGCGACGACGTCAGGCTGTTCACCGACGAGGCACGCAGCGAGGAGCTTGCCACCTTCTTCACCCTGCGCCAGCAGCTGACCAAGCGCGACGGCAAGGCCAATGTCGCACTGGCCGACTTCATCGCTCCCGCCGACGGCGGCAAGCCGGATTATCTCGGCGGCTTCGTGGTCACTGCAGGCATCGAGGAAGTGGCGATCGCCGAGCGCTTCGAACGCGCCAATGACGACTACTCCTCGATCATGGTCAAGGCGCTGGCCGACCGTTTCGCAGAGGCCTTCGCTGAACGCATGCACGAGAAGGTGCGCAAGGAGTTCTGGGGCTACGCGCCTGATGAAAACCTCGCGCCCGACGACCTGATCGGCGAGCCCTATCGCGGCATCCGTCCGGCGCCGGGCTATCCCGCCCAGCCAGACCACACCGAAAAGGTGACCTTGTTCCGCCTGCTCGATGCCGAGAAAACCGCCGGCGTCAGCCTCACCGAAAGCATGGCGATGTGGCCGGGCTCGTCGGTCTCCGGCATCTATCTCGCCCACCCCGAGAGTTATTATTTCGGCGTCGCCAAGGTCGAGCGCGACCAGGTCGAGGATTATGCGCGGCGCAAGGGCATGACCATCGCCGAGGTCGAGCGCTGGCTCGGGCCGATCCTCAACTATGTGCCGGCATCGTTCGCCGAAGCGGCCGAATAGCAACACGATGACATCACATGGGCTCTGTCGCCTTTGCGCTGAGCCCGTGTCGTTTTCATGCTCGTGCCCGGCCACCAATCCGTGGTCTGATCCGGTCATGTTCAAGGTGCTGCTTCGAGTGTGAGACGAAGCGGAGAATTGGGAAGCCGGTGAGAAGCCGGCGCTGCCCCCGCAACGGTGGCGGAGTTATTGTTTCGACGGGAGACCACTGGGCCAGCCGGCCTGGGAAGGTGTCGAGACAGTCCGAAAGGACAGCTCCGAAGCCCGGAAACCAGCCTTGAACCTGACAGAACTCGACTGATCGCGGTGGGCGGTCAAGAGGCGGATCGTTGCTGCACGGACCTCTGCGTCCGCCGGCTGGCGTTCTTCCCAAATCAAGCCACCCGTTCAGTCCTTGGTGCGAGGACAGGACATGGATGCGAAGAACGAAATGCTGAAGCTGCTGCGCGGACGCCGCGACGGGTTCAGCCTGGCACAGCCCTTTTACACCGACCCGGATTTCTACCGGCTCGACCTCGAGCTGATCTGGTACCGCGACTGGCTGTTTGTCGGCCATGACTGCGAACTGGCCAAGCCGGGCAGCTTCTTCACCGTCCAGGTCGGCGACTATCCCGTCGTGCTCGTCCGCGACCAGAAGGGTGAGCTGCGCGCCTTCCACAATTCCTGCCGCCACCGCGGCAGCCGCGTCTGCACCACGGACAAAGGTACGGCGGCCAAGCTCGTCTGTCCTTACCACCAGTGGACCTACGAACTCGACGGACGCCTGCTGTTTGCGCGCCAGATGGCGGAAGGTTTCGACAAGAGCCAGTTCGGCCTGAAGCCGGTCGCCTGCGAATCCGTCGGCGGCTACATCTTCATCTGCCTCGCCGACGAGCCCGCCGACTTCGCGCCGATGCGGGCCATGGTCGAGCCGTACCTGCTGCCGCACCGGCTGCGCGAAGCCAAGGTCGCCTTCGAAAGCACAATCGTCGAGAAGGGAAACTGGAAGCTGGTCTGGGAAAACAACCGCGAGTGTTACCACTGCGCCGGCAATCACCCTGAGCTGTGCAAGACCTTTCCCGAGGCGCCGAACGTTACCGGCGTCAATGGCGCCGAAAGCGATCCCGAAATGCTGGCGCACTGGGCAAAGTGCGAGGCGGTGGGGTTGCCGAGCAAGTTCCGCATCGATGCCGGCGGCCAGTACAGGGCGACACGCGCGCCACTGCTGCGTGACGCGGTGAGCTACACCATGTCGGGCAAGCGCGCAGTGCGGAAAAACCTCTCCGACAGCGTCTCGGCCGACAGGATCGGCACGCTGCTGCTCTATCATTATCCGACAACCTGGAACCATGTGCTCGGCGACCATGCCGTCACCTTCCGCGTGCTGCCGATCAGCGCCACGGAAACGGCCGTCACCACCAAATGGCTGGTTCACAAGGATGCCGTCGAAGGCGTCGACTACGACCTGGCCGAACTGACCCATGTCTGGACCGAGACCAACGACCAGGACCGCCGCATCGTCGAGGAAAATGCCTTCGGCATCAAATCGCCGGCCTACGAGCCCGGGCCTTATTCGGAGGAACACGAGGGCGGCGTCATGCAGTTCATCGAATGGTACGTCGGCTTCATCGAACCGCGGCTGGCCGACGGTGGCAAGCCGGTCCTGCGAAACGTCGCCTGACCGGGAGAAGGGCATGAACGCGATGACCGAGCTTGGCCTTTACCGCAACCTCGACGAAATGGCGCCCTGGAACGACCGGCTCCAGGTGCTGGAGGTCATCGGCGTCACCGACGAGGCGCCCGACGTCAGGACCTTCACCTTCCGCTCCGACAACCAGACCTGGTTCCGCTACAAGCCGGGCCAGTTCGTGACGCTCGAACTGCCGGCCGAACCGGCACCCGTCATGCGCACCTACACGCTGTCGTCCAGCCCGTCGCGGCCGTTCTCCATCGCCGTCACCGTCAAGGCGCAGGCGGGCAGCGTCGGCACACGCTGGATGTTCGACCATCTGAAGCCGGGCGTCCGCATCAAGGCCTATGGCCCTTCAGGCGACTTCTCGCTGCACCAGCATCCGGCCGCCAAATATCTGTTCGTCTCGGCCGGGTCCGGCATCACGCCGATGATGTCGATGCTGCGCTGGCTCAACGACTGCGCGCCGTGGACGGACGTTGCCTTCGTCAACTGCGCGCGCCGTCCGGAAGAAATCATCTTCCGGAAGGAGCTCGAACTGCTGGGCACACACATGCCCGGACTGTCGCTCGGTTTCATGATCGAGGAGCGGTCGAGCCGCGAAGGCTGGTTCGGCCATATGGGCCGCATCGATGCGGTGCGACTGCCGTTGCTGTCGCCCGACTTCCGCGAGCGTGAGGTGTTCTGCTGCGGCCCAGATCCCTTCATGCGCGCCGTGCGCGGCATGCTCGAGTCTTCCGGCTTCGACATGTCCCGCTACCATCAGGAAAGCTTTGCCGCACCTGCCGTCGAGGAGGTCCCCGCGCCGTTCTCGACGCCGGGCGGGGACAGCGAGACTGTGCCGGATGCCGTCCTGCCGGTTCGTTTCGCGTTGTCTGATGTCGACGCCGACTGCCTCTCGGGCCAGACCGTGCTGCAGACGGCGCGTGCTTCGGGCGTGCGTATTCCGGCGGCCTGCGAGTTCGGCCTATGCGGCACCTGCAAGGTCAGGAAGCTCTCCGGCGAGGTCGAGATGAGCCACAATGGCGGCATCCTCGACCACGAGATCGACGATGGCTTCATCCTTGCCTGCTGTTCGAAGCCGCTGTCGGCGATCGAGGTCGAGGCGTAGCGCAAGTCAGGAAAACCGTGCAGCGGTTTCCGTCCGGAGTTGGGAAAAGTCAGCGGTGGTGCAGCACCAGCGGCGCGCCGCCGACGTCGATGACGTCCATGCCGTAGCCGAAGACGCGGGCCAGCATGTCGGGCTGCAGCACCTCCGCCGGCGATCCGTCGGCGACGACGCACCCCGATTTCATTGCAACGATCCGGTCGGCATAGACGGCGGCGTGATTGATGTCGTGCAGCACGACGATGACGGTGCGTTTGTCGTTGTCGGCGGCCGCGCGCAGGTCACGCATCAACTGGCGGGCAAACAGCATGTCGAGATTGTTCAGCGGTTCGTCCAGCAGCATGTAGTCGGTGCCCTGGCAGAAGGCCATGGCGACCATGGCGCGCTGGCGCTGGCCGCCCGACAGATTGTCGAGGAAGCGGTCGGCGAGATCCATCAGGCCGAACTGCTGCAAGGCCGCCTCAATCAGCTTCATGTCGTTTGCGTCGATTCGCCCGCGCTGGTGCGGAAAGCGGCCGAAGCCGACGAGTTCGCGCACCTTGAGCCGGCTTGCCACCGCCGGGTCCTGGCGCAATATGGCGAGCGTCCTGGCCAGCTGGCGGCTTGGCGTCGTGTCGACCGGCAGGCCGTCGACCGAGATCGATCCGCTCTGCAGCGGCTGCAGCCGGGCGATCAGCGACAACAGGCTCGACTTGCCGGCGCCGTTGGGCCCGACCAGCGCCGTCACCCCACCCTTGGGCATGGTCAGCGACACATCCTCCAGGATTTGCGTGTCGCCGAGGCGCAACGAAACATTCTTGATCTCGATCATCGCTTGCTCGTTGTGATCAGCATGGCCAGGAAGACGAGGCCCCCCACGAATTCGATGACGACGCCGAGCGTCGCGGCACCGCCCAGAAGGTGCTGCAGCACCATCTGGCCGCCAAGCAGCACGATGACGGCGGTCAGCATCGCCGCCGGCAGCAACAGGTGATGGCGGCGGCTATCGACGATGCGCTCGGCCAGCGCCACCACCAGAAGCCCGAAGAAGGTTACCGGCCCGACCAGCGCCGTCGACACCGCAACCAGGGCAGCCACCAAAAGCAGCAGCCCGGTCAGCGCCTTGGTCCATGACACGCCAAGCCCGGTGGCACTGTCGGCGCCCAGGGCGACGATGTCGAGCAGGTGGCGCTGGCGCCAGAGGATGATGGCGGCAATCGTCGTCACCACCAGGCCGATGACGACCAGGTCCGGCCGTACCGTGTTGAAGTCGGCGTAACTCGAACCTTGGACGACGGCGAATTCGTTCGGGTCGATCAGCCGCGCGATAAGCGAGGCGAGGCTGCGGAAAAGCACGCCGAGCACGACGCCGGTCAGCAGCAGCAGGCCGATGTCGAACCGCCGCCGCAGCATTGGCAGGAACAGTACCAGCGCCATGACCATCATCAGGCCGGCCTCGCCGGCGAATTTCAGGCGCGGGTCGAGCGCGACGTAACCGACGCTGCCGAGCGCCAGCACCAGCGCCATCTGGCCGAACAGGTAAAGCGCGTCGAGCCCCATGATCTGCGGCGTCAGCACCCGGTTTGCGGTCACCGTCTGGAACACCACCGTCGAGATGGCGATTGCCACGCCGACCTGAATCAGCGTCACCAGCCGCACGGCGCGCAGTTCGAGCGCGAAGGCGATGTCGCCGCGCAGGCCGATGGTCATGAAGGCAATCACCGCGATCAGGGCCGCGACAGCCATTGTCAGGAGACGTTTGTCAGGCACGCTGCGCCCGCCCGAACAGGATCCACAGGAACAGCCCCGAACCGACGACGCCGAGCACGGTACCGACAGGAATTTCGTAGGGGTAGCGGATGACGCGGCTGACGACGTCACAGGCCAGCAGGAGTGTAGCGCCGGTGACGGCGACCCAAGGCAGGGCGCTCTTCAGATTGTCGCCCATCAGGCGCGAAACGAGATTGGGTACCACCAGTCCGACGAAAGGGATCATGCCGACGACGACGACGGCCAGCGACGAGATCACCGCCACCATGACCAGGCCGAGCTGGACGATGCGTTGGTAGTTGAGGCCGAGCCCGAGGCTGACCTCGCGCCCCATCGCGGCGATGGTCAGCCGGTCGGCGACCCACCAGGCCAGCGCCACCATGGCAGCCGTGATCCACAGCAGCTCGTAGCGTCCGCGCAGCACGCCGGAGAACTCGCCATTGGTCCAGACGTCGACATATTGCAAAAGGTCGGTCTGCCAGGCGATGAACGTCACCGCAGCCCCGATGACGCCGCCATAGACGAGGCCAAACAGCGGGATGAGAAAGGGCTGCGTCGGCGGCAGCCGATGCGCGATGCCAAGGAAGATCGACGTGCCGGCAAGTGCGGTCACGCTGGCGCCCAGCGTCTTCATCGCGATCGAGGCGGTCGGAAACAGCAAGGTCACGGCAAGCACGCCGAGCGCGGCGCTCTGGCCGGTGCCGGTGGTGATCGGCTCGACGAAGCGGTTGCGCACCAGGATCTGCAGCACCAGCCCCGCAATCGCCAGGCCGGCGCCGGTCAGCACCACGGCCACGGTTCGCGGAAGGCGGCTGACCAAAAGAAGCTGCAGTGCGCCAGCGTCGGTGAACACGCTGCCCATCGGCAGATCATCGACGCCGATGCTCAAGCTGACGGCAAAAAGCCCGACGAGCCCGGCGGCGACGAGCAGCCGGGCGTTGGGCAACGCTGCCATCACTTGGCCTTGGCGAAGGCTTGCTCGATAGTGGACAGCACGCGATGCGTCGACTGCACGCCACCGGCGGCGATGTAGAAGTCGGGCGACGGCAGGAAGATCACCTGGCCCTTCTTCCATGCGGTCGTCTGGGCCACCAGCTCGTTGTCGAGCGTTGCCTTGGCGCCCTGGTCGTTCGAGCCGATCGCCGCGGCGCGGTCGAGCACCAGCAGCCAGTCCGGGTTGGTCTTGCTGATGAATTCGAACGAGATCGCCTCGCCATGCGTTGCCGCCTCGACGTCGGCGACAGCCGGCTCCAGGTCGAGCGTCTTGTGCACCCAGCCGAAGCGCGAGCCGGGGCCGTAGGCGGAGATCTTCGGGCCGTTGGTCATCAGGATCAGCGCCTTGCCCTTGCCCTTGACGGCCTGCCTTGCGGCTTCGACCGCGGCGTCCAGCTCCTTGGCGGCAGCGGCTGCTTCGTCAGGTTTGGCAAACAGCTCGCCATAGGCGGCGAGGCGCGCCTTGGCCTGGGTCACCAGGTCGTCGCCGTCCATCGTCATGTCGATCGTCGGCGCCACGCGCGACGTCGCCTCGACCTGCGTCGACGAACGGCCGCCGACGATCACCAGGTCGGGAGCGAGCGCATTCAGCGCCTCGAGGTCTGGCTCGAATAGCGTGCCGACGACGGTAGCGCTCTTGGCGACGCCGGCGAGTTCCGGCACGAACAGCTTGTCGGGGATGCCGGCCGGCTGGATGCCGAGGCGGTTCAGCGTATCGATCGCGGCGATGTCATAGACGGCGACCTTGGCCGGCACCTTGTCGATGGTCTTGGGGCCGGTTGCGGTGGTGATCTCGACTGCAAGGGCGGGTGCGGTGGCAATAGCAAGTGCCGCCGAAAGAGTGGCCAGCAGGCGAACAAACTTCATCTGTTATCTCCGTCCTTGTCGGTGGGCGTTGGTTGGATAAAACCTTCGCCAAATACTCTTCTTTTGCGCATATCAGAAGCTGCCGGTGCGCAGCAAGACTTCGTTGGGGCTTTTCAGACGCTTGATTGCTTGTCGGTCCCTGCGCAGGACATTGAAGCAATCATTGCCGAACCATTCGAGCGAGGCCTCGAGAGTGGGGTCGTCGCGCAGCTCTGCAAGGAAGCGCCGATAGTCGACCTTGCCGTCGAACAGCGGCGTCATGCCTTCGCGGCTGCCGGCTGCAGCATAGACATTAGCCGGCTCGAAGACCCTGAGATCGGCGCGCGAGCGCACATTCTTGAGATGGTAATGGCGGATATGGGGACGCATCGCTGAATGCGCAGCGACGGGGTCATCGCCGCCTTCCCAGACATGCAGCGTGTCAAAATTGATCTTGAACGCCGGATGGTCGACCTCGGCGACCAGCCTGAGCGTCGAGGCGCCGCAATCGGCCAGCGTGCCGGGATGCGTTTCGGCCAAAAGTTCTAGGTCGAAATCCGCGGCCATCCCGGCAACCTCGTGCAGCCGCGCGGTGAGGATACGCCTGACCTCGGCCGGGGTATCCCGGCTGCCGCGGCTGCCGGCAAAGGTGCGGATCTTGCCCGCCCGCCAATGCCGGGCGAGGCGGCACAGGTCGACGGTCTTCTTGCGCAGCGTCTCGGCGTCGCCGTCGAGCGGCAGGTAGTCGCTGACCATCGGGACATAGAGCCCTTGCCCGGCCAGCCAGTCGGCGTCGCATTGCGGCTGGTAGGCCAGGTTACGCGCATGCGCGCCCCACAGCTCGATGCCCTGGAAGTCGTTGGCCCCAGCCCATCTGGCGATGTCCTCGAGCGAGACGAGATGATGGCGGAAGGTGATGGTGCAGAGCGAGATTTTCATTCGGCTGCTCCGAGCAATTCGGCGGGAAGTGTGTGGGGAATGCCCTTTGTGGCGCACCAGGCCTGGAAGACCTCGCCGAGCCTGGCCTTGATCCGCCTTTCGAGCCCGTCCAGTGTGTCGAGCCGTAGCCAGACGTCGTCGGCGAGGCTGCGGTCCCGGGTTTGGGCCAGCTTCATGACGGCGTAGTGCAGCGTCTTGAAGTCCTGGATCACCCGCTCGATCTCGTCGCACCAATGGTCGAAATCGGCATTGGCCAGCTTCATCTCGCGCCAGAAGAAGGCAAAGCCGTGCTCATAGGCATATTTGCGGATCGAGATGACAGGCACCTCGCGCAGTGCCGCACCAAGATCGGCGAGCTTGACGCCGCCCCTGCCGTCGAGATGGGCTGAAACGATGCGACGCACGCCGTCGACCAGCGGATTGTGGTCGGGCTGGTAGCAGGCAAGGAAGAAGTCGCGCAGGTCGGTTGCGGCGGGCACGCGCGCTTCCAGCCGGTCGAAGATGTAGCCGCCGCCGACGGTTGGCTGGCGGATGGCGTGGATGACCTTGTCGCGGGCGATCTGACCTTCCCAGCGGAAGTCGGGATCGTTGACCTGCCAGATCTTCGGATCGTCGGTCTTCTCGATCATCAGATAATGCGGGAAGGGGTTCTGGTTGAACTTGTTCTCCCGCTCCGGCAGGTGGAACAGGTCCAGCATCACCATCAGATATTCGCTGTCGCGCTTGCGCTCGAGCAGGTCGAGCATGACGACGATGTTCTGGTCCTTCGACCGTGCCGGGTCGTACCAACAATGCATGCCGACGCCGTAGAGCCGCTGGTACCAGGCGCGGAAGAAATCGTGGTTGATCGACTTGTCGTGATAGGCGAGCTGCCAGCGCTCGTTGATGGCGAAGCCGGCGTCCCAGACACTGAAATAGAACGGCCGCTGGTCGATGCCGGAGCGCTTCAGCGCGTCGCAGACGCTGCTGACGAAGCAATGCACCTTGATGTCGATATAGTCCTCGCCATGCACGCCTTCACCGGCCGGCGCGGAGCGCTCTGCAGCGACACTCGCCTCGCCGGTGAACAGCTGCGCCAGCTCGCGTACCGTCTCGATGTCCTGGCGGTTGATTGCTTCCTCCGGCGCGGCCAGGCCGAACTCGAGCTCCAGGCTGAGGAAGATCTCGAGAATCAGCACCGAGTCGAGATAGAGGTCCTCGTTGAGCCGTGCCTCGGGTCCGAAACGCTCGACATGGGCGTGCTTCATGTGATCGTGCAGCACTGTGCCGATCGCTTCGATCACCTGTTCGGTGTTCATCACGCGACCTCCCTCGCCACTGCCGTGAACTGGCCGGCGGCATGCTGGGCCGCCACCTCGCGGCGGCTGATCTTGCCGTTGGCCTGGCGTGGTATCGCGTCGACCTGAACGATCTCCATCGGCAGCTGGTGACTGGCGAGGTTCTGGGCGCACCATTGCCGCACGACGGCCCCCTCCAGCCGCTCGGTGGCGCTGAACAGCAGGCCGACCCGCTCGCCGGCCAGCGTATCGGCCTTGCGGAAAGCGACGGCGTCGGTGATGGCGGGCATAGACATCACCACGTCCTCGACCTCGCGCGGATAGACGTTGAGGCCGGAGACATTGATGGTGTCGTCGAGCCGGGAGACAAACACCAGCATGCCATCAGGCCTGTAGTAGCCGAGGTCGCGGGTAGCGACGGCGCCATTCGGGCCGCTGACGACAATTTCGGATGGCGCGACCGCGCTGTTGCTGCAGGTGACAAGGTGATGCGGTAGGACGAAGCCCATGTAGGCCGCGTCGGTGACATCGGGGTTGACCGCGATGCAGCCGGTTTCCGAGCAGCCATATTGCTGGAACAGATGCGTGGTGCGTGCCCGGATGCGGGCGAACCACGGCTCAGGCAGCACCGTGCCGGAGGTCATCGCCGCGAACAGCTTCTCGCCCTCGGGCATCAGCCGGGCCAGCGTGTGCAGCACCGCCGGCGACGAATAGAGCAATGGCCGCTCGATACCGCGCAGGGTCCTGAGCAGGTATTTCGGATTGCCGGCATCGACGATGACGGGCGTCCGGCCGCGCTTCAGGGCGACGAGGATGCCGCAGATCAGCCCGTAGGAATGCGTCGTCGGGCAGGCGATGACCGGCGTCATCTCCTCCGGCTTGCGGAAGGTCGCGACATAGCTTGCCACCTCGGCGTCGATCTCGGCCCAGCCGCGGGCGATGCATTTCGGCGCGCCCGTCGTGCCCGAGCTCATCTGCAGGAGCTGACCGGTGGCGCCTGGCGGGGTTTCGCTCGACAGCGTCTCGGCGTCGAGGCTGTTGAAATAGAGCGCGTGGCAGTCCGCCGCGACGGCCAGGCGGCGTGCCGCGGCATGCGGCGTTGCCGGATGGATAGGGAAGACGCTGGCGCCGATGTTGCGGATGGCGAAGAACAGCGCCAGCCAGGCCGCCGTGTCGCTGAAACAGACGGCATAGCGCCCGTTCGGGTCAAGTCCGGCCCGGTCGGCGCTCTGCGCCAACATCTGCTCGAACGTCTGTCGGTCATAGTACCTGTCGTCGATCTGGAACATCGATTTTCCTTCAGGTGTCGGGGGTGGAGAGGGGGTTGGGAACGGCGTGGCTCGAACGGCCGGTGTTCAGCTTGCGGGCGAGCAGGGCTTCAGCCGTCAATGTCGGCCGCCTGAGCCCGAGCTGGTCCTGGCGCGCGCCAAGCCCGTGGGTGGCAGCATAGTCGGTCAGCATCCGCCGAACGGTTTTCCAGAAGTCGGATTCATGCAGCCCATAGAACGTCTGCAACAGGTGCGAGACCTCGGCCAGGTTGAAGATGAACAGCGCATCCGTCACCAATTCGCCGAGCGTCTCGACATCTTCCATCCAGTAATACTGATTGGGCAGCGCTGCGCTGTAGGCCGGGTCGAGCGCCAGGAAGTCGGGCGCCTTATGTGGCTCGCGCAGGAAGCCGGGCACATATTCGACACTGTCGTGGAAGTCGCGCAGCACCAGCCGCACCGGCCAGCCGTCGCGATGGACGAGCACCATGTTCTGACCATGCGCTTCGGTGGCGATGCCGTGTCCGACGAGCAGGTGCCAGACCGGCAGCACAGCGACTTGCAACAATTGCTCCAGCCAGTTGCGGAAGCCGTGGCGGTGCACCCACGCGTCGATGAAGGGACTCCCGTCATGCTCGACAGCCATCAGTGCGTTGAACGGCACGGCCTGTTCCCCGTCGGCCAGCGTCGAGGTGACGCTGCGGCGCCAGATCGCCGCCAGCTGGCCGGCCAGCGGCCCGTCGCGGCCGGCAATGATGCCGGCATATTCGCCGAGCACGACAAGCGGATAGGTCGTCTTGAACAGCGGATCGCCGGCGACGATGTCACCGAGCCAGCGCGAGATCACTGGTGCCGTGCACACGGAATGCGGCTCGATCGTCCTGAGCGACGACGAGTTGCGCATGTTCATCGACAGTTTGACATTGGCAGCGTCCGGACGATCTGCGTTGAGCAAGGTCCGGATCGACTGGCTCGCAATGTAGCGGTCGCCGGCAAAGCCGGCGAAATGCGCCGTGCCGTCCGCCAGCCATGGCGAAAGCAGCGTCTCCCGCAGCAACTGCCACTGCCAGGGGTGCAGCGGCAGCAGCGCGAAGTCGTCCCAGCTCGCGCCGAGCTCGGCGCGGCGCCGGTTGATCGCGGCAAAGGTCTCAGCGCCGAGTTCGTCGCGCCAGAATGTCATCTCGTCGCCGGGCAGGCGCTGTCCCATTTCGTTTCGCCGCACCAGCAGCCAGGCGAGCTGGAAGCTGTTGCCGGCTTCGGGGCCGAAATCGCGGTGATCGCTTTCGCTGAACCCCGACCGTGCCTTGAAGCACGGGTGGTAGGCATGGCCCTCGTGCAGCGCGCCTTCGAGCGCAGCGAAGCCAAGGTCGCTGCGCGTGCCATAGGGCAGGTTGCATTCGTTCCAGCTGCAATGCGCGACCGTGCTGTACAACTCGCCCAACAGCCGGCGCTTGTCTTCCGCCGATGCCGGCAGGCTTGCCACCAACTCGTCGAGTGTCGCAGCGTGCCACGCGCCGTCGCGGCTCTCGCTCTCGATCGAGCCAGCCGAAAGGCGGATGCGACCGAACGCGCCTTTCACACCGGTGCAACGAAACCGTTTTGCACCATGCGACCACGCGAAGATCTGCTGGGCAGCGTCACCGGTTACCGTCGTCTCGACGAGCTCTTCATACAGCACGGCCTCGACAAGCTGCCTGACCACGCGCTCATCAGGGCGGCCGGGCAGGTCAAGAGGCAAGGGCACTGCCGTCTCCGTGATAGAGTCCGGTCATGGCGGCGAAGAGCGGGTTGGTCTGGCGGGCATAGAGCGACCGCTCGTTGCTGGTCTGCAGCTCGTCGACGTCGAACAGCCGCGTCATCAGGTTGGCCTTGAACGCCACAGTCGGGCGGTCGAGTACGCCGCGGACGAAATCGCGCCCGACGCCCGATGTCGTCCGCGACAGCACCTCCAGCCGGTCCCGCAGCATGTTCAGCAGGACCTCCTCCTCGACCAGGCCGTCATGGCCCATGCGGGCGATGACCGAGAAGATCTGGTTGACGATCAGATAGTAGGCGAAGCGGTCCTGGATATCGCGGTCGTCGTAATAGAGCGAGGCGATCTCCGCCGCCTCCGGTACATACTGGCTGAGGCGGGCGCGATGGCGTTTCGACAGGTAGAAGCCCTGATTGTCGCGATAATAACCCGTGCTCGGATAGCCCTCGGCGACGTCGATCAGGCTGTTCTGCTGGTGCGCCTCGAGTGCCAGGCCGAAATCGTCATAGAGGCAGACCAGCGGGTCGAGCGCGCAGTCGAGATAGCGCTGGAACCAGTACCGGCAGACAAGCTCCTGATGTGTGCCATCCCTGAGACAGAGCCTGCGGATGATGCGTTCGAGCCGCGACTGTTCGCCTGGCAAAGGTTCGGCCGTGAGGGCTGCGATGGTGATCTTGCCGCGCCCCTTGCAGGCGACGTACGGGTTCTCGCGCAGGATCACCTCGAAGCCGCTTTCGGAGCGACCGGGCAGGTCGAGCGTGATGTAGGCCGGATCGGAAATGATTCTGAAGCGGCCGTCGCCGCCGCCGATGCCTGCCCGCTGCACGAGCTTGGCCATGGCAACGCCGGCCTCCAGCTCCTTGCGGCTGTTGACCCTGAGCGAGTTGGTGATCCGCACCGGGAGCGAGAATTTCAGCATCCACGGCAGGTCCTGGTTGTAGATCGTGCGCACGGAGGACGTTGCGGTGAATGCCGGGCCGGCCGGACCAATGAGGCGCAGCTTGCCCGATGCCTGCAGTCCGCGAATGCCGTCATCGAGCAACAGCGCTTCGGCCTGCAGCGGATGCATCGGCAGCAGCATCTCACCACGCCGCGTCTCGATCTCGCCGGGACCTGCCAGCGACGCGACGATCTCGGGCGCGGATTGGCTGGCCGCGGACTTGTGGCTGACGATGGAGGCGTCGGCGGCGAAATAGACGAGCTGGAAATTGCCGCGCAGCTCAGGCGCATAGCTCGGCTCCTGCCAGGAGGTCATGCCTTGCCGGCTCTTCGGCGTCGGGTGCAGCGAGTGGCCGAACACCAGCGACTGCTCCGCCGCGATGAAGCTGTCGTCGTCATCGTGGTAGGCGCGATGTGCCTCGATGTAGCGCAGCGTCTGCTGGTAGCTCTGCAGCGCCCGCCCGAGCAGTTCGAGTTCGCAGCCGCGCATCGCATCGCCGCGCTCGTCATGCAGCTGCCTGTAGGCCTCCTGCAACAAAAGCTGGAGTGCGGCGAAGGGCTCGACATTGCGCCAGCCCCCTTCCGTCGCCCGGCGCTGCCAGACCTGTCCGAAGCGGTGCGGGCCGCAGAGCGAGTGCGACCGAAGCTCGGCGCGCAGCACCAGCTGCTGTGCTGCCAGAACCAGTTCGATGCAGTCGATGGGGTCTTCCGGTCCGACCCTGTGTTGGGTCACCCTGCCGGGCGAGATTTCGCGGACATAGCAGTTGGCGAAATTCTGGAACGTTGCGTGTTCGGCAACCTGCCGCAGCGTGAGCTTCATCTGTCGTCACCACATGGTTTGACCGATAGAGTCCCTTGCAGCAGCTAGGTATCTGACGGATTTTCTCGGGAACGTAGGCGCTGCCTGGCGCCTCAGGCACTCCACGCGATGCTGCGTTCCGGCTCGCGGAAGGCGAAGCGGACGAGGTGGTCGTCGATGACGGCCTTGGTCCGCGCCAACTGATCGGCGTCGGGCGCATCCACTTCGATCGCTAGGCCAGTGACATCGGCCTTCATCACGGCATGGCCGAACGGGAAATGGCATTCGCCATGTCCGTCGCCATGGCTCACCTCGATCTTATGGGCAAAATGCTTGCACAGCTGGGTCAGGTACTTCACGCCATGCGCAGTCTCGAACCGTCCTGTCGATTGGAACATGATCTCTCCGTCCGTGCTTCAGTTGAAATGGCCACGGACAACGCCCGTGGCCATCAGGGTCAGAACTTGGCCGTCGCGCTCAGCCGGAATGATCGGCCCGGCTCCAGCAACGGCTTCACCGTGACGAACTCCTGTCCATATGTGGCCCGGCCGGCATAGTTCTCGTCGAACAGGTTCTTCACCTCACCGCGGAAGGTCAGGTTCGGATGCGACTCCGGCTGGTACTCGACGAAGACGTTGACCACCTCGTGCCCCTCGATCCGCTTCGAGCCCTTCGGCAACTTGTCGTAGTCAAGGGCGATCTCGACGTCGCCGCCAACGGTTACGCCCCAGTCGTCGAAACGGTGTACGGCGGCGAGCGTGAAAATCTGGCCGACCGGGGTCGCTAGGTAGTTGCCGAGGTAAGAATCCGCCGGTCCACCGTCGATGGTCACGTCGATGTTGACATATTTGACGCTGAGATTCCCTGCACCCCAGTCATAACCACCGCCGAGCGAGAAGCCCTGTGAGCGGACATCATGTGCCTCGATGGCTCGTCCGGGAGCCCAGTAGGCGGTGCGCGCGTCGTAGATGTCGGTACGAAAGATGCCGCCCTCAAGGGTGAAGCCTTCATAGGTCGCGACCAGTCCTGCGGTGAAGTTGTCCGATGTCACCGGCTTCGGACCGTCGCCGTAGTTCCACTTCGGATTGAAGTTGAAATTCTCGGCCAGCGGCACCCCGGCCCAGATATGCGAATATCCGGCCTTGGCAGTGAGGAATTCGGGAACGAGGTCATATTCGCCCGAGATGTTGCCACTCAGACCGGCATTGGTCCATTCCTGTCCCGTCGTTCCCTCGAACCACTGGTTGTCGCCGCGTGCGCCGAATGACAGCCGCGCCCGCTCCCATGGCTCCAGCCGGGCCTGAGCGTAGAGGCCGACATTGCTGGCATGCTCGGTGGACGAATCTTCCTTGGCGTCCAGATCGGCGGTGTCCTTGTAGAAATCGAAGCCGGCGGTGATGCTGCCCATGTCGAGCGCGAAGCGATTTTCTGCCTTGCCGTTAAGGCTCTCGGTCTTGCCGATACCGGTATAAGTGGCTGAAACGGTGCTCGGTGCCACGGGCCTCGGATAGATGAGCGTCTCCACGGTCGCGCTCGTGTAGGCGATCACCACTTTCGGATCCCACCATCCTTCGGGAGAATCGTCAGTGAACGTGAAGACGGTGCTGCTGCGGTCTAGCGTATAGTCGCGGATCTTCGGCTCCCAGTACTTGGGAGGATCGAGTTCGCCCATGTTGGCGCGGAACGGCCGGGGGGCGTCGTCGCGCAGCTGTTCGTGGCTCAGCTCGAAGCGATAGCCGTTTTCCGCCTGGTAGGCGACCTTGCCGATGCCGCTCAACAGATTGGCGCTGGTCCCGCCGACCTCACTGCCATTGCCGGCGGTGTAGTTGTCGCCCTTGGCGAAGTTCAGATAGCCGAAGAACTCCAAGCCGTCCTTCATGCCATATGCGGCGAGACCGACAGTCGAGGTCTCGCTGTTGAAGTCGTAGGTGCCGGTGACCAGGCCGCCGAGGCTCTTGCCCGGCTCGAGCAGGTCGCGCGCGTCCTTGGTCTCGTAGGCGATCGAGCCGCCGAGCGCGCCGGGGCCGGCATCGGCCGGGGCTACACCCGCGTCGATGCTGACGGCTTTGAGCAGTGAGGGGTCGATCAGGTTGGTCGCGTTGTGGTGGAAGACCTTGTTGTTCTGGCGGGCTCCGTCGACAGTAACTGCAAGATTGGTCTCTTCGATGCCTTGCACATAGACCTTTTGCGACATCGGAAGTGAGCTGCCGACCGCGACCTTGGGTTCGTTGGCGAACACTTCCTGCAGATCGGCAGGCGCCTTCTGCGCCAGATCCGCGGTGTTGATCTGCACATTGTTGACGCTGCCGCCGGAGCCCAGCGTGGTCACGTCGATGGTGTCGAGAACCACAGCGCCATTGGCCGAGACGCTAAGCCCGCCCGTAGCCGCGCTGGCGGAGGCCGACTGGACCGAAACCGTATTGGGCCCGGTGAAGCGGTAGTTGAGGCCACTGCCCGCGAGCAGGCGCTGCAGCGCCTGTTCCGGCGACAAGTTACCCGAGACGGCAGGGGCGGCTGCCCCTCCGACGTCAGCGGTTCCGAAGGCGATCTGCAGGCCGGTCTGCGCCGCCAGCTGCCTCAACGACTGGCCGAGCGACTGTGCCGGCAGGCTGATGCTCTGCGCGCGCGTCGCCGATTGTGCATGGGCAACACTCATCGCCGTGCCAGCCGTCAGCATACCGGCGCCAAGCGCCGTGCCCACAAGAAGCCGTGCCAGCAGGCGCCCCGACGCCCTGCTGCCAAAATCCATGTTGCCGTTGCCCATCGTGCTGGTCCCCAAAGGTCTGGCGCACGCATCCACCGCGCGCCCTCGATGGTGTGACGCGCGAACAGGCCAACTGCCTAAAGAGCCAGTTGCGATTTTTCTGAAATAAGTTGGATCGACTTCGTCGGGCTCAGGAGATGACGATGACGACGCCCGGAACCCGATGCACCGACATCCCTTGCGTCTGGGCCAGGGCCTCGATCGCGTCATGGGCGTCGCGCGTCAGGAACACGGCGCTGACAGGGCTCGCATCATGGGTGTGCGTAGCGATCACGAGGCGTTCGGGCACGTAGCGACCAAGCTCGCCGATGGCGCTGACGAAGGGCTTGCCCTCGAATACCACGCGGCCGCCACGCCAGGCGAGTTCGCTCTCGAGATTGACGTCGGCAACTGCGAGCGGCGCCTTGCCAGTGAGGTAGCGCGTCTGCTGGCCGGTGGCGAGCGACACGGTGTTGGCCGCATCGGCCTTGGCGCCGCCCGAGACGGAAATGCGTCCTGCCGATGCCGTGACCGTCACTTCGTCTGCGATGGAACGAACAGCATAGGTGCCTTCGACGGCATCGCTGTTGCCACCGAGGGCCGCAACACGGAACGGTGCGCGGGTATCGGGCCTGACCGAGAATTCGACTTCGCCCGAAAGCAGGTTCACCAGCCGCAGGCCCGGTCGGAAATCGACATCGACGGCGCTGTTGGTGTTGAGCAGCATGGTCGAGCCGTCGGGCAGGGTGGCAGACACTTGTTCGCCCGCGCCGGTTGCGAAGTCCGACCGCATCCAGGTCAGGACCCGCGGAGCAGCGACAGCCGCCGCCGAGGCGGCGACGGCGCCGCCAACGAGGAATTTGCGCCGGCTGACGGCCGACCGAGGCATTGGCATAGCAACCGGGGCGACATCCAGGCCGCTGCCGTCGACATTTTGCAGCAGCTGCCAGAATTCCTTTTCGCGGGCGAAGGCCCGCGCATGCCCCGGGGACTGGGCCCGCCAGGCGTTGAATCGGTCGAGATCCTGCCGGCTGACATTGCCGGCGCTTAGTCGAACGATCCAGTCGCGCGCATCGAGTGCGATGCCGCGGTCGATCTCGGATCCGTGTTGCCCTTTGCCCATCGCCAGTCACGCAAGCGGTGCCCATCGGTTCGGGCACACTAACCATCTTGCTATCATAGACACGCGAGATGGCACCACGCCTAAGCGTCACGGCAAAATAAATCTTGGAACAGGTCAGCCGTTGCTGTCGCGCAGCTCGGCCAGGCGCTCGACGACGCGGCGGATATGGTAGTAGACGGCCTCGTCGCTGATGCCGAGCTGGCGGGCGATCTCGCGGTGCGAGACGCCGTTGACCCGGTTCATTAGGAAGATGCGCCGGCTTCTCTCCGGCATCGTCTGCAATGCCTTGTCGACGGCGCGCAGCATGTCGCGACCCATGACGATGCGTTCGGGCGAGATCTCGTCCACCGACGTCGACAGAAGCTCATTGACCTCGGCGTCGATCTCGTTGCGCCGCTGCTGTTTGCGGAAGTGCCCGATGGCAGCATTCTTCGCCGCCTGCATGGTGAAGGCGGCGTGGTTGTCGATGGCGTCGTCATGACGGACGTTGGACAGCCTGATCCACGTGTCCTGAACGATGTCCTCGGAGGTCGCGCTGCAACCGACGCGGCCACGCGTCAGCGCCTCGATGCGCGGACGCAACGTCGCAAAGCTGGTCATCAGCCTGGTGAGTGTCATTTTTTCACTCTTGTTTGCACCAGTTCCGATCGCGCATGCCTGGGGGGCGGCCGCGACGGACGTTCGATAGGCCATCAAAAAAGTGCCTGCAACCCCAACACCTTAGGGAAAACACGGCACTGCCGGGGTTGCGGGCTAAAACCTTCCTATTTTTATCATGTTTAGTGTTTGATTCTGCTGAACTAACGGCGGCAGTCGCATCGCGGCCCGCATGAATTGTCGCAGTAAGAAAGTCTTACGGGTGTAGCAGAAACAACACACGATGCTTGCAGGCGCAAAGCGATCGCCAGCCGACCATGGAGGCCGGACGTGAACCACGAGGCGTTTCGATGAGGGACTGCACCTGACAGGGAGGCGCCCGTCAGCGCTTGAAGTCGATCGGGACAACGATCACTGACGGCACCGCCGGCGGCGGCGCCGGGATCGGCGAGGACCGGCGCACCAGGCTGACCGCAGCTTCGTCGAGGGCCGGGTCGCCAGACGAATTGATAAGTTTGACCGACAGCACGTCGCCGCCGGAATTGAACGAAAACTGAACTGCGGCAACGCCCCGGTTGCGCACGTTGCGCGGCTTGTGCCTGTTCAGATGGGCGAAGACGCGCGACTGCCAGCGCGCCGGCGACATTGCCTTGCCGCCGCCCTGGCCGGGTGCGGGCGCGCGCACGCTGTCGGAGTTCTGCGCCGACTTCTTCGCCGCGGCGCTCTGCTGCGACGGCTTCTTCTCGATCTTGGCTTCCTTGATCGGCTCGGGCTTCTTCTGCACCGGCTTCTTTTCGCGCACCGGCTTTTCCACCGGCTTCGGCTTCTTGATCTCGGGACGCGGTTCGGGGATCGCCATCGCCACTTCGGGCAGCGGTGCCTCGACGAGGTCGGGGATCACGTCCTCGATCGGCTCGGCCTCGGTGACTTCTTCCAGAGGCTCCGGCGTCAGCTCCGCGACCTGCTCGACCGGCTCGGTCACCGGCTCGACTGGATCGGGCGGAATGGTCTCGGTCATTTCCTCGACGTTTTCGGCCGCCGCACTGTCGACCATGTCGGTCGCGTCCTGCTCAACGGCTTCCGGGGCCATTGCCATCGGCGCGAGGTCGATCATCACGGCGGACTGCGCCTGCATGTCTTCCATCATCATTGGCGGTTGCTGGTTGAGATACCAGGCGCCGGCCATGTGGACGGAGAGGATGACGGCCGCCGCCGTCGACCACAGCAACGCCTCGCTGCGGCTGATGCCGCCGAAGCTTAACTGGTCATGCGTTGCAGCACTCATTGCACCTGCCCCTCGCTGACCGCAGGCGGAGTGGCCTGCACCTGCTCCAGCCCGACGAGCGCTATCTTGAGGTAGCCCGCGCCGCGCATCAGGTTCATCACTTCCATCAGCTCGCCATAGTCGACGCCGCGGTCGGCGCGCAGGAAGATGCGGGTTTCCTTGTCGGCCTTGGCGGCGGTATCGAGCTGCTGCTGGAAGGCGGTGCGGGCAACCGCGTCCTGGCCGATCGAGATGCTAAGGTCTTCCTTCAGCGTCACATAGAGCGGTTCTTCCGGGCGCGGCGTGGCGGTCGCGGTCGAGGCCGGTAGGTCGACATTGACGTCGACAGTGGCCAGTGGTGCTGCCACCATGAAGATGATCAAGAGCACCAGCATGACGTCGATGAACGGCGTCACGTTGATCTCGTGGTTTTCCTGGAGATCGTCCTCGTCAACGGATTGTCTGATGCCGCCGGCCATGGTCCCGACTCCTAGACAGCGACGGCGGGCGCGCCACGCCCGTTGCCGCGCATGGCTTCATTGGCCGGCAAGCGCTCACTGCGCTGTGGCTGGCGATCGAGATCGCGGCTGACCAGGCGCTGCACGCCTGCTGCGGCGTCTGCCAGGCCCTGGCGGTAACCGGTGATCGAACGCGCGAAGACGTTGTAGATCACCACCGCCGGAATGGCGGCGATCAGGCCGACGGCGGTTGCGAGAAGCGCTTCGGCGATGCCGGGAGCGACGACAGCGAGGTTGGTCGTCTGCGATTCCGAGATGCCGATGAACGAGTTCATGATGCCCCAGACGGTGCCGAACAGGCCGACGAAGGGTGCAGTCGAGCCGATCGTGGCGAGCACGCCGGTGCCGCGGCTGAGGCGGCGGCCGGCCTGCGCCTGAATGCGCATCAGCCTGGACTCGACGCGCTCCTTGATACCGGAGGCGTCGGCATGGCCGAATTCGTGGCCCGACATCTCGAGCTCGTCGACGGCGGCGCGAACAAGTACGCCGCCGATGCCGGCGCGTTCGCCGAGCGCCTGCGAGGCGTCGGCGAGCCTGCGGGCGTGCAGGATACCGCGCAGCGCCTTCTTCAGCCGCGCCTTGCTGGCGGCGATCTCGAGTGATTTGGCCAGCCACACGGTCCAGGTGATCAGCGAGGCGAAGGCAAGGCCGATCATCACGCCTTTGACCACCCAGTCGGCGGCCATGAACATGCCCCAGGGCGAGAGGTCGTGCGGCAACAGGCTCTTGGGAACGTCCGTGCCGGCAGGTGCACCGACGGTCGTGTCGATCGGCGCGGACACAGCAGGCTGCCCGGTTGCGGGCGCCGTGGCCGCCGGTGCGACTGTCGGCTCACGGGCAGCCTGGTCCGGTTGTGGTGCGACGTTGGTGCCTGGCTGCGGCAGGGCGTTGATACGTGGCTGCGTTGCTTCGGCTGGGGGGGCGGCCGCATTGGGAGCGTCGCCGGGCGCTGCCTGCGCTGCTGGGTGGGCGGTCGGCGTGGCGACGGGTGCCGTGGGCGCCACCTCAGCCGGCGCGGTCTGCTGGGCGAAAGCCGCGCCCGCGCTCAGAGTGATGTACAGCGCCGCTGCCATGATGCGTCCGGACCGATACTGAGCTTGCGACCCGAAAGCCGTCCCGGTGCTTGTGATGCCCCAGATGCTTCTCATGTCCGCAGTCTCCGATCGCACGCAAATGACTCAAAGGCAGGTGTCGTGCCGGGCCTCTAACATTGTTGACTTCTTTAATCAAGAAAAGCGCCCAAGAAACATGAGAATGACACACCAGAATTCATGCGTCGAGGACGAAGCGCGATCGAAGGGGCTGAGGCGCAGGGAAATCGGAGGCTCGGCTGACCGCCTTCGACGTTCGCACGAGCGCGCTGCGGCTTATCAATAAAGTTGGCGATAACCCATTTCTGGCCAGCGCCGAGGGCCGTTCGTAAGGTCCGGTCCATCGCAGGGCCTTGAGGCCCAGACAACAAGATCAGCATTGGCCGGCTAAAGGAGCGCTCCGATGGACATCCGCTCGAGCGATTTCACGCGACCGACACTCGAGCACCAGGGCACCACGCCGGTGTGGTGGCTGGTGCCGCCGCGCGAGATGCGGGACGAGACGCTGGGCGGCCATCTCGAACTGATCAGCGAGTTCGAGATCCGCGCCGGCGGAGAGGTCAACACCCACCACCACCCCACCTACGAGTTCTATTTCATGCTCTCCGGCCGGGCGCTGATGACCATCGAGGACGAGACCCGCGAGATCGGCCCCGGAGACCTGGTCAAGATTCCGCCCAATGCGCGGCACTCGATCAAGCCGGCGCACGAGCACAACGGCATCCGGGCGCTGGCCATGGCCTTCGGCGTCAAGGATGCGCCCGTCGTCGACTATTCGACCGACCCGGAAAGCTACTGACCCCTTTCACCCAGGCTGCGACCGCGACAATGACCATCACCCTTTATGCCGGGCTCGCCGGCGACACCGATCCCGGCCGCTTCATGAGTTCAGGCCTGCTGCGCAGCCGCGATGGCGGCGCCTGGGAGCGGATCGAGAAAGGCTATCCCGCCATACCGCAGACATTCGCCCTGCTCGCCGATCCCGGGCGTCCGGGCGAAGTATTCGCCGCCACGCAGGACGGCATCTTCCGCAGCACGAACTATGGCGACAGCTGGACCCGGCTCGACGCGCCGAAGCCGGACTTCGCAGTGTGGTCGCTGACCCGTCATCCGCATGAGCCGGACACGCTGTTTGCCGGCTACGAGCCGCCGGCGATCTTCAAGTCGACCGACAATGGCCGCAGCTGGCGTAGCCTCGACGTCTCAGTCGGCTACCCCGACATCACGGCCGGCATGCCAAGGCGCATCACCCGCATTGCCGTCGACCCCACCAATGCGGACAGGATCTACGCCAGCATCGAGATCGGCGGCCTGATCATGTCGGAGGACGGCGGCCGCAGCTGGCGCCAGGCGCTCGACGGGCTCTATGTCGTCGAGGATGCCGTCGACCTGCATTCGGTGCTTGTTGATGCCGAGGGCAAGGTGTCGGTGACGACACGTGTCGGCGCTTTCCAGAGCAGCGATCATGGCCGCCGCTGGCGCAAGCTGCCGGTGCCGGCACTGCGCGAAAAGGGCTCCTATTGCCGCGTCCTCGGCCAGGGCCCGGCTGACACGATCTATCTCGGCGCCGGCAACGATTTCGATGGCGACCTGGGCGACTTCTTCCGCTCGACGGATGGCGGCGCGAGCTTCCGGCGCCTTGATCTCGGCGCGCCCCTGAAGAGCACCGTCTTTGCCATGGCTGTCGACCCGACCGACCCGAAGCGGCTCGTCTGCTCGGACAAGTTCGGCCACGTCTTCCTGAGCGACGATGCCGGCGACAGCTGGCGTGCGCATCCGCTTCCCCGTGGCATCGGCCATGTCTTTTCCATCGCCATCGGCTGAGGGGCGCATCATGGCAAATCCGTTCAAACAGCGTCTGCAGCGGGACGAACCCGTCGTCGTCGTCAATCCCGACCATCCGTCGCCGGCGCTGACCGAGTTTCTCGGCCGCCTCGGCGTCGACGGCGTGTTTATCGATTGCGAGCATGGCACGGCCTCGATCCAGACCGTGCAGGACATGTGCCGCGCGGCGCGTGCCGCCGGCCTGCAGTCCATCGTCCGGCCGGAAGCCAATCTCGACCATCTGCTCACGCGTTACCTCGATGCCGGCGCCGGCGGCCTGATCGTGCCGCATGTCGATGATGCCGACAGCGCCCGCAGCATCGTCGCGGCCGTGCGCCGGGCCCGGCCGCAGAACCATGGCGATACCGTGGTGGTGGCGATGATCGAGTCCCTTGAAGCGGTCGACAACCTCGACGCCATCATCGCCGTCGAAGGCGTCGACGTGTTCTTCATGGGCCCCAACGACCTGTCGCACTCGATGGGCCTGAACGGCCAGACCCATCATCCCGACGTCAAGCGGCTCGTCCTGGACTGCGCCGCAAGGATTCGCGCCGCAGGCAAGGTGCCGGGCACGCTGGTGACGCGCGACACGGTCGCCACCTTCGTCCGCGGCGGCTGCCGCTTCCTCTACGAGCACGCCAACAACTTCCTGATCACCGGAGCCAACGATTTCCGGCACATAATGAAAGAGAGCAACACATGAGCAAGATTGAACGGCTGCGCCAGGGCGAGCGCATGTCGCAGATCGTCATCCATGGCGACACGGTCTATCTCGCCGGCCAGACGGCCACCGATCCGGTGCCGTCGGTCGCCGAGCAGACCCGTCAGATCCTCGCCAAGATCGACACCTATCTCACTGAGGCCGGCACCGACAAGTCGAAGATCCTGTCGGCCAACATCTGGCTCACCGACGTGGCCACCTTCGAGGAGATGAATGCGGTCTGGGACGCCTGGGTCGCCAAGGGCAATACGCCGGCGAGGGCAACAGTCGGCTCGCCGCTGGCGCGGCCGAAGAACCTGGTCGAAATCGCCGTCATCGCGGCGCGTTGAGCGCCGCGCCAAACCTCAACTGAAAACCCGGTCCGAACCGGCAAGCGCTTGCTCGACCTGTCGAGCGGGAATGCCGGCCTGCGGCCAGAGAAAACGGAAGAACTGCCATGTCACGTCAATTGGGAGTGGGGCTCTACGGGGCCGGAAATATTGTCCACGACGGCCATGCGCCGGCCGTTGCGGCGAGTGTCTCGACCAGGCTCGCCGCGGTTTGCGACATCGATGAGGCGCGCGCTCGGACGCTGGCCGACGCCTATGGCGGCGCCAACATCTACACCAGCCTGGACAAGATGCTCGCCGACCCGTCCGTCGACATCGTCATCATGGCGACGCCCAACAACCTGCATCGCCGCGATTTCGAGGCCTGCGCCCGTGCCGGCAAGCATGTGCTGTGCGAGAAGCCGCTGGCCGTCACCTATCCCGACGCGATCGCCATGGCCAGGATCGCCGAGGAGCACAAGATCGTGCTCAAGACCGGTTTCAACCAGCGCTACCTCAACCAGATCCGCATGGCCAAGCTCGCCATCGAGGCCGGCCTGATCGGCGAGGTGTTTTCCTTCCGCACGGTGTTCTCGGCGAAATGGGACAACTGGGTCGACGGCAGCAACTTCCGCTGGGATCTCGAACGGTCGGGCGGCGCCACCACCAACGACAACCTGATCCACCGCTTCGACATGCTGCGTTACCTGCTCGACGACGACTATGCCGAGGTCGTGGCCGATGTCAGCCATTGCGTCATCCCGCCTGTCGTCGACGACAACGTCCATCTGATGGTCCGTACCAACAAGGGCGCGCGCGGTTCCTTCATTGCCGACCGCTATTCGCCGGTGCTCGGCGACGCCACCGAACTCTACGGCACCAAGGGCTCGCTGTCGTTCTGGACCAATGCCGGCTCGCCCTTCTTCGACGTGCCGCTCGCCATCAACACCACCGTGCCGATGAACGAGCTGCCGGAGCCGATCCGCAAGGCCGTCTATCCGACCGCGCGCTCCAAGCAGAACCGCCATGCCTGGGATGGCTGGCTGTCGATCTGGCCGCCGCGCAACGAATGGGACACCTATGCCGAGCAGCTCGCCGGCATGGCCGAGGAAATCCTCTCCGGCACCCGCGACGGTATCGGCGCCACAGGCTTCGACGGCGCCCGCGCCACCGAGCTGGTCCATGCCGCCTACAGCTCGCAGATTGCCCGCGCCTGGGTGTCGCTGCCTTTGGCCGACAACGCGCCCTTCGCATTTCCCGATTTCGAGGGCCACGGCTCCGATGCCAAGGCGGGCCGGTCATGATCAGCGCCGGCTTCTACAGCACCTTCCTGCACCAGCTGCCCGTCACTGAGTTGGCGGGCAAGCTGTCGCAGGCCGGCTACAGCTCGGTCGAGCTCAATGGCGACCTGTGGAGCAACGGCTTCGTGCCGCATGTGACGCCGGCACTCGATGCGGCAGGCCGGGCCGAGGTCGCCCGCGCCATTTCGGCTGCCGGCATGAACATCTCGGCACTGAGCGCCTGCCTGCATCTCGCCAAGGAGACACAGGAAGAACGCCGCGCAGGCATCGACTATCTCAAGGCATCGGTAGACCTGGCGCGCGACATCGGCGCGCCGATGGTCTGGGTCTTTACCGGCCGCGCCTTCGGCGGCATCGACATCGCGATGGCGCGAAAGTACCTGGCCGCCGCCCTGGAGGAGGTCTGCGACCACGCCAGGGATCGCGGCGTCAAGTTCGGCATCGAAGGCTGCTCGATGCACATCGTCGCCAAATCAGACGAATATCTCGACCTGTTCAAGGCGATCCCCGGCTCTGATGTCCGCGTCGCTTTCGACCCGACCCATTTCCAGCTCCGCGGCGAGGATCCGGTCAGGGCGGCGGAGCTGCTGTTCGACCGCATCAGCAATCTCCACGTCAAGGATTCGGTCGGCCTCTATCCCGACTTCAAATGCGTGCCGCTCGGCACCGGCGAGGTCGACCTGAAGGCCGTCACCGACACCTTGAGGCGCCTTGGCTACGCTGGTTCCGCCTCGGTCGAATACGAATCACACCTGTTCGGCTGGGACATCCCGGCTGACGATGTCATCCGCGACAGCCGCGCCTTCCTGCGCGGCCTCGGCATCTGAGCGGGAGACGCCGATGTCGCGCTCGCCTATCGGTCCGTTCAAGGAGTTCGACGACTATGATGCGCTCGGCCTTGCCGACCTTGTGCGCCGGCGCGAGGTCAGCTCCCGCGAACTCGTCGAGACGTCGATCGCCCGCATCGAGGCGCTCGATGGGGTGCTGAATGCCGTCGTGATCCGCTGCTTCGACCAGGCGCTCAATCTTGCCGAGGCCACGCCGCCTGCCGGTCCTTTCGCGGGCGTTCCCTATCTCGCCAAAGACCTGCATACCTCCTGGGCCGGTGTTGCCTCGACAAACAGCATCTCGTCCTTTGCCGGCACCGTTTCCAAGTCGGATTCGCTGATCACTCAGCGGACCAAGAACGCCGGATTCATCCTGCTCGGCAAGACCAACGCGCCGGAATGGGGCTGGTCGCTGACCACAGAGTCGCCGATGCATGGCCCGGCGCGAAACCCCTGGGCCTTCGACAGGACGCCAGGCGGCTCGAGCGGCGGGGCGGCAGTGGCGGTCGCGGCGGGATATCTTCCGCTTGCTGACGCCGGCGACGGCGCGGGTTCCACCCGTGTGCCGGCGGCAATCAACGGGCTCGTCGGTCTCAAGCCGTCGCGCGGCCGGATTTCGCCGGGTCCGGAGGCCGCCGACTTCTGGTTCGGCGGCGGACAGTCCTCTTGCGTATCGAAGACCGTGCGCGACAGCGCGGCCATGCTCGACGCGTTGCAGGGCGGCTATCCGGGTGAGCCCTATTACATCAGGGAGCGCCCCTCGTTCCTCGACAACACAGCTCCGGTCAACCGGCGTCTGCGCATCGGCTTCAGCCTCAACAACCCACGCGGCGATGCCAACAGCACAGTCGTCGACGAGGCAGTCTGCGATGCGGCGCGGCTCTGCGGCGCGCTCGGGCACGAGGTCGAACCTTTCGATTTCGACTATGATTTCGAAGGCTTGTGGCGGGCCTATACGGGGATGATCCGCGTCCAGACCGCGGCTCAGTTCGACGATCATGCCCGGGCGCGGGGCGTTTCCAACAAGCCGTCCGACATGTCGGCGACGATCTGGACGACGATCGAACGCGGTCGGGCGACGAGTGCCATCCAGCATAGCCGCGACATCGAGGCGATGCGCAGGCATTCCCGTCACATAGCCACGCTGACCTCGCGCTATGACGTGGTCCTTTTGCCGGTCTTGCCGCAGGGCACTCGCCCGCTCGGCACCTACGACATGTCCAAGGACATCGACGCCTATGACGCCGCGGCGATGGGCGAGGACACGGTCTACATGATGCCGTTCAACGTCTCGGGGCAGCCGGCCTTGTCGCTGCCGCTCGGCATGGACCGCTCGGGCCTGCCGCTTGGTGTCCAGCTTGTCGCTCCGCCCGCTGGCGAGGCCACGCTGTTCGAGCTCGCGGCATCGCTCGAACGGGCACGCCCATGGTACGACCGGCGCGCGCCCTTCCATGCCGCCAATGGAGCAAGCGGCAGGTTCTGACAGTCAGTGCCGGACGCCGTTCGCCATGTGATGGGCGAACGGTCGGTCGAAATGGGCCGCGCACAATTTGCCAAGACGTTGGAGGTCCTGGTCCTCCAGCGCCTTCACCATCTCGTCATGTTCGACGAGCGCCGGCTCGACGAGGTTGTCGGCCATCAGGCTCGCGGCATCTATGCTGCGCATGCCGGCATCGCAATCATGGATCGAGCGGGCAATGAACTCGTTACCCGTCGCTTCGAGCAACAGGTCGTGGAATGCGCGGTCCTGGACATAAGCCAGTTCGAGATCGCCGACCGAAATGGCCGAGCGATGGATCTGCCTTGCATGTTCGAGCTTGTTCATCAGCACCGGCGACACCGGCAGGCGAATGCGCTGCACGGCGGCGGCGATCAAGAGCTGGCGCACGTCGTGCAGCTTGACAAGGTCGTCCGGCGACAGGTGGCGCACCACCGCACCCCGATAGGGTTCGAGCTTGACCAGCCCGGTGCGTGCCAGTTCCTGCAGCACGGCGCGCGCGACGTGGCGCTTGACGCCGAGCCCGTAGACCAGCTCGTCCTCCATGATCCGCTCCTTGGGCAGGATGCGGCCCAGAACGATGTCGCGTTCGATCTTCTTGGCGACATTGCCGACGATTTCGGACGAGCGCGTCGTGCCGGACTGGCGGGCTCGCGCCCCAAGCGGCTTGAGCAGTTCCTCCAGTTTTCGGGCGGTTTCGGCCAGGTCGATCGCCGAAGGCCGGCGACGCATGCGCTCGGCGCGGTGCAGACGCTCGACCGCATTCTCTGACAACGGCATGGCAGCATCGGCGACGCGCTGCATCTCGTCCATGTCGCCGCTACCGTGCAGGATGACGTCGCAGCCGGCTTCTTGCGTCGCGCTGACCTGGGCATCGATCGGATGGGTGCGGCTGATATCCGAGACATCGTCGCTCATCAGCACGCCGTCGAAGCGGATCATGCCACGGATGATCTCATCGATGACGGTGCGCGATGCGGTAGCCGGCGCGTCGCGGTCGATGGCGCGGTAGATGACGTGTGCCGCCATGGCGCAGGGCATGTCCTGCAACGAGCGGAACGGCACGAAGTCGGCCGACTGCATCTCGTCGAGCGAGGCGTTGACCACCAGCAGCGCCTCGGACTTGTCCTGCCGGGCACGGCCATGGCCGAGGATATGCTTGATGACGGGCAGCACGCCGCCGGCCAGCAGCCCCTCGCAGGTGGCGCGGCCGAGAATGCTTGCCATCTCCGGCGTGTCTCCCAGCGCCCGGTCGCCGATCACCAGGTCGCCCTTGCCGATCGGCAGGTCGAGCACAGGCGCGATGTTGATGTCGATGCCGAGGTCGAACAGTTCGGCTGCGACAAGGCGTGCGTTGAGGCGCACGGCATCGAGTGCCCGCTTGACGTCGGTGCGGGCGATCTGGGCGAACAGCGAGGCCGGCGGGGGCGCGCGCCAGTGCGGTGGCGCCAGCCGGGCGACGCGGCCGCCCTCCTGGTCGATCAGCACGCGCACGTCGCTGCGGCCGACGCTTTCGCGCAGTTCCGCCACCAGCGTGCGCAATTGCGCCGGGTCGGCGCAATTGCGCTTGTGCAGGATGAATCCCCAGGGCTGGGCGGCGCGGAAGAAGCTGCGTTCGGCAGCGTTCAGGCTGGTGCCCGCGCAGCCGAACACCACGGCCTTCGGTTGGGTTCGGTCAATTGTCAGCGGCATGGTCATCACACTCTCGGCGGACTGCACAAGACCGACTTGTCGCCACCACGGCCATCAACTTGGCAGAAAAGCTGTCGGCGCGGAAGCCGTCAGCGCCCGTGCCCACCGTCTGCCGATCACGACGGCTCCTGCCGCTGGCGCCCGAACACCACCGTGACCACGATGGCGACAAGCACGATCCAGATCGTCGAGATCACTGCGGCCTGAGGATCGACGCGGTCGCGCAAGCCGAGGAACATGACCTTGGTCAGTGTCGTGTTGGCGCCACCGCCGACGAACATCGACACGATCACTTCGTCGAGCGACGTCAGGAAGGAAAGCAGGGCGGCTGACAGCAACGAAAAACGCATCTGCGGGATGACGACGGAGACTATCGTCCGCCACCAGCCGGCGCCGAGACTGCGGGCCGCCTTTTCCTGGGCGAAGTCGAAGCGGGCGAAACCGGCGGAAAGGATGACAAAGGCGGTCGGGATGGCGATGACCGTATGGCCCAACCAAAGGCCCGGGAACGAGCCGACCAGATGCATGCGTGCCAGAACGAAAAACAGGCCGATGGCGACCAGGATCGGCGGCACGGTGGCCGGCATCAAGAGTACCCCATAGAGCGGCAGCCTGGCCCAGCCGAGCGAACGCGTCGTCGCGTAAGCGGCGGCAAAGGCGATCGGCACGGCGCCTGCGGCGGTGACGGTAGCCAGAAGCAGGCTGGTCTTGGTTGCCGGCATCCACAGGTCGGATTGCCAGTATTGCTGCCACCAGCGTAGCGAAAATTCGGTCGGCGGGAACTGCAGCAGTTCCGATGCCGAGAACGACATCGGCACCACGATCAGCGAAGGTGCCAGGAGGAAGATCGCCACCAGTGCGGTGAACAGGCCGACCGCCAGGCGCAGCGGCCATGAGACATCGAACCCGTCAAACATTGGCAGCTCCTCCCAGGGCCTTGATGCTGCGGCGGAGCAGGAACGTGACCAGAAACACCAGCCCGACCGACAACAGCAGCAGCACGCCGAGCGCGCTTGCCGCCGGCCAGTCGGAAAGCACCGAGACGTTCTGCTCGATACGGGTCGAGATCATCGGCACGCGGCCACCGCCGAGGATGGCCGGGGTGACGTAGAAGCCGAGACTGAGCACGAACACCAGCACGGCGCCGGCGAAGATGCCGTTGGCGGCCAGCGGCAGGATCACCGCCCGCAGGGTCAGGAGCTTGCTGGCGCCGAGGCTGGCTGCGGCGCGGATGATGTTGTGGTCGATTTGCTTGATCGCGGCATAGACCGGCAGGATGAACAGCGGCAGCATCACATGGGTCATGCCGACGATGGTGCCGAAGAAGTTGTTGATCAGCGGCAGCGGCTCCGAGACCAGCCCGGTGTCGATCAGGAAGCTGTTGACCAGTCCGTTGCGCTGCAACAGCACCGAGAGCGCGTAGGTGCGGACCAGAAGGGCCGTCCAGAACGGGAGCATGACAACCAGCAGCAGGATCGAAGCGAGCCGCTGGCCGGCGCTGGCCATGACCAGCGCAAATGGTGTGCCCAACAGCGCGCAGGTCAGCACCGTCATGCCGCTGACCTGGAACGTCGTCAGCACCGAGCGCGTATAGACCGGCGTGCTCATGATCTTGAGATAGGTGTCGAGCGACACAGTTCCGTCAGGCCGGGCGATCGATATCCACAACATGGCGGCGAGCGGCACGACGATGGCAATGGTCACCAGCAGCACCGCCGGCAGCGCGAGCCCAAAAAAGCCAAGCTGCGCCAGCATGCCGTCGCGCCGCAGCAGGGCCGAGTTGTCTGTGGCACCGGCTGCCGCCGGCAAGGTCATGGCAGGCGCGCTCATGCGTCGGTCACCGCGATCACCGCATCGCGCCGCACATGCAGCTTGAGCGCCGCACCTTCGGTCAGCGCCTCGAGACTGAAATTCGCCGCCTCGGCTGCGGCGATGCGCGCCGAGACGGCTCCGCCGTTCGCCAGAGCGACGGAGATGAGCCAGCTGTCGCCCTGGAACACAGAGCGCGTCAGCACGCCATCCAGTGACACGTTGTCATGGCCGGCGGCATCGGAAAGCGACAGTCTCTCGGCGCGGATCATCAGCTTGCGGCCCGGTCCGCCGACATCCGGCTCAGGGGCAACGAAGCTGTCCACCGCGTCGAGCTCGAGAATGTTGGCCTCGCCCAGGAACTCGGCGACGAAGCGTGAGGTTGGCCGGTGATACAGCGAAGCCGGCGTGCCGAGTTGCCGGATGACGCCGTCGCGCATCACGGCAATGCGGTCCGACATCGTCAGCGCTTCGCGCTGGTCGTGCGTGACATAGACGGTGGTCAGCCCAAGCCGGTCGTGCAGCTTGCGGATTTCGTACTGCATCTGCTCGCGCAGGTTCTTGTCGAGCGCCGACAGCGGCTCGTCCATCAGCATCAGTCGGGGTTCGAACACCACGGCGCGGGCGAGCGCCACACGCTGCCTCTGCCCGCCGGACAGCGTGGCGATGTCACGTTCGGCCATGTTGGCGAGATCGACGATGTCGAGCGCCTTTCTGGCACGCTCGGCAGCCTCTGCGCGGCCGATGCCGCGGACGCGCAGGGGAAACATGACGTTGGCAGCAACATTCATGTGCGGAAACAGGGCGTAGTTCTGGAACACCACGCCGATGCCGCGCTTGTTGGCGGGCAGGCGGACAAGGTCGCGTCCATCGACGGAAATCTGTCCGCGATCAGGCCTGACGAACCCGGCAAGCGCCATCAAAAGCGTGGTCTTGCCGGAGCCCGAGGGGCCGAGAATGCTCAGGAATTCGCCGCGCCCGACGTCGAGGCCGACGTCGTTGAGGGCGCGGAAGGATCCGTAGGCTTTCGAAAGATTGCGGATTTCGATGAACGCAGCACTTGTCATATCGCTTGAGCCGACCTGTTCCTGCCGCGCTCAGCGCGACATCATTTCCTGGAAGCCGAGCTGGGCTTCGCCGACATGTTCGACCCACCATTCATTGCGTTGGGCAAGCTGGTGCGCGGCGTTGTCGGGATAGGTCGGCAGCTTCTTCGAGACGTCGTCGGGGATGAGGCCGGTCTCGTAGGCACGCTTGTTGGCCGCGCCATACTTCACCCCGACCGAGAACTTGGCCTGGGCCTCCGGCTTGGACATCTCGTTGATCATCTTCATCGCTTCGGCTGCATGCGGGGCTCCGACCGGCACTGCCCAGCAATCCATGCTCATGACGCCCTGGTTGAAGGTGTAGTCGATCTTGGCCCCGTCCTTCTTGGCCGCTTCGAAACGGGCATTCCAGCCCACCGACATATCCACTTCCTTGTCCTTCATCAGCTGCGCATGCTGGGCACCCGAATTCCACCATACCGCGATGTGCGGACGCAACTGCTCGATCTTGTCGAGCGCACGCTGCATGCCGCCCTCCGAGCCCAGCACCTCATAGACCTTGTCCATCGGGACGCTGTCGGCAAGCAGCGCGATCTCGAGCTGTGCCTCGGCGTCGTTGCGCATGGCGCGGCGGCCCGGGAACTTCTCGACGTCCCAGAAGTCGGCCCAGCTCTGCGGCGCCTTGTCCTTGTAGGCGTCGGTGTTCCACGCCATGACCCAGGAGAAGATCAGCGCCGAGATGCAGTATTTCTGCGCCGTGCCTTCGATAAAGTCCTTGGAGTCGATGACGCTGTAGTCGAGCGGCATGAACAGGCCCTCGCGGCCGCCCTTTTCAGCCTGGAAGGCGTTGGTCTGGACGAGGTCGAAGGTCACCGCATTGGCCGCCGCCTGCAGCTTCACCGAGGCATAGGCGTCGTTGATGGTTTCCTCGCGCACGGTGTTGCCGAGCGTCTTGGCCGCCGGTCCCCACAGGGTCTCGCGGCCGACCTCCTGGATCACGCCGCCGCCGACGGCGACCGTCACCTCAGCCGCCTGGGCAGCCTGGCCTGCAATGCCCCACGCGGCAAGCAGCGTACAGGCAGAAAGAGAGTTCCTCACATTTTTCCGGATCATGGCAATTCCCCACGGGGCTGGTTTTCGTCCAGCAGTTTTATTTTCCCTGAACAGCACTGGAAGGCTTGGTTTGCCCGGTGTTCAGCGCCCTTGGCTGTGTCGCCAGGGCCAGTTCCAGAATTACCGTAGGGCATGTTGGGCAGGTATCCGCGATTTATCGATCCGCTTATCGATAATTTTGTTCTCGCTATTTCCGAAGTCCAAGAGGCCGCATCCAGACGGAACGTCGCCGCGACCCGCGTGACCGGGGCGGCGTGCCGGGCCGGGGTAGCTGAAAAAGCTTCGCTACGCGAGATAGCTGAAACGCGCGTGTGCTGGAACAGCGAAGGCCTGCCGGGAGGGGGTCGCGGCAGGCCCCGCTGATAGAGCGAAAAGGTGGTTCTGGATCTTCGCTCCAGCACTTCAACCCGCTGGGCAGCGCAGAGTTCCTCTCCGCATCAGCAAATAGCGTTTTCAATTGAAGCCAGTGGGGTGATGCAAGCCGGGTGCCGTTTCTGTCGACGCAACAATGCAGCGTGGCGTAGAGTGAACTGGCTGGCTGCCCATCCCCGGTATACGCAAGGTGCTCTTCACGCTGGCGATCGTATGTGAGACGGAGCAAAGGCCGAGCATCCTCTCGACGAAAGGGACGATGTCTTGGCCTCGGATGCAGCCTGGGGTTTACCATTTGTTAACCCAAGCCTTGCTCATCATGTAATTTTAGTGCTCACTCATATGACTGAGGGGTTCTCCGGCGGGATTGCAGACAATGAGGTATCGGGAAGTACAGGAACAGCTACGGCTGGTTGGAATTCTCATGAGCAAGAGGGGCGGAAGCCATCGGGTCAATCATTTCGGTGGTGGCCCGGAGACGGCATACGTCACACCGGACCTCGACGAGGCCCTCCGCGCCGGCCTGTCCATGGCCAGACCAAAACATCTGCCCAAGAACTGGTGCATGCTGCGCTAGCGGGAACCAGCGTTCATCGTATTGGGGCAAGACCATCGAGCAGATAGTCGAGGCCCTTGCGGAAGGCGCCGTCCCAATCGCTGTCCAGCAACAGGCGGGAGCGTTCGATCGTGGGATAGCGTTCGCTGAGTCCGGCGAGGCGTTGCTGTGCTGCGGCCTGGTCGTCGTCGGTGAGTTCGAAGCTCGCCCGGGTGATGGTCGAGCCCATCACGTGGTTCCACAGTGACCAGATCGCGACGTTTAGATCTGCATCCGCTACACCTGCTTTGGACAAGGCGTTGGCAAGCAATTCCAGGCGACCGAGGATGTTCGGGCCGAGTGCCCGGCGGGGCAATAGCGATGCCGACCAGGGATGGCGCAGCATGCTGGCGCGCCAGCCCTCGAGCACATGTACGGCCTCTTGCCGCCACCCCTGGGGTTCGGCCCTGTCGGACGGCGCGCGGTATTCGAGCACCTTGTCGAGCGCAAGGTCGAAAACGTCCTCCTTGTTGTCGACGTGCCAGTAGAGGCTCATCACCCCTGAGCCGAGACGATCGGCCAACCGGCGCATCGTCAGTCCGTCGATGCCTTGGGTGTCCAGCAGCTCCACCGCGGTCGCCACGATGCGTTCCAGAGACAGGGGCGGCTCGCCGCGCGGCTCGCGCGTCGGTCTTGGCGACTTGCCGGGCTGAGGCCGATTTTTGCCGCTGCGTTTGCCTGCCATCCGTCGTCCCCCCTTGCGCCACGATTTCTGAATTCGCTGCCGACATTCGTTTTGCAGGCGGACGTCGCAATCGAAAGGCCCTGAAATCAATAAGTTGCCGTCATCACGGCGCGGAGTTCTGCCCGTCGCCTGATTTCCAATTCGAGCGAAAACACCGTTCGTGAGCCTCGACTTTGGCAGTCGACGTCAGGAAAGTCGATGCCCGGCAGTTGACTAGTACAATGTACCATAGGACTAATCGCACATCGTACGAGTCATCCTGACGACGATGGGCCGAGTTCGATCATGCGGCCGCCAGGGCGGGCCGCGGAACCAAAGAGAAAAATCATGTCACGCAAAATCAAGCATCTGCTTGTCGGAGGCCTAATCACCATGACCATGTCACTTCCCACCGCTACGACGGCCAACGAGAGCGATCTCAGGCTGACAATCGTCAACCCCGAGAACCTCTACGACCCGACGCCGAACGGCTACAGCACGGCGGTCATCGTTCCCGCCGGTGCGCGTGTCGCCTACATCTCGGGGCAGGGCGGCCAGGACGCCACCGGCAGCCTGTCGCCCGACTTCTCCGTTCAGGTGAAGCAGGCCTATGCCAATCTGCGTAGCGCTCTCGACGCTCTCGGCGCAAAGCCCGACCAGGTCGCCAAGCTCACCGTCTACGTCGTCGACCACGACATGTCGAAGCTCGGCGTGCTGACGGAGAGCGTCAAGGCGATGTTCGGCAACACGCTACCGGCCCAGACGCTGATCCCCGTCCCCAAACTCGCCGTCGACCCAATGCTGTTCGAGGTCGAGGCTGTCGTCTTGCTGAAATAGTGGTGGTGGCTCGCCCGGGGGTGACTGATGCGTCGGCGCACGATGTTTGACCGTCAATCGGGAGGCCGGCCTCACCGGGGGTCGCGCATCCCGTTGAAACTGGAATTTCCAACCGGAGAAACGTCTGTCCTGGAGAGCAGAATAATAAAATTGACATCGACAGCCAATAAATATAAAACCCGGCTGTCGATATTTGCTTGTTCGATTTTTGTTATTGCGCAAAATCGCTGTGCGCCAACGAACATCCCTTCAAATAAAATCGCGATGTAAAACAGCCACGCAATCGCTTGGTTGTCGATGAATATTGCCATGAAAGGGGTTTGTTATGACCACTGGCACAGTGAAATGGTTCAATGCTACCAAGGGCTTCGGCTTCATCCAGCCTGACAACGGCGGTCCGGACGTGTTCGTCCACATTTCCGCGGTTGAGCGGGCCGGCATGCGTGAAATCGTCGAAGGCCAGAAGATCGCCTACGAGATGGAGCGTGACAGCAAGTCGGGCAAGATGTCTGCCGGCCAGTTGCAGGCCGCCTGATCGGTCTTGGTGCCCTTCGGTGACCACGGATGTACTGGCACCGTCACAGGGCGCGATCGACTTACAAAAGCCAGGCAGTTTGCCTGGCTTTTTTGTTGGCAGCGTTCAGTCCTCTTTTCGAGAATGTAGGGATAACAAACATGACTGATTCCCAGAGCAAGGCACGAGAGCAAGCCGAGTCAGCCTTCGGCAAGACGCAATCGCAATCTCTTGCCCGCAACCGGATCAACTCGGAGATCGACGCGGTCGTTCAGCAGCGCGAGGAAAAGACGCTGCGCTTGCGCGCTCTGCGGCTGGAAAGGGAAGCCACCGAGCTTGCCGCCGGTCCGTCTACCGTTCGCGAGCGCGCAGCCGGCAAGAAGTAAGAAACAGATATAAGATCAACGGCCTAGGTGATCAAAGTTGCTGGCGGAGAGAGCGGGATTCGAACCCGCGTTACGGTCTCCCGTAAACACACTTTCCAGGCGTGCGCCTTCAACCACTCGGCCACCTCTCCGCATGCGCGCTGTGCGCCGGCTGGTTATGCCGGGCAGGTTGGGAGTGCGCGCATCTCCTTGGCGTCGGCTCGTCGAGCCGTCATTCGGGTGCAGCCAACCTGCCGGGCACCCATCGCCTGCCACCGAACACATTAGCGTCCGGCTGCGGGGCTCATCTAGTCGATCCTGCGCCGCTTGCCAAGCGCTGACGTGGCAAATGTTATCAGGCAAAACGATCGTCGTGCTGCGCAGCGCCGGCAAAGCCACGATCCGCAGCGGCGAGGCGCCTTGCTGGCACCGTCGCCGCCCTTCTTGCAAGTGCCTGGCGCTCTGTCACAAACTGCTTTGAAGGGCAGGGGGAGATTCGATGTCGTCAGAGAGCGAACCGTCCGGCTGGGACATCTGGCGCTGGCTGCCGGTGGCCTGGCTGTGCCTCGTCATGGCGCTCAGCGCGCGCGGCATCGACGCCAGCTTCGCCATCATGCTGGATTTCTCGATGCCGTCGGCAGTGCTGGGGCTGATCTATGTCTCGGTCGCCTTCAGCGCGGTGACGATCGGCTGGGGCATCTACCTGCTCGTGCTCGCCTACAATCGCGATCGCAGGTTCCGGCGCGCCTTCACCATCTGGCAATGGGCGATCATCGCCTTCCTCGTCCTCAAGCAGGTCTATATTCTTGTCATGCCGAATTTCGCCTTTGGCCTCGTCGGTCTCGCCTGGGACGGCGGCGAGATCGCCATCGGCCTTGCCATGATCTGGCTGGTCGGCCGACAGGACCAGCCACAAGCCTTGGTGAGCAGTGGCCCGCACGAGCGGCCGCGTCTGCTGGTTTCGATCGTCGCCGCCATCCTCGGCGTCATCGTCGGTGCAGCAGTTGGCGCGGGAGTCGGGCTCGCGCTGGGCACGGGCATTTCCGAAGCCACCGATATGAGCTGCTTCGAGGGCGCCTGCGGCTATTTCGTCGTGCTGATCGGCCTCGGCGGCCTGCTGGTCGGCGCGGTTGCCGGCGGCATCTTCGCCGTCTGGCGGGCCAATCGCCGCAAGTCGAAGCCGCCAGTCCCGCCGCAAACGTCTGTCAATTAGCCGTGTCTTCGATTGCACCCACCGGCGGCGCGGCCTATTTCTCGTTCATAACCGATATCCAGGACCGCCGATGATCCGCTTCGTGTTCCGTCTTGCCGCCGCAATAGCGCTTTCGGTCGCCGTCATCATGGCCGTGCTCGACGCCACCCGCACCGTCGCCGTGTCACGGCTGGTGATGACGCCGCTCGATACCAGCTGGTCGACGGCCTCGCCCGATACCCTCGCCGCGACCGAGACATTCGTCCGTGACAAGACCGGCCCGGCTGTCTGGGACAGCGTCGTCGTGCCGGTGCTCAACCAGCCGGGCTTCGCGGTCTTTGCCGTGCTCGCCTTCCTGCTCTACGCAATCGGCCACCGGCGCCGCGCCGGCCGCTTCACCGGCGAGGTCTGACGCGACGCCAGCAAGCTTCGGCGCAACGACGAGGAGGGAAGGCAGATGTTTTTCCTGAGCGACATGCTGAACAAGAAGCTCAAGCTGCCGACGTCTGGCGAAGCGCTGCCTGGCCGCGCGCGGGCGATTCCGACCGCATCGAAGCACTACGTCTCCAGGCGCCCGCTCAAGGGGCCATATCCCGAAGGCTTCGAGCAGGCGCTGTTCGGCCTGGGCTGCTTCTGGGGTGCGGAGCGCCTGTTCTGGCAGATCCCCGGCGTGTGGGTGACGGCAGTCGGCTATGCCGGCGGGCTGACGCCCAATCCGACATATCAGGAGACCTGCACCGGCCTTACCGGTCATGCCGAAGTCGTGCTGGTGGTCTACGACCCCGCACAGGTCAGCTACGGCGAGTTGCTGAAGATCTTCTGGGAGGCGCACGATCCGACCCAGGGTATGCGCCAGGGCAACGACGTCGGCACCACCTACCGTTCGGCGATCTACACCTTCTCCGACAGCCAGCAGGCCGAGGCGGTTGCCTCGCGCGATGCCTATCAGGCAGCGCTCAAGGCTGCCGGTCGCGAAAAGATCACCACCGAGATCGCCGCAGTGCCTCAGTTCTACTTCGCCGAAGACGATCACCAGCAATACCTTGCCAAGAATCCCTATGGCTATTGTGGCCTCAAGGGCACCGGCGTTGCTTGCGCGATCCCCGACAAGGCGGCCGTTTAGACATTCGTTTCAGACGCCATTTGCGATGCCTGTGCATTTTTCCAAAAGGTCAAGATTCCGCGTGAATTTTGTCTTGGCCCGTGCAAGATATGGCCATGCGCGGGGGGAGAGATCCTCGCCATGGGCCGTGCGGCAGCCGGAGGAACGGCTCGCGCGGCGATTGCAAAAAAGACAACCGACAGGGTGTGGATCACATGAAACGTATCGTCCTCGGCCTTCTGGCGGCCACCGCCATGTGCCTTCCGGCGCTCGCCGCTGATGTTCAGCCGGCGCTGCTCTACGATCTCGGTGGCAAGTTCGACAAGTCGTTCAACGAAGCGTCCTACAACGGCGCCGAGAAGTTCAAGGCCGAAACCGGCATTCCTTATGTCGAGTTCGAAGTCTCCAACGCCTCGCAGCGCGACCAGGCCCTGCGCCGCTTCGCCGAGGATGGCCGCAACCCGATCGTCATGGCCGGCTTTGCCTGGTCCGAGGCGCTCGCCAAGGTCGCTGCCGACTATCCGGACCTCAAGTTCGCCATCATCGACATGGTCGTCGAAAAGCCCAATGTGAAGTCGATCGTGTTCAAGGAGCATGAAGGCTCCTACCTCGTCGGCGTCATGGCAGCCCTTGCCTCGCAGTCCAAGAAGGTCGGCTTCGTCGGCGGCATGGACGTTCCGCTGATCCGCAAGTTCGGCTGCGGTTATGTCGGCGGCGCCAAGGCTGCCGGTGCGACCGAAGTCATCCAGAACATGACCGGCGACACGCCTGCCGCCTGGAACGACCCGACCAAGGGTGGCGAAATCACCAAGACCCAGATCTCGCAGGGCGCTGACGTGATCTACGCCGCGGCCGGCGGCACCGGCGTCGGCGTGCTCCAGGCTGCTGCTGACGGCGGCAAGCTCGGCATCGGCGTCGATTCCAACCAGAACGGCCTGCAGCCGGGCAAGGTGCTGACCTCGATGCTCAAGCGCGTCGACGTCGCCGTCTACAACGCCTTCATGGATGCCAAGAACGACAAGTTCGAAGGCGGCATCAACAATCTCGGCCTCAAGGAAGGTGGCGTCGACTACGCCATGGACGACAACAACAAGGCGCTCGTCACCGACGAGATGAAGGCAGCCGTCGAAAAGGCCAAGGCCGACATCATCGCCGGCACCATCCAGGTGCATGACTACACCTCGGACGACAAGTGCCCCTATTGATCCCTGCCTGAATGAAACGCGCCGCCGGACCCTGGTCCGGCGGCGTCGATCATTGTGGGCCAGTCCTCGGGACGGCAATCGATGTTCACGGTTACCGGAATTGGTGGCTTCTTCTTTCGCGCCAAGAATCCTCAGGCACTCGCTGCCTGGTACGAACAGCACCTCGGCATTTCAGACATCTCGCGCGCTGTCTGGCAGCAGCAGGCGGGGCCGACGATCCTTTCGCCTTTCAGTCGCGACACCGAGTATTTCGGCCGTCCAGAGCAGCAATGGCTGATCAACCTGCGCGTCGATGACCTCGATGCCGCGATGGCCGAGCTGAAGGCAGCCGGCATCGCGGTGGAAACGCGGGCGGAGTGGGACTCCGAGGTCGGCCGGTTCTGCCGGATTCACGATCCTGAGGGCAATCCGATCGAGCTGTGGCAGCCATCCGAAGCGGCTGGTCTGGCCTGAGGCTTGGCTCTGGCGCGGCGTCACCAGTGGGGCGGCTTGGTCACCGGCGTGTCGGGTGCCGTCTGCTCCTCGAGCACCAGGAAGCGCTCGGTGAGGGCGTCGAGCTTCTTCTGCATCCGCTCGATGGTCTTCCACTGTTCGGCGATCTGGCCGGAAAGCTCCTCGATCGTATGCTCCTGCTCAGCGGCGCGTATTTCGAGCGTCGTCAGCCGGTCATCGGGCGTGGTCATGGTCGATCCTCATTGGGGCGATCCTCATTGGGCCGTCATATCGGTCGTTGCCTCGAAATCGGCCGCGGAGCGGTCAATTCCTTGGGGTCACCAGGCGAGCCGATTGGCAGGGCAGTATCGGCGTGCTAGCTCTTTCGGCAAGCCATAACAAGAACATAAGAACCTGAGGTGGGACGGTCGTATGGCGGAAGCAGCTATCGAACTGATCGGCATCAACAAGAGTTTTGGTGCTGTCCGCGCCAACCGCGACATCGCGCTCGAGATACCGCGCGGGACGATCCACGGCATCATTGGAGAAAACGGCGCCGGCAAGTCGACGCTGATGTCGATCCTCTACGGCTTCTATCAGGCCGACAGCGGCGAAATCCGCGTCAACGGCAAGCCGGCCAGCATCAAGACACCCAACGATGCCATCGCCGCCGGCATCGGCATGGTGCATCAGCACTTCATGCTGGTCGAGAATTTCTCGGTGCTGGAAAACGTCATTCTCGGTGCAGAAGGCGAGGCGCTGCTCAACAAGTCCATCGCCAAGGCGCGCTCCGAGCTGCGCCGGCTGGAACAGGAATACGGCCTCGAGGTCGATCCAGATGCGATCATCGAGGAACTGCCTGTCGGCCTGCAGCAGCGCGTCGAAATCCTAAAGGCACTGTATCGGGGTGCTGAAATCCTGATCCTCGACGAGCCCACCGGCGTGCTCACCCCGGCTGAAGCCGACCACCTGTTCCGCATCCTCCAGCAGCTCAAGGAACAGGGCAAGACGGTGGTGCTGATCACCCACAAACTGCGCGAGATCATGGCCATCACCGACAACGTCTCGGTGATGCGCCAGGGCACGATGGTCGCCACACGCAAGACCAGGGAAACCACTGTCGAGGAGCTGGCCGAGCTGATGGTTGGCCGCCGCGTGCTGCTGCGCGTCGAAAAGGGCGAGGCCACGCCCGGCGCCGTCAAGCTTTCGGTCAAGAACCTGACGGTCAAGGATTCGCGCGGCGTCACCATGGTCGACGACGTATCCTTCGACATCCGCGCCGGCGAGATAGTCGGCATCGCCGGTGTCGCCGGCAACGGCCAGTCGGAACTGATGGAAGCCGTTTCCGGCATCCGCAAGGCGGTCTCGGGGACGGTCATGCTCGACGGCAAGCCGATTGATCTGACCGGCCAGGCCGACCCCGGCGAATTGCGCGACCGCGGCCTCGCCCATGTGCCGGAGGATCGGCATCATGTCGGCCTGGTGCTTGCTTTCGACGAAAGCGAGAACTCGATCCTCGGCTATCACGACAAGCCGCAATATCTCAAAGGACCGTTCCTCAATCTCGACGCGATCCAGAAGGACGCGCAGGAAAAGATCGAGAAATACGACATCCGCCCGGCCAATCCTCGGCTCAAGACCGCCAATTTCTCCGGCGGCAACCAGCAGAAGATCGTGCTCGCGCGCGAGATCGAACAGGACCCCGGGGTGCTGATCGTCGGCCAACCGACCCGCGGCGTCGATGTCGGCGCCATCGAATTCATCCACAAGCGCCTGATCGCCATGCGCGACCAGGGCAAGGCGGTTCTGCTGGTCTCGGTCGAGCTCGACGAGATCCGTTCGCTCTCCGACCGCATCCTGGTGATGTTCGCCGGCCGCGTCGTCGGCGAGCGCGGACCCGAAACCGGTGAAGGCGAGCTGGGGCTTCTGATGGCAGGCGTCGAACACAAGGAGGCCGCCGAATGAGCACGCCTTACGCAAAACTCCCGGCCTGGGCCGACTACGGGCTCATTCCACTGATCAACCTGCTCGTCGCGTTCGTCGTCGCTGGCCTCGTCGTGCTGCTTGTCGGCGAAAACCCGCTGCGCGCCGCCGTCATCCTTGTCGAAGGTGCCTTCGGCAGCGGCCAGGGCCTCGCCTACACGCTGTTCTACGCCACCAACTTCATCTTCACCGGCCTGGCGGTCGCGGTCGCCTTTCATTGCGGCCTGTTCAACATCGGCGGCGAGGGCCAGGCCTATATCGCCGGCCTCGGCATCGCCATCGTCGTCCTTGCCTTCGACAGCACGCTGCCCTGGTGGGTCGTCTTTCCGATGGCGATCATCGCCTCGGCACTGTTCGGCGCGTTGTGGGCGCTGATTCCGGCCTATCTCCAGGCCAAGCGCGGCTCGCACATCGTCATCACCACCATCATGTTCAACTTCATCGCCGCCTCGGTGATGGTCTACATGCTGGTCAACGTGCTGAAGCCGGCCGGCTCGATGGCGCCGCAGACGCGCCAGTTCGTCGAAGGCGGGCAATTGCCCAAGCTCGGCTGGCTGCTCGCCGAATTCGGCCTCACCGTCCGGCCCTCGGCGCCGCTCAACGTCTCGTTCCTGTTGGCGCTGGTCATGGCCTTCCTGGTCTGGGTGCTGATCTGGCGCACCAAGCTCGGCTACGAGATCCGCACCTTCGGCTTCAGCTCGAAGGCGGCGCGCTACGCCGGCATCTCGGAAACCCGCATCATCATCGTCACCATGCTGATTTCGGGCGCGCTCGCCGGCATGATGGCGCTCAACCCGATCATGGGCGACCAGCACAATGTGCCGCTCGATTTCGTCTCCGGCGCCGGCTTCGTCGGCATCGCGGTGGCGCTGATGGGCCGATCGCATCCGGCCGGCATCGTGCCGGCGGCGGTCCTGTTCGGCATGCTCTACCAGGGCGGTGCCGAACTGGCCTTCGAGATGCCGAACATCTCCCGCGACATGATCGTCATCATCCAGGGCCTGGTGATCCTGTTTGCCGGCGCGCTCGAGCACATGTTCCGCCCGGCCATCCAGGGCATCTTCGCGAGCTTCAGCCCGCGATCCGTCGGCATCACGGCGACCAAAGGGGAGCGCGCCTGACATGGAATTCATCGACGCGCTCGTCAACATCCTGAACTCGACAATCCGTGTTTCGGTGCCGCTGCTGCTCGCCTGCCTGGCCGGCCTCTATTCGGAACGCGCCGGCGTTTTCGACATCGGCCTTGAAGGCAAGATGCTGGCCGGCGCCTTCGCCGGCGCGGCCGCCGCAGCCGTCTTCGCCTCGGCGTGGATCGGCCTGCTTGTCGCCGTCCTGGTGTCGGTCGGCATGGCGCTGGTCCATGGCTTTGCCTCGATCACCCATCGCGGCAACCAGATCGTCTCTGGCGTCGCGATCAACTTCATCGCTGCCGGTTCGACGATCATCCTCGGTCAGGCCTGGTTCCAGCAGGGCGGGCGCACGCCCTCGCTGCCGCCGGAAGGCCGCTTCGGCGCAGTCAACCTGCCTTTCGCCGATGCGCTGCGCGACGTGCCTGTCGTCGGCCAGCTCTATTCCGGCCTGCTATCGGGCCATTCGCTGCTGACCTATGTCGCTTTCCTCGCCGTGCCGTTCACCTGGTGGGTGCTGTTCCGCACCCGCTTCGGCCTGCGCCTGCGCGCCGTCGGCGAGAACCCGGCGGCCGTCGACACCGCCGGCATCTCGGTTGCCTGGCTGCGCTATCGTGCCGTCATCTGCACCGGCATCCTGACAGGCCTTGCCGGCTCCTACATGGCGCTCGCCCAGAACGCCGGCTTCGTCAAGGACATGACGGCCGGCCGCGGCTACATCGCGCTCGCTGCGCTGATCTTCGCCAAATGGAAACCGGTGCCGGCCATGTTCGCCTGCCTGTTGTTCGGTTTCCTCGACGCGCTGTCGATCCGCCTGCAGGGGTCTCCCCTGCCGATCATCGGCAAGGTGCCGGTTCAGCTGATGCAGGCACTGCCCTACATCCTTACCGTCATCCTGCTTGCCGGCTTCATCGGCAAGGCCATCCCGCCTCGCGCCGGCGGCGTGCCCTATGTGAAGGAGCGCTGATCTTGTCCCACGATCTGTTCCAGGCGGCGACCGCCGCCATGGCCAAGGCTTATGCGCCCTATTCGAAGTTTCCGGTTGGCGCGGCACTGCGCACCGAAGATGGACGCATCTTTGCCGGCGCCAACATCGAGGTCGCGTCCTATCCCGAGGGCTGGTGCGCCGAGACCACCGCACTTGGCCACTACATCATGGGCGGCGGCGGCAAAATCACCGAGATCGCCGTCGTTGCCGAGCGCATGGCCCGCATCACACCCTGCGGCGGCTGCCGCCAGCGCCTGGCCGAATTCACCAGTCCGGACACCAAACTCTATCTCTGCGACGATGCCGGCATCGTCGAAACTGTCACCATGGGCCAGATGCTGCCCTACGGGTTCCAGGGGGAGATCCTGAAATGAAGGAAGCCGTCGATCGTCTCGTCGAGCAGCTCGACGGTCTTGCGCCGGCGACCGCCATGGTGCTGGGTTCCGGCCTTGGCGGCCTCGTCGACGAGGTCGAAGACGCCGTCCGCATCCCTTACGCCGCCTTGCCCGGTTTCCCCAGGAGCGGCGTGACCGGCCATGCCGGCGAGCTCGTTGCCGGCCTGTTCGGTGGCCAGCCGGTCATCATGATGGCCGGCCGCGCGCATTATTACGAGCATGGCGATGCCTCGGTCATGCGTCCGGCGCTCGAGACGCTCGCCGGCATCGGTGTCACCCAGCTCGTGCTGACCAATGCCGCCGGCTCCGTCGACCCCGGCATGCTGCCCGGCTCGATCATGCTGATCGAGGACCACATCAATTTTGCCGGCGCCAATCCGCTGTTCGGCGAGCCGACCGACCGCCGCTTCGTCGGCATGACCGAGGCCTATGATGCCGGTCTGCGCAAGGCGTTCGAGACCGCCGCCGCGGCAGCAAGCATCGACCTGCACAAGGGCGTCTACATGTGGTTCTCCGGCCCGTCCTTCGAGACGCCGGCCGAGATCCGCATGGCCCGCATGTTCGGCGCCAATGCGGTCGGCATGTCGACGGTGCCGGAAGCGATCATCGCCCGCTTCCTCGGCCTCAAGGTGCTCGCCTGCTCGGTCATCACCAACCTCGCCGCCGGCATGACCGGGGCCGAGCTGTCGCATCGCGAAACCAAGGACATGGCCCCCATCGGCGGCGGCCGCCTCGCCACCGTCCTGCGCAAGATGTTCGAGAAGGGCCCGATCGATGGCTGAGGGCAGGGCGGAGACCGCGGAGAACGCCGAGCGCCAAGCTTCGCCGGCCGCGAGCGCCATCTGATGCTCCCGCAGGAAATCATCCGCCGCAAGCGCGACGGCAAGGCTCTCGCCCCGGCCGAAATCGCCGCCTTCGTTGGCGGCATCACCTCTGGCGCCGTCTCGGAAGGCCAGATCGCGGCTTTCGGCATGGCCGTCTTCTTCAACGGCATGAGTCGCGACGAGGCGGTGGCGCTGACCACGGCCATGCGTGATTCCGGCGATGTGCTCGACTGGTCCGACCTGCCGGGTCCCGCCACCGACAAGCACTCCACCGGCGGTGTCGGCGACAATGTCTCGCTCATGCTGGCGCCCATCGTTGCCGCCTGCGGCGCCTATGTGCCGATGATTTCGGGCCGCGGCCTCGGCCACACCGGCGGCACGCTCGACAAGATGGATTCGATCCCGGGCTACGCCAGCCAGCCCGACCTTGCGCTGTTCCGGCGCACGGTGCGCGAAGCCGGCTGCGCCATCATCGGCCAGACATCAGACCTCGCGCCTGCCGACAAGCGTTTCTACAGCATTCGCGACGTCACCGCGACGGTCGAATCGGTGCCGCTCATCACCGCTTCGATCCTGTCCAAGAAGCTTGCTGCCGGCCTCGGCTCGCTGGTGCTCGACGTCAAGATCGGTAACGGCGCCTTCATGGAAAGCGCGCGCGACGCCTCGGCGCTGGCCACCAGCCTCGTCGAGGTCGCCAATGGCGCGGGCCTCAGGACCACAGCCCTAATCACCGGCATGAACGAGCCGCTGGCCTCCGCCGCCGGCAACGCGGTCGAGGTCCGGAACGCCGTCGATTTTCTCACCGGCCGCTTCCGCGACCCGCGCCTCGAAGAGGTCACGCTGGCGCTCGCCGCCGACATGCTGCTGTCCGCCGGCCGGGCGAGCTCGCAGCGCGAGGGGCTTCAGCGGGCACGCACGGCGCTCGAAGACGGCACCGCCGCCGACATCTTCGGCCGCATGGTTTTTGTGCTCGGCGGTCCCGTGGATTTCGTGACGAACGCGGCCAAATATCTGCCCAAGGCAGATGTGGAACTGGTGGTGAAAGCCCCGCGCGGCGGCTTCGTCTCGGCAATCGCAACCCGTGACATCGGCCTTGCGGTCGTCGCCCTGGGCGGCGGCCGCACCCGGCCCGAGGACAAGGTCGACCATGCCGTCGGCATTACCGGGCTGCTTCCTGTCGGTGCCGAAGTGAGGGCCGGTGAGGCGCTCGCCCTCATCCATGCCCGCAGCCCGCTTGCAGCGGACACGGCTGCCGCTTCGGTGCTTGCCTGCTACACGCTGGATGAAGCCAGGCCAGTGGCGGCGAAGGTGGTCGCCAGACGCATTGCGCCGCGCAGCTAGGAAGCCACGCGGCGCAAGTCACCTCCCTTGAGGTCAGCTTGCGTGCTTCCTGCCGAAGCAGGCAACGGCGATTGCAGCCAGCAGGGTCGCGGCACCGCTGTAGATGAAGGCACTGTTGACGCCTGCAGTATCGACCAGCACGCCGCCGAACACCGCACCCAGCGCGATCGCCACCTGGAAGGTCGCGACCATCAGGCCGCCGGCACTTTCAGCCTGGTCGGGCGCTGCGCGTACCATCCAGGTCTGCACGCCCACCGGCACCGCGCCGAAGGCAAAGCCCCACGCGGCGATGGCGACGCCCGCGATCCCGGCCGACGAACCCGCCAACAGCAGCGCCAGCGCCGAGATGGCGATGAGCAACGGAGCCAACGTCACCGCCGACCGCAGGCTGCGTTCGGCCATGAAACCGCCGGCGAGATTGCCGAAGAAGCCGCCAATGCCGAAGGCCAGCAGCACCAGCGATATGGTCTCGATGCCGAGTGCCGGCACCTGCTCGAGGAAGGCTCGGAAATAGGTGAAGCCGGCGAAATGGCCGGACGCGGTCAGGATGACCAGCAGCAGCCCGACGCGGATCATCGGGTTGCGGGAGACGTCACGCAGGGCACCGAAGCTGGCGATGCTGATGGGCGGAAGCTTGGGCAGCGTGGCGAACTGCACGATCAGCGTGACCAGACCGACGCCGGCAGCGATGATGAAGGCGCTGCGCCAACCCCAGACGTCGCCGACATAGGCGCCCACGGGGGCGGCGCAGACGGTCGCCACCGAAACGCCGGTCAGGATGATCGACATGGCGCGCGGCAGCACCTCGCTGGGCACCAGCCGCATCGCGATGGCCGCCGACATCGACCAGAAGCCGCCGAGTGCCACGCCCAGGAGCACACGCGCGAACAAAAGCGACGGCAGTGACCAGGCGGTTGCCGCGAGCAGGCTCGACACGACCAGCAACAGCGACAATCCGATCATCACATGCCGTCGGTCGATCTTCCTTGTCGCGATCGCCATTGTCGGCGCGGCGATCGCGGCGACGACGGCAGTCGCCGTCACCGCTTGTCCGGCGGTGCCTTCGGTGATGCCGAGATCCTGCGCCAGCGGCGTCAGCAGGCTGGCCGGCAGGAATTCCGCCGTCACAAGGCCGAACACGCCGAGCGACAACGACAGAACGGCGCCCCACAGGGGGGCCGCGCGCTCCTCGGCCTTCGCTTTCTGGATCGGAATGCCGTCCAGCGTTGCGGTTGCGATATCGTTCATTTGGGAGGCTCTCCGATTGCAGTGCGGTGCAACATGGGGGTGACGATTTGGCGTTTCCATGCTAGAAACGCCAGTATGAATGATCGTTCGTCCAAACTTGCCGCCGACCCGCTGACCGATATCCTCAGGGGTTTGCGCCTCGAAGGCGTCGAATATGGCCGCTGGGAACTGAAGGAGCCGTGGAACATCGAATTCCCGGCCCAGGCAACGGCACGCTTCTACTTCGTCGGACAGAAGGCGTGCTGGCTGCGCCAGCCCTCGGGCGAATGGGTCGAGCTTCGCTGCGGCGACGCCGTGCTCCTGCCGCGCGGCGTGGCCCATGTGATCGCCAGCGAGCCAGGCGCAAAATCGTCGCCGATCAATGGCTACGAGATCAAGCAGATCTGCGAGAAGGTCTTCTGTCTTTCGACCGAGGGCTGCCGGCCGGGCACGTTGCTGTTCTGCGGCAGCATGTATTTCAACCTCGACGGCCTGCACCCGCTGCTCGGCATGATGCCTGACGTCATGCGCACGACCGAACTCGAGGCGCATGACCCCGGTATCACTCACATGCTCGAAACCATGGCCCGCGAGGTCAAGCTCGAGCGCGTCGGTTCCGCCGGCATCGTCGCCCGGCTCGCCGACGTGCTCGCCGCCATCATCATTCGTTCATGGGTCGAGCGCGGCTGCGGCGATTCCAGCGGCTGGATCGCAGCGGTCAGGGATCCCAAGATCGGCAAGGTGCTGGCCGCGATCCATCTCGAACCGAGCCACAACTGGACGGTCGAGGCGCTGGCTCGGATGATGGGCGCATCGCGCTCCGGCTTCGCCGACCGCTTCGCGGCGATCGTCGGCGAAACGCCGGCGCGCTACGTCACTCAGGTCAGGATGCACCAGGCGCGGCAGTGGCTGGTCCGCGACCGCCTGCGCATCTCGGTCGTGGCGTCACGACTGGGCTACGATTCGGAAGCTGCCTTCAGCCGCGCCTTCAAGCGCGTTATCGGCCATCCGCCCGGCCACTTCAGGACTGCGGATCAGCAAACCGCGGCCTGAGGCTCACTGCACCAGAAGCAGCGCGCCATTTTCGACCTGGTACTTCTTGAGTCGCGACAGGAAGCTCATTCCGATCAGCGTGCCGTCGAGGGCCTTGTCCTCGAGCACCACCACCGGCACGTCGTCGACGCTGATCCGGCCGATCTGCAGCCTGTCGATGCGCGAACGCGCTGCGCGCGCAGCACCATTTGCCGTGTTGACCTGCTGGGTGAAATCCCCCGGCGCGACTTTCACCCCGGCCTTGCGCGCGGTCGAAACGTTGATCGCCACCAGCGTCGCCCCGGTGTCGACCATTGCGTCGACCGAGCGACCGTTGATCTTGAAGCTTGCCGTGAAATGGCCGCGCATGTCGGCGTCGATCTTGACGCTGCGTCCGGCGGTGGAGGCAGTCGCAGCACTGGCTTCGACGGGCTTGGGCGCCGGCGTAATGGTGCCCGTTGCCATCTCGGTCAAAGCCTTGAACTTCTCACCGTCCTTGTCCCACAGCATGGGCACCGACGCGGATGCGCCGGCACAGACACCGAATATGATGAGCTTACGCAGCATGTGACGCCCTGATTTGAGGCGTCACGATAGTCCCGACAAGGTGATCGTGGCTTTAACGCAGCCATCCCGATGTCAAAGGCGGTAAACCGTGGGTTAAGGCCTATTTGGTGCCGTACATACGGTCGCCGGCGTCGCCGAGGCCGGGGATGATGTAGCCCCGCTCGTTGAGCTCGCGGTCGATCGAGGCGGTGAACACCGGAACATCCGGGTGCGCCTTGGTGAAGCGCTCGATGCCTTCGGGCGAGGCCAGCAGGCACAGGAAGCGCAGGTTGGTGGCGCCGCGGCCCTTCAGCTTGTCGATCGCCGCGATCGCTGAATTGGCGGTGGCCAGCATCGGGTCGACGACGATCACCAGGCGGTCGCCGAGGTCGCTTGGCGCCTTGAAGAAATACTCCACCGCCTCCAGCGTCTCGTGGTCGCGATAAAGCCCGACATGGGCGACGCGGGCTGCCGGCACCAGGTCGAGCAGGCCTTCGAGCAGGCCATTGCCGGCGCGCAGCACCGAGGCGAACACCAGCTTCTTGCCTTCGAGCGTCGGCGCCTCCATCGTCTCGATCGGCGTTTCGATCATCTTGGTGGTCAGTTCGAGGTCGCGCGTCACCTCGTAGCCGAGCAGCAGGGAGATCTCGCGCAGCAGCCGCCGGAAGCCGGCCGTCGAGGTTTCCTTGTCGCGCATGATGGTCAGCTTGTGCTGCACAAGCGGATGGTCGACGACGGTCACGGTCATGGCTTACGCTCCTGAAACTCGGGTAATTCAGGCCATTCTATCGGCTGGCGCGCCGCCGACCAATGTCGCGCCAGCCTTGAACCACAGTTTTGTCGGCCAAATTCAGCGTTTATGGCCGTCGAGACGGGCAAGAAGTGCTGCTTTGGTCTTCCTGTCGACGAAAGCGGCCTCGATCGCCGTGCGGGTCGTCGCCATCAGCGCCTTGTCGTCCATGCCGAAATGCTCAGTGGCAATGTCATATTCGCGCTTCAGGCTGGTCCAGAAATAGGGCGGATCGTCGGAGCTCAACGTCACCTTGCAACCAGCCGCCCGGAACTTGGGGAAGGGGTGGTCGGCAAAGCTGTCGAACACCTTGAGCGCGATGTTCGACCCCGGGCAGACTTCCAGCACGATGCCTTCGTCGGCGATGCGTTTGACCAGATCGGGGTTTTCGATGGCGCGTACGCCATGGCCGATGCGCGATGGCTTGATGTGGTCGAGCGCCTGCGCCACGCTCTCCCAGCCCAGCAGTTCGCCGGCATGGATGGTGATGCCGAGGCCGGCCTCGCGGGCGATCTCGAAGGCGCGCACATAATCCTCGAACTCGCCCATACGCTCGTCGCCGGCGACGCCGAAGCCGGTCACCAGTGGATGGTTGCACCTGGCGGCAAAGCGTGCCGCCGCCTCGATCGATTCGACACCAACATGGCGCACGCCGGTGACGATCATCCGGCCCTCGATGCCGGTCTTGGCCTTGGCCCGCAGCATGCCTTCGCCGAGCGCGTCGGTATAGGCCTTGGGCGACAGCCCGGCTTTGATGGCATGGTCGGGCGAAGTGAACACTTCCGAATAGATCGCGCCGTCACGGGCGAGGCTGGTCAGGTAGTGTTCTGAAAGCCGGGCGTAGTCCTCTTCGGTGCGGAAAAGGTCAGCGGCGAAGTCGTAGGCCGCAAGGAACGAGGTGAAGTCGTTCCAGACGAAGGAGCCGTTCTGGATGAAGGGTGAGACGTCCTTGCCGTATTTCTGCGCCTGGCGGACGACGAGTTCGGGTGCCGCCGCACCTTCTATGTGGCAGTGCAGCTCGGCTTTCAAAGGCATTCCTTGTTCCTTGTGTTGTCGGCGCGGGCGCGGCCTAAAACCGCGCCTCAAACAATAGCGCCCGCTGGTGTGATCGGCTATGGTCCCGCCGGATTTGATTGGACAACAAAATGTCAGAACAACGGACGACGGCTGTCGGCGGCATGGAAACCTCCTACGGTTTCCGCAATGTCGGAGCTGGCGACAAGCAGGGCCTGGTCAACGAGGTCTTCCACAAGGTCGCCGACCGCTATGACGTGATGAACGACCTGATGTCGGGCGGCCTGCACCGTATCTGGAAAGACGCAATGGTTGCCTGGCTCAACCCGCCCAGGCGTCCGGGTTGGAAGGTGCTCGACGTTGCCGGCGGCACCGGTGACATCGCCTTCCGCATCGTCGACGCCTCGCATGGCAACGCGCATGCCACCGTGCTCGACATCAACGGCTCGATGCTTGGCGTCGGCCGCGAGCGCGCCGAAAAGCGCGGCCTTGCCGACAAGACGGATTTCGTCGAGGCAAACGCCGAGGAACTGCCCTTCGCCGACGAGACCTTCGACGCCTACACCATCGCTTTCGGCATTCGCAACGTGCCGCGCATCGATGTGGCGCTGTCGGAAGCCTGGCGCGTGCTGAAGCCGGGCGGGCGCCTTTTGATCCTCGAATTCTCCGAGGTCGAGATGCCCTTGCTCGACAAGATCTACGAAGCCTGGTCGTTCAATGCCATTCCGCGCATCGGCCAGGCCGTGACAGGCGACGGCGAGCCCTACGCCTATCTCGTCGAATCGATCCGCAAGTTTCCCAACCAGCAGAACTTTGCCGCAATGATCACCCGCGCCGGCTTCGACCGCGTCACCTTCCGCAACTACACCGGCGGCATCGCAGCACTGCACTCGGGCTGGAAGCTTTGACGGACGGCGCGCGATGAGCAGTCTCGGAGCGTCGTTCCGGCTCGCGCGTGCGGGCTGGGTGCTTGTGCGTGAAGGCGTGGTCGCGGCGTTGCCCGGCGACCAGCTCGAGGGCCTGCCGAAGATCGGCTGGCAGGTGGCGCGCCTGCTGACCCGGCGCCGCGCCCGCAAGAGCGTGCGCAGCGATCGCCTTGCCAAGGCGGTCGCCCGCCTTGGTCCGTCCTACGTCAAGCTCGGCCAGTTCCTGGCGACCCGCCCTGACGTCGTCGGCGACGACATCGCGCTCGACCTGGCGTTGCTCCAGGACAGCATGGCGACCTTCCCGATGTCGGAAGCCGTCGAGGCGATCGAAGGTTCTCTCGGCCGCAAGGTCTCCGATCTCTATCTCAGCATCGGCGCGCCGATTGCCGCCGCGTCCATCGCCCAGGTCCACCCGGCCGAAGTTGCGACGCCGGAAGGCCCGCGCAAGGTCGCCGTCAAGGTCATCCGCCCCGGCGTGCGCCGCCGCTTCTTCCAGGATCTCGAAAGCTACTTCCTGGCAGCCCGGCTGCAGGAGCGTTTCGTTCCGTCGAGCCGCCGCCTGCGTCCGGTCGAGATCACCGAGACGATGGCCCAGACAACCAAGATCGAGATGGACTTCCGCCTTGAGGCGGCGGCCTATTCCGAACTTGGCGAAAACACCAGGGATGATCCCGGCTTCCGCGTGCCGTCTGTCGACTGGGAGCGCACCGGCCGCGACGTGCTCACCATGGAGTGGATCGACGGCGTCAAGCTCAACGACATCGAAGGGCTGCGCGCCGCAGGCTTCGATCTCCAGGCGATCGCCGCGACGCTGGTACAGTCGTTCCTGCGGCATACGCTGCGCGACGGCTTCTTCCATGCCGACATGCACCCCGGCAACATGTTCGTCGACGCCAATGGCGACATCGTTGCCGTCGATCTCGGCATCTCCGGCCGTCTCGGCAAGAAGGAGCAGCGCTTCCTTGCCGAGATCCTCTACGGCTTCATCACCCGCAACTACATGCGTGTCGCCGAAGTGCATTTCGAGGCCGGCTATGTGCCGCGCCACCACAATGTCGCGGCCTTCGCCCAGGCGATCCGCGCCATCGGCGAGCCGATCCACGGCCAGCCGGCCGAAACCATCTCGATGGCCAAGCTCTTGACCCTTTTGTTCGAGGTCACCGAGCTGTTCGATATGGAGACGCGGCCCGAACTGGTGCTGCTGCAGAAGACCATGGTCGTCGTCGAGGGTGTTGCCCGCACGTTGGACCCGGCCTTCAACATGTGGAAGACGGCCGAACCCGTGGTCGGCAACTGGATCGCTGGAAATCTCGGCCCGCGCGGCCTGATGATCGATGCCCGTGACGGTCTTGGCGCGCTTCTGTCGCTGGCCCGCCAAGCCCCCGACCTCTCCGCCCGCGCCGAAAGGCTGTCGCGCGAGATCGACGCCATGGCCGAAAACGGCCTGCGCTTCGATGCCGCGACCGCGCGCGCCATCGGCAAGGCCGAAGCGCGCCACACCCGCTCCGGTCGCATTGCGCTGTGGGTCATTGCGCTGACGCTGGTCTACATCGCCTGGCAACTGCTCTGATCGGACAATGCCGGCATTGCTGGCAGTGCCGGCATTGAATGCGCCCCCCGTCGGCGCTACTTTTGCGTCAGACGCGCATCGCCGCTTCGGGAAGGGTTCGAGCCATGCGGTCAATCTCAACTTCGGCGACTGCTGTACTCAGCTGCTCGCCAAAACCCGGAACGTGCCGCCGCTTTTCAAGGGCGATGATTTCATCCATACCGACATCGTGCCGGCGCTGAAGCCGGCTTGAGGGCCAAGCATGTTCCTTTCCGGCAAGCGCATCCTGCTTATCATCGGCGGCGGCATCGCGGCCTACAAGTCGCTCGACCTGATCCGTCGGTTGCGCGAGCGCGGCGCATCCGTCCGGGCGGTCATGACCTCTGCCGCCCAGGAGTTCATCACGCCTCTGTCGGTTGGCGCACTCACCGCCGACCACGTCTTCACCGATCTCTTCGACCGCCAGGACGAGCAGGATGTCGGCCACATCAGGCTGGCGCGCGAGGCCGACCTGATCGTCGTTGCCCCGGCCACCGCCGACCTGATGGCCAAGCTCGCCAACGGCCATGCCTCCGACCTCGCCTCTGCCGTGCTGCTTGCCGCCGACAAGAAGGTACTGTTTGCGCCGGCCATGAACCCGCGCATGTGGTCGAATCCGGCGACGCGCCGCAACCGCGCCACGCTGGAAAAGGACGGCATCCATTTCATCGGCCCGATGAAAGGCGAGATGGCCGAAAGCAACGAGGCAGGCGAGGGCCGCATGGCCGAGCCGTTGCAGATCGTCGGAGCGGTCGAGGAACTGCTCGACATCAGGCCGAAGCCGCTGTCGGGCCGCAAGATCATCATCACCTCAGGCCCGACGCACGAGCCCATCGATCCCGTGCGCTACATCGCCAACCGCTCGTCGGGCAAGCAGGGTCATGCGCTCGCCGCCTCGCTCGCCCGGCTCGGCGCCGATGTGCGCCTCGTCTCCGGCCCGGTGACCATTCCAGATCCTGCCGGTGTGAAGACGGTGCATGTCGAAAGCGCGCGCGAGATGCGCGATGCGGTCGAACAACTGCTACCGGCCGATGCCGCCATCTTTGTCGCCGCCGTCGCCGACTGGCGCACAGCCGCCTCTGCCGATGAGAAGATCAAGAAGGTGGCGGGCGAGGGGCCGCCGGCGCTGCAGATGGTCGAGAACCCCGACATTCTCGCCGGCGTCGGCCACCACGCCAAGCGTCCCTATCTGGTCATAGGTTTCGCTGCCGAGACCCAGGACGTTCTCAAAAATGCCCAGGCCAAGCTGGCCAGGAAGGGCGCCGACTTCATCGTCGCCAACGATGTCAGCCACGAAGGCGGCGTCATGGGTGGCGACCGCAACCGGGTTAAGATCGTGAGCAAGGCGGGCGTCGACGAATGGCCTGATTTGCCCAAGGAAGAGGTCGCCGAGCGGCTCGCCCAACTGATCGCCGAAAGGCTCAGGACAGTCACGGTCTGAGCCCCGGCGATCTTTTCGCTGACGGGTCTGCGCCGGCTGCAACAGAGTGTTCACCGGATGGATGCTTGGCCACCCCGCACGCGCATGCGAGGTGAGGGTCGACCACCATCCGGAGTTCTCCAAGACATGAAGCTTTTCTACATGCCCGGCGCCTGTTCGCTGGCCCCGCACATCGTCGCCAACGAAGTCGGCATCGACCTCGAACTCGTCAAGGTCGACGGCAAGACCAAGACCACTGAAACCCAGCAGGACTTCCTTGCCACCAATCCTAACGGCTATGTGCCGGCGCTGGTGCTCGGCGATGGCGAGCTGATGACCGAATCCTCCGTCCTGGTGCAGTACCTCGCTGACCAGAAGCCCGAGAGCGGCCTGATGCCCAAGGCCGGCGACATGGCGCGCTACCGTGTTCAGCAGTGGCTGGCCTTCGTCGCCACCGAACTGCACAAGGTCTTCGGCGCCTTCTTCAAGCCCAACACGCCCGAGGCCACCAAGGAGATCAACCGCGAGCTGCTCGCCAGGCGCCTGGCCTATGTCGACGGCAAGCTCGACGGCCGCGCCTATCTGATGGGCGATGCCTTCACTGCGGCTGACGCCTATCTCTGGACGATCCTCGGCTGGGCCAAGCATGTCGGCATCGATCTGTCTTCCTTTGCCAACATCCAGCGCTATCTCGGCACCGTGGCTGCCCGCCCGGCCGTGCAGAAGGCCCTACGCGCCGAAGGCCTGGCCTGATCTCCGGCTCCAGCAACTGCCGCCGCTGTTGAACCGGCAATTGCCGACTTGATTATTGACGGCCTCGAGGCTCACGCCTTGGGGTCGTTTTCTTTATGGCATTCCTATTTCTTTGTCCGCCCCGCTCTCTCGAACCTTAATGTGGTTCGGAGCCATATTCCTTTGCGAAATCCAGACCCGGCCAACGTCGTCAGCATGCCTGACGCCGTCGTTTGGCGCGTGGGGATGGTCCTTACGCCCTCGGCTTAAGGTTTCAACGGAACAGGAGTTTTCGAAGATGGACATCTTCGTTCTCGCCATAGGCGTGGTCTTCTTCGCCTTGTGCTTCGCCTACGTCAAAGCCTGCGACATCCTCTGAAGGAACGCCAAATGTTGCTCGAATACATCCTCGGCGGCGCAGTGACCGTGTTCCTGCTTGCCTATCTGACCTACGCGCTCATCCGCCCCGAACGGTTCTGACCGCTCAGCGCTCGCACGGAAAGCTTCTCAAATGACCATCAATGGCTGGATACAGATCGCCGCATTCTGCGCGGTCATCATTCTGCTCGTGAAGCCGCTCGGCGGCTACATGACCCGCGTCTTTACTGGCGAGCGCACGTTCTTGTCGCCGCTGCTCGGCCCGGTTGAGCGCGTGCTCTACCGGCTTGCCGGCACCAGCGAGCGCGAGGACCAGCACTGGACTGGCTATGCCGCCGCCATGCTGTCTTTCAACATCGCCGGCTTCCTGCTGCTTTATGCGATGCAGAGGTTCCAGGGCGCGCTGCCCTTCAACCCGGCAGCCATGGGTGCTGTGCCGCCCGAGCTCGCCTTCAACACTGCCGTCAGCTTCATGACCAACACCAACTGGCAGAACTACGGCGGCGAAAGCACGATGTCCTATCTCGTGCAAATGGCCGGCCTGACGGTGCAGAACTTCGTCTCGGCCGCCACCGGCATCGCCATCGGTATGGCGCTGATCCGCGGTTTCGCCCGCGCCTCGGGCAAGTCGATCGGCAACTTCTGGGTCGATCTGACGCGCACCACGCTCTACGTGCTTTTGCCGCTCTGCATCGTGCTCACGCTCGCTTATGTCTGGCTCGGCGTGCCGCAGACGGTCGGTTCCTACATCGCTGCCACCACCGTCGAGGGAGCTCAGCAGACCATCGCTGTGGGACCAGTCGCCTCGCAGCTCGCCATCAAGATGCTCGGCACCAATGGCGGCGGCTTCTTCAACGCCAACTCCGCACATCCGTTCGAAAACCCTAACGCTATCTCCAACTTTATCCAGATGGTCTCGATCTTCGCGCTGGGTGCTGCACTCACCAACGTTTTCGGACGCATGGTCGGCAACCAGCGCCAGGGCTGGGCGATCTTCGCCACCATGGGCATCCTGTTTGTCGCCGGCGTCGCCATCACCTACTGGGCCGAGGCTGCCGGCAACCCGCTGGTGCACGCGCTGGGCATCGACGGCGGCAACATGGAAGGCAAGGAAGCCCGCTTCGGCATCGTCCTGTCGTCGCTCTTCGCCGTCATCACTACGGCTGCCTCCTGCGGTGCGGTCAACGCCATGCACGGCTCGTTCACAGCCCTCGGCGGCATGATCCCGCTGATCAACATGGAACTCGGCGAGGTCATCGTCGGCGGCGTCGGCGCCGGCTTCTACGGTATCCTGATGTTCGTCGTCATTGCCATCTTCGTCGCCGGCCTGATGGTCGGCCGCACGCCGGAATATCTCGGCAAGAAGATCGAGGCCAAGGAAATCAAGATGGCCGTGCTTGCCATCCTGTGCCTGCCGCTCGCCATGCTCGGCTTCACGGCCATCGCCGTGCTGTTGCCGAGTGCCGTGGCTTCAGTCGGCACGCCGGGTCCGCACGGCTTCTCCGAGATCCTCTACGCCTACACCTCGGGCGCGGCCAACAACGGCTCGGCCTTCGGCGGTCTCACCGGCAACACGCCCTGGTACAACATAACAATTGGTCTCGCCATGCTGATGGGCCGCTTCCTGGTCATCATACCGGCACTCGCCATCGCCGGTTCGCTGGTCACCAAGAAGACGGTTCCCGCTTCCGCTGGCACCTTCCCCACCGACAGCCCGCTGTTCGTCGGCCTGCTTGCCGGCGTCATTCTGATTGTCGGCGGCCTGACCTTCTTACCGGCGCTCGCCGTCGGCCCGATCGTCGAGCACCTCGCCATGATCGTCGGCCAGACGTTCTGATGCAGCGCCGCAAAACCAAACGACTGGAGTCTCTCACATGAGTGCCCACAAATCTGCGAGCCTGCTCGACGCTCGCATCATCCTTCCCGCCATAGGCGACGCGTTCAGGAAGCTCGACCCACGCAGCCTGGCCAAGAACCCTGTCATGTTCGTCGTCGCCGTGGTCACGGCGCTGACATCAGTGCTGTTCATCAAGGACCTGGTCACGGGTGCGGGCGGGCTCGGCTTCTCGTTCCAGATCATCCTGTGGCTCTGGTTCACCGTGCTGTTCGCCAACTTCGCCGAGGCTGTCGCCGAAGGCCGCGGCAAGGCCCAGGCAGACTCGCTGCGCAAGGCGCGCACCGAAACCCAGGCCAAGCTGCTCGAGGGCGAAAGCCGCACCGCCTACAAGATGGTGCCGGGCACCAGCTTGAAGGTCGGCCAGGTCGTCCTGGTCGAGGCCGGCGACATCATCCCCTCCGATGGCGAAATCATCGAAGGTGTCGCTTCGGTCAACGAAGCCGCGATAACAGGCGAGTCCGCGCCCGTCATTCGTGAATCCGGTGGCGACCGTTCGGCCGTGACAGGCGGCACCCAGGTGCTGTCGGACTGGATCCGCGTGCGTATCACGGCGGCCGCCGGCTCGACCTTCCTCGACCGCATGATCTCGCTGGTCGAGGGCGCCGAGCGCCAGAAGACGCCGAACGAAATTGCGCTCAACATCCTGCTTGCCGGCATGACGCTGATCTTCGTGCTCGCCGTCGCCACCATCCCGAGCTTCGCTACCTATGCCGGCGGCTACATTCCGGTCATCGTGCTTGTCGCGCTGTTCGTGACGCTGATCCCGACCACCATCGGCGCGTTGCTGTCGGCCATCGGCATTGCCGGCATGGACCGTCTAGTGCGCTTCAACGTGCTCGCCATGTCGGGCCGCGCCGTCGAGGCCGCCGGCGACGTCGACACGCTTTTGCTCGACAAGACCGGCACCATCACCCTCGGCAACCGCCAGGCCACAGAGTTCCGTCCGGTCAAGGGTGTAACCGAGCAGGAGCTCGCCGACGCGGCCCAGCTTGCCTCGCTCGCCGACGAAACGCCGGAAGGCCGCTCGATCGTCGTGCTCGCCAAGGAACGCTATGGCATCCGTGCCCGCGACATGGGCTCGCTGCATGCCCATTTCGTGCCCTTCACTGCTCAGAGCCGGATGAGCGGCGTCGATTTCGACGGCTCTTCCATCCGCAAAGGCGCCGTCGACTCGGTGCTCAACCATGTCAAGTCGGGCGCCGCCTCGGCCTCGGGCGCACGGGTCGATGCCGAAGCCGTGCGTGGCATCCAGGCCATCTCCGACGAAATCGGCAAGCTCGGTGGCACCCCGCTCGCGGTTGTCCGCGATGCCCGCCTTCTCGGCGTCATCTACCTCAAGGATATCGTCAAGGGCGGCATCAAGGAACGCTTCACCGAGCTGCGCCGGATGGGCATCCGCACCGTCATGATAACAGGCGACAACCCGATGACGGCCGCCGCCATCGCTGCCGAAGCCGGCGTCGACGACTTCCTCGCCCAGGCGACACCTGAGAACAAGCTCAGCCTGATCCGCGAGGAACAGGCCAAGGGCAAGCTGGTGGCCATGTGCGGCGACGGCACCAACGACGCCCCGGCCCTCGCCCAGGCCGACGTCGGCGTGGCGATGAACACCGGCACGGTCGCCGCCCGCGAGGCCGGCAACATGGTCGACCTCGACAGCGATCCGACCAAACTCATCGAGATCGTCGAGATCGGCAAGCAGCTGCTGATGACCCGCGGCGCGCTGACGACCTTTTCCATCGCCAACGACATCGCCAAATATTTCGCCATCATCCCGGCGATGTTCCTGGCCTTCTATCCCCAGCTCGGCGCGCTCAACATCATGGGCTTGTCGACACCGCAGAGCGCCATCCTGTCGGCGATCATCTTCAACGCCCTGATCATCGTCGCGCTGATTCCGCTGTCGCTGAAGGGCGTCAAATACCGACCGATCGGCGCCGGCGCACTGCTCCGCCGCAACCTGCTCGTCTACGGCCTCGGCGGCATCATCGTGCCCTTCATCGGCATCAAGGCCATCGACATGGCAATCAACGCCATCGGCCTCGTGTAAAGGACATCCATCATGTTGAAGCAACTCAGACCTACGCTCGTCATGATCGTCGCGCTCACCGTCATCACCGGCCTTGCCTATCCGCTTGGCATGACCGGCATCGCCCAGGTGCTGTTCCCCAGACAGGCCAATGGCAGCCTGATCGAGAAGGACGGCAAGATCATCGGCTCCGAGCTGATCGGCCAGGCTTTCGCCGGCGAGCAGTACTTCCATGGTCGCCCCTCTGCCGCCGGCGACGGCTACAATGCCGCCGCTTCCTCGGGCTCCAACCTCGGCCCGACAAGCGCCAAGCTCATCGACCGCATCAAGGCCGAGGCGGAGGCGCTGAAGCAGAGCGATCCTGGCGCACCAGTGCCGGTGGAACTGGTCACCGCCTCTGGCAGCGGTCTTGATCCGCACCTGTCGCCTGAAGCCGCCTATTTCCAGGTGGCACGTGTGGCCAAGGCCCGAGGTGCCGATGAGGCGGTCATCCGCAAGCTCGTCGACGGCCATGTCGAAGCCCGAGCGCTCGGCTTCATGGGCGAACCGGTTGTGAACGTCCTCAAGCTCAATTTGGCGCTCGACGCAGCGGTTGCGCCCTGACAAGGTTGTGCCGGAGTTCCATCAGAACTCCGGCACGCCAGACTGCAAAAAGACAGATGCCAGACGATATCAGGGACAAGGAATCCAGGCCTTCGCCGGACGCGCTGCTTGAGACAGCCGAGCGTGAAGGACGCGGCCGTCTGAAGATCTTCCTCGGTGCCGCCCCCGGCGTTGGCAAGACTTACGAGATGCTGATGTCGGGCCGCGCCCGCCTTGCCGACGGCATTGACGTTGTCATCGGCGTCGTCGAGACCCACGGCCGCCGCGAAACCCAGGCACTGGTCGAAGGCTTCGAGGTCGTCCCGCGCAAGGCAGTCGACTACAAGGGGCGTACCCTCGAAGAGATGGACCTCGATGCCATCATCGCGCGCCGGCCGGCGCTCGCACTTGTCGATGAACTCGCCCACACCAATGCGCCCGGCAGCCGCCATCCCAAGCGTTATCTCGACGTCCAGGAGCTGTTGAGCCAGGGCATCGATGTCTACACCACGCTCAACATCCAGCATGTCGAGAGCCTCAACGACATCGTCGCCCAGATCACCCGCGTCACCGTGCGCGAGACGGTACCTGACTCCATCATCGATCGCGCTGACGATGTCGAGATCATCGATCTCACGCCCGACGACCTGATCAAGCGCCTGCACGAGGGCAAGGTCTATGTACCGTCCACGGCGCGCCGCGCCATCGAGAACTATTTTTCGCCCGGCAACCTGACCGCTCTGCGCGAACTGGCACTGCGCCGCACCGCCCAGCGCGTCGACGAGCAGTTGCTGATCCACATGCAGGCCAACGCCATTGAGGGGCCGTGGGCAGCCGGCGATCGCGTGCTGGTTGCCGTTGACGAGCATCCGCGCGGCGCCTCGCTGGTTCGTTATGCGCGCCGCCAGGCCGACCGCCTGCGTTGTCCATGGGCGGCACTCCATGTCGAGACGTCGCGCTCGGCCAATCTGCCCGACGCCGACAAGGACCGGCTCGCCGCGACCATGCGCCTTGCCGAGCAGCTTGGCGGCGAGGCGATCACCATTCCCGGCCAGTCGGTGGCTGCAGACATCGTCCGCCATGCCGCCACCCACAACTTCACCCACATCGTCGTCGGTAAGCCGGCTAAGTCGCGCTGGCGCGAGTATTTCGAGGGCTCGGTAACCCACGACCTGATCCGCTATGCTGGCAACATAAGCGTTCACGTTACGTCTGGCGTCGAGCCGGACGCGGCACTTGCTTCGCAGAGCGTGAAGACGGCCACTCCACGGCGGCGCTTCGACCCATGGCCTTACCTCACGGCGGGACTGCACGTTGTCGGCGCGCTTGTCGTCGGCATTGCGCTGCGGCAATTCCTCGACGTTCGCAACATCGCACTGGTCTTCCTGATGGCCGTGCTGAGCTCGGCGGTCACGCTCGGCCTTTGGCCGGCATTGTTTGCCTCGGTGCTCAGCGCGTTCGCCTATAACTTCTTCTTTTTGCCGCCGCTCTACACGCTGACCATCGCCGATCCTGAAAGCGTGGTCGCGCTGGTGTTCTTCCTCATCGTCGCGGTCATCGCCTCCAACCTGACCGGCCGTGTCCAGCGCCAGGCCGCCGCCGCCCGCGAGCGCGCCCGGATGACCGAGGACCTCTATCTCTTCTCCAAGAAGCTCGCCGGCACCGGCACGCTCGACGACGTGCTCTGGGCCACCGCCTTCCAGATTGCGTCGATGCTCAAGGTCCGCGTCGTGCTGCTGCTGCCCGAGGAGGGCACCATCGCCGTCAAGGCCGGCTATCCGCCCGACGACACGCTCGTCGACGCCGACATCGCCGCTGCCAGATGGGCCTGGGAACACAACCGTGCCGCCGGCCGTGGCGCCGACACCTTGCCCGGCGCCAAGCGCCTCTATCTGCCGCTGCGCACCGGTCGCATGGCTGTCGGCGTCGTCGGTCTCGACAACGATCGCCAGGGCCCGCTTTTGACGCCCGAACAGCAGCGCCTGTTCGATGCGCTGGCCGACCAGGCGGCGGTTGCCATCGAGCGCATCCAGCTCGTCGCCGATGTTGACCGCGCCAGGCTTGCCGTCGAGGCTGACAGGCTGCGTTCGGCGCTGCTCACCTCGATCTCGCACGACCTCAAAACCCCGCTCGCCAGTATCATGGGCGCGGCCGGTGCGCTGCGCGAGTTTGGTATGTCTTTGCCCGAGGAGGGTAGGGCGGAGCTCGTCTCGACGGTGCTCGACGAATCCGAACGCCTCAACCGCTTCATCGCCAATCTGCTCGACATGACCAAGATCGAGTCGGGCGCGATGGAGCCCAATTCGGCGCTGCATTATGTCGGTGATATCGTCGGCTCCGCACTTCGCCGCGCGGCCAAGATCACCGTGCAGCACAAGACCGAACTCGACATGCCGGCCGATCTGCCGATGCTGAAGCTCGATCCGGTGCTGTTCGAGCAGGTGCTGTTCAACCTGCTCGACAATGCCGCGAAATATGCGCCCGAAGGCTCGACGATCCGCATCCGCGGCTGGGCCGACGGTGCGACGGTTGCGATCCAGCTCATGGACGAGGGGTCCGGAATTCCGCAGGCTGATCTGGAGCGCGTTTTCGATACGTTCTATCGCGTCCGCAAGGGCGACCATGTCCGCGCCGGCACCGGTCTCGGCCTGTCGATCTGTCGTGGTTTCGTCGAGGCGATGGGCGGCACAATCATAGCCTCCAACCGCGCCGACCGGCCGGGCGCGGTCTTCACCATCACCATGCCGGTGCCGGCCGAGCGACCAAATATCACCGGGCCTGCCCTGGGCGGATCAAATCTGGACGGAATTGCATGACCAACGCGTCGGTGAAGATCCTGATCGTCGATGACGAGCCGCCGATCCGCAAGCTGCTGCGGGTCGGGCTTTCGACGCAGGGCTATGCCATTTCCGAAGCACCGGCCGCCAAGCCGGCGATGCTCATGGTCAGGGCCGAGAAGCCGGATCTCATCCTGCTCGATCTCGGCCTGCCCGACATGGGCGGGCACGATCTGCTCGCTGCCTGGCGGCGCGAGGGCCTTCACGTGCCTGTGATCATCCTGTCCAGCCGCACCGACGAGGCCGGTATCGTCAAGGCGCTCGAACTGGGTGCCGACGACTACGTGACCAAGCCATTCGGCATGAACGAACTTGCCGCCCGCATCCGCAACGCCCTTCGCCATAGGCTGCAGCAGCAGGGTGAAAAGCCGGTGTTCCAGACCGGCGAGCTGTCGGTCGACCTGGTCAAGCGCATCGTCAGGCTTGGCAGCCAGGAGGTGAAGCTGTCGCCCAAGGAATACGACATCCTGCGCGTTCTGGTGCAGCACGCCGGAAAGGTGCTCACCCACCGTTTCTTGCTCGAGCATATCTGGGGCGGCTCGGCCGACGTGCAATATCTCCGCGTCTATGTCCGCCAGCTCCGCCAGAAGATCGAAAAGACCCCCGACGAGCCGCAATACATCACCACAGAAACCGGCGTCGGCTACAGACTGCGCGAACCTGATTGACCGCAGACGTTGGGCTTCGCCTTGAGGGTTGCTTGAACGCGCCCGCGTCTTGAAGCAAGAGCAGGACCTAAGCCGCCCTTGCCACGCCTCTGCGGCCGCCCAGCAGGCGGTCGATGCTGACGAGCGTGACGGCGATGATCAGGAAGGCCGCGGTCAGCAATACGATGCTGGCCGTAAGCTGCGTGAGGTTCAGCGCTTCCGGGTTGAGGAACCAATAGGCGTACCAGCCATCGGCGGCACCCCTGGCAAAGGCATAGCCGCAATAGGCCAGCGGCGGCACCGCCGCCCATAGCGCATCCCGCCACTTGAGCCCGCCATGATCCCAGACGAGCCAGGTCAGGAAAAACAGTACCGGTGTTACGTCATGCAGCGCATGGTCGGCAACGGCCTGCCAGCCGGTCGGCTGCCAGATCGCCCTGAGCAACACCGAATAGACAAGCCCGCCGAACACGATCGCCGCCGCCGTCACCAGCCGTGAGCGTACCCCGGCGAACCGCCCGCCCGGATCAAGCACCAGCGCCGTCGCCACCACCGCCGCCATCAAGTTCATGATGATCGTGAAGAAGCCGAAGAACCGCCAAACCGCAGCAAGGATCGACCCGCCGTCATTGACGGCCTGGGTAATCAGCAGCGCGAGCTGCAGGGCGAGGGCGGCCCAGGCAGCGATAGCCGTGACGAAGGCGAGGCCGCGGCGGAGGGGCAATGGAGCTTTCCTGCAAGGCTGATTTCTTCCGCCAAGCTACATCAACGCGCCATCAGCGCAATGTACCGGCAACGGTTCCGGCCATCGCAGCATCTCCCTGCCAACGAAAATCGCCCCCTCCGCTGAATGAAGGGGGCGAAACATCAAACTCAGAAAACGCCGCGATCAGACGTCCAGATTGGCCACGCTGAGAGCGTTCTCCTGAATGAAGTCGCGGCGCGGCTCGACTTCGTCGCCCATCAGGCGGGCAAACAGCGCGTCGGCATCGGTGGCGTCATTGACCTTAACCTGCAGCAGCGAGCGCACGTTCGGGTCGAGCGTCGTCTCCCACAGCTGCTCGGCGTTCATTTCGCCCAGGCCCTTGTAGCGCTGCATGGTCAGGCCCTTGCGGCCCGAGGCGAAGACGGCGGTCAGCAGCGCCAGCGGCCCTGCCAGGGTCTCCGAATTGTCCTTGCGGCGCAGCACCGGCGGCTGGGAATAAAGCTCGGTAAGGCGTGCAGCATAACGGTCAAGCGCGCGCGCGTCGGCCGAGTTGATCAGCGCCATGTCGAGGTGGATGCTTTCCTTGACGCTGCGCAGCGTGCGTTCGAAGACATAGCCGCCCGAACCGTCATTGCTGGTCGCGATCTCGCCCGTCCAGCCGCGCTCGATGTCTTCCGAGATCAGGTCGAGGCGCTGGGCGATTGTTTCGGCCATTGCCTTGGCGCGGCCGAGATCGTTGAAGATGTCGGGGTTGAGCGCGCCGGCGATCGCCGCCTGCTCGACCACCGGCCTGGAATAACGCGTATGCAGGCCGTCGATCAGCGTGCGCACGCCAAGCGCGTCGGCCACGGCCGTACGCAGATCCTGACCGGTCCGCACCTCGCCCGATGCAAGCGTCAGCGACGCCTCGTCGAGACCGACATCGACAAGGTAATCCTCAAAGGCGCTTTCGTCCTTCAGATACTGCGAGCTCTTTCCGCGCGTCACCTTGTAGAGCGGCGGCTGGGCGATATAGAGGTGGCCGCGCTCGATCAGCTCCGGCATCTGGCGGAAGAAGAACGTCAGCAAAAGCGTACGGATATGGGCGCCGTCGACGTCGGCGTCGGTCATGATGATGATCTTGTGGTAGCGCAGCTTGTCGGCGTTGAACTCGTCCTTGCCGATCGAGGTGCCGAGCGCGGTGATCAGCGTGCCGATCATGTCAGATGACAGCATGCGGTCGAAGCGCGCACGCTCGACGTTCAGGATCTTGCCGCGCAGCGGCAGGATCGCCTGGTTCTGGCGCGAGCGGCCGCTCTTGGCGGAGCCGCCTGCCGAGTCACCCTCGACGATGAAGATTTCGGACTTGGCTGGATCGCGCTCCTGGCAGTCGGCCAGCTTGCCGGGCAGCGAGGTGATGTCGAGCACGCCCTTGCGGCGGGTCAGCTCCCGCGCCTTGCGCGCTGCTTCGCGCGCCGCAGCGGCCTCAACCACCTTGGCGATCAGCGTCTTGGCTTCGGTCGGGTGCTCCTCGAGCCAGGTGCCGAGTGCTTCGTTGACCAGGCTCTCCACCACCGGACGAACCTCGGAGGACACCAGCTTGTCCTTGGTCTGCGACGAAAACTTCGGATCGGGAACCTTGACCGAAAGCACCGCCGTCAGGCCCTCGCGGGTGTCGTCTGCGGTGATCGAGACCTTTTCCTTCTTCGAAATGCCCGAGGTTTCGGCATAGCCGGTCACCTGGCGCGTCAAGGCGCCGCGGAAGCCGGCAAGATGTGTGCCGCCGTCGCGCTGCGGGATGTTGTTGGTGAAGGCCAGCACGTTTTCGTGGTAGCTGTCGTTCCACCACATCGCCACTTCGACCGTGATGCCGTCGCGCTCGGCACGGATGGCGATTGGTGCCGCGATCAGCGGCTTCTTGGCGCGGTCGAGATACTTCACGAATTCGATCAGGCCGCCGTCATAGAGCAGCTCCTGCACCTTCACGTCGGCATGGCGCTTGTCGGACAAGACGATGCGCACGCCCGAATTCAGGAAGGCCAGCTCGCGCAGGCGATGCTCCAGCGTGCTGTAGTCGAAATCCACCATGGTGAAGGTGTCGGACGAGGGCAGGAAGGTCACTTCCGTGCCGGTCTCGTCGCCGGCCTGTCCCACCACCTTCAGCGGCGCCACGGCATTGCCGTGGCTGAAGGTCATCTCGTGGATTTCGCCCTTGCGGCGGATTCTGAGCTTCAGCCACACCGACAATGCGTTGACGACGGACACGCCGACGCCGTGCAGGCCGCCCGACACCTTGTAGGAGTTCTGGTCGAACTTACCGCCAGCATGCAGCTGCGTCATGATCACCTCGGCGGCGGAAACGCCTTCCGAAGGGTGGATATCGGTCGGAATGCCGCGGCCGTTGTCGGTCACGGTCACCGATCCATCGGGATTGAGTGACACCGTCACCAGCGTGGCATGGCCGGCCAGCGCCTCGTCGATCGCGTTGTCGACGACCTCATAGACCATGTGGTGGAGGCCCGAGCCGTCGTCAGTGTCGCCGATATACATGCCTGGGCGCTTGCGGACGGCATCCAACCCCTTCAAAACCTTGATGGAATCTGCGCCGTACTCGGCTTCTGCGCCGGGAAGGTTCTCGGACTGGTCGCTCATGAAAAACTTTCGTCTGACTGCCGCAGGAGGACGCGGCAAAATCGGCCCCGAATCGCACGCCCGTTGGTGCCCCAGATATAGGCGTTAAGTGTGGTTTTTCCAAGTTTTACCGGGCTTTTGCGAGGGGATAACGCCATGCCGCGTGGCCTTGCGGCGCCTCGTCCTCCGGCTTGATGGTTCGGCCCATCTGCGCTGCCTGCAGCGCGTCCCGAAAACGAGTACAGGCCGTAGTTTACGTGAGCCAAATGCCGACACACTGCTACCGGAAGCCGATCGACGGCGGCATGTTGGCGATGCAGCCGTGGAAGCCGCCGATTGTTGGCAAACTGGCGAAACTATGTGATTTCTCGTCCGTTCATGTAGGCGGAGTTTGGAACAAACGCCGCGCTGGTGCATTCAGGCTCATCAATAATGTTGTCCCACTTCCGTCTGACACGGTGGGGCCCACTTTTTGCCGGCCTACACTTTTCACAACAGATTTCAGCCGAGAAAATTCTCATCCATGCCGACCACAAGACCATTGAAGGCCGACGACAAGGTTTCCAATCCGATCGTTTCAGGTGAGCTGGCCGGGCTCATCGAGGCCTTGGACTGGACGTCTACGCCGATCGGCCCGATCGGTTCCTGGCCGGCAGTCGTGCGCATGACGATCCGCATCATGCTGGCATCGGCAATGCCGATGTGCCTGCTCATCGGCCGCAAGGGCGTGATGATCTACAACGACGCCTATCGCGACATCGCGGGCGCGAGGCATCCGGCCTGCCTCGGCACTTCAGTCTTTGACAGCTGGCCCGAGGTCGCGCAGTTCAACCGTACCGTCATCGACCGCATCTTCGAAGGTGAAACGCTGACCTACGAGGATCAGGAACTGGTGCTGTGGCGCAATGGTGCCGCCGAACGCGTCTGGCTCGAGCTCGACTACAGTCCTTTGCTCGACGACGACGGCGAGGCGGTTGGTGCATTTGCGATCCTGGCTGAAACCACCAAGCGCGTACGTGCCGAAAAGGCACTCGCCCGCAGCGAGGAGCGCCTGTCGCTGGCGCTCGAGGCGTCGGGCATCGTCGGTGCCTGGGAACTCGATCTGACCAGCCGGATCGTCACAGCCGACGCGCGTTTCGCCGAGATGTTCGGCGTCGGCCTCGCCGAAGCCGAACAGGGCATTTCGGCTGAAGGCTTCTTCAGGCGCATCCATCCCGCCGACCGGGACTTCGTCGCGCGCAAGACCGATGAGGCAATCGCCAATCGCGGCGGATTTCGGGCCGAGTATCGCCTCGTCGACGACGATGGCGGTATCCGTTGGGTGCTTGCCACCGGCAAGTTTTTCGAAACCGTCGGCGGCAATCCGCGTCTGCCGGGCGTCGTCATCGACATCACCGAGCGCAAGGCGGTCGAGGCGGCGCTGGCGGCAAGCGAAGCCGGCTTCCGCACGCTTGCCGACACCATGCCGCAGATGGTTTGGTCGACCAGGCCCGACGGTTTCCATGATTATTACAATGCGCGCTGGTACGAATTCACCGGCATGCCGCTCGGTTCGACGGATGGCGAGGCATGGGCAGGTATGTTCCATCCCGACGACCAGGACCGCGCCTGGGAGTTGTGGCGCCATTCGCTCGCCACCGGCGAGCCCTACCAGATCGAGTACCGGCTGCGTCATGCCAATGGCGAATACCGCTGGACACTGGGTCGGGCGCTGGCCATCCGCAACGAGGCCGGCGAGATCATCCGCTGGTTTGGCACCTGTACCGACATCCATGAAACCAAGCAGGTTGCCGAGGAGCGCGAGATCGTCGCGCACGAACTCAGCCACCGCATCAAGAACATCTTTTCGGTTCTCAACGGCATCATCAGCCTGTCGGCGCGGTCCCATCCTGACATCAAGCCCTTGGCCGACCAACTCAGGCAGCGCATCAGCGCGATGGGCAAGGCGCATGATTTTGTCCGGCCGCACAGCCGGGCATCGCGGCCGCAGAACAACCAGTCTTCGCTGCGCGCCCTGGTCGAGCTTCTGCTCGCTCCGCATGTCGGCGACGATTCCGGCCGCTTTACCTTCCACGGTGACGACGCCACCATCGACGACGGCGCGGCCACTCCGCTTGCGTTGCTGTTTCATGAGCTTGCCACCAATGCGGCGAAATATGGCGCCTTGGCGGAGGCCGATGGCCGCGTGGTCATCGACGCTGTTCTGAGCGGCGACAAGTATCGCATGGTCTGGAAGGAAACGGGTGGCGCGCCAGTTTCGGGTCCGCCCGCCGACGAAGGTTTCGGCAGCCGCCTGATCACACTCAGCGTCCAGGGCCAGCTTGGCGGCACGCTGCAGCGGCGCTGGAAGGCGGATGGGCTCGAAGTGGAACTGACGATGCCGGCAGCACAGCTCAGCCGTTCGGCAACGTTGCGGCGCTAGAGCGACGACAAAGGGCGCAACGGCTTCGGCCGGAGCGCCCCTGATGATGTTGAGACGTCGCGTTTTCGTCAGGCGGTTACGCCAAGTCCGTCCTCGCGGTCATTGCAATTATCCGCTCCAAACAGCTTCAGCCGCGTTGGCGGTTCGGCGGCAAGGCGGTGTCGGCGCGCCACTGCATATCGTACCGCTTCAGACAATTCTTCGTCCATCACCGGCTTGGGAAGCACGCCGATCGTGCCGGGAACGCCGTCGCCCAGTTGCGAAGGGTTGGCGGTGATGAACAGCACCGTCACGCCGAACTGTTCGGCAAGAATCTTGCCCAGTGAAGGGCCGGTAGGACCATCCCGCAAATTGAGGTCAACAAGCGCTATTTCGGCATGCCGCGCCAAGTCGAGGGCACTCGCCGAGTCCATGGCGATGCCGATCGGGTGGTGTCCTAGCTCTTCGAGCATGCTCTCAATTTCGGTGGCAACGAAGATCTCGTCTTCAACCACCATCACCTTGCAGTTCATCATGTCACTCTACACGCGTATTCCCTGTTGATTGGTTGCATGGGCCAAACGTCACCGTCAGCGATAGGTTGCATGCCAGGGGGGGTGAATTTCCGCAAAGACAATGTTCGTCGCCTCAATTGTGGTCCTGAGGCAACGACGTGGTCAACCGACACGGAGCGGCTTCAGCGCTTCGCTCCAGCGGAACAGTTCGTTGAGCATCGTCTTGGCGCTGTCGTCGATCAGCGCGTTCGACTTGAACTCGCCATCCTCGGCGAGGTGCTGGGTGAAAGCGGGGATGGCGATCGCCTCGGGGATCGGCATGATCTTCAGCGTCGTCAAAAGCATCTTTTCCGACTGCACGGCGCGCAGGCCGGCAGAGACGCCGCCATAGCTCAGGAAACCGGCCGGCTTGTAGTTCCACTCGCGCGCCAGATAGTTGACGGCGTTCACCAGCGCAGGCGCGGCGAAGAAATTGTACTCCGGCGTCACGAACACGAAGGCGTCGCCGGCCTTGATCGCCTCGGACCACTTCTTCGTATGCTCGTTCTCGTACTGACCGAGCCTTGGGTGTCTGGGCTCGTCGAAGATCGGCAGGCCGAAGGCCTCGATGTCGGTGATGACGGGTTCGAATTTGCCATGCTCGCGCGCATAGGCATCGAGCCAGCGGGCGAAAACGGGTCCGACGCGGCCGGGGCGGGTGCTGGCCACGACGATATTGAGCTGGTATTTCAAGATTTCAGTCCTTGGCAGGTAAGGGGCGGTATCAAAAGGTGACTGGCGGGAAATAGTCGCTTGGACCCCGCCATGGCAAGAAGGCACCTCGAGGTAACCCGGTCACATCTCGGTCATCGTCCCGTTCCGCCGCATGGACGTGCCCACTCTCCATGCCTACATTCCACGGATGAGGCACATTTGATGGACACAAGACCCGAACCCTTCGTCCCGCCCGCGCCGACGCCGCGCAACACGCCGCCGTCGACGCTGGAGATGATGCGCATCGTCTATCGCAATCCGCTCGAGCTGTGGGGCGAGCCGTCCTACAACGAGCCCTGGATCTCGGTGAACGGCGTCGGCGGTCCGCTGGTCATCGCCAACGATCCCGGGCTCATCCGTCACGTGCTGGTCGACAACGCCAGAAACTACAAGATGGCGACCGTGCGCCAGATGATCCTGCGACCGATCCTGCGCGATGGTCTGCTTACCGCCGAGGGCGACGTCTGGAAGCGTTCCCGCAAGGCTATGGCCCCGGTCTTTACCCCGCGCCACATTTTTGGTTTCGCCCAGCCGATGCTCGCCCGCACCCTCGACTTCGTCAAACGTTACGAGGACGCCTCAGGCACCGTCGATGTTGCCCACGACATGACCATGCTGACCTACGAGATTCTGGCCGAGACGCTGTTTTCGGGCGAGATCGCGGGCGAGTCCGGCAGCTTCGCCCACGAGATCGACCGGCTGTTCGAGACCATGGGTCGCGTCGACCCGCTCGACCTGTTGCGCGCGCCCGAATGGCTGCCGCGCCTCACCCGCATCCGCGGGCGCAAGACCATGGCCTATTTCCGCAAGATCGTCACCGACACGGTGGCGATGCGCAGCGACAAGCTGGTGCGTGACGCAGCCGGCGCGCCCGAGGATTTCCTGACCCTGCTCTTGCGTGCCGAAGGCCCCGATGGCCTGTCGCGCCAGGAGATCGAAGACAACATCATCACCTTCATCGGCGCCGGCCACGAGACCACGGCCCGCGCGCTCGGTTGGACCATCTACTGCCTCGCCGAGGCGACCTGGGAGCGCGACCGCATCGAGCAGGAAATCGACGCAGTGCTGGCGCGCGAGCCCGATCCTGTCAGATGGCTCGACGCCATGCCGCTCACCCGCGCCGCTTTCGAAGAGGCCTTGCGCCTCTACCCGCCGGCGCCGTCGATCAACCGCGAGCCGATCGCCGAGGACGAATACAAGGGCTTCAAGATCCCGCGCAAGGCGCAAGTGCTGGTCATGCCCTGGACGGTCCACCGCCACCGCAAGCTCTGGGACAAGCCGGACGCGTTTCTGCCTGAGCGTTTCCATCCCGAAAACCGCGACAGGATCGACCGCTACCAGTATTTGCCCTTCGGCGCCGGTCCGCGTGTCTGCATCGGTATGAGTTTCGCCATGCAGGAAGCCATCATCGCGCTCGCCATCCTGCTCTCCCGCTTCCGCTTCGACACAACTGACGAAACCAGGCCCTGGCCGGTGCAGAAGCTGACCACCCAGCCGCAAGGCGGCCTGCCGATGCGGGTGACGCGGCGGTGACAGCATCTTTCTCCCCGTTTGAGGGGGGGCGGCGCGACGCTCGGCAGAGCCATGTCAGTGTCGCTCGACGCCGCCTTCCCACAAAGAGAGGACGGGGAATCCGGGAGCACCACATGGAGGCTGACATGAACGACAGCGCCGTCCTCGTCCGCATATCAGGCCGCGTCCAGGGCGTCAGTTTCCGCATCTGGACGCAGCGCGAGGCCCGTCGCCTCGGCCTGAACGGCTGGGTCCGCAATGAGCGAGACGGCTCCGTCAGCGCCTTGATCTCGGGTCCTGAAGAGGCAGTAACCTCGATGCTGGATGCGTTTTGGCAAGGGCCGCCCGGCTGTGAAGTCCGCAGCGTGGTTCAGGAAACGGCCAGTCCTGCCGACGTTTCCGCTGGCTTCAACATCACCGCTTGACCAACGCAACCGCGCCGACTGGCGCTTCCTCTCCCCCTGTCGAGGGGGAAAGTGGTACGCACAGCGGGTGGTGCTTAGGGGCGGCTGTTCAGCGTACTGCTCGCCAACATCACGCCTTCACGAAAGGCTCGACAGTGCCCTTGAGCTTGATGGTGATCGGCTCGCCGAAGCGGTCCTTGGACTTGCCGGCCGGCACACGGATCCAGCCTTCGCTGACGCAATACTCGCTGACGTCCTGGCGCTCTTTGCCGTTGAACATGATGCCGACGCCAGCCTCCAGCGCCTCTGCGTTGAAAAAGGGACTGCGCGGGTCGTTGCTCAGGCGGTCGGGCAGGGACATTGCCATCTCCAGTAACTAGGGCGCCCCCTGGGCGCGAACCTCGATTGCCCGCATCGCGAGCTTTGCGAGGCCTGTTAAGGGCAATGGCGGCAGGCGTAAAGAGCCAACGGCTGCTCGAAGCTCAGTTCCGCCCCTGGAAGGCGTTCTCGACATGCACCGGCCAACGACGCGGCAGCACCGCCACCATGTCGAAACGCACCGAAAGCTTGCCATAGTCGGGCTGTCGCGCGAGCCACAAATCGGCAGCGCCCTCGATGCGCCGTTCTGACCCATAGGCGACGGCCTCCATCGCCTCGACCAGCGTTCTACGCGCCTTCACCTCGACGATCAGCACCAGGTCGCCGCGCCGCGCGATCAAGTCGATCTCGCCGAGCTTGGTCTTGTAGCGGCGAGCGACGATCCGATAGCCCTTGAGCATCAGCGCAAGCGCGGCCAGCCATTCGCCGCGATGGCCGCGGCCCAGTGCCTTCTGCCGGGTGCGCCGGTCAGTCACCGGATCCTTCCCGGAGCTCCAGCAATCGGCGATAAAGCGCCGGTTTCTGCTGGCCGGTCATGCGCGCGGCTTCCGCCGCCGCCTTCGACGCCGGCATCTCCTTGGCCAGCGACAGCAGGAGCTTGTCGACGTCGTCGGCCGTCTCGGTCCGTTCCGCGGGTGGCGCAACACAGATGACGATCTCGCCCTTCGGCGTGTCGGCCGCAGCATAGTGCGCGGCGAGTTCGGCCAGCGTGCCGGTGCGGATTTCCTCGAAGGCCTTGGTCAGTTCGCGCCCGATCGCTGCCTGGCGCGCGCCCAACACATCGGCCATGGCTTCAAGGGTGTCGGCCACCCGTCGTGGCGATTCAAAAAAGATCAGCGTGCCGGGCACGGTCCTTACCTCTTCGAGCCGCGTCCGCTTCTGGCCGTCCTTGACCGGAAGGAAGCCGGCAAAGAAGAACGCATCCGAAGGTAGTCCCGAGGCGGTCAGTGCCGCCAGCACAGCCGAGGCGCCGGGGATCGGCACGACGCGAATGCCGCGCTCCTGTGCTTGCCCGACAAGGCGAAAACCCGGATCGGAAACCAGCGGCGTTCCCGCGTCCGATACAAGTGCTACGCTGCGACCGTTTTCCAGTGCCTCGATCAGCCGCGGCCCGGCTTCGCCGGCATTGTGCTCGTGATAGGCGGTCGGCCGCTGGCGGATGCCGTAGCGGTCGAGCAATACGCGGGTAACACGCGTGTCCTCGCAGGCGACATGGTCGGCGCCGGCCAGGGTCTCCAGCGCGCGCAGGGTGATGTCGCCGAGATTGCCGATCGGCGTCGCCACCAGATAGAGCGCAGGCGTCAGCGGCCGCGCCGCGATCTCGGTCTGTCCGATGACATAGACCCGCTTGTTTTCGTTGTTCTGCACGCCGCCTCGCTTTCACCTTCTCCTTGGCATGGTCCGGTCCGGCTTGCAAAAGGATGTGATCGATTCTGCCATGGCTTTGCCACAGTGCGGGAAGCAAATCGCCGCCGCGGATCGGAACAGAGCGATTCGTGAACAGAGGCAATCGTACCGGCCATGCCCCATCGTTTCGACGCCTTCATCTCCCGCCTCGACGCCGCCACCAAGGCGGCTCCACCCTCACGCCTTGTAGGCGACCAGCACCGCACCCGCCGCGATCAGCGCGACGCCGAGCCAGTTCGCCGTGCCAAGTCGCTCGCCAAGGAAAATGACGCCAAACACCGCGACAAGAACGACGCTTAGCTTGTCGATCGGCGCCACCTGCGCCGCGTTTCCGAGCTTCAGCGCGCGGAAGTAGCACAACCACGACGCCCCCGTGGCCAGCCCGGAAAGCACGAGGAACAGATAGGTCTTGCTCGAAATCTCGCCGAGCGGCTGGAACTGCCCGGTGGCGGCAATGATTGCGCCGAGCACCAGAAGGATCACCACAGTCCTGATCAGCGTCGCGAAGTCGGAATTGATGTTCTCGATGCCGACCTTGGCGAATATCGCCGTCAGCGCCGCGAAAGTGGCTGAGAGAATGGCCCAGAACTGCCAGGAATCTAGGGCTGAATTCATGTTGGCTCCGTTGTTCTGATCTCTTGGCTGCTGGATCGTTGCTTGCCCATGCTGTACCGGACGCCTGAGAATTTCGAAATCGGGCTGATACCATGGCGACGCACAAGACCTATTCCATCTCCGATCTTCGCGACAGGCCGGATTTCGCTGATGACGTCGCCGACCGCATCTGGAACGCCTGGTGGCGTCAGGACGGCCACGAACGCGCCTTTATCAGGGGCCTCGTCGACGAGAATTTTGCCTCGACCGGCCTGCCGCAGGCGTTCGTCGCCCATGACGGCGACACCTTTCTCGGCACCGCTCACCTGATAGACAACGATCTCGAATCGCGGCCGCAATATTCGCCCTGGGTGGCCGCCGTCTGGGTCGACGAAACCGCCAGGAGGTCCGGCATCGGCGCGGCTCTTGTCCAGGCCGGGGCGGACGCGGCGTTCGGGCAGGGTTTCGACACCGCCTATCTCTGCGCCAAACCTGCCGTCTCCGCCTTCTACGAGCGCCTCGGCTGGCAGCGCATCGAGGAAGATGTCGAGGGGCTCAACGTTTTTTCGATGAAGCGTGGTGCCTGATCGGCCTTAGCGCAGGTGCCCCGGCACCCGCTCTTCCAGCAGCGTCACCAGTGCCGGGTCCATGAAAGCGTAGTCTTCGGGAATATCGAGGCAGACGACGCGCGCCTTCAGCGACCTGCGGAATTTCTTCTGTAGCTTGGTGCGGTGGGCCTTTTCCATCACGAAGATGATGTCGGCCCACACCACCAGTTCCGCTGTCAGCGGGTTCTCGGCATCGTGGTTTGTGCCAGCCGAGTCGACTTCTATGTCGCGCCGGGCGGCAAACACCTGCTCGGCCGTCGGGCTGCGCAACCTGTTCTGGCTGCAGACGAAGAGCACGTTCTTCATCGCAGTCCCCGCCTACCGCGCCAGGTCGGCCACGACGGCGTCCAGCACGATCATGCCCTCAGGCGTCGCGCGCAAGCGCGAATTGCCGATCGGTGCCACCAGCCCTTCGCCCTGCAGGATCGACAACCGTGCCGAAGACAGCGACTTGCCGGATAACTGCTCGTAGCGGGCGAGGTCGATGCCCTCGACCAGCCTGAGGCCCATCAGCAGGAACTCGTCGGCCTCTTCCGAGCGTGTCAGCGTCTCGCCGCCGACCACGCCATGGCCACGTTGCTCGACCAGTTCGACCCAGCGTTCCGGCAGCTTCTCGGCGATGGTGACGATGCGCGTGCCGTCCTCCAGGAAGCGGCCATGGGCACCGGGGCCGACGCCGACATATTCGCCGTAGCGCCAGTAGGTCAGATTGTGCCGGCTCTCGGCGCCCGGTTTGGCGTGGTTGGAGATTTCATAGGCCGGCAGGCCATGCGCCGCCGTTACGTCCTGGGTGATGGCGTAGAGCTCCGCCGCGTGCTCGCCGTCGGGGATCTCGAACTTGCCGGCATTGTAGAGCTGGAAGAAGCGCGTGCCTTCTTCGATTGTCAGCTGGTACAGCGACAGATGGTCGACGGCATAACCGATCGCCTGCTTCAGCTCCGCCGCCCAGGCATCCGGCTTCTGGCCGGGTCGGGCATAGATCAGGTCGAAGGACAGGCGCGGAAAAATCTCGCGTGCCAGTCCGATCGCATGCAGCGCCTCCTCGACATTGTGCAGCCGCCCGAGGAAGCGCAAATCCTGGTCGTTCAGCGCCTGCACGCCAAGCGAGAGCCGGTTGACCCCGGCAGCGCGATAGCCGCGGAAGCGCTCGGCTTCCACCGACGACGGGTTCGCCTCGAGCGTGATTTCAGCACTATCTGCGATCGTCCAGTTGGCAGCGATCGCCTCCAGCACGGCGCCGACCGTCTCGGGCCGCATCAGCGACGGCGTACCGCCGCCGAGAAACACGCTCGTCACCTCGCGCGGCCCGGTGCGGGCGCGCATGTTTGCTAGTTCCGTCGAAAAGGCGCGGGCAAAGCGCTCCTGGTCCACCGGCTGGTGGCGGACATGGCTGTTGAAGTCGCAATAAGGGCATTTGGCCGCGCAGAACGGCCAGTGCACATAGACGCCGAAGCCGGGGTCGCGGCTGAGCGACGCAAATGCCATCAGGCCGAACCGAGCATGGCACGGGCGAACTTCTGGAAGGCGCGGGCCCGGTGCGACAGTGCGTCGGCCTGGCCCGGCTTCCAGCCGTGCTTTTCGTCGGCGCTCATCTCGCCGAAGGTCTTGTCGAAGCCCTTGGGCAGGAATACCGGGTCGTAGCCAAAGCCTTTTTCGCCGCGCGGCGGCCAGACGAGATTGCCCTCGGCTTCGCCACGGAAATACTCGGCGTGTCCGTCCGGCCATGCCAGGCAGATGACGGCAACGAAGCGGCCGGTGCGCTGCGCGACGGCCTTGGCACCGCGCTCCTGCAGGGCGTCCTCGGTGCGCTGCATTGCCATGGCAAAGTCGCGCGTGCCATCCGGCTTTTCGGCCCAGTTGGCGGTGTAGACACCGGGTGCGCCGTCGAGCGCGTCGACCACCAGCCCTGAATCGTCAGACATGGCCGGCAGGCCGGTCGCGGTCGCCGCGGCCAGCGCCTTGATGTAGGCGTTTTCCTCGAAGGTCGTGCCAGTCTCGTCGGGTTCGGGCAGGCCGTATTCCTTGGCCGACTTGGCCCCGATGCCGAACGGCGCCATCAGGTTGGCGAATTCGCGCAGTTTGCCGGCATTGTGGCTGGCGATCACGATCTCATTGTCGGCAAGCTTGCGCATCAAAGGCCCCATAGTTTCGGCTCGGCGATCTCGAGCGAATTGCCACTGGGATCGCGGAAATAGATGGAACGGCCGCCATTGGGCCATTCGAAATCGGCTTCGATGGCTATACCCTCGCCTTCGAGCCGCGTCTTCCAGTCCTCGACTTCTTCGGCCGTGCCGGCAAAGCACAGATGCCCCGGGCCTGACGTACCATGCGGCGGCACCGGCAGCCTGGCATCGGGCTTCGGTGGCTGCCGCGTCGCCTCGGCGTAAAAGAGCAGAAGCACGCCCTGGCCGCAGCGGAAGAACACATGCCGCCCCGGCACCTTGGCGATCCGCTCCAGTCCCATCACCTCGCCGTAGAAGTTTTCTGCGGCATCGAGGTCGGTGACATAGAGCGCGGATTCGAGGATCGCCGAGGGCTGCATGGCGAGAGCCTCAGCCCACCGCCATCTTCTGCAGGTCGACCAGACGCGCAATGCCCTTGCGGGCGAGGCCCATCAGCTGCAGGAACTCTTCCTCCGAGAACGGCGTACCTTCGGCGGTGCCCTGGATCTCGACGATGCCGCCCTTGCCGGTCATGACGAAATTGGCGTCGGTGCCGGCCGAGGAATCCTCGAGATAGTCGAGGTCGATGACCGGCTGCCCATCATGGATACCGCAGGAGATCGCCGCGACATGGTCCTTCAGCACCTTGTCGATGCTGACCATCTGGCGCGCTTCCATCCAGCGCAGGCAATCGTACAGCGCGATCCACGCGCCGGTGATCGAGGCCGTGCGGGTGCCGCCATCGGCCTGGATGACGTCGCAGTCGACGGTGATCTGGCGCTCGCCGAGCGCCTGCATGTCTACCACGGCCCGCAGCGAGCGGCCGATCAGGCGCTGGATTTCCAGCGTGCGGCCGCCCTGCTTGCCGGAAGAGGCTTCGCGGCGCATGCGTTCGCCGGTCGAGCGCGGCAGCATGCCGTACTCGGCCGTCACCCAGCCCTTGTCGGTGTTGCGCATCCAGCCCGGCACCTTCTCTTCAAGGCTCGCCGTGCACAGCACATGGGTGTCGCCGAACTTGACTAGGCACGAGCCTTCGGCGTGCTTGGAGATGTTGCGCTCGAAGGAGATGGCGCGCATTTCGTCGAACTGGCGTTTGGAGGGGCGCATACGGCTACTTTCTATGGCGAAATCGGAAATTGTTGCCGGCTTGTAGCCCCATGGCCGGACCAGCGCAAAGGAAAACCGGTTCCGTGGCTGGAGCTGTTGTGTTCGCGGCCATGCGGTCTATATCATTTTGGACGGAGACCATGAAGCAGATGACCAAAGCGGTACCCGATCCCACGCTGCAATCGCTCGATATGCGGTCGCGTGACATCTTCCGGCGCATCGTCGATTCCTATCTCAGGGATGGCGAGCCCGTGGGCTCGCGTAACCTGTCGCGCATGCTGCCGTCGTCGCTGTCGCCGGCGACCGTCCGCAACGTGATGAGCGATCTCGAGCAGCTCGGCCTCGTCTACGCGCCGCACATCTCCGCCGGCCGCCTGCCGACGCAAAAGGGGCTCAGGTTCTTCGTCGACGCCTTCATGGAGCTTGGCGATCTGCCTGACGACGAACGCCGGACGATCGAGGCGCAGGTCAAGGCTTCGGGCGAGGGCGCCACGCTGGAGCACATGCTGACCGAGGCGAGCCAGATGCTGTCGGGCATGTCGCGCGGCGCAGGCCTCGTCCTCGCCGCCAAGAACGAGGTCGCGCTCAAGCACATCGAGTTCATCCAGCTCGAACCGACCAAGGCGCTCGCCGTGCTGGTGTCGCAGAATGGCGATGTCGAGAACCGTGTCGTCGAGCTGCCGCTCGGCGTCACCGTTTCGCAACTGCACGAAGCGTCGAACTTCCTGAATGCCCATATTCGAGGCCGTACCCTTGCCGAGGCCCGGCTGGAGATCGCCCGTATCAAGGACGAGACCAAGGCAGCCCTCGACACGCTGTCGCAGGACCTCGTCGAAAAGGGTCTCGCCGTCTGGGCCGGCGCCGAGAGCGGCCTGCCGGCGCGCCTGATCGTGCGCGGCCGCGCCAATCTGCTCGAAAACGTCACCGCCCAGGCCGACATCGAACTGCTCAAGCACCTGTTCGAGGACATGGAAACCCAGGACGGGCTGATCCAGTTGCTCGACCTCGCCGAGGAAGGCTCGGGCGTGCGCATCTTCATCGGCTCGGAAAACCGGCTGTTTTCGCTGTCCGGCTCGTCGCTGGTCGTCGCGCCCTATCGCGACAAGGACGCTCGCGTGGTCGGCGCGCTCGGCGTCATCGGACCGACCCGGCTCAATTATGCCCGCATCGTGCCGATGGTCGACTATACGGCGCAGCTGATTTCGCGCATGCTGAGGTGAGCTGAAACTGCGGAGAACCGGACCATGGCACTCGAACAGATCAAGGCCCAGATAGCCGTGCTGCTCCAGGAAATGGTCAACCAGCCCGAGGATTCACACGAGTTGCAGGAACAGCTGCGCGAGAAGCTCTCCGAGTTGCGCGCCCAGGGCCTGCCGCTGCCCAAGGACCTCGTCGACCTCGAAAAGCGCCTCGATGACGATTTTTCCGAACAGGAAGAATGAGCAGTCGGGCGATCACGCCCCTTTGCTGGCCTTGTCCTGCTCGCCCCATGTCACCTGCCGGTAGTCGAAGCCATATTCCAGCGTTGGTTTGACGATGCGGAAATAGGGCGACAGGTCGAAGTCGCGCGGCGTGTAGAGCGAGTGGTGGCGGATGTGCATGATCTCCTGGCGCATGTAGGTCGACTGCGCCGAAGCGCGGCCGGGGGCGCGGGTGATCTCGGGCAGGATTGGATAGCGGATCTCACCATAGGCCTGCGCGATCATCGTCGAGCAGATGGCGCGTGTCGGGTCGCCGGAACCGAAGGCCAGCATGCGGCGGCGCCAGCGCACGGGCACCGGCGGCCGCGGAATGAAGTAGCGCAGCATGTCGGTGATGTTCTTGAGGTCGTATTTCAGCCCGAGCCTTTGCACCATGAACCTGACGACATGGTCGCGATCCTCCGGTGACAGGCCGTTGGCCCGGCAGATGCGGGTGTTGTAGGTGCGGTATTTCGACAGCGGCACGGCAACGCAGCCTTCTCCGAGATTGACCTCGATCAGCCGCGGCCGCTCCGATCCGTCCGTCGGCTCTGGCAGCGCGTCGCCGATATAGAGTGCAGAATGCGACCAGGTCGACTGCGTCAGATACTTGATGACGGCCGAAATACGCTGGTTGCCTTCGATCAGAAGGATGTCGCCGGGCTCCAGCGTTCGCCGCAGCGTGTCCGGGTCGGAAGGTGTGTAAGGCTCGTAGCCGGAGGATTCGACCTGCAGCCGGGAGGCGAGCCAGCGGCCGAGACGGTCGAGCAGGGTGTCGGTCTTTTGCGTCATGACGCACAGGACGTAACATGAGCCGGGCCGGCGATGCCAGCGGGGCAAACAGCTAGTCGGCTTCAGTTTCCGCCAAGGTTCCGCCGAGGTCGTCGCGGACCTTCTTGGCCAGCCTGCGCACCGTGCGCCGTGGCTTGTCCTCGAACAGTTCGGCGGCGTCAGCGAGGCACAGCTTGCGCAGCGCTTTCTCCGAGCGCTTGAGCAGCCTGACCAGCTGTTTCGGTTCCAGGCCGTCGAATGGCTTTTCGCCGGCCTCGATCAGCTGGCGCATAACGAACACGTCGTGCAACTCGCCCAGGCTTTCGCCGAGCGCTTCGACGCGCTCGCGGCGCGGCTTGACCGGCGAGGGCCACAGCTTGCGCAGCAGGGACAGGTGTGCGGCATGCCGCTTCACCGCCTTGCGCAGCTCATGAAAATCATCCGCTTCGCCGCGCTCGCGGGATTGCTGCAGCGCCTTGCGCGCCCGCCTCAGCGTCGCCAAGGCGCCGTCGGCCAGGACGTCGGCGGCATTCTCCGGCAGGTCGGGCAGAGCGAGGGACTGCAGCGCTTCGAAACCTGCCTGGCATTCGCCGATTGCCGTGTCGAGTACGGCGTCCAGGCCTGCATCGCCATGGGCTGCCTGCGCGCGATGGCGCACCAGCATGGCGCGGATTGCGATCAGCCCGGCGTCTGCGGCGTACTCGGCGAAATCCTCAGCCAGCCGGTCGATGGTTTCGATCAGCGCGGTCGCCTGCCGTGGTGCCGCGATCGAGGCCGAGATGGCGCGGTAGCGGTCGTTCTCCGCGCGGCAGAAGGCCTCGTCGCCCGGCCACACCAGGTGCAGCAGCGCGCGCAGCGCCTTGAGCCGCCTGCGCGCCTTGTGCAGCGCCTTGTCGGGATTGTCGCGGGCGGTGACCAGATGGGCGGCGATCTTCTCGATCTCTTCGCCGGCGATACGGCGGACCTCGCCGGTAAGCGCCAGGCGCGGATCGATGCGAAAGCTCATGCAACGGCCTCCGGGACGTCGTCGCTGTGGGCAAGCGACGCATTGTAGTAGCGCGGATCGCCGGTCACCTCGCGGCCGAGCCAAGCCGGTAGTTCGGATGCCGGAACATCCTCCGGCGTCTCGAGTTCCGCGATGATCAGCCCCCTCAGTTCGCCTCCGAAAACGTCGATCTCATAGAGGCGGCCACGATGGCTAACATGGTGACGTGTCTTCTCGATGACACGGCCGATGGCAAAATCCATCATCTCCTCGGCCTCGGCGAGGGGCACCTGATACTCGAATTCGTCGCGCACGCGACCCCTGGAGCCGAATTTCAGCGTCAGCGTCGCCACTTCGCCATCGGAGATGCGCAGCCGCACGGAGCGGCCCGTATTCGAGGCGAGATAGAACTGGCGGATGCGGATCCTGCCTTCGACAAGGCTTCGCCACTCCTGTCCGTTCACGAGGAACTTGCGTTCGACTTCCTTGGCCATGGGCGCCAATAAAGCGCGGCCCGACAGCCGGTGCAACATTTCATTTGACTTTAATCAATCGATTGATTAAATCGCCGAAATGAGCAAGACACAAACCCCGCAAAATCCCTCCGCAGCCGACGCCACCCGCCTGGCCCTGGTGATGGCTGCCCTGAAACTGTTTGGCCGCCAGGGCTTCGACGGCACCTCGACGCGCGAGATAGCCACCGCAGCCAATGCCAATATTGGCTCGATCGCCTATCATTTCGGCGGCAAGGAAGGGCTGAGGCTGGCCGCAGCCGACCATGTCGTGGCGACCATCCAGGCGATCGCCAGCCAGGCGCTCGGCAATACCGGGCTGGCCCAGCCGCAAGTAGTCTCCGCCGAAGAGGCCGAGTCCCAGATCGAGGCGGCGGTAGAGCGCATGGTCGGTTTCATGGTCGCCCGCCCCGAGGCTGGCGAGATCGTCCAGTTCGTGCTGCGCGAGCTGTCGACGCCGACCGATGCGCTCGACCGTATCTACACCGGCGTGTTTGAGCCGGTGCACCGCAGGCTGTGTCACCTCTGGGCCGCCGCCACCGGCGAGGAGGCCGAGAGTGAGCGCGTCAGGATCAGCGTCTTCATGATGATCGGCCAGGTCGTCTACTTCCGCATCGCCCGCGCCGCGGTCCTGCGCCGGATGGGCTGGGTCGACATCGGCCCCGCCGAAGTCGGCAAGGTCATCGGCATCGCCAGGGAAAACGTCGCAGTCATCATCGCTGCGCGAAAGGCAGGAAAGCCATGAGTGTTCTGTGTTCCATACCCTTTGCCGCACAGCTGTTTTCGGCCTGTGCCGGCCCGGCACCTCTGGCCGTCGGTTATGTCGAGGGCGACTATGTCCAGCTCGCTCCCATCGAGGTGGCGCAGGTTGAAACCGTCTCCGTCCGCCGCGGCGACCGCGTCGAGGCAGGCAAGCCCGTCGTCACGCTGGAAAGCGGCGACGCCAGGATCGCGGTGACCCAGGCCGAGGCAGCCCTTGCCCAGGCAGAGGCGCAGCTCGCCGACCTCAAGATCGGCAAGCGTCCCGACGAGATCGCCGCCCTCGAGGCAGCCGTGCGCTCCAGCCAGGCCCAGGCCGACGATGCCCAGCGCAGCCTGACCCGTACCCAGGATCTCGCCCGACGTTCGATTGCCACCCAGGCCCAGCTCGACGACGCGACGACCAAGCTCGAGGTCGCCCAGGCGGCCTTTGGACAGGCCACAGCCAATCTCGCCGTCGGCCGCCTGCCGGCCCGCAGCGAGGTGATCAAGGCCGCCGAAAAGCAGGTCGAGCAGGCCCGCTCAGCGCTCGGCCAGGCAGAGTGGCGGCTGTCCAAGCGCACGCTGACCGCACCCGCCGCCGGCCGCATCAACGACGTCATCCGCAATGCCGGCGACACCGCCGGCCCGTCCTCGCCGGTGCTGTCGGTGCTGCCCGACGGCGCGGTCAAGCTGACCTTGTTCATCCCGGAGCGCGCGTTTTCCTCCGTTCATGTCGGCACCCGCCTTGCCGTACGCTGCGACGGCTGCGCCGACGGGCTCACCGCCAAGGTCAGCTACGTCTCGCCCGATCCCGAATTCACCCCGCCGGTCATCTACTCGCTCGAGAACCGGCAGAAGCTCGTCTACCTCGTCGAGGCGCGCCCTGAAGGCGCCAACTCGGCGCTGCAGCCGGGCCAGATCGTCGATGTGGCACTGGAGAAGGGAGCAGGGGAGTAAGGCAGTAGGGCAGGCCAGGCGCGTTGCAGCCCTGTTGCCCTATTCACTTACTGCCTTGTCTACGGCACCCATGAACGCCATCGAAGTCACCAACCTCGTCAAGCGCTTCGGCGACAAGACCGTCGTCGACCATGTCACCATGACCGTCGCCGAAGGCGAGATCGTCGGCTTCCTCGGGCCCAACGGCTCGGGCAAGACAACCACCATTCGCATCATGTGCGGCCTGCTGACGCCCGACGAGGGCGAGGGCCAGGTGCTGGGCTACGACTTGCGCAGCGACAGCCTCAAGATCAAGCGCGAAGTCGGCTACATGACGCAGAAGTTCTCGTTCTACGAGGACCTGACGATCGGCGAGAACCTCGAATTCGTTGCCCGGCTCTACAAGCTCAGACCTGTCGAGGAGCATGTCGCCCGAACCCTCGAAGAGCTCGGTCTGACCACGCGCCGTAACCAGCTTGCCGGCACGCTGTCGGGCGGCTGGAAGCAGCGCCTGGCACTCGCCGCCTGTATCATGCACAAGCCGAAGCTGCTTCTGCTCGACGAACCCACCGCCGGCGTCGACCCCAAGGCGCGGCGCGAATTCTGGGACGAGATCCACCGCCTGGCGCGCGGCGGGCTCACCGTGCTCGTCTCCACCCACTACATGGACGAGGCCGAGCGCTGCCACCGCATCAGCTACATCTCCTATGGCAAGATGCTGGCGTCGGGCACCGTCGAGGAGGTCGTGCGCAATGCCGGGCTGACAACTTTCGTCGTCTCGGGCCCGCGGCTCGACCAGATCGCCTCCGCGCTTGAAGGCCGGCCCGGCGTCGAGCAGGTCGCCCCCTTCGGCGCGACGCTTCATGTCGTCGGCTCAGACAGGCAGAAGCTCGAGGCAGCCCTTGCCGACATCGGCAGCCGTGAAGGCGTGACCGTCGCGCCGGGCGAAACCAGCCTCGAAGACGTCTTCATCCAGTTCATGGCCGCTTCCAGGGACAATATGTCATGACCGCCAACGGCTTCTTTTCCTTTGCGCGGCTCGGTGCGCTGCTGACCAAGGAATTCATCCAGATGCGGCGTGACCGCATCACCTTTGCCATGATGCTCGGCGTGCCGCTGATGCAGCTGGTGTTGTTCGGCTTCGCCATCAACAGCGACCCCAAGAGCCTGCCCGCGGCACTGCTCGCCACCAGCAACGACCAGTACACGCGGGCCATGGTCTCGGCGCTGCAGAACACCAACTACTACCGCTTCGACCACATCGCCCATACCGCCGCCGAGGCCGAGGAGCTTATGGCCAGCGGCGAGGTTGCCTTCGTCGTCACCATCCCAGCCGATTTCGGCCGCCGGGTGGCGGCCGGCGACGCGCCGCAGATCCTGATCGAGGCCGACGCCACCGATCCCTCGGCCTCCAGCGGTGCTGTGTCTACGCTGGGCACGGTGGCCAACCAGGCGCTGCTCAGGGCCCAGGGCATGGAAGCGTCTTCCGCCGAGACCGCCAAGGGGCAGCTCGAGGTCGTCGTCCATCGCCGCTACAATCCCGAGGGCATCTCGCAATACAACATCGTGCCCGGCCTGCTCGGCGTCATCCTGCAGATGACCATGGTGATGATGACATCGATGGCACTGACCCGCGAAACCGAGCGCGGCACGATGGAAAATCTGCTCGCCATGCCGGCGAGCCCGGCCGAGATCATGCTCGGCAAGGTCTTGCCCTATCTTGTCGTCGGCGCGGTGCAGGTGACGGTGGTGCTGGTCGCCTCCAAGCTGCTGTTTGCCATCCCGTTCATCGGCTCGCTGTCGTTGCTTCTGTCGGCGATCCTGGTCTTCGTGCTGGCGCTGGTGCTGCTCGGCTACACCATCTCGACGATTGCCCGCACCCAGATGCAGGCGATGCAGCTGACCTTCTTCTTCTTCCTGCCGTCGATCCTGCTGTCGGGTTTCATGTTCCCCTATCGCGGCATGCCCGGCTGGGCCCAGGCGCTGGGCGAGATCCTGCCGCTGACGCATTTCCTGCGCATCATCCGCGCCGTCATGCTGAAGGGCGCAGAGCTGCCGGCCATCGCCGTCGAAGTCGGCATTCTCGGCCTGTTCGTTGCCGTATTCGCTGGGCTGGCCCTGTTCCGCTTCCGCCGCACTCTGGACTGAGAAGGTCTGGCAGCTGCCTTGTGGCATGAGCTTTTGCGCCGCCCATGGCTCTGCTAGGCTGCCTGCTCCCGGCTGAAGGTGCGGCACATGCTTCGCGGCGGACTACGCAACGCGCTGACAGCGCTCCTGCTGCTTTTCGCTGGCGTCGGCCAGGCGAGGGCCGACGACCTCTATTCCGTTGGCACGATCACCAGCGGCACCGCGCCCGAGCGGCGCGACATCGGTTTTGCCAATTGCCTGCGCAATGTCGTGGTCCGGGTCACCGGCGACAGCAGGCTGCTCAATGAGCCGCGCCTTGCCAAACAAGCCGCGCATGCCGGCGAGCTGATCGCCAGCCACAGCTTCCGCGACCGCATGAGTGGCACACCTATTCATGACGAGCAGGGCAGCTACGACCGCCCGCACGACCTGACCTGCGTCTTCGACCGCACAAAGCTCGACGCCTTCCTGAAGTCGTTCGACCACAAACCTTGGCTCAAGCGTCCAAGACTTGTCGCCGTCATCGGCGCCCTCGACATGAAGGGGAGGGCCAGCATGCTGGCCAGCGACAGCATTGCCCCGCGCGATGAAGACATGCGCGCAGCACTCGTCAGCGCCGCCGACAAGGCAGCCTTGCCGCTTCTGCTGCCGTCGCAGCAACAGTTGATGCACGCGGGGCTTTCGGCTTCGACCCTCGCGAAAGCCGATCCGGCGCGCCTCGGCACCCTGGCCCGCATGGCCGGCGGCGAGCGGGCGCTTGTCGGCACCATCGTCTGGAACAGCAAGCCTGCCGGCTGGGTCGCCGAATGGCGCATCGCCGACGCGTCGCCCGCCACGCGCTGGGGCATTTCAGGCGTCGGCTTCGATGACGCCTTCCGCAACGCCGTCTCAGGCGCCGCGCAGGTGCTGTCGGGGCATGAGGCGCCGTAGTTGGCGCCGCCTTGTAGAGGCGGGGCGCTCCGGGTCTGCGAGGCCGCGCCTATGAGGTTGGCGATTCCTCTCCCTCACGAAATGGGAGAGGTGGCCGTGTAGCGCCCGGAGAGGGGTGCTTGGCGAAGAGACTTGGCCCTCCGCTATGGGCTCCGGGCGTTCGTCGTTGGAAAAGCCAGATCGTTGGCTTTTCTTGGCCTGCGGCCAACACTCCTCACCCCATCAGCGACCTGACCCGCTTCTCGCCACCAGCCTTGCGCCACGCATTGAACCTGTGCGTCGCCGCCGCGAACGAGATCTTCATCGCCTGGGACACCGAGTAGCGCGACTTGCCCTCGTCGAACATGCGGTAGCAGCATTCGACGCCGTCGGGCGTCAGCTTGCCGTCGCAGGTCTTGTTGTGCGGGTTGGCCGGGTCGAACTGTTCCGGCTGCGGTTCGAGCATGCCCTTGAGGCGGGCGAGGTCTGCTTCGATGCTGGCGATCAGCTCGAGCACGGGCTTGGGGTCGATGTGATGCGCCTGCTGCTTGGCCGCCATTGTGCATTCCTTCTATCAGGTGAGATTAGGCTATATAGCCACACATTCCCCTATAACAAGGCGCGCTGTCGCACCTGATTTGGCATGCGGCAATAGATCATACCTGGGGTAAGCGCGCATTGACCGGGAGGCGTCGAACACCTAGTTTAGAATCATTCTAAACTGGAAGATTCGCAGATGTTGTCCCGTGTCTTCGGCTTCGGCCGCCGCGCCTTCGATTCCTTGTCCGAGCAGGAGATCCTGGCTCTCGCCATTTCGTCGGAGGAGGATGACGGCCGCATTTACCGCGCCTATGCCGACGGCTTGCGCGACGCGTTTCCGCAATCGGCCAAGGTGTTCGACGCCATGGCCGAGGAGGAGGACGGCCACCGCGCCGCACTCATCGAACTGCATCGGGCCCGTTTCGGCGAGCGCATACCGTTGATCCGCCGCGAGCATGTCCGCGGCTATTACGAGCGCAAGCCGGACTGGCTGGTGCGTCCTCTCGGCATCGACAAGGTCCGAGACCAGGCAGAGGACATGGAACGCCAAGCCTACCGCTTCTACATCGAGGCGATGAAGCGGACGAGCGACGCCTCGACCCGCAAGCTGCTCGGCGATCTTGCCGCGGCGGAGCAGGGGCACGAAACGCTCGCCCAGCGTCTCGGCGACAAGCTGGTGCCCAAGGACGTCAAGGACGAGGAGCTGGCTGGCGAACGTCGCCAGTTCATCCTGACCTATGTCCAGCCGGGCCTAGCCGGGCTGATGGACGGATCGGTGTCGACGCTGGCGCCGATCTTCGCCGCCGCCTTCGCCACCCAGGACACCTGGCAGACCTTCCTCATCGGCCTGTCCGCCTCGGTCGGCGCCGGCATCTCGATGGGGTTCACCGAAGCCGCCCATGATGATGGCAAACTGTCCGGTCGCGGCTCGCCGCTCAAGCGTGGCCTCGCCTCGGGCATCATGACATCAGTGGGTGGCCTCGGCCACGCTCTGCCCTATCTCATCCCGCATTTCTGGACCGCCACAACGGTCGCCGCCATCATTGTCTTCTTCGAGCTCTGGGCCATAGCCTTCATCCAGAACCGCTTCATGGAGACGCCGTTCCTGCGCGCGGCCTTCCAGGTCGTGCTCGGCGGCGCGCTGGTCTTCGCGGCGGGTGTGCTGATCGGCAATGCGTGATGCCTGGGCGTTGCCCATCACCCTTTCCCCGTGAAGGAAGGGGGGGGAGGGGCCGTCGGCGTTGCGGCCGTATCCCCTCCTTACGGGGAGAAGGTCCTGCAGGCGATTAGGGGTAGCGTATTCGGTCATGGATAGAGGGGGCGCGAAGGAGCCTGACCTACCCATGCACGTCCCGACTATCCCCCGGCGCTTCCGCCCGCTCGTTCAGCCCGTAATCGCGCACGACATGGGCAATGCGCAGCCTGTAGCCTGAAAACACACCGCCGCGCCCTGCCATCTGCGCCTGCCTGTGTTCCTCGGTGTTGCGCCAGGCCTCCACCGCTTCCTCGTCGCGCCAGAACGACAGCGACAAAAGCTGCTTCGGATCGGCCAGGCTCTGGAACCGCTCGATCGACAGGAAGCCGTCGATGCTCTGGAGCAGCGGACGGAGGTCGGCGGCGATGCCGAGATAGGCGTCGCGCCGGCCCTCCGCCGGCTCCACCTCGAAGATCACGGCGATCATGGCTTCACCAGTGGCGCATGCGGCCCCGACGCCAGCTTCAGAAAGATGCGATCCTCCTTGAGGATGAACTTTTCGCGGCGCGCAAATTCATAGTTCTCACGCCCCAGCGGGTCGGCGGCGAGCCGTGCCCGATAGGCTTCGTAGGCCGCCAGGTTGTCGATGTTGTAGACGCCGTAGGCCGTCGTCGCCGAACCCTCATGTGGGGCGAAGTAGCCGACGAGGTCTGCTCCGCAGCGCGGGATCGCCTGGCCCCAGTTGCGGGCATAGGCCTCGAAAGCCGCTTTGCCGAACGGGTCGATCTCGTAGCGGATGAAGCAGGTGATGGTCATCTTTGTCTCCGGAAGTGTTGGCAATGGTTCGGCCGGCGTCGAAGCATCGGGCCGAGGTCGCGTGCTAGCGCCAGAAGGGTTTTGCGGCTTCACGTGTCGCCTCGCGGCGGCTGAGCCCGATGTCGTCGAGCTGTTCGTCGGTCAGTTGGGAAAGGTCGAGCCGTTGCAGATGCCTGTCGTAGCCGCGGAACAGGAACGCCAGCGCCCGGCTGAGCGCATCCAGCGGCAGGCGTATCGGCGTGGTGGCGAATTCGCTTCTCGTCGTCATGGCTCACTCCTCTGTCTGGTCGGAGACTACGCCTTGCCTGGCGAGAATGCTTCGACTAGCATCAAACCATGGAGGTAGAGCGCCATGAAAGAAGGTCCCGATATCGCCCGCATCGCCAGCCTTGTCGGCGACCCGGCGCGCGCCAACATGCTGACCGCGCTGATGGATGGCGGCGCGCTGACAGCCAGCGAGCTGGCGCTCGAAGCCGGCGTGTCGCTGCCGACGGCCAGTTCGCATCTCGCCAAGTTGATGGACGGCAAGCTGCTGACGGTGGCGAGCCAGGGCAGGCATCGCTACTACGCGTTGTCAGGTGCCGAGGTCGCCAACATGATCGAGGCGATCAGCGGCGTCGCCGCCCATTCTGGGCCCAGGCGCGCGCGTCCGGGCCCACGCGACAAGTCGATGCGCGAAGCCCGCGTCTGCTACGACCATCTCGCCGGCGACCATGCAGTGGCGATGTTCGACCGCCTCATTGCCCAAGAGATCATCGTCCGCGACGACGAGGAGATCAGGCTCGGCCCGGCGGGCCAGGGTTTCTTCGCCGCCATCGGCATCGATACCGCGACGCTCGGCGCCTCGCGCCGGCCGATGTGCCGCGCCTGCCTCGACTGGAGCGTCAGGCGTTCGCATCTGGCGGGATCGCTCGGCACTGCGATCCTCGACAAGATCCTCGCTGAGAAATGGGCGCGCCGCCCAACAGGCAGCCGCGTCGTCGAATTCACCCCGCCGGGACGCAAGGCTTTCGAGAAGCTGTTTCTCTCCTGACGCCCGATCCGTCGCAGCCACGCCGCTGACAGCCCCTGGCGATGTAACCGCGCCGCGAAACCTGTGGATAATTTCGCGGCAATTGGTCGTTACATCGGTGGCGCAAAAGACACATCTTAATCAATGCCGCCCGATCCGGTCTAAATGCCTAGAAAAAAACATGATTCAGCCCTGATCGGGCGCATTTTCACACGAAGATTAACATCGCGTTCACCGAAGATTCACACCCGCCGGCTATGATCGCTTTCACGTTTCGGGACGAGCCCCGGGCGGACAGGGATAAGAACAATGGCTATCTGGAACCACCTCACTTACGCCGCTGTGGCGTTTCGCGAATTCATCGCCCCGACCTACCGCCCCGAGCGTCACTACATGCGCGGCCCGGGACCTGCCTGCGCGCGCCGCTCCGGCTCGCTTCAGTCGCGCGTGACGTTCCACTGATCATGACCGTTACCGGACGTCACGAAAGCCGCATCGCGCGGCCGACCAGCGATCATCGCTCGACCACCTTGCGCGGCGAACGCCGGGCAATCATCGCCACGCGCCTGTAAGGCTTGCTCGCTACGCCGGCGGCGCAATGCCGGCCTGCTTCAAGACGAGCTCATCAAGACACGATGACGAACCGGCGCGCTGCTTCTTTGCGGATGCGGGCGTCTTGCCGATCGGCCCGTTCATACGGGCCGTTCCGCCTTCACCACATGGCGTGGCTGGCGTTCAGCTCCTTCAGCACGGCATCCTCCTTGAGAACCGTGCACAAGCGCGCGATGTTCGGCCAGGCCAGAGCGAGCTTGGCCGGCTCCGGGTGCCAGTACGCCAGCATCAGCAGATAGACATCGGCGATCGACATATGCGTGCCGGCGAGCCAGTCCCGGTCTTGCAGTGCCGCCTCGACAACGCCGAAGCTGCGCTCCGCCTCTGCGATTGCGGCTGCCTTCACCGCCTCGATGCCATGAGCGTCCGTGGTATAGCGATGAGCGTAATATTCGCGCAGCAGCGCCGGATAGGTCACCGATGTCAGGAAGGCCATCCAGCGCAGGAAGTCGGCGCGCCCAGACGCATCCACTGACGGTGCCAGCCGGGCGTAGGGATGGCGTTCGGCGATCAGCTGGCACATCGCAGCGGACTCCGTCATCGCCTGTCCGTCGGGCAGCACCAGCGCCGGCACCTGGCCAAGCGGGCTGATCTTGCGGAACTCTGATGGGGGCTCGACGCCCTTGACCACCTCGATGCGCTCGAATGGCACACCCGCCAGGGCGAAAGCCGCCTCGACGACAAAGCCGCCGCTGCCGGCGCGTGTGTAAAGCCTGTACATTTCTGCCCCCAGCCGTTCTTCCCCGGCGCTCGGATATGACATGCCGCCGACATCCTGCTCAAGGCGGGCAGGCGCTTGCCAGGATCGATTTTTCGCCGGTCCAGCCGCTACGGCCCTGCTGCGCTGCATGATCCCCTTAATCGGGATCGATTTTCGCATTCGACCGGCGCGCGGCCGAAAAAAACTCTGCTAGCCTGTCGAAATCCGTCGAGGTGGCGCGACTTCCGTTCGGCCCGCGACGACGCGGCCGGGAACAACAGGAGACCACAATGCAGTACATGCTTCTGCTTCATCACGACGACACGCCCTTTGCGGCGGCGAGCCCGGAAGACCAGGAGAAGATGAGCGCGCCCTACATGGCCTACAATGAAGCGCTGATCAAAGCCGGAGCCATGGTGTCGGGCGAGCGTCTGCGCGGCGCGTCTTCGGCGACGACAGTCCGTGTCCGCGACGGAAAGACCGAAGTGCTCGACGGCCCTTTCGCCACGACCAAGGAGCAGCTCGGCGGTTTCTACATCATCGAGGCGCCGGACCTTGACGCCGCGCTCGGCTGGGCGGCGCGTTGCCCAAGCGCCAATTACGGCATCGTCGAGGTCCGCCCGATCTGGCCGACCCGCTAGCATGGCTCCCCATTAGCATGGCTCAGGGCGCCGAACAGGCGCGGGCGGCGGCGGAAGCCGCTGCTCGCCAGAGCTACGGCAGGCTCGTTGCCTGGCTGGCGGCGCGCACCCGCGATGTCGCCGGTGCCGAGGACGCGCTTGCCGACGCTTTCGCCGCGGCCTTGTCCAGATGGCCAGAGACCGGCGTGCCGGACCATCCCGAGGCCTGGCTGCTGACGGTGGCGCGGCGACGGTCCATCGACCAGCGGCGTCGGCGCATGACCGGCGAAGCGGGCCAGGCCCATCTCAGGCTCATTGGCGAAGAACTGGAACAGGAGATGGCGCGCGAGAAATGTCCCGACGACCGGCTTGGCCTGATCTTCGCCTGCGCCCATCCGGCGATCGACGCCGGCGTGCGTGCCCCGTTGATCCTGCAGACGATCCTCGGCTTCGATGCCGCCACCATCGCCTCGGCCTTCCTCGTCTCGCCCTCGACGATGAGTCAGCGGCTGGTGCGGGCGAAGTCGCGTATCAAGCATGCCGGCATCCCGTTCCGCATTCCCGAAAAGGCCGAGCTCGGCGAAAGGCTGCTGGCCGTTCTGGAAGCGATCTACGCAGCATTCGCCGAAGGCTGGACCGACGCCAGCGGTGCCGACTCCCGCCGCCGCAACCTCGCTTCCGAAGCCATCTGGCTCGGCCGGCTGGTGGTCGACCTGCTGCCGGACGAACCGGAGGCGCTCTGCCTGCTGTCCCTGATGCTGCATGCCGAAGCGCGCCGGCCGGCCCGCCGTAACCCGCTGGGCGAGTTTGTGCCGCTCGGCGAGCAGAACACCTTGTTGTGGGATGCTGGCCTGATCGGCGAGGCCGATGCATTGCTGCAGCGCGCCGGCGCCTTCGGAGGCATCGGCCGCTACCAGATCGAGGCGGCCATCCAGTCGGCCCATGCCGCGCGCCGTTTTGCCGGCCGCACCGACTGGGCGGCGATCGCCACCCTTTATGCCGGGCTGATGACGCTCTCGGCCTCGCCGGTCGTTGCCGTCAACCACGCGGTGGCTGTCGCCTATGCCGGCGCGCCCGAACAAGGTCTGGCCCTGCTCGACGCCATCGACGACGCCAGGCTCAACGAGTACCAGCCCTATTGGGCGGCGCGTGCCGAATTGCTGACGCTCTCAGGCAATCTCGCCGAAGCCGACAAGGCCTATGAACTCGCCATCGGCCTCGAACCCGACCAGGCCGTGCGCCGGTTCCTCAAGCGCCGCAGAGGCGACGCAGCTTCACGCAGCGGGCAGGTCAGCGGCTGAGCGCGGGGTCGCAGGCGCGCAGCATTACCGTCGCTTCGGCTTCTTCGCCAAGCGTCAGGCAGCCTTCACTGGAGCAGAGCAGCCAGCCGTCGCCGGTGGCGCCCGATGCGGCCAGCACCAGCACTTCCTTTGGGCCGACCTTCGGTGTGTAGCGCCACCAGCCGTTGTCGAAGACAGCGCCTTCGGGCGGGTCCATGCCGGCGCCCGAGCCCTGCACGCGGGCGCCAACGATCTGGAGTTTACCGTCGCTCACGCGCCAGTCTTCTTCCCAGCGCAGTTTTTCCACCGAATGTGTCCAGCTCAGCGTGAAGGCGGCCACCGCGAGCGCGGCCGCCTTTGAGCCGGCGACTATGCACAAGCCCACGGTCAGGCCTTGTTGCTCCCTGCAGCCGCTCCAGCTTCGGGCTGTCCGCGCGTGCGCAGCCAGTGAAGCCCTATGATCACGGCCGCGAGCGCGAAACCGATTTCGTCCGTCATCGGCAGGGCGGCGACCAGGGTGAAGGCCGCTGCGGTCGCCAGCAGGCGTTCCCATGCGACCATGCGCCTGCGCAGGAAGCCGACGACTGCGGCGCCCCAGAGGGCGATGGCCAACCCGGTCTTGAAGACGATGTAGGCGACTGCCGGCCAGTAACCGATGGCGGCTGCCATCGGCCCGCCTTCCTGAAGCATGAGCGAGGGAGTGTAGACCGCCATGAACGGAATGACGAAGCCTGCTGCTGCGACCTTGATGGCCTCGAACGAGATCTTCAGTCCGCTCTCGCGCGCGATTGGCGCCGCAGCAAAACAGGCAAGCGCCACCGGTGGCGTCAAGTCGGCCAGGATACCGAAGTAGAACACGAACATGTGGCTGACCAGAAGCGGCACGCCCAGTTCGAGCAGGGCTGGCCCGGCGATTGACGAGGTGATGATGTAGTTCGGGATGGTTGGAATGCCCATGCCAAGCACGATGCAGGTCACCATCGTCAGGACCAGCGACAGGAACAGGCTCGATTCGCCCACCGAAACGATGAACGCGCCGAAGGTTGTCGCGACTCCGGTCAGCGTCATCGTGCCGATGATGACGCCGACGACGGCGCAGGCGACGCCCACCGGCAGCGCCGTCCTGGCGCCTTCCGCAAGGGCGTCGCGGCACGAGATCAGCGTGTCGCGGCCGCCGCTGACGAAGGCGTTGACGGCGATCAGGGCCGCTGCCGCAACAAGGATCGCGCCGATGCCGATGCGAAAGAAGCTCGCTGCCACCAGGCCAAGCCCGATCCAGAAGACCATCCGGATGACCATTGAAGGCAGCCGCAGCGCCACCGAACCGCCGAGGATCAGGAGAACCGTCATCGCCAGGCCGATGGTTCCGGCATACAGCGGCGTATACCCGGAAAACAGCAGGTAGATCAGCACCGCCAGCGGCAGGATAAGGAACCAGCCTTCGCGCAGCGCGCGGATCGGCGAGGGCAGGTCCGCCCGCGGCAGCCCGTGCAGCCCGTGCTTGCCCGCTTCGAGATGCACCATCCAGAATGCTGAGGCAAAATACAGCAGGGCCGGAATGAGCGCTGCCTTCACCACCTCGTAGTACTCCACGCCCAGCGTCTCGGCCATGATGAAAGCCACCGCGCCCATCACCGGCGGCATGATCTGCCCACCCATCGACGCGGTCGCCTCGACGCCGCCGGCAAAGGCAGGGCGGTAGCCGAACCGCTTCATCAGTGGGATCGTGAACTGCCCGGTGGTCACCACATTGGCCACGCCAGAACCGGAAATCGTGCCCATCATGCCCGAAGCGATTACCGCCACCTTGGCGGCGCCACCGCGCGCGTGCCCGACGCAGCCCAGCGAGATGTCGGTGAACAGCTTGATCATGCCCGCGCGTTCGAGGAACGAGCCGAACAGGATGAACAGGAAGATGTAGGTCGCCGAGACGTAGATCGGAATACCGTAGATACCCTCGGTGCCGTAGGCCAGCTGGTCGATGACTTGCGAGAAGTCGTAGCCGCGATGGTTCAACGGCGACGGCAGGTACTGGCCGAACAACGCGTAAAGAAGGAAGCTTCCCGAAATGATCGGCAATGCCGGTCCCATCATCGCATAGGCGGCGAGGAATACGGTTGCCAGGGCGATCACGCCGAAGACCAGGTCGACCTGGTTCAGGTCGCCGGCCCTCAGGATCAACGGTTCATATTCGATGAACTGGTAGGTCGCCACCGCAACGCCGAGGAAGGCGAGCCCCCAGGCCAGCGCCTTGCCGGTCGCACCGGCGCCGCGCGCCGTCGCCACCAGTGGAAAGGCCAACAGCAGCAGGAAGGCGACATGGGTCGCCCGCAGGACCTGGCTCGGCACGCTCAGCACATGGGCCGCCGTGGCGATCTGGAACAGCGAGAAGGCAACCGCCGTCCAAAACAGCAGCCGGCCTTCGGGTGTCTTGGCAAAGCCGCTGCCGGTCGGGTCATGGAAATCGGCTGCGGGCGGGGAGACGTCGGGTCGCGACATCGCTGGCTCCGGCAAGGGCTATGTTGGAAGTTAGGGCGGCAAGGTGCCGCCCAGCTGGATCAGGCCTGTGCGTGGGCTGGGGCCTACATCAGGCCCTTTTCCTTGTAATAGCGTTCCGCGCCCGGATGCAGCGGGATGGGCAGGCCCTTGGCGGCGCTATCGGCGGAGATCGCCTTCGCCGCGGCATGGGCTGCTGTCATCTGGTCGAGATTGTCGAACAACTGCTTGGTCATTTCATAAGCGAGGTCGTCCGACACGTCGGAATTCGTCACGAGGATGTTGGTGATCGCCAGCGTCGGCACGTCGGCCGACTGGCCTTCATATGTGCCCGCCGGAATCGTGGCTGCCTGGAATGGTGCGCCCAGCTTCTCGGCGACGTCGGCCGGCACCGCCACGACGGTGATCGGCAACGACACCGCAAGGTCTTTGATCGACGCGACGCCAAGTCCGGCAGACTGCAAGGTGGCGTCGAGTTGCCGGTTCTTGATCAACTCGACCGACTCGCCAAACGGCAGGTATTCGGTCTTGCCGAGGTCCTGGTAGCTCATGCCGAGCGCTCCGAAGATGGCGCGAGCATTGAGCTCTGTGCCCGACTTGGGCGCGCCGACGGAAAGGCTCTTGCCTTTCAGGTCGGTGAAGCTGCTGATTCCGGATTCCTTGGCGGCCACGATCTGCACATAGTTCGGATAGATGGCGGCGATCGCCCGCAGCTTGTCGAGCTTCTTGCTGAAGCCTGCCTCGGTGTCGCCTTCCCAGGCCGCCTTGACGGAATCGCCGAGTGCGAAGCCTATTTCGCCCTTGCCCTGCTGCAGAAGGTTCAAGTTCTCCACCGACGCCTTGGTTGCCTGCACCTGAGTGCGCACGTCCTTGATGCTCTTGCCGTAGATTTCCGACAGCGCGACACCGAGCGGATAATACACGCCCGAAGTGCCTCCGGTCAGCACGTTGATGAACTGTTCCGCCTTGACCGGAACTGCGGCCAGGGCGACACCGATGGCCACGGCGCCGGCAGCAAATAGCTTCGACTTCAGATGCAGCATGTATCTCTCCTCCGATTGACGCGCCCGCGCTCTGGTCTGCGCCGACTTGCGGGCATGTTAGCGGGAGGAGGTCAAATGCCAAGCCTCAATTGTTCATAGTAAACCTACGCTTCGTCCTCAGCCGCCCAGCCCTTCGAACAGCACCGTCGACAGATACCGCTCCGCAAAGGACGGGATTACCACAACGATGTTCTTGCCGGCATTCTCCGGCCGCGAGCCGACGATCACTGCCGCCTGCAGCGCTGCACCCGAGGAGATGCCGACCGGCACGCCTTCGAGACGCGCGACGAGGCGGGCGTTTGCCACCGCATCCTCGTTCGAAACCTTGATGATCTCGTCATAGACGGTCGTGTCGAGCACTTTGGGCGCGAAGCCGGCGCCGATGCCCTGAATCTTGTGCGGGCCGGGCTGGCCGCCCGACAGCACCGGCGAACCCTCGGGCTCGACAGCCACGACATGCAGCGAAGGCTTGCGGGCCTTGATCACCTGGCCGACGCCGGTGATCGTGCCGCCGGTGCCGATGCCGGCAACGAAGATGTCGATCGACCCCTGCGTGTCGTTCCAGATCTCCTCGGCCGTCGTCTGGCGATGGATCTCGGGATTGGCCGGGTTTTCGAACTGCTGCGGAATGATCGCGTTGGGAATTGTCTGCACCAACTCCTCGGCCTTGGCAATTGCGCCCTTCATGCCCTTGGCGCCTTCGGTCAGCACCAGTTCGGCACCGAGCAGCGCCAGCATCTTACGGCGCTCGATCGACATCGTCTCCGGCATGGTCAGGATCAGCTTGTAGCCTTTGGCGGCGGCGGCAAAGGCAAGCGCGATGCCGGTATTGCCCGACGTCGGTTCGATCAGCGTGCTTTTGCCCGGCTCGATGCGGCCGGCGGCTTCCAGCGCCTCGACCATGGCGACGCCGATGCGGTCCTTGACCGACGCGATCGGGTTGAAGAACTCCAGCTTGGCGATCAGGTTCGCGACGACGCCCTTCTCCCTGGCGAACTTGTCGAGCCGTACCAGCGGCGTGTCGCCGATGGTTTCGGTGATGGAGCCATAGACGCGTCCGCGACCTGGTACGCGCGTGGAGGTAACGGGCTTGTTCATCGATTTCGCTCCCTAGGATTGCCTGAGATGTGAACTGCGAAGATAGGGGGTCGCAGGGCAAATTCCGAGTGGGTGCCGTGCTGATTAGGCAAGGCCCACGGAAACATGTTTCCGTGGGCCTTGATTTGTAGGAATGAAATTCCAGTCCGCCTGTCTACTGGCGGACCGCGATGGCAGCGGCGGCACCAACCATGAAACCGGCTGCGGTGCGGTTGAGCAGCTTGAGCGCGCGCGGCGTCTTGAGGAACCAGCGCGCCTGCGAAGCCAGCGCCAGGTAGGGCACCAGCACGATCAGCAGCACGACGATCGTGACAGCGACGAGAATGCCGTAGTCGCCCAGCGTCAACGCATGCAGGTCGACGACCGTCGGCATGATCGCCATGTAGAAGATCATCGACTTGGGATTGCCCAAGGTCACCGTCAGCCCGGCGAGGAAGCTCGAGAACAGTCCGCCCTTGCCGTTCCTTGCCTCGACCGTCTCCGGCGTGATGCCGCTGGTCCAGAAATTCCAGGCGAGCCAGGCGAGATAGGCGACGCCGAGCCACTTGATCGCCAGGAACACCATGCCGAAGGACTGGGCGACAAAGGCAAGGCCAAGCGCTACGGCGGTGAGATAGGTGAGATCGCCGAGCACGATCCCGAGCGACATGGCCAACGACGAGCGGAAGCCCGAGCCGAGCGCGCGCGCCACCAGCGCCGTCACGCCCGGACCAGGAATGGCGGCAGCGATGGCGAGCGCACCGCTATAGGCAAGAAAACCTGTAAGGGTCATGGCGGAATCCAGGCAGGATTGAATGGTCGCGCTATCGCACGAAAGCGGTATCCATGGAATGCCGCGGGGATTGGGCCAGCGTTCACATTTTTCAGGAATTTGCCCTGTACGCTCAGAAAATGCCCTGGAGAGATCGACATTCGTCCCCCCGTCGTGTAGGCGCACGGTCCGATTGCGGCCCGGCAGACGCATGGGGTCGCCCGTTCATGCACAAAATTCAGGACTAGGTGATGCGACCGGCTTTCGGCGGCATAGACTTCGGCACTTCCAATTCGACCGTCGGCGTTATCGAGAACGGCCGTCCGCGCCTCGTTGCGCTCGAGGGTGAAAACGTCACGCTGCCGTCGGCCATCTTCTTCAACTTCGAGGACAACCAGACGGCTCTTGGTCGCCGCGCCATCGGCGAATACACCGACGGCGCCGAAGGCCGCCTGATGCGCGCGCTGAAGAGCGTGCTCGGCTCCTCGCTGGTGCATGAGAAGACGCGCATCAAGGCGCGTTACATCGCCTTCACCGACATCGTCGGCATGTTCGTCGGCCATCTCAAGGACCGCCTGGAGAACCACGTCGGCGAACCGGTCGAAAACGTCGTGCTCGGCCGTCCGGTGCAGTTCGTCGACGACAATCCCGAGGCCGACGCGGCTGCCCAGAGCGAGCTCGAAAAAGCCGCCCGCGCCCAGGGCTTCAAGCACATCGATTTCCAGTTCGAGCCGATCGCCGCCGCACTCGACTATGAGCGCACGGTGACGCGCGAGGAACTGGCGCTGATCGTCGACATGGGCGGCGGCACCTCCGACTTCTCCATCGTCCGCGTCTCGCCCGAGCGCGCCACTTCCGGCGACCGCAAGGCCGACATCCTGGCCAATCGCGGTGTCCATATCGGCGGTACTGATTTCGACCGCCTGCTGTCGATTGCCCACGTCATGCCCGAACTCGGCTACCTCACGCCGACCAAGGACGGCAAACGCAACCTGCCGGCGGGCTATTTCATCGACCTCGCCACCTGGCAGCGCATCAACCTGCTCTACACGCCCAAGGCGATGCTCGACTTGCGCGCAATCCGCTTCGAGGCCGAGCGTCCCGATCTTATCGACAGGATGATCGAGGTCGTCGATCAGCGTTTCGGTCACGCGCTGGCGACCAAGGTCGAAAAGGCCAAGATCGAGCTGACCGATGCGACCGAAACCGCCATCGACGTCGCCCTGCCGGGCGCCAAGTTCACGGCGTCGCTGACCAGGCAAGGCTTGGAAGACACTATCCGCGGTGCCGTCGAGCGCGTTACCGCGACCGTCGCCGACACTCTTGCCGAAGCGCAGGTCGGCGCCAAGGACATCACCGCCGTGTTCCTGACCGGCGGCTCGACCGCCATCCCGCTGGCGCGCGAAAGCATCCTGGCGCTGGTGCCGGGCGCCCAGATCGTACAGGGTGACGCCTTCGGCTCCGTCGGTCTCGGCCTCGCCCTCGACGCCCAGCGCAAATTTGCTTAACGCTCCAGGGTGCTGGTCTTCCCGGGCTTGAGCAGGTCGAGTGCGTCCCGCACTGAGGCGGCGTAACTGACGGCGGGATGCTTGACGCCGTGGTTGATCAGCATCCGTCGCGTCTGCGGCGATGCTCCTGTGATGAAGAAGCGGACACCTGCCTGCCGTGCCTTGCGTGCGGCGCCTTCGAGCACGTTCGCTGCGGTGGAATCGAGAAACGGCACGCCCGAGCAGTCGAGAATGAAATTCTTGCGCTGGTCGGCGATGCGGTCGAGCACAGCCCCCACCGTCGAGGCCGCGCCAAAGAAGAACGCGCCCGAGATACGGTAGATGACGGTGTCGGCATCGCCCGCATCGCTCGCCTCATAGGCGTGGCGGCTGCCATTGGTGGCGTCGGCGACATCCTCCTGCACCAGTGGCTGATCGCTCTCCACCGCGATGCTTTTTGCCATGCGGTCGATGAACAGGATCGAACCGAGCGCGAAGCCGACGACGATGCCTTCGGTCAGGTCGCGGAACACCACCAGCAGGAATGTGACCATCAGCACCAGCGCGTCCCCCCATGACGAGCGGATCAGTGTCGCGAAGGCCTGCTTTTCGATCATGTTCCAGGCCACGACCGCCAGCACACCGGCGAGAGCTGCGAGCGGGATGTAGGCGGCAAGCGGTGCGGCTACCAGCATGAAGGCGAGCAAGAACAGCGAATGCAGAATGCCTGATACCGGGCCGTGCGCGCCCGCCCGCACATTGGTTGCCGTTCGGGCAATCGTACCGGTCACGCAGATGCCTCCAAACAGCGCGGCACCGATATTGGCAAAGCCTTGTGCCACCAGTTCGCAGTTCGAGCGATGCCGCCTGCCGGTCATGCCGTCGGCAACGACGGCGGACAGCAGTGACTCGATCGCGCCGAGCAGCGCGAAGGCAAGCGCGTCCGGCAGTACCGCAATCGCCTTGTCCACACCGAAGCTGGGCAGGGCAGGCCAGGGCAGGCCGCGCGGAATGCCACCGAAACGCGTGCCGATGGTTTCTACCGGCAGGTCCAGCAGGGCAACGGCCATGGAAGCGACGCCGACCGCGATCAGCATGCCCGGCCAGCCGGGGCGCCAGCGTTTGAGCATCAGGATGGTGCCAATGGTCAGCACCGTAATCGCCAGGGCCGCGATGTTGAGCGTGCCCATCGCATCAACCAGTGCCATCAACTTCGGCACAAGCGGACCCGGTTCCTTGCCGCTGAGCGTCAGTCCGAACATCTCGCTGATCTGGCTGGCGAAGATGATCACGGCGATGCCTGCGGTGAAACCCACCGTCACCGGATAGGGAATGAACTTGATGTAGGTTCCGAGCCGGAGATAGCCGATCGCCGCCAGGAACACCCCAGCCATGACAGTGGCGAGGATCAGCCCGTCCACGCCTTCGCGCGCCACCGTTGCCGCCACCAGAACGATGAAGGCGCCTGCCGGACCACCGATCTGGAAGCGGCTGCCGCCGAGAGCCGAGACTATGAAGCCGCCGACGATTGCCGTGAACAGCCCTTTGTCAGGCGACACACCCGATGCGATGGCGATTGCCATCGATAATGGCAGAGCCACGATTGCCACCGTCAGCCCCGAAATCGCGTCGGCCTTGAACTGCAGCGCGCCATAGCCCTCGCGGAAAACAGTCACCAGCTTGGGCGTGAACAGTTCCGCGAAAGTCGGTTGCCCGTGCTTCCCTGATCCGTATCGCCTTGGATTGCCGCCTGCATTCATCATCCGCACCACTGGAAACGCGGCGGCTTCGTCGGCAAGACTGTCGGCGGTCGCCGTCGCGACTACATCATGCGGATAGCCGGAAGCTTCACGCCTTCTTCTTCAGGCGCACGCCCCGACCGCCGGTCTCGCTCTCGCCGATCAGTTCCACCCCGGCATCTTCGATCGCCTGGATGACCTTGGTCAGCGTATCGACCACGCCACGCACCACGCCCTCGCTTGCTTCCATGCGCTGGATCGTCGGCACCGAGACACCGGCCATTTCGGCGAGCGTCTTCTGGTCGATGCCTGCCAGCGCTCTTGCGGCGCGCATCTGTGCGGCTGTGATCACTGAGGTGGTCCCGTCTCGATCCGCATTACGAATGTATCATACATTCATGATGATGTTTCAAGCATCATTATTGATGCCTGAGCCCCATATCATTCATCGGCCTCGGCCGGCCGCATGAAGCGGCGGCTGATCAGCCAGCACAAAGTCGCCCAGGCAAAGCCCGCGCACCAGCCCGCTAGCACGTCCGAAGGCCAGTGCACGCCGAGATAGACGCGGCTGATGCCGACCATGAGCGTGGTCAGGATGCCGATGGCAAAGACGAAGACCGTCGCCGCCCGCCCGGGCAGGAAGCGTGCCAGCAGCGCCCCCAGCGTCAGATAGGTGACCGCCGATAGCATGGCGTGGCCGCTTGGAAAGCTCATCGTGTGCACCTGCGCCAGATGCGGCACGAGGTCGGGCCTGGGGCGGTCGATGCCGAGCTTGAGCAGGCTCGACAGCACCTGGCCGCCGGCGACCGAGACGAATACGAACAGCGCCGGTCCCCAGCGCCTGGACATGCCGAGATAGATGATGCTGATCGCGGTGATGTAGATCAGCACCGAGGCGCTGCCCAGCGCTGTGATATCGCGCATCGCCTCTTCCACCCAGGAGGGGCCGATCGGATCGGCGGTGTTGCCGGCCGCGCGGAAGAACAGCAGGATGTCGGTATCGAAGGCGTGCGGTGCGGCGTCGCGGGCGATCTCCGACAACTCGACGAAGCCCCACAGGCCGCCGGCAATGATGATGCCCGCCGCCAAAAGCGAAAACTCGATCCTGTTCCACAATCTCTGCTGCATCGTCCTGCCGTGTCTCGGGGCTGTTCTGCCCTTGGGATGGCCGCTTCCCGACCCATTCGCAACAGGTGGGGATGGCTTTCCCAAAGAAAAGGCATGCAATGCAAAAGGTCGCAGCAAACCAACTCGCGTGAGCACTCAGGTCACGTTTTTGGGTGCTGTGGATTTTCGGCCAATCTGTCATGCTGTTGTTATGCACGGCAACTAGCGGTCTCGGCGAACCCCAAGCCGAACACCCCAGCCAGAGGTCGACGCCATGAACCAGCCCCATGATCAGAAATTCCGCACCTCGATGCTCGAGGAGAATGACGGTCCCGGTCACAACCCGACCGACAACCGCACCATGGGCGACATCATCGCCAAGCGCTTCTCCCGCCGCAGCTTCCTCCAGGGCTCGCTCGCCGTCTCGGCCATCGCCGCAACCGTAAGCCCCATCGCAATCCTGCTCGCCGACGACGCCCGCGCCGCCTCTGCCTCCGCTTTTGCCTTCGACGAGATCGAGGCCGGCATCGACGACAAGCATCACGTCGCCGCTGGCTACGACGCCGACGTGCTGTTGCGCTGGGGTGATCCGATCTTCGCCGACGCGCCCGAATTCGATCCGACCAACCAGTCGGCGGAAGCCCAGGCCAAGCAGTTCGGCTACAACAACGATTATGTCGGCTATATCGCCCTCGAAGGCTCGTCCGAGCACGGCCTGCTGGTGGTCAACCACGAATACACCAACGAGCACCTGATGTTCCCCGGCATCGTCAAGATCGTCGAGGGCAAGATCGAGGTCGCGCCAGCGGACCAGAAGCGCGTCGACATCGAGATGGCGGCCCATGGCGGCACCATCGTCGAGATCCGCAAGGAAGCGGGCAAGTGGCATCCGGTCCGCGACGGCAAGCTCAACCGCCGCATCACTTCGACCACCGAGATGCAGCTGACCGGCCCGGCCGCCGGCCATGATCGCCTGAAGACCAATGCCGATGCCACCGGTACCAAGGTGTACGGCACGCTCAACAACTGCGCCGGCGGCGTCACGCCCTGGGGCACCTACATCATGGCTGAGGAAAACTTCCACGGTTATTTCGGTGGCGAGTTGCCGGCCGATCATCCGGAGGCCGCCAACTACAAGCGCCTCGGCGTGCCGGAAGGCACTTATGAGTGGTTCAAGTTCTACGACCGCTTCGACGTCTCCAAGGAACCGAATGAGCCCAACCGCTTCGGCTGGATCGTCGAGGTCGACGTCAACGACCCGAACTCGCTGCCTAAGAAGCGCACGGCACTCGGTCGCTTCAAGCACGAGGGCGCTGAATCCATCGTGGCCAGCGACGGCCGCGTCGTCTTCTATCTCGGCGACGACGAGCGCTTCGACTACGTCTACAAGTTCGTGACCAAGGGCAAGTTCAACCCCGACGACCGCGCCGCCAATCTCGACCTGCTCGACGACGGCACGCTCTACGTCGCCAAATTCGCCGAGGACGGCACCTTCGCCTGGCTGCCGCTGGTCCAGGGCGACGGCCCGCTCACGGCCGACAACGGCTTTGTCAGCCAGGCCGACGTGGTCATCGAGACGCGCCGCGCCGCCGACCTGCTCGGTGCCACCAAGATGGACCGCCCCGAGGACATCCAGCCCAATGCCGTCAACGGCAAGGTCTATGTCATGCTGACCAACAACACCAAGCGCAAGGCCGACCAGGTCGACGCTGCCAACCCGCGCGCCGAAAACGCCTTCGGCCACATCATCGAACTGATCGAGGACGGCAGCGATTTCACCGCCACCAAGGGCAAGTGGGAAGTGCTGCTCAAGTGTGGTGACCCGTCGGTCGCCGAGGTCGGCGCGTCATTTTCGACTTCGACCACCCAAAATGGCTGGTTCGGAATGCCCGACAATTGCGCCGTCGACTCCGCCGGCCGCCTGTGGGTGTCGACTGACGGAAATTCGCCCAAGGCCACCGGCCGCACCGACGGCCTGTGGGCCGTCGACACCGAGGGCGCGGCGCGCGCCACCTCGAAGCTGTTCTTCCGCGTGCCTGTCGGCGCCGAGATGTGCGGCCCGCTGTTCACGCCCGACGACCAGACCGCATTCGTTGCCGTCCAGCATCCGGCCGACGGTGGCGAGGATTGGGAAGGCTTTGGCCGTCCGTCCTATTATGAGGACCTGTCGACGCGCTGGCCCGACTTCAAGCCCGATATGCCGGTCCGACCGGCCGTCGTCGCCATCACCAGGCAGGGCGGCGGCAAGATCGCCGTCGGATAGAAGTCTTTGTGCCTGAGGGAAGCGGCCGCGTTCAGCGGCCGTCAGACTGCTGACAAACCCCGTCGAATTTCGGCGGGGTTTTGTTTTGTGGGTTGATTGAGCTTTTGGATTGATGTCGGGGGGCAGATGCCAAGGCCGTTGCGAGCCGGCTTTGGCCTCATGCGAGGC